>JACCDP010098371.1_pt1 | contig 11920 bp, 9 predicted proteins | sample 7445841 | NCBI WGS metagenome assembly JACCDP01 (sample SAMN15323441, study PRJNA562643) | freshwater metagenome | isolation source: river surface water | place: USA:Blue River Watershed | collected 2017-08-17
CAAGGATTTTACCTGAATTCATCGGTTAATTTGACATAAATTCGGTATTAAAAACAATGAAACCCTTTATTTATAGGGTTATGGGGTAAATAAACTCATATTTGGCATAATAGGTACGGAAGAACCGCTAATTTTTACCTGTTCTAACAAACGAGACATCCAAGGTAAAGCGAGAAAAATTCCCGATAAAACTAGGAGAAATATAGAAAGTCCAAAAAGTTGATCTAGGGGAATTTCTAAGACACCACGTAAAATTACTTCTCGTAATGCAGAAACAATGGTAATTTCCACAGCCGCACCAACTGATATACTCCGTTCTTGAAGATAATCAACTAATAACCGAAATAGTTCTACTAAGATCAAAATAAACAATATATCAGATGTAACTTGCCGTAAATCTAAGGGGTGTAAAAAAGATAAAAACATATCTCCTAAGCGAATGAACATGACACAAAATAAACTCACGCACAGAGAGATAACAATAATATCCTGAAAAAGTTCTAAGTTACGGACAATTCTATCTCGTTTAAACCAATTATTGACTTCTGCAAATATCCACTGAGCCATAGTTTTTTCTAGAAAAGATAGATCAATCTATTTTAATAATGAACCATGAAATAAATTTTGATAAAGTGAATAGAGAACAAGAAACAGAAATATAGAACTCATATTTGATTTTTGAAAAAAAATTAGGTATTGTAGGCTTCAGATATGACAAATCTGTTTATTAATATAATTTATACAGTCTGACGCACCCTACGTATCTTTTCATAAATCAAATATTATTCCTATATGTAAAATAAGGTGTTAAAAATAATTGATCGCAGATAAACGGGGATAAATAGGGATGGATGAATGGATTTTACAATTTGGCCATATTCTGAAATAAAGCTAAAAATGTACATTCCCATACTAAACGGGGTTGGGCATAACAAAGTAAATGTTTCCGAGTTTTTTCTAACTGTTGAATAATTTCTGGTTGATGTATTTGTTGCCAATAGTATTGTTGTAGATAATCAATTAACCATAATTGGGCTTCGGTATCTAATTCTTTATCAATTTTTTTACCTAATTCTAAAGCGTGTCGGTAGGATGTGGGCGTTTTTTTTACCTGTGCTATAAATTCCTTAGGAATATTTTGTAATTGCTGGTAAGATGCGATCGCACTTCCAGGACTACCAGCAGCTATATGCAAAACTTCTGGATGTTGCAAAACCTCAGCATTTCCTGTTTGAGTTAATACCTGAGTCATTGCAGCATTATCTAAACGATAAAAAGGTATTTTCTGACACCGGGATACTAAGGTTGGTAATACAGATTCCGGCGAAGGGGCAATTAAAATTAAGGTTGCTTTTCCTGGTTCTTCTAAGGTTTTTAATAAGGCATTGGCCGCAGATTCGGCCATGGTTTCTGCTTGTTCTAAAACTATGACATTTCGAGTTGATTCTAAGGGTGGACGAGATAAAAATTGAGTAATTTCTCGAATTTGTTCTAACCGAATTACTGGCGGTGCTTTGCGTTTAACGCCTTTTTCTGCTGCTTCTGCTGGGGTGAGTCTTTGTCCTTGATATTGATAAGTTGGTTCTACCCACAATAAAGCAGGATGATTTCTTTGACGAATACGATTATGTAAAATGGGAATTTGATCAGGTGTGACAGAACTGGAAAAAAGTAATTCAATAAAACATTTTGCGGCTAAACTTCTACCAATACCATCTGCACCGACAAACATATATGCTGGTGCAACTCGGTTTTGTTTGACAGATTGAGTTAATAATTCTACCGCTTGTTGTTGTCCGATTAATGGGGAAAACATATACTAACTAGGGTTTTTAACGGGTAAATTGTCAGAATCAGGTGGTTATCGAGTTTCGACTACGCTCAACTACCGCGACTTTCTTTGCGGACACATTGATTGAAACAGAATTGTTGTATGGTTATCCAGTTTCGACTACGCTCAACTACCGATCAATCATGAAAACAACCGTTCATTGAAAATTTCCTGTATAGTTTTTTGAACAACATCTTGACTACCATTACCATCTACCCGCACAATTCGGGATGGATCAGATATAGCTAATTCTGTATATCCCTGTTGTACGCGCCGATGAAAGGCAATTGTTTCCTGTTCAATTCTATCTAGTTTAGCTTGTCCACGTTTGCGAAATAGTCCTATTTCCACATCTACATCTAACCAAATCGTTAAATCACTGGTTAAACCACCTGTAGCAATCTGATTAAGTTGATTAATTAAACTCATACCTAAACCCCTGCCATAACCTTGATAGGCGATGGTAGAGTCAGTATAGCGATCGCACAAAATAAATTTCCCTGTGGCTAAATTCGGTTTTAATTCCTCTTCAATATGTTGCGCCCTATCCGCCGCGTACAATAATAGTTCCGTGACTTCCCCTACGGATTTGTTGGGGGACTTTTCCAATAATAACGCCCGCAAATCCTTTCCTAACTCTGTTCCCCCAGGTTCACGAGTCAGCAGTACGGAGATATTTAAACTTTCTAGCCACTGAGAACACAGTTGCATCTGAGTAGTTTTACCACAACCTTCTACCCCTTCAAAGACAATGAACTTACCACTCATGTTGTCAAATTTTGTAAATACTGATTTTTTGGATGATGACGAAGCACTGCTGCAAGCAATTCGCTGAATCTGAACATAGTAAAACGTAGGGGTTTAGTTGTGCTAAAACCCTACACATCCAGGTTGCTCGTAATCTTGTAAAAATTCAAATCTCAGTCGTCACGAGTATAATCCAAAATTCGCTTATCCTTGCCAGGGTGAAGGGATAGGAGTAGTTGAAATCACCTTTTCTGCCATAAGTCTAACAGCTGTTTTTCCACAACTAGGGCATTCTACTTCTAAATATTGTGAAGTTGATACGTCTACCTCAGATAATATCCCCTGTTTACAGTGCCAACACTCACAAATCACCCTACAAACTGGTTGGTTACAGTCAAGTATTTTGACGTGCTGAAAATTTTGAGATTCGCTTTCTGGTTTCCTGGGCTTAGGGAATTTTTTTGGTACTTCTTGAACTTCCATCATTTCACCGTCTAACTGCAAGTATGTTTAGAGCTTACTTGATGCTTTATTTTCTTTCAACTATACAGCAAGAAACTTGTTAATAGGTGACAGTCAACCGTTAATTGTCAACTGTCAATGCTCAACCTATTTTATAGCTAATTCAGGTTTTAGGACAGATGGTTGTAAAATTTGAGTATATAGTTGATCTAGCTCACTAGCTACGCCATTCCAGCTAAATTTATTGATCACACGCTTTTTAGCTCCTTTGCCTAATTCTTGCTGCCATGGAGAATTGCTGAGAATGCGATCAATGGCATGATTAAAAGCGGGGACATTTTGAGGTGGAACTAATAAACCAGTTTCTTCATTAACAACAGTAAATTGGAGTCCACCGACATCACTGGCGACTACAGGTGTACCACAGGCCATGGCTTCGATGGCTACTAGTCCAAAGGGTTCGTAGTGACTGGGAACAACACAAACATCCGCAGCAGCGTAATAAACTGGTAATATTTCCCGACTCAGACAACCAGGAAAGGATGTACATTCACTCATTCCTAGTTCGTTGACAATGTCGGCAATGCGAGCGCGTTCTTTTTCATCACTATTACCAGGTGTACAACCACCACCAATAATTAACTGCAATTGTTTTGATTCATAAAACTTGGATTCACGCACTGCCCGCACTAAGGTTTCTATGCCTTTGCGGGGGTCAAATCTGCCTACGTATAATACTACTTTAGTTTCTGGATCAATACCTAAAGTTTCTCTTGCCGCTTGTCTTTCCACTGAACCAAACCGCTTAATATCTGTACCGCAGGGAATAATATCAATTTTGCCCTTTTCGGAAACAAGCGATCGCATATGTTCCTTTTCTTGGGGACTGGTAGCGACAATTCTTTCGGCTGTTTCTAATACTTGTTTTTCTACTAATAAACGTTGACTTGCTACCAAGGGAATATTTTCTATGGTGTTGTATTTGATCACTCCTAAAGAGTGGTATGTATGCACCTGTTTAGTGCCTTGTCGTTTCTTTAATTCCATTCCCACCCAAGCAGACAACCAATAGTTGGTATGGACTAAATCATAATTAATTCCAGCTTCCTTCTGAAATTTCATTAACTGATCTACAAAATCTGGCAAATACTGAAAACCCTGATCCCTTGGCACAAATTCCACCGGGCCTGCTGTTAACCGAATAGTGCGACAATTATCATTATGTTTTACTATTGTTTCTTGATCGGCACTCACTTTCCGGCTAAACATATCCACTTGCCATCCTAGCCGTGCTAAGGCTTCACCCACTTGGCGGACATAAACATTTTGCCCTCCTGCCTCTTCTCTTCCTATTTCAATGGCTGGATCACCGTGAACTGAAATCAAGGCAATGTGTTTTTTAGTGATAGCTTTCATAGATTTTTTATGTTCCTGATTTTAACAAGATAGAAAGGGAGTTTTGAATTGGTACTTATGAAACTGAAATCTGTGTTTTTGTCTGGGAACTTTGAATAATTATATAGTTATTCTTTTTTAATTATTACCAAAATATTGGTTAATTGTCCCGACATTCTATATTTAGATTTAATACCTTCGATAGATATTTTTCTCTGTCTTTTTGTATGGACAAAAGAATACTATCTATCATGATATATGACTGAATCCATGATAAAAACTATCTCAAGTATCAACGCCACATCACAACTTAGATATTTACAATTAATTATTGGTCAGTTTCATGCAATCAAAATATCCCTCTTATGTCACTTTCCGAGAATAAAGAATATAATAGTTAAAAGAAAAAACTCTACAAGGTAGGTAGAGCAATGGATGTAGAATTACAAATCCTCAAACATTTACGTCGAGATGCCCACCCAACAGTGGGAGTCATAGATGAATATTGTGAAGAGTACAGAGACATATTCAAAGAAGTAAGAAATTATGAGTGCTTCAAATATTTACATTTGGGAATAATCTCAACGCTTAAAAGAAAATCCTTACCAGAGATAGCAAAAGTAGTAAGCATAAACTCAGCCCAATCATTACATCATTTTATTGCTAATTCAGAGTGGTCAGTAGAGAAAGTAAGAAACAAAAGATTAGAGAAAATAAAGAGAGCATTAAATGGAAAAGCAATTACCGTAGTCATTGATGAAACAGGAGATAGGAAAAAAGGTAAAAAGACTGATTACGTAGCCAGACAATATTTAGGAAGTGTGGGGAAAATAGATAGAGGGATAGTATCAGTCAATGCCTATGGAGTTTACGATAACATAACATTTCCGCTACTGTTCAAAGTATTCAAACCACAAGGAACTCTAAAAGCAGAAGACAAATATAAAACCAAGATAGAAATAGCGACAGAAATAATTACAGAACTAATAGAGTTAGGCTTGAATATTGAATTAGTATTAGCAGACAGTTTATATGGCGAGAGTAGTCAATTTATCAGAAAATTAGCAGAATATAACTTAGCTTACGTGGTAGCAATTAGAAGTAATCATGCAGTCTGGTTGCCAGCCAATCAGAGGGTTAGGGCAAATAAGTGGTGTAAATTTACCAGAACATTTAGTAACAAAAAATCAGAGACTAGATATATCCGCGAAATAATTTATGGTAAGCGAAGAGATATAACTTACTGGGAATTAACTACAGACCCAGAAACAATGCCAGAGAATTCTACTTCTTTTGTCATGACCAATCTTCAAGGAAAGCTCAAGAAAATTTTAGGCGACCTTTATGGATTAAGAACATGGGTAGAATATGCTTTTCGCCAGTGTAAACAGGAATTAGGCTGGACAGATTATCGGTTTACTAATTTCCAGCATATTGAGCGATGGTGGGAAATTATTTTTTGTGTTTACACAATGATTAGTTTAAACTCTCCAGTGTTTTTATCCCTAAATCAATCTCATCAACTTGCGCCTGACATACTAGAAATCAGTTCAGTTGATTTCTCTGTGCATCAGCAATGGAATCATCAAACCGGATGGAAGAATACTCTCAATAATCTGCGCTTAATTGTCCAACCACTTTTACTTTTTTGGTTGATTTATCCCTGGCTTGATGTTTTTCCCAATTCCAATTTGCTGCTTGGGTTTAACCAACTCATTAGTGCTATGAATGGATTCAAACCCTTTTATTCTTCTGCATAATTTACTGTATTTACTGCTTGTTTATTTCGGAAAGTGACAGAAGAGGGATAATTTTCATTGAAGTTAAATGTAGTCAAGTTCAATTGTCATTAAGTATTTTGGTTTTCAAAATCGTCCTTATGACAAGGGAACAGAGGACAGTAAGGAACTTTTAGGTAATTTTACTTTTCTTAACAAATTTTGGCTATTTTATGTCCACCTACTTAATATCGCTATAATTACTATCATTTTTTAACCAATTATTGATCTTATTCAGGTAAATGTATTACCTTATACTATTCTTACATTGTAATAATTTTTGTTAATTTAGATACAGTTTTAGCAATAAATTAAAAATTCTGTCTAATCACAGCCTAAACTCTAAAAAAATCCCCAAAACAAACAGTGTAGATAACCTTATGATGCTACCTGCACTGTTTGTTGATCGTATTTTGACTGGCACTGATAACAACTGATAGTTTCAATCCAGATATTTTAGACTAGCCAAAAGAAGCAACTGGTATTTTAAGCAATTGCATGAAGAACCAATTTAGGGAGTGCTTTGTGCTGCTAACATTTCCTTGAGCTTTTCTAACTCCGCAGCCCAACGGGGGTCAGGACGAATAGCTTCGTTATCGCCAGAGGTTGCGGCTTCACGAGTACCGCCACCGCCACCACCGCGCCGAGATTTCTTACTTTTTTCTCGACGGCCGCCTTCTTTATTGCTACTAGGAACAGGAGCGCTACTACCTTGAGTAACTGGTTTAGGAGCTTGTTGTTCATCTCCTTCTTCACCTTTAGTCCGTGGTAAAGCTTTTTCTAGTTTGATGGCTGTGTCTTTGAACAATTGACCATTATATTTTTCAATAATTTGATCGGCTTGTTCGTCATTATTTACAGTTAAAAAACCGAAACCACGACATTTACCTGTTTTACGGTCTTTAATCAGTTTAGTTGTCACAGCATCGCCTTCTTCTGCAAAAATAGCTTGCAACTCTTGACGATCTATTTCTTCTTTGGGCAAATTTCCTATATATAGGCGAATGGACATGAACTATACCTCCAGATTGGGATTAAATAGGGCAAGACAAAAAAATCAATTGGCTTTGGCTTTTGAATAGATACTATGGACTAAAATGGCCACAAACCAATTTCTGCAATTCGATAGCGTAGCGTGGCGTAAGCCATTCTATCAACTTATAGAATACAGTTTTTTATTGGGATCAAGCTTATTTGACACGAAAGTGCTTCTGCACCCGTGGGCTAATATCACCTTAATTTTAGGAATTGTAAATTTAATAGCCAACTATCCACCACAGTAAATTCGTTCTTCTTATTTCTTGCCCGCAGAATAAAATACCATTGCTTAACATTATCATGGTATGTTCCACGTAGCTAGTTCAACAGAAACTTTTCTGCCAATAGCCAATAGTATGATTGCATCGTAGCATTAAATATATTGTTAAGGCAAGAGGTTTGGGGAGGCACAGTGGCATGGGAACAATGGCATGGCTAACGCCGCGCTTTGCAAACGGCTACGCTTACCAACCGGGAGCGGGGGAGCAGAGAAGAAGATTTTTTCTACTGACAACGGACAACTGACTACTTAGCCAATTAAGAACCCATGAGTAGAATATAAGCTCCCCAGGCTTGGGCGGCCACTGCGATAATTGTAGACCATACAGCATGGGGGCTGTTGATTTTTTTGTTACCTTGAGTTTCTAGGGTTTGGACATCAATCCAGGGAGTGCTGGCGCGTCGTAGCCAACCTGTAACAGTAACTTGTCTACCAATTAGGTCTTGAATAGAGAATGATTTGCCGATCCAGGGAATATGATGTAGTTTGATTAATCCTTGGTGGGATTGTAGGATGAGGTCTTGTGCTAGACAATTACCAATGCCAGGGCGGCCAATGAGTTTACCTGTCAATCGGACTCTAATACTATCAATGGGTAAAATTGTTGGATCTGCTAGGATTGTGGTAAAATTTTCATCTTTTTGGCTATTGGTTGGGGTAATTTCGGGAAATAATGTGTTGATTCGCACAACTGTACCCACGCTAAAACCAATTAGCATACAACCTCTAACAAAAGACCAGTTATCATAAATCCATTTCAGATTTAATAGGTGTAAAGTGTATGCTGTTTGCCAGAGTACCCACACTATACCAGCAAATACAACACCGAGGAGTATTCCCAACCAGGGGGCAAGTTGTAGCCACAAGGATGGGGGTTTAACTTCAATGGGTTTTTGTGGGTTGGTTTGATGTATTTCCGTGTCTAAATGCCAATGACGGGCAATTTGGCAAAGATATTCCAGGCGATCGCCCATTAAGGGATGACAGCTATTAATGGATAATAATTGGCGATAGGGATGAAAGTTTTCCCATTTTAAAAATGATTCAAAGGGTAGATGACCGGCGGTACTACCTAAACTGATGCTGTGCTGATGGGCAACGGGAGCAAGTAGATTTAGGCTTTCTAATTGCCAAGAGGTTTCTTCTTTGAGGCTAATATCATGAGCTATACCAATGGATATTTTCAGTAAAGCGCGGATGACTCCATTGGGATTACCAGTAATTTCTGAGGCTATGGTGTCAGTATGATAGAACCGAGTGCGGCAATTTAGTATAGCTGTACCAGTGAATAAACACCAAATACCATAGGTGAAGGCGGCTAAAACTGTACTTGGCCAACGCCAGAGTTTTCCCTGATGTTTGTTGCCCAAGGTTGATATTTGCTGATATAGTCCATAAAATGGTAAAGTTATTAACAGGATTAGGGACATGACCATCAAATCCCAACGTCCGATTTGTCCTAAAGATACACCATAGATAGCGGCTATTTCATCATCGGCTAGTTGTTCTAATAATCCTTGACTAACAGTAATTCTGGCGGTGCGGCGTAGGTTACCATAAGTAATAATGATGGGTGCAGGAATGGGTAATATGTTCAGTTGCGGTGTTGGCCAGTGTTGCTGTTGGCAAGTTCGTTGTAATACTCTAAGTGTTTCCCGACTGTAGGAGTTTAATTTTTCTTTGGATAATTCCGCTTGACCATAAAATTTGCCTAGTATCCAGTCAAGTAACCAAGGGGAAGCTACCATGATAATAACTAATAATCCTAGAATCAAGGAACTAGGATCACGATATAAAATGGGAATTGGTTCTAAGTAGGGCAGTTGATATAAAATTTGATTGATTAAAGCCAACAGGAATTTCACCATTTCTCGGCACATCCACAACAGCGCTAGAAATGTCACCACTGCCAACAGTCGGGAGTGGATAATATTAGGTTTGCGTAGAGGTTGCCAAACTTTTGCCCGTCTGGCATTGCGCCAATAAACGCTAACTGGTTTGATATTGTAATTACCATCAGTACCAACGTAGGCAGTTGGGGGTGGTTGTCCGGGAGAATTTAATTTGGGAACACGCCTAGTATTAGTTTTGCGGGATTTTTGTTTCTGGTTTTTGCGTTTATGCAGGTGTTCAAGAGCAAGTATTGCCCACTCTTGAACTTGGGGATTACTATTAGCAATCAGATTTTGGCACAGGACGATCGCTTTAGAAACTTCGCCTGTGCGAGCATAGGTCATAACTAACCCAACTTGTGCCTGTAAACAAATCTTTTCTTGACTTTGATCTTTGGCCAGTGGTTCCAGGTTAGCGATCGCTGTGTAGTAATTCCCCTGCTTGAGGGCAGCTAAACCAGCCTCCAAACATGATTTAGCGTGGGAAGACATACGAACTTTGGTACTCCAATCTGTTCTTTTATAATTATTATCACTAAGTTGAGATGACCTGGTAATTGGTAATTGGTAATAGAATTCTCTCTCCTGCACCCCTGCTCCTATGCCCCTGCTAACTTTCTACTGGTTGTTGAGAGGAGAGAACGGGAGCGATCGCACTTAATTTCAATTCTGGATGATCGCCTTCTACCTGTTGACAATTCCATTCATTGCGGAATAACAATACCGGTCTGCCCATACTATCTTTAACAATAGTAGTATTGAATAAACGTCCTACTTTATTGAGGGCTTCCCAACCCCCTTGCACCCAACGGGCGACGCTGTAGGGTAATAGGTCGAGAATAGTTTCTACACCATACTCATTTTGTAGGCGAAACTGTACTACTTCAAACTGCAATTGACCAACCGCCGCTAAAATTGGCTCACGCTTGGCCTCATCTGTTGAATACATAATTTGTACAGCACCTTCTTCTCGCAATTCGGAAACACCTTTTTGAAACTGCTTAAATTTTGAGGGGTTGGGATTTCTCAGGGTGGCAAACAGTTCGGGGGAGAAATAAGGGATGCCCTCATATTCTAGCTTTTGACCTGTATAAATTGTGTCGCCAATTGCAAAAACACCTGGATTATTTAAACCAATTACGTCCCCTGGATAGGCGACATCAATAGATTCTCTTTCTTGGGCAAAAAGTTTTTGCGGACGAGAGAGACGAACCACTTTGCCTGTTCTGGCATGATTTACTGTCATATCTTTTTCAAACTTGCCTGTGCAGACCCGGACAAAAGCCACTCTATCTCGATGTTTGGGGTCCATATTGGCTTGGAGTTTGAAGACAAATCCGGTAAATTCTGGGTATGTGGGAGGAATATCACCGGCGGTACTGCTATGGTTGCCTGGTTTGAGGGCGAAATCTAGGAAGTCTTGAAGAAATAATTCTACGCCAAAGTTAGTCATGGCACTACCAAAGAACACTGGAGTCATTTTCCCAGCGTGTACCAAGTCTAAATCTAGGGCTGGACAAACTCCTTCTAATAGTTCTAATTCCTCTTTTAATTGGTGATAGAGTTCCTTTTCTAGTAAGTTTTCGATTTGAGGATCACCTATGTCGAGGATGGTATTTCGGGCTTCTTTACTACCATGGGAACTGCGTTCAAATAAATGAATTTGTTGCTTTTGGCGGTCAAATACGCCTTTAAAGCGATCGCCCATACCAATAGGCCAATTCACTGCATAAGTCTGTAATTTCAACTCTTGCTCAATTTCATCTAACAATTCTATCGGTTCTCTACCGGGACGATCCAGTTTATTCACAAAGGTAAAAATCGGAATCCCCCGCAGTTTACACACTTCAAACAGTTTCCGGGTTTGGGGTTCTAAACCTTTAGCCGCATCTATCAACATGACGGCATTATCCGCAGCAGCTAAAGTCCGGTAGGTGTCTTCACTAAAATCTTGGTGTCCAGGGGTGTCAAGTAAATTAATTTGACAGTTGCGATAGGCAAATTGTAATACAGTAGAAGTAACGGAAATCCCCCGTTGTTGTTCCATGGCCATCCAGTCGGAAGTTACTTTCCGTTGGTCTCTGCGCGCTTTAACTGCCCCAGCTTCGTGAATAGCACCTCCGTATAATAAAAGTTTTTCTGTCAAGGTGGTTTTACCTGCGTCAGGGTGAGAAATAATCGCAAAGTTACGACGCTGTTCCACCGCTTCACCTAGTTCTGTTTCTAGTTCAATAGACATATCTATGATTGATTTAGTTTGTAACTTCACTAAATGTAATCTTTTTCTGGACTAGGAGACACATTTTCGGGAGAAAAGGGATCAAGATTCGGCACTTCATAAAGCCAATCCTGTAGCGTGCGTTAATGGAATCTCATTGACACTCCCCGGTCTAAAGACACGGGGATTCTACATTCATCGTCAAAACTTGCTCAACCAGGTTTGCACCAAGTAGAGTAGAGGCTTCAACTCCTGTAGCGTTACTTTGGGGATGCCCTC
>JACCDP010816053.1_pt1 | contig 11919 bp, 16 predicted proteins | sample 7445841 | NCBI WGS metagenome assembly JACCDP01 (sample SAMN15323441, study PRJNA562643) | freshwater metagenome | isolation source: river surface water | place: USA:Blue River Watershed | collected 2017-08-17
ACCGTCAGTTGCAGTATCTGTAGTATATCTTGCATTTGAAAATGCAAGTCCATAATTGGTTGACAAAATAGCTGTATTATCAACCGGATTTTTTATAATATATGAGTGTGTGTGTGCCTGTTGGGATGCTATGTGATTATGCGTTTCAATTATTGAATTTTGAATACTTCCAATGGCAGGGCCAATATAATTTCCATTTATATTTGAAGTTCCAGTTCCTCTTAAAAATGCTTTTTTTAAATTAGGTGGTGTATAATTACCATTTTGTGTTCCAGTTCCAATGCCTAAACTTAATAATGTATTATATTTACCATCAGCACCATTTGTGCGCAAAATGCCGTCACATATAATCCATTGGTCTTGATCAAATAACCCCAAATATGGCATAATTGACCCAGTTGGACAAACAACTGAAATACCATTTCGCAAAAAAGACGTTTGCATTGATTAATTTATTATAATTACATATTTTTTATATATAAATTTATTATTTTATAAAATAATTATTTTTATGCACTAAATATATATAAACCCAAATGAACAGCGATTTGTTGCCAGCAAATTTAGAACCTCATTTACGAAATTTTAAAGCCACAAAGCCTCTTATGCAAAAAGATTATAGTAAATTAAAACATTATTTGGAAAACGGTGGTAAATTAGGCGAATATGATATTACATTTATAAACATTGATGCTGAACGTATTTCTCATAATAAGTCTGTTTTTAATGAAATCTATATGAATTGTATGGTTCAAATTGATGTTGTATTACAATTTGCACAATTAATGCCAGAAGCAGCCGACCTTTTACAAACATCCAAAAGTCTTATTGAACAAATACTTCAAGCAATTGATGAATTAGAACAAATTAATGAAGACACACAGGAACTAGTAACTGTATATACCGATGCAGAAACATCAAATGCTTTACAATTATCTCTACGTCGCATATCTCCCCTTAATACAGACACACAAAAACACATTTTTTCCTTTTTGCGTAAAACTCCAAAAACAATAAAGAGTCTAGAAAAAGGTGGCAACCGTAGACGCCGACATAAACCAAAAACTAAAACTAAAACCAAATAAATAATTCTATGACAAGTGTTACACAGTAAGCTCCCAATTGTAAATAAAAAACAGAATATTTTATATTTACATTTCCATTCTGGGAGCACCATACATATTTGTAAAAGTATTTGGTGCCATTTGAATATTAGACGGCGATGAAAATTTTTTAGTGCCCATTGTTCGTCTTCGTCTACGACTGCGCATACGTTTACAAGCAGCTTTTAGTTTTTTAGGTGTATAACATTTGCATCGGCGACGACTGCTGCGTTTTTTTTTCATAGGGGTTGCAGAACTTGCTTCTTTAACCATTGGTTGTTCTTTATTTTCATTTGTTCCAAACAATGATGCTAAAGCACTTGGTTCTTCTTTTGCTTCTGCAGGCGCCTCAGCTGGAGGTGCTTCGGCTTTAGCTGAAGGTGCTTCGGCAGACGGTGCTACAGCTTCGGCTTCAGGTGCTTCGGCTGAAGCCGCTTCAGCTGGAGGTGCTTCGGCTGGAGGTGCTTCGGCTGGAGCCGCTTCTTTCGCATCATCCGAGCCAAATAAATTATCAATAAAGCTTTTATTATCTTCTGGTGCTTTAGCGGCAGGCTCGTCCGCACCTCCATATCGTCTTGAACGCCGTCTTTGTCTTCGTTGTCTGGATTGTCTGCGTGCCATAATAATCTATATAATCCAAATAGATAAAATAAACCCATATAGAGCTATTGTCAAAACCACATAAAAAATGCCAATTACCGCTGTTATTATTTCTAAAAATGGTTCAACATCCACTGCCAACATCACAGAAAATTTTGCCGAGGATTTATATAAAAAATGTGGGTTTAAAACAAGTAATGGGTTTCGCTGTGTTCATACATGGTCGCTAACATTTAACAATATTGTATATGAATTGCGCGTATATGGCAAAACTACTGGCCGCGCTGGAAGTGAAAATACATATGAATTTCCCCCACCTATTGATAAAACCCTGTTTTTTAGTAAATGCGCGGTTGTAAATACTGTGGACAATAAACCTGTAAATTTGTCTGCTAAAGAATTTGAAGACATTATGGAATTTTTACATGGAGGTTTTGAAGACATTGATGACAGTGATACTGCTACCGGGTCTACAGATGAAGATACAGATGATGTAAAATCATTAACAAAAGACGGTTACGAAAAGGATGGCTTTGTCGTGGACGATGATGAAGTGGATGAGGAAGAAGAGGAGAAAAAAAAACCAAAACAGAAAAAGGCAAAAGCCCCTGCAAAATCCAAGAAAAATGCTGAACCTGTGTATTATGAATATGGTGATGAATTGTGTGAGGAAGATTATGTGTAAGGGTTACAGCCAATTTATAAGTTAAAAAACACAGTATTTGTTAACTTATTCTTTATTGTTCTTTTGTACTGTTAGAAACAATATCAATTAATTCTTGTTTTGTCATACGTCGCAACTTTGCTGCATCTGTTTGAATTCCGCTTGAAATTATATATCCACGCAAAGCGACTGCGCTCATTTTTTTATAATCATTGGAGGCAACCGGCGCAACAGATGATATTAATGCGGTTTCATCTGTTTCAGTTTTTACAACTTGTATCTCAGGTTCTTGTATGTTTAATACAACAGGCTCTTCTGTATCGTCACTGCTTTCTTCACCGTCATTCATATCAATTTCATCAACATCTAATGTATCTAATTCATATGTTTCAGGTGCATTAAAATCCACAACAATTGTTTTCATTTGTTCTTCTTCGTCATCGTTGTCTTCATCATCAGTATAGGACACCCGCGAACTGTCATCAATATCCGGTTCATCCTCTATTTCTACATTAATAAAACCATTTGCGCCACCAGTATTAAAAGAAGATGTATTAACAGCGTAAGTTGGTTCGGATACCTGTGCATCAACCGCGGACGCCTCGTCCGCCGCTTCCATAAGCATCGCAGTTACAGTTTGCTTTAATAAACAATGCGAACCATAAATATCATTTATAATTTCCAAACATTTTGCATTTTTTTGTTCTAAATCTACCACACGACCTTTAAAGTAATACACAAGCAACCCAATCAATATAATTAAAACGGCTAAACTAAATAACAATGCGGATTCAAATAAAGCTTCCATTTGAAATAAGCGCGTAAAATAAAGTTATAAAACAAAACGCATTGTTGTCTTTACCAATTTTATAATCAACCATATAATATGGAAAATCAAACCTTGTTTAAACGGTCTTTATTTGAAGGAACCTCTGCATCTTCATCGTCTTCAAATACAACCTTTGGCATAAACAATCAAATTATAATAATTGTATTATTGGTTGTGCTTGGTCTTACACTTTTAGGAATAAATGTATTTTTAATGTTGGGTGACTTATTAGATGCAATTATTCGTGCTTTTGGACCCATTATTAAACAAATATTGTCAATATTTGGTTATACAACTGGAAGTGTTATTACAAAATCAGCGGATGTTGCAGGTGATGTTTTAAAAACTGGTGTAGATGTAGCTGAAGGTTCATTAATCTCTGTTGGCACTATGTTAAAAGATGCGAGTAGAGGTAATGTAAATCCAGATGCAACATCATCATTAGACTCTGTATTAAATAATGACGTAAATGCATATCCAATGGCTGCGGAACCGTCAACTACCACTAATCCAATTCAGCGTCCAATTACTGCAAAAAAAGGTGGTTGGTGTTTAGTTGGTGAATATGAAGGCAAACGTGGTTGTATATCAGTAAGTGAAAGCGACAAATGCTTGTCTGGCAAATTATATAGCAGTAAAGCGGAATGTGCTAAGCCATAGGCGACTGCTAAGCCATAGGCAACTTCTGCGTCAGCTGCTGCAACTGCACCTGTAATACAACCTTAAACACCTGGTTTAAAAAAAGCTTTTATAAAAAACCATATATACATAGTCATTTTAACAATATAGTAAAAATGACTTTTATTTGTTTGCCTTTTGTGTGCGCACACAGCAAATCCGCGCCATGGACATATATTAATGTTGAAATGTCTGATAAAACACCAGATGTAACTATGTCATATTCATTAAAACAATATTTAACAGAGATAAAAAATCAAATAAGCAGCTTACAACGCACTGACGATTGGGATACATATAAAAAATTTACAAATACATATGAATATATTAATGGCTATAGTAACAAATATTTTTGTTGTCATTATAAACCGTTATCCCGTGCCTATTATAAAATGATTGAAATTATAAATTTATTCAATATTTTTGCAGAATATAATGCAAAACCTATAAAAATGTTTGGACTTGCTGAAGGTCCCGGTGGATTTATAGAAGCAATACACAATTATCGTAATAATGTGCGCGATACGTATGTAGGAATGTCAATAGAAAATGCTGCGGACGATAATGTTCCTGGATGGAAACGCACAAAACATTTTTTGCGTTCCGCACCAAATGTGTATTTGGAAAAAGGTGCTGATAAAACTGGTAATATGTTATCAATAGACAATTTTAAACATGTATATAATACACATAGAAACAGTGTTGATATTGTAACGGGTGATGGTGGATTTGATTTTAGTGTGGATTTTAATAATCAAGAACTTAGTATGCATCAACTATTATTTGCACAAATTGCTTATGCGGTTTGTATTCAAAAAATGGGTGGAACGTTTGTATTAAAAATGTTTGATTGTTTTTATAAACCCACGTTAGATTTGCTTTATTTATTGTCAATGTTTTATAATCGCGTGTCTATTGTTAAACCATGTACTAGCAGAATGGCAAATTCTGAAAAATACATTATATGTACTGGGTTTCGCTATATGCATGCCGAAACTTATTATCCTTTTTTTGAACGTGGATTGGAGGCATGTTGTCAATCAGGTTTATATGTAAAAAATTTTTTACAAGGCATTCGTCCGCCCCTTTATTTCTATTCTAAAATAGAGGAGATGAATATTATTTTTGGAAAATCACAGATTGAAAATATTGTAAATACGTTGTCGCTTATTAATACAAAATATAAAAATGATAAAATAGATTATTTAATTAAAACAAACACTTCCAAATGTGCAAATTGGTGTGCAAAACATAAAATACTATATTATATTCCTGAACCGGAAAATCCCTTTATAAAAAGGTAAGGTGCGTTCCGATAGGTGCGTACCGATAAACCTTACGGTTTATAAAAAGGTAACAAATTGTAAAAAATTGATTTGTTGCGCGTTTGAAATGTTAAAAGGTGTAAAAATAATACCAAAAACTAACTAATTATGAATTCTGTAATTTATACTCCTTTGTTTTTAGAAAAATCAGATGCTGACACATTATTTAATATAATTTATCAGGAAACGTCTTGGACAAAAATCAATTATTTTAAACGACAAATTTCGCACTATGAATATAATATATATAGATTAAATATTATATTACTGCAAATAGAACAACAATTTTCAAAAAAAGTAGTTGGAGCTTTTTTAAATTATTATGAAGATGGAAATGATTATGCACCATATCATGCAGACAAATATAATTGTGATACATGTTTATTATCATTAGGAACAACACGCACCTTGCGATATAAAAACAATACTACACGAGAAAATATTGATTATGTTTTACACAGTGGTGATTTATTATTTATACCAAATGAAATAAATAATGACTATAAACATTCCCTTCTTAAACCTTTGCACTTTTAAAACGCCTATACCCATGCGAAGCATGGGAAACCTGAACCCGCCTTTGGCGGGTTCTCGGATATAAATGGATGATTTATCAGTTGCAAAGTGACAGTTACTTCGCACATTCAAAGACGCCGACCCATAGGGTCGGCGATTAGAATGTGCAAAGGTGTAAAACAACAAAGGTACACACATCTAGAATTTCAATATTAATATTTTTTGAATAAATATAGATATATATAGTATATATATTATTATATATAGTAATATGCAAGTGGAATTTGTTATGGCAGCAAGTTATCCAGATTTTGTTATTGGTAATGAATTATTAAATTCTTTGCCTTGGTATTTGCCAGAAGATTTGCGACATTTTAAAGAGCTTACATTGGGACATGTTGTAATTATGGGACGCAAAACATTTGACTCTATCGGACGTGCCTTACCTGGGCGTATAAATTGCGTATTAACTTCACAAGTTAACTTAACCCCCGTAAAAAATGTCCATTTTTTCACTTCTAGAGAAGCTATATTTCGGTTTATAGAGACACTTGAAGGCAGAAAAAAACGTGTTTTTGTAATAGGCGGAGCTCAAGTGTATCGCCATTTTTTGGATTTATGTAGAGTAATACATTTTACAGCTGTTTATACAAAATTGCATACTATTAATTCGTTGGTTTGTTGCGACATTTTAACAGATGCGGATAAAGAAATTGTGGCAAATTCTGTTCCAAAAAAATCTGTTACTGGATTAAAATATAAGTTCTTTGTTTTTAATCTTTATTCCCGAAACGGAAATAAAGCCACATGTGTATTACCGGATTTGTTCTTACAATCCGGCAATTAACATTAATAAATAACCATTACGCATTTATCTTCAACATATTTTGTAAATTGTTCAATAAGTGTTTTTATACAAGGCAACAATAAAGCATGATCGCCTTCATCAAACATAAAATAATGCGGGGTATTACGCAGTCGGTCAAGCCTTTGCAAAACATATTCAAGTTGGGATGTTGACCAAAAATTTGGGCTATTATCATAAAGCAGTTTTGGATTAAAATTTATTATTTCAAACACGCGTTCCCAACCGGTTGGTGCAACGTTTTTATAATATATACAGATATATGGTGTTTCTTGCGATTGAATTATAATTTCCACAGTCATGGTTGTCTTATAAAATATATGTAATTTTTATTATATATCTTTTTTTGTTAACTAATAAAAACAATTCAATTTTTGCGAGGTTTTCTAGACCTTTGTTTACGTCTTCGGCCGCCACTAAGACCACGTCCACCACTACGGCTTTGTCCACCACTAAGACCACGTCCACCACTAAGACCACGATATTCATTCATATCTTCGGCTGCATCTGATAATGCAAATACCGCGTTTGCATCTAATCCACTTTGCATTGCCGGTACTAAAAGTCGTGAATCAGCCTCATTCGCCAAATTCTCACGCAAATCAGCTATTTGTAAAATATTTATATAGATTAAGCCATTTTGATTTGTTAACCGCACAATACATTGACCATAATGATATGGAATATCTATGCGCCCTTGAAGTATAGGCTGTGCATGGTTCTGTGTTGTAATTATATATATTTCATGAATATCATAGAGCAATGGACGCACTAATACTATATTATCAATATTTCTATCTATTGTTTCTATAGATATACCATTTTCAGCTTTCATTCTTAAAATCAATTGATGCTGATTTATTTGGTTTAAGCGCGCATAAATTGTTTTTGTTACGCGCATTCCACTTGGTTGAAACAAATGTTCATATGTAATTTCATAAGCCATATTTGGTCGCATGTTTTCAACCGCAATCGGGTCACCAATCGGTTTCATTTTTCTATATTATATACGGTCGTCTAATATTTTGACCATTTATTGTTACTATATCCATTAATTACCATAATTTTGTCTTTATTTTCCTTGAAAAATTTTACTTTTTTATCTAACATAACATCCTCAGGTGATTTTGGATAAACAGTTATTTTGCGTGCATCCATATATGCTTTATCGGTGGCAGATGGGGCTGGTTTTATTCCATAACAATTGACACCAAACCGCAGCTTAGGATTATCAAAGTAACCGCCATTTACGCCTGGTCTGCCTAAATCATGCTCATGACCCTTTATTTTTTGCAGCTTTTCCCCAGTTGCCTTTTGAGTTGGAAAATAAGCGTGTTGACCCTCACTCCATCCATATGACCCCCACTCCGCGCCATTATTATACGCTGCCTCTATTTCATCATAATTTGCTAATCGTGCCCCTAACGCTGAGCATACTAATCCAGCATCTTCATACGTGTAGAGGTTATTTGACACATTAAATACTTCCTCCTTTGGTTCATTAGCCTTTGTTTCCTCTGTTTTTTCTTCCTTTTGTAATAAGTCCACCCCCATTCCATGTTTATAAGCTAAATAAAATCCGACTGCAACAAACAACAATATGGCTTTTACGGGTGATACGTCAGGAATTCGCAGCAACATTGTAGTTGTTGAAAACGCAATCATAAAGATAACTAATTGAACTAGAGAATATGGGTTTGATGCATATGACTGTGCCCAATCTAATGCCTGTTTTACAAGGTCTTGGTCATTAGATATAGTAAACCATGCTGCAAGTAAAATTAATATAATTGCAATAAATTCTGCTAATAAATTTTTCGGCACGTATGTGGGGTCGCCAACACGAAACCACATTCCTAAAACACCATAAACAGCTATGTATATCACATATGCAACCGCGGTTGCAATCATATTGTTTGTATCAAACATTTTTCTTTATTACTATATAGTTATAGTAATAATTTTGCTTATTTACTGATGTCTTTGTTGAATTACATGATTTGCTTGTTGAAACAGTGATTCTAAAACGTCATTTGGTAATTGCTGAATAAGTTGCCTTAAACGTTCTGGGTTATTTCTAGTTTGCATTATATCCCGAACTAATTGACGTAATCGCTGTTCTTCAGCTTCTTGTTGTCTTATGCGTTCTTGTTCTTGATGCTCTTCTAAAGTTATTGTTGGGTTTGTCATTGGGCTATAACGTCGTGTATTTTTATCATATTTACCTCCTTTATTTCGGCGACTATTAAGATGCCGTCTTTGTCTTCGTCTAGTAACCATTTTTAATATACAGTTTTATAAGATTTATATAGAACGGATGCGGATTACTTATTTTTATACAACCCGTCGTCAAATTAACGTTAACAAATCAGTATCCTTTATTTTTAACCACAATTGATAACATTGTTGTTGCCGCTTTTCAATATTTCCCTGTTTCCAAAATTCTAAAATTTTAGACACAATTTCAGCGTTGTTTTTTGCTATTACAACGCATTCTGTAGCACCGGCTGGCAGCACAATATCTGTATCAAGAAGCACTGGTATACGTCCCGCTGCTAATGTTTCATAAAATCTTATAGAAAAATTTCCAGCACCTCTATTACACACATTAAAGTGCGAATTCATCATATTTATATAAAATTCATCTTTTGATTGCTGGGTTAATCCGCCCATAAACTGGTCTCTCAAAATAAATGCGGTTTCTATATCAGGTGATGCGGACAATGCATTTAATGTTTCCATTCGTTTTGGTGAAACCAGTCCACAAAAACCAATACGCGGTTTTTCTGTAGATGGCAATGGATTAAACGGGGCTGATGGCATATTCCAAATATATGGAAGCAAATATTCGTTGGGTTTTGCCAATGATTTGCACATACTGGTGCGAAACAATGCAACATTTTTTGGGACATTAAATGTGCCTTCATAATCGGATACCATAAAGATTACAACACGAAATGGCGCACCAATATAAAAATTAAGCACTTGTTGTATATGTGCGGGGTCTGATATTCCCCACCTCAATTGACTGCTTATTAAAATATCTATTGATTGTGCGAATTCTATATTGCAATTTACTTTTGTTTGAGGAACTAAATCTAATATAAATTTTGGCATTCCTTCTGATGCATGGTCGTATGAAATTTTCATAAATAACTGCAATTATATATATGTAGTCATTTATTGTTTATCTATGTGGTAATTATGTGGATTTCTTTATCTCCACCTTATGAGTTTATCTCCACCTTATGAGTTTATCTCCACCGTATGAGTTTATCTCCACCTTATGAGTTTATCGTCGCCGATAAAAAAGCACATATGCATATTGTGTTTGCACATTTTGCACTTGTTGAACACGTTCATCATCACATAAAAACCACGCACCAGGTGTGTCAACCGGTTTTACCAAAGAAGTGCAATGTCCACCAGCAACTGACCCCATATGATTACATACACCAAACAAATCATATACATATTTTTCAGGAAAATATTCCTCTACATAACGTGACAAGTTTAGCCCCCGTTCAGGATATTGTATATAGCGGTCTATTTTACTTACATGTGACCGACTTACTTGAAATCGCTTCAAAGCAATAATAAGAATTTTTGGAAAATTCCAAAATTTGAGTTGTTTAGTGGCATCCTCTTTATTACCAGTTGCATCGTTATGCCATGCATTTGTCCCAGTAAGTTGTTCCTCTTTTACATATAGGTCAAAACAATCATAGATACTGACTTGATGCTCTGTTAATGGAACTGGTAAATCTAAAATAAAATACATTTCCGGAGTTTGTGACATTATTTTGCCTGCTTGAGATACCTGTGAAATAGAGATGGCATAAAAATTGTCTATTATTTCTGAGTATTCTTTGCTATACATTGTATTCAACATTTGATAACATTGGGTTGCTAATGTATCTTTTTCTGAAACCGCATTTCCCTTTATTTTTACAGTAACTTGGCGCTGTAAACATGTATGAAAACATTCTAATAAAAATCGGATAAATTCACCAACGTCATTTTGTGCCCAACCAGTAAACACTTCCATACCTTTTACCTGGGCTGCCTGATGAGTGCATTTGACAAATTGTATGGGGTTTACAACGGGTCCAGGTGCATGTGATAAAGCCATCCAATAACTGTAGAGAGCATGAAATATAGTAGGTTCTTTTGGAAAATTTGGTTGCAATCTGGTTTGATATGCAGCTTTAAGCTCAGGAATTTCAAAAAATATTTGCAAACAAGAATTTAAAAAACAAGTATTTCCAACGTTTTGTAATCCTTTCATATTTGCAAATTGGGTAAATAGTTTAGAAGATTGGCTCTACATACTTTATTATAATGAATTCTTCATCATCATCCAGATTATTTGAAATGCTGTTTCGTGGAATCGCTGCTAACCCGCCGCCAGCACCGCCCTCCGCGCAAACAGAATATATAACGCTTTTAAACAATTATATACGCGAACAACACCATTATCATCAAAATGTGGAACGAATGCTGGAATTGCTTGAACCGCCTACATTAAATATTGATTTAACAAATTTAATGCAAGACATATCTGGAGGGTTTTCGTTGCGTCAACAGCAGCAACAAAGACCTTTGGATTTGTCCGCAGGCACAACTGTATTTGCATATACTCAAAGTAATAGCGAAGCTGCTGTTTGTCCTATTACTTTAGAACCCTTTCAAGTAGGTGAAAATGTACGCCGCATAACACGGTGCGGACATATTTTTCGCGATGAGGCTTTACGTAGTTGGTTTCGTCGTAATAATAACTGCCCTGTTTGTAGGCAAACTATTTTGTAAATTTATGCATATTATGCCAGCATTTTAAAATGCACCTACCCAACAAAAGGCAATTAAAATATAATTATGTTTTAATGTTAATTGCCGGTTTTGGAAATAAAGATTAATTATGATTCTCTATTTTAATTTTTTTATATAATTATCAATTGCATCGTAAGCTTCAGAATTATTGTTTCTACATGCAATAAATGGATTATTATATTTTTTGTATGGGTTGCTATATATTCTTTGTGGGTTATAAGCAGTATCTAAAAAATAAACAGTATATTGATCTGGTGTAGTGTGTGTAATATTTTTAATACATGTTGTATTTATAATTTTATTTTTTGATACATGAATAAAAGATGGTAATGTTGTATTTGAAGTTTTTGGAATAGAAATTAATGGATATAGTATAGTTGCTTGAATAAGCAAAGTTGAAATACTAATAACTTTATGAAAATTCATAATATTAAAAAAAATATATACTATATATATTATTATAGTATATATATACTAAACTGTATTTTATCTTTTTATAAAGAAATTTG
>JACCDP010499076.1_pt1 | contig 11915 bp, 16 predicted proteins | sample 7445841 | NCBI WGS metagenome assembly JACCDP01 (sample SAMN15323441, study PRJNA562643) | freshwater metagenome | isolation source: river surface water | place: USA:Blue River Watershed | collected 2017-08-17
CTCTGGTTGGAGCTCAGATATCATCGAAATGCATATGTCAAGAGCCTTTTCGTCATGGGTTGGCTCGAGATTTCCGTCCCTATTCCTGAAATATCCGATTTGTATATCAGGGGGGATAATCGCTGTTTTGAAGCCTTTTGACTTAACTGGTTTTGTCGTTGGCTTTTGTAGTTGTATTTTGGGTCCGGGCTGGATTACTGGCCACTTTGGGCCCTCTTCCCAAGAGGGGGAGAACTGAATGGCCGCAAGGTCGTGAACCTGAGCATCGCCATTCTCGTCCTTTGTTAGCGACTGGTAAATGGATACTTTCTTTATATCACCAATCTCTGCTAGATCAATATTCTTTCTGTCTAGCATGTCAGCAATCATGCCAAGCATCTTTTGCTTTTTCTGAACAACAGTTTCTTCAACTGCTATTTTTGACAAGTTTTCCTTAAGGTTGCTTTTTCTTGTTGTCACTTTGATTCTCCATCCTTGCTGTATAGGCAGCATGTTGGATCATCGGTTTTGAAGCACTGCCTCTTTGCTCCAAGAAACTCTCTACCTACTTGAATTCCGTCTGCCTTTAGGGCTCTACAGATATCCATTGTTGTGGCATCGCTCTTCATTGCCATAGTGAATGCTTCTTGAGTATCTTCATCCATAGACTGATAAATATCGCCTATTTTACAAAGCTTTACGGACCCGCCGCTTGCCATACTCTTGAGTACATCTTTCAGCATGTACACCGCTCCCTTTTGCTTTTGAAGCCCGCACGAAAGGCATCATTTGATACCTCACGCTCCCCACAGAAATACTACACCATGAGCGACACTTGATGTGTAGTATTTAAATCATGCGGGGAGACAGCAGGACGGCAGAAATAAAGAAAGCATTAGAAGATGCAATACTGTCGTCCCCAAACGGAGATGAGGAAATGCTCCGTAAGGTTATGTCTACTCTAGATAAGAAAAAAGTCCTTAGGTACCACAACGACGACGATATAAGCCTTTTATCTACGCCAGGGAGAGTTCTTGTAGCGATTCTGGAGGATCCGACAATGACTCAGAGAGCTTTATCTGTTTACCTAGATTTATCCGAAACAATGATTGACAAAACAGTTAAAAGCCTTATAACAAAAGGGCTAATTACAAAGACAAAATTGAACCGACAAAATATTTACAAAGTCAACATTGAACTTCTAAAAAATCACCCTGATATACACCACTTTTCTGGCGCTATCAACTCAATAATGAGTGACGCCAAACACGTTAAACAACAAGATAGTAATTTGGTTCGTAACGTTGGTGAAGACGAGTTGTTCTAATATCCTCACCCACAAATGACTATTGAATATCGAGCAAAGTACAAAGGACCAAAAATCACATTTCAGCCTGGTGGGAAGGCCTACACGGCACTCACCTACGCGAAGATGAAGGGTAAGCCATTCACTTCAAAGGAACTTAAAGATTGTCTATCTGGGGCATTCCCATCGATAGACAATGCAGGTAAGGCTCTGAGGATTCTGGAAAATAATAAATGCGTGGAGCGCGTTGATGGTGGCAAATGGATAATTACAAGAACTGGATACTCCGTAATTATCCACATTGGGCAGTCTAGAAAGCCAGCAATTTTAACTAGGGGTTATGGCTGATCATTTTCTTGACTGATGAGCCATGCAGAGAAAACATCATCCTTCACCGGCATAAACCAAACCTGCGCTGAATCTGGATTTTTTTTGTCACCGACAATTGTCCAGCAGATGTCTATCTGTTCCTCTGCTGGGCATGAACCAGCGTTGCACTCCATCCCAAATCTATTAATAAAGAAACGGACTAAACATCCATAGTCTGGGTGCTTGCATTCGGCATCATCCGGCCCTGGGCACTCAACATGTAAGACTTCAAGCTCTGCTTTGTTTATTCGAACAATTATGAAGTGGCCATCATTGTGCCAAAACTGCTCTGACATGGAGTTCCCCGTTTGGATAAATTTTAAAAAACGCGCCCGTCCCCGAGCGCGCTACGGAATTAACTTACCATCAATAATTACTACCTAGGCGTAAATAGTCTGGGATACAATCCAGTCATGGGCGCTGATTTCAAGCCAGTTGAACTGAATCAATCTGATAACACTCTAGATGCATACAGAAAATGGTTCGATATGAACCATATGGACTTCAATATTGAGTGCAGGGATAATAAGTGGGTATGCTCGGCATGGTTTAGAGGCAAATGGGGTGGCGCAGAGGGGTTCGCCTATGAAAATCTCATGGAAGCAGTTCACTCATGCTACGTAGAGGCCAAAAAGGAAACAGTCAGCACATCTGTTAGGAAGATGAGCTGGTTCCCCTCCTAGTTGTTTTTGAGTCTTCAACGTCACCCTTTTTATCAAACTTATTAAATACAGCATTTATTTCGCTGAGGCTCAGTTTTCCGTCATCAAGGAATGCCCTAGATAGTCCCTCAATAACTGTTGCAACTCCGGCAATTCCAGCCATGAACATTGCCTTCCAAAGAGGAACACCAGCAATTGCCCCAGCACCTATTACCCCAAGGCCAGAAGCAGCAAACGTGGCAACAATTCTCATGAGAATGTTGGTGAGTAGTTCTTTCTTCATTGCCATCAGTTGTTCCTCGATTCTTTTGTTCTAAAGCGAGCAGCGATGATCAGAAGGCCAATTCCAAGCGTTAGGAATGCTGCCGTAAGCATGTCGGCCGCTCTTGAACCCGTTGTAGGGAGAGGTCCATGCGAGTGTGAAGAATGATCATGGACGGTAGTCTTCGGGGGTGAAGAAATTCCGAGGTCTGGCACTTTCAATGCTTCTGTGGTGGGTACCAGTTCGGGTTGTGTCGTGGAAACTACAGTTTCCGCTGACGTTGGAGGAGCAGGCGCTTGGCTCGTTGTTGTTGGCAACTCTGTACTTGTCGTTGTACTGCTCGATGAAGTGGTACTCGGCTCAGAAACGGTTGTAGTTGTAGCTGGGGCGGTAGTTGTCGGAGCAGGGCTCCAAGTGACTGTTGTGGAAACTGTTTTTGCAACCCCATTAACTGTTGCAGTTGCTGTATAAACATTAGTCCCAGTAGATGAAGTGTTTACAGTAATTGTTGCTATTCCAGACGCATCAGTAGTTGCGGCGAATGTCTGGCCAGCGTCTGGGCCACTGCTAACAGTCATACTAACCACTACTCCGGCTTGTGGTACTCCGGAGATTGTTTGTGCTGTTGCGGTGATTGTGAGTGGTGTTCCTGCGCTTGGGTTTGCAGGACTAATTGCCAGAGTAAAAGAGCTTGGAAGACTAACACTTCCTCCACCGATAGACACAGCCTTTCTTGTGCTCGTAACTGACGGGTACGGATAATCAACAAGTGTTTTTAACGTACCTACATTGCCAGTGAAGTAGCCATGCCAACATGCAGCAACCATTGTATTTGTCAAACCGAAATCTGCAGTTCCATCTGCCGTTGCATCTGGTCCACCATTGCAGCCACCGTTATTGAAAACTGCGCTTGGAAGAAGTGCTGTTAGCCATCCGTATGGGTTGTAGTTTGAAAATAGTCCGCCACCAGAGTTGACGAAGTCTGCAATCTTCTCTGCATTTGTAGTAAATATCGTGTTTATCGCAGATGCCCTGCTCCAGTCATCTGGAATCCATAGCATTTTTGGAGGAGTAGAAGTTATGCCTGTTGAGAAAAATGTGTTTAGTTCAGTTGATGTGGTTATGAATTCAACAGTTGGCTGGGTTGAGAACTGCGTGAGAAACTTTGTTGAAAGCAGAGTTGTCCAAGCGCCACCACACCCACCTGCAGCAGTTGCGCTTCCAATACCAAGAATTGCAATTTTTCCATTATTTCCAGGCATTGTTGACTGGTCGTAGACACTCTTGACAACTTTGGCGATGTATTGGTCAGTATTCTCCCCCATGCCCGCATGACAGACTGGATCCATTCCGTCAAGGACGATTGGGCCACCGCCAGTACCTGATGCTTTTGCGGTGCTTATGATTCCGAGTTCCTGGGAAACATTTGATCCAGAAAGCGAAGCTAGGCCAAGAAGTATGGCCGCTATACCTAAATATTTTACATATTTGCTTTTGGTCATTTTCAGGAATTCGTCTCCTTATCTTTTTCTATGGCATTAACAGCGCATGATTTTGAGCAATAGAGTTCATTCGAATAAAAGCGCATCATGCCCTTGCCGACTGACTTCTTACATGAGGGGCAAACTGCTTTTACCTTTGGTGTAAGTCCAATGAAGAGAACTATTTCCCCTTCATTTTTCTTAACAACTGGAGCTGCTGTATTTGTTACGTTTCTTTTTGCTGGCTTCTTAGTCATCAGCAAACTCTCCTCGTGCATGGTCAGCTATATGCTGATCTATCTTTGTTTCAGTCCGCTCTACCCCTCGCTCAACTCTGTCAATTGATATGCCAAGAGTTCTGCCTATCAATTCAACTTTTTCACCAAGAGCGCTGTGGTCTGCCTTGTTTTCGCGCCTACCTTTTTCGATGAGCGCAACCATTACTGCGCCAACGAGTCCTATGAGAGCAACAGCAATGGCCTCCATCGCATGTCAGCCTTGTGCTTTTTTAGCTGCTTTTGCTGCGGCTTTAGCTTGGTTCTTCTCGTAGCGCTCTTTTACTGCGGCTGGCGTGTTGTCGCCCTCTACGTACTGCCAGTGCCAGTTTTCAAACTCTGGAGACTTTGGATCATCTGACTGGAGGTAGAAGCCGTACTTCGGTGCATTTTCACAAAGCCAATTAAGAACTTCAGGCTTCGTCACATTGATGTCGATGGCCAGTCCGAGGCCATGATTTGACTTGCCAGGGCTCGAACTCGGTGACATTTTTGGCTTGAGGTACCAAGTCTTGCCATCCCATGTACGGGTGACCTGCGGCTTGCGACCCTCATCTTTTGTTGAGTAGCGCTCCTTGAACATTGCAAGTTGCTGCTCGTACGAGCGGTAATCACCAATATTCTGGAGATTTATCCCAGCATCCTTGGCGTCGTTGAACATCTGGCTGAAAGCAATCCCTGCCCACTTCCAGAACTTTGCGCCGTTAGGGGCAGCCTTCAGCTGCTCAACCGTCAATTTGCCGGTTTCGTCCTTCATCCCAACAAGCTCTTTGGGTAGGACCATTTTCTTGTAAGGGTATTTTGGCATTTTCCGCTCTTTTCTAGCCTTAAGCCTTGTCTTTATAGACATAGAAAAAATTGTACACCAAAACTATGGCAACTAAATTTAATAACTTTTGTTATTTAGTCTTCTGATTGTGTCAACTTGTATACATAGTGCACAAACAAGCCACCGACTGTCAAGTAAAAAGCAATTTTTTGCGTTTCACCAGAAAGCGTTATGAGAACAATGACGCTTCCCACAAGTGTCCAGGTTAAATCTGCAGTTATGTTCCATATTTTCTTTAGAAACTTCATCATTCGCCTCCGCGACGCCTTCTCGGCTTCCCACTATCGCTTGGCTCTGTAGATGCCGGTCCGCCACCAGAGGAGCCACCTCCGCCGCCAGTAGGTTGGCTTGGCGCTGGTGGCGCAGCCGCTGCTGACGTAACTACCATTACAGATGATACAACAGTTACAGCAACTACAGTTCTACGTTCTGCAACTGAAATTGCTGAACCAACCGGAATATAGGTGTCAAACTTTCCACCAAAGACGTTTATCTCGGTCTCAAACGCCTCTCGAACTTCAGTTGGAGCTTCTTGAACTGCATTAATAATTTCTTCGGCTGCATCTTCTGTTAGGTCAGAAACGGAGACAGCATCAAATATCTCAGATGCCTCATCGCTAGTAATTGACTCCAAAACTTGTGGTGAAGTAGCAAGTTCCTCAGCTATACCAGAACTCAATTGTCCAGATTCAATAAGTAATTCAACTGCTGCAACAATTTGCTCTTCCGTGGCATCTTCTGATGTAATAGCTGAAACAACAGCTTCAGCAACTTCTGGAGTCAGTTCTATATCTCCAGACTCAAGAGCGTCAACTACAGAGTCTAAAACTTCTGATGTGATTTCACCAGAAAGAACCTCTTCTAGGTTCTCTGCTGTTACTTCAACTACTTCATTATTTGCATCCTGCGGCGCTTCATCTTCCGTGTCTGGCGCTGGTTCAGGTACCGTTGTTTCGGTATCTTGGATGCTTTCGGCTCCATCTGGCTCCTCTGGCTGAGTTGTAGTTTCCTCAATATTATCTTCTACTGGTTCGTCCGGGATGGCAATAGTTGTTGTAGTTGCTTCTGGCTCTTGCTCTGGCTCTGTGGTTGTAGTTGTTTCCTCTATTGTTGTGCCAGTAGAAGTAGAATCAATCGTTGTAGTGGTTTCTGGAACAGTAGTTTCTGGTTCAACTTCTGTTGTAGTCGTAGTTTCCTGTTCAGTAGTTGTTGGTTCTGGTTCTGTAGTAGTTGTAGTTTCAGGAACAGTAGTTGTAGTTGTAGTTGTAGTTGTAGTTGTAGTTGGAACGGTATTTGAATTTTGAATAAACTGCGTATCTATTGTGTATGGAGTAGCAGTAGCGGTTACATTCGATGAGCTGTTCCAGTATGAATATTGAATCCATGTACCGTTTTCGTCCCATGTATTATTAGATACAGTTGACCACCCCTGGTATCTCTGTCCATTGTTGTAACCATCGTCAAGATAAATTGATGTGCCATTATTTGTGAAAGTATTTCCTGTAATAAGTCTATTATCGGTGCCCATATTGAATGACGTAGGTATCCAAGCACTGTGGTAAACGGCAACCGTATTTGTATCGAATGTTGAATTGTAAATCTGAGTTCTATTTAGACCAGTGACATTTGCACCGTATGAGTTACTCGTGAAAGTCGAGTTTTCAATTTTTGTGAATCTATAGTTGTATATACCAGCCCAGTTATTGCTAAATGTTCCACTATTTACATATGTTCTATTCTGAAAGCCAGAATCCGCATAACCACTCCAACTGGTAGTTCCTGCTGGTAGCGATGGGGTAGATCCGTAATCTCCAGCAATACCAATGGATAGATTGTCAAATATGCAATTTGTATATGTAGCTACTGCTCCACCGTTATTATTAAATACCGCGCTTCCACCAGTCATGCTTGTAAATCTGACATTGGATGCCGAAATAGTTCCCCTGTTGTTGTAGATCAATCCACCATTTGTATTTTGACCCCTTTTTAGAGTCAAGTTTGACAAAGTTAGACTTATTCCAACATTGACCATGAATGGCCTATAGGCACCTATTCCATCAATTGTTATAACGTTCTGGCCAGGTCCAGTTATTGTCAAATTTTGGGACAATGCTGGTAGTGCTGAACCTAATGTTATTGTTCCAGAAAGACCGCTTGCGAAAGTTATGCTGTCATAAATTCCACCGCTAGTTGCATTGGCCTGAGCTATTGCCCATCTCAATGTTCCTGAATCAGAAGTATCCGCAAGAGATGTGACCTCTATTGATGTTGCTGGCACTGCGACACTGACACACGGCGATGCACCGCTTCCACCAGAACATGACTGCCATCCAATGTCTGATGTCCATGAACTCGTACTAGTAAATTCCGTATTGGAAAGAAGCTCTACATTGTCATCAAATTTAAGAGATGCTGACTCAATACGTGTTCCGTAGTTTCCAGCCCAGAATTCACCATCTTGCCCTATTATGAATGCTCGAGCCGTAGCAATGCTTGACCATCCACCGGAACCAACTCCAGACTCACTGACGCTTATCGAGTAATCAGAAAATTGTGCAGAATCTATTGATATGTTCCCTGTTGAGTGTTGGTAAATGAGTCCACCACCAGAGCCATACAGCGCAATACCTATATTGAGTAGGTCGCTGGACGCCTTCCAGTCCTGCGTTTCTGCTGCTGAAACAGTAAGCGTCAGCGAGGATTTATTAGAAGTATTTACATTTACCTCTTGATATACAGTTGCTGTTTGATAGGCAAAAACTAATGATTTCGAATCTGCTGCATTAGCCGCCGGTAAGGGTGGAGAGAAAAGCGCCCATGCGCAAACCACAGCTAAAATCCAAGAACCACGCCCACTACGTCTCAATTATCTGCCCTCCGACAGATAATTTTACAACAATATTATTTTAAATAGTGAATTAAATTTGTCTATCAGGAATGTTGCGTTCTTCAACAGGGCTAAGTCTCCCCTTGTGTTGAACATCTATGTCTTTTCTAACCCATGTCATTCCATATGTCGTATCAAGATTGTTCACGCCTTCTCTTCTGAGAAGACGTTCGGCAGTTGATTGAAATGATGGGTCATCGCTCAGGTTTAGCCATGCATTATGAGACCACGGGAGGTCATAGAACGCTGGGGAGTTAACCAAAAGACATCCAGCGCTATTCCAGTGCTCTTGGATCGGTGGGTTAGTTGATATCTGCTTACCACTTAGGCCATATGCCTTTATGTCACCACCAACAAGTGGTCTATCAACTTCAAGAAGTTTTTCAACTATTTCTGCAGTCAGAACAACGTCTGAGTCAATGTATAAAACTGCTTCGTAGTTAACTACACCTATATTTTGCTCAGTGCAGTCTTCACCCCAGTGATGGCCAGTAGTGATTCTGTGTCTTTGGGTGAACTCTCTGATTAGATTTCTGCCAGTTTCAATTCTGATCCATCTATTGCCATGATCAACTTTTGATTGCATGTCATTTATTGAGAATGTCCAAAAGTCTCCGTTTACTTCCCGGAGAGCATTTATGACTTCACTAAATGGCTCGATGCCTCTATTATCTAGTTCGAAAGCTGCAAACCATCTTACATTCGGGAACTTGCTGATTATTTCGTGCCTATTCTCTAGCCACGACATATGCTCACCAGCGTCGCACTTCCAGCCAACAAGCGGTGTCCCAATTACAAAGTGCTTTTGGTAATTTATTTCTTTAAGCATTTGATAGCTCCTTATTTAAAATAATTGCAGACATTGATAGGGGATTGCTTCTATCCCCTCTGTAAAATAAATCAACTAGTTCCGCATTCTTTGATATGTATTCAGACTCATCTGGAAGTGAATAAATTGAATTCCATCCATCTGTTTGAATCTTCTCGAGTAAGTCAACGGTTGAAATCTTGTCATTTTCTGACTTGTATCCTAGGAACCACGCATGCAAATCTTCAATTATGTACATTTTTGCGTATTTGAACAGGCAAGAGAATGAGGTTTCCATGCTTTTCGGCGTATGCGCCCCATCATCTATCACCAAATCATATGGTGGCTCGATTGATGAAGTAATCTGTGATCTGTTTTCCTGATCAACATATTTTATTACACACCCGTCTACATCAAATGGTTCGATATCCCATCCCTCAATTCTGCATTCATCATTGAACCATGATCTCCATGTCCTCATCGATCTGCCATCCTGAACACCTATTTCAAGAAAATTTTTTACTGCATTTCTATCTATATTTTTTTCATAGAAATCCATATACATATGAAATGTTGATTTGTCTGTGCCGAAAAGAAGGCCAGTTTCGTGTAATGAGAGGTGTTTACTCATAATTTCCCTCCAAGTCTTTTACATAATCAGAGCACACTCCATAGTATTTTTTTAGGTTTAATCCTTCTATTCCTTCTTTACGCTCGGGCATCACAGAGATACATAAATTTGAAGCAATGTCTACTCCTGGATAAGCCCAAACAAAGCCCTTGCTGGTTATCGTGTATGCATCAATATCGTGAAAAAAACAGTGAATGCCATTATTTATACAGAAGTCAAGAGAAGCACTATCTTTACAATGAACCCAAAGGCTTGAAGAGTGTAGGAATAACCACTCTTTTTGTATTTCATACTGTGGTTCATCATGGCCTAGATACATTTTTCCAAGGTGAAATCTAAGGTCAACCTCTACATCAAATCCAGATTTTAAAGCATTAACTACATAATCTGGATTATTTTCTAATGATTCATTTGGGCCAACCGTATTCCCGCGATGAGCTATAAATCTCATTTTTCAACCTGAACCCAAATCCAGTTTCTGTGATTATCCCCAGGGCCAGTAGGTCTGATATCTGACTTATAGTTTTTATACCCAATTTTATTGAGTAGGTCATCTATCAGGTCAGCTTCATTCTCAATGCTTACATCAGCATGGCCATTGGTGCTTCCAGCATCGTAATTGTTTTCGTAGTATCCGGCTGTTGGAATTCCTTCTTTCCCACCAAATCCCATCTGGAAACAAAGATGCCCACCGTATTTGAGGACTCTCCATATATCTTGCATTATGAGAAGTCTTATTTCATGAACGCAAATATGCTGAAAACATATAACTGCGAATACAACGTCGTACTCTTCGTTTGGAATCATTGACAGGTTGTCGCCAGTCGTTACATATAGTTTTGAATTATTAATTCCATTATGTGCAAGGTTTACTTTTGCTTTTTCTATGTTTATTGGCGATATGTCAACACCATCAACAGATGCAAACCTATTTGAGAATTTGACAAGATTTCTACCAGGGCCGCAGCCATACTCGAGAGCATTTAGTCCAGGTGTGTCAAAGTCTTTGAATAGGTAATTGTCATAGTCTCCCCATGCGTTGTGGGCGTCATACGATCCAACTACTGGATCCCTAAATTCAAGACTCCATTTTTCTGCATACTCGTCATAGTAGTCATTTTGCATTTTAAGATAATCATATTTATTCTTACTCATTTGTTGTTCTCCAAATAGTGAGACAGATCTTCAGGGGTTCCAATTCCCCACATCTGTGAAACTTCCTTAATTCTTATCTTCTTCCAGTCACTTATGGCTTCGTTGAAAACTGGGCATACATAAAATTCATTATTGACTCTTATGTTCTTATTGATCATCTGCTCTGCATACTTAACGTAGTCAGATCCTCGCTTCCAGTAGTAAATACCTACCGTAGCGTTGTCAGATATGGGATTCTTTTCGGCAACTTCGCATACAAAACCATCATCTCCAACTTTTGCGTAAGACCACTTTGGATGAGTTGCCTTGAATGTCAGAATCCCGCCATCTATGGCATCCGCGTCAAATGCATACAAGCACTCGTTACTATTCCACTCTATTACTTGGTCAGAGTTTGCCATAAGTAGTGGATTGTCATTGTTTATGAGGTCTTTTGCCAGAAGTGTTGTGCATGCAGCGCCTTCCGTAAGTCCATCTACCAAAACTATGTCGCAACCAGGCTTTATCAAGTTAAGCACTTGCTTTAGATTGTATTTTTCATAATGTTCCTTTTGAACAAGGAAAATATAGTGAGCATCAATATTCAGATTTTCAACCACTACTTGAATCATTGGTTTACCATTGACCTCAATTAGTGGCTTCGGGAATGTATACCCAGCTTGGGAGAACCTTGATCCTGCTCCAGCCATTGGGATTAGTACGTTCATTTTCTCATTTTTCCAAGCAACTTTTTCTGTTGACATAGATTCAATTTTCTCCATAGCTTTTATGACCTTTTCCTTTTTTAAGTCATTTGAGTCTTTTATTGCATGAAGAGTTGCCCCGGAGCTGATTGCTCCCTCTCTTCCAATGTGAGAATCTTCAATGATCACTGTTGAAGCTGGCGTAGCGCCACAGTAAATCATGCATTTCCAGTACATCTCTGGATGAGGTTTTTGATACTTAACGTCTTCATTGCTCATAATGTGGCTGACGTAGTGCAGGACACCTATTGCATGAAGTGAGGTTATGACTGTTTCCCTGACAGCATTGCTGGCTACGGCTATTTTCCAGCCCCTGGCCTTTGCTTCTTCCATTATCGATATTGCTTCATAGTTTCTAGGAAGATTTTTTAATATTTGTATTGTTTGGTTTTGCTTTTCTTCCCATATTTGTTGATGAAACTCACTTGGAAGACCTTTTGAGCTTGTAAGCATCTGTAGCTTTTTTGTGGTTCCCAATCCATCATATGTTGACAGATGCTCTTCTCTTGTTATGACAAATCTGCTATC
>JACCDP010173401.1_pt1 | contig 11913 bp, 9 predicted proteins | sample 7445841 | NCBI WGS metagenome assembly JACCDP01 (sample SAMN15323441, study PRJNA562643) | freshwater metagenome | isolation source: river surface water | place: USA:Blue River Watershed | collected 2017-08-17
CTAAACCAACTGTCGCTCAAACAGCGGAACCAGAAATAGAAATAGATGGCGATGACGAAGAGCCATTTGGGAAAATTTCAGTTAAGAAAGATAAAACTAAGTACACAATTACCATCTCTAGTAATTTGCCCGAGGAGTTACTACAAGTACGTGCTACAAAAAAAGGGCAAAAATCAATTATTTATAAAGTGACTACAAATGACGAAGGATCTGCAAAATTCACGACAACCCGAGCGCTTGCCGGATTCCAACTTGTTTTATTGCTAGATGGCGAGATTTTGAGTTCAGTAAAGGCAGGTTAGACTGCTCCTCATGAGCCAGCGCGGAAAAGAATTAGCTTCAACCTTTTCGCCTGCCGAAATTGAGGCCCCGTTATACGAGAAGTGGTTAGCGGCTGGGTATTTCACGGCTGATGCCAGTTCGAGCAAAGAACCTTTCACGATTGTTCTTCCGCCACCAAACGTTACGGGCGTTTTACATATTGGCCACGCTTTAGATCAAACTCTGCAAGATTGCTTAGCGCGTATCAAGCGAATGAAAGGCTACGAAGTTTTGTGGCTACCCGGAATGGACCATGCGGGAATCGCAACTCAAAACGTAGTTGAAAAACAATTAGCTGCCCAAGGAAAGTCTCGACATGATTTAGGGCGCGAAGAATTTGTAAACAAAGTTTGGCAGTGGAAAGCGGAATCGGGTGGCGCGATTCTTGGACAAATGCGTCGCATGGGTGATTCTGTTGACTGGTCACGTGAGCGCTTCACCATGGATGAAGGAATGTCGAATTCCGTTCTAACTTTGTTTAAGAAAATGTATGACGCTGAATTAATTTATCGAGCAGAACGAATCATCAATTGGTGCCCACGTTGCTTAACGGCGCTTTCTGATATTGAAGTTGAACATCAAGATGATGCTGGCGAGTTTGTACAAGTTCGTTATGGCGATGGTGAGCAAAGCATTGTTGTTGCTACAACTCGTGCCGAAACCATGATGGGCGATGGCGCGGTTGCGGTTCACCCAGATGATCCTCGCTACAAACACATGATTGGTACCGAAGTTTTATTGCCGTTGGTTAATCGCATGATTCCGATTATTGCCGACGAGTTAGTTGATCCTGATTTTGGAACTGGCGCAGTAAAGGTGACTGCAGCTCACGATCCAAACGACTTTGAAATGGCTGTTCGTCACAATATTCCGTTTGTTGTAATCATGAACGAGCACGGCATTATGGAAGGCAGCGGCACTGAGTTCGATGGCATGGATCGCTTTGATGCTCGCGTAGCTGTTGTTGCAAAGTTAAAGGAACTCGGTCGCATTGTTGCTGAGAAGCGCCCTTATATTCACGCAGTTGGTCACTGCTCACGTTGCGATACAACTGTCGAGCCACGTTTATCAAAGCAGTGGTTCGTAAAGGTTGCACCCCTTGCAAAAGCATCAGCAGATGCCGTTCGCAGTGGTGCGGTAAAGATTGAACCTGAAGAGCTAGCGCCACGCTACTTTGATTGGGTCGACAACATGCATGACTGGTGCATCTCTCGCCAACTTTGGTGGGGTCATCGAATTCCGGTTTGGTATGGCCCAAATGGTGAAATGGTCGTTGTTGGTCCGGGCGAAAGCGCACCTAGTGGTTACGTACAAGATTCTGATGTTCTAGATACTTGGTTCTCATCTGGGCAGTGGGCATTTTCGACATTTGGTTGGCCCGAGAAAACTGCCGATTTAGCAAAGTTCTACCCAACTACAGTTCTTGTAACTGGCTATGACATTTTGTTCTTCTGGGTTGTGCGCATGATGATGATGAGCACTTTTGCCATGGATGGCGTGCCACCATTTAAAACGATTATGTTGCACGGTTTAGTACGCGATCAATTCGGCAAGAAGATGTCAAAGAGTCGCGGCAATGTAGTTGACCCACTTGAGTTCATGGATAAATACGGCGCCGATGCATTGCGTTTTACATTGGCGCGCGGTGCAAACCCGGGTACAGATCAAGCTCTGGCTGAAGATTGGGTTGGCGGTTCACGTAACTTTGCTACCAAGCTTTGGAACGCAACTCGCTTTGCGATGATGAATGGTGCAACTGTTGAAGGACCGATGCCAGATGCTTCATCACTGAATTCAATTGATAAGTGGATCCTTAGCCGATTGACCGAAACTATTCGTGAAGCAGATTCACTATTTGAAAAGTTTGAATTTGCTAAAGCTAGTGAATTGATTTACCACTTTGCTTGGGATGACTTATGCGATTGGTATCTCGAGCTATCTAAGGAATCTTTTGCATCTGGCAGTGCTGCTAACAGCAAGCGCGTGCTTGGTCATGTGCTCGATCAATTGATGCGCCTGCTGCATCCGCTAATGCCATTTATTACTGAAGAACTTTGGGTTTCGCTCACTGGGGGAGAGTCCCTAGTTATTGCGCAATGGCCAGAGGCTAACTTGGACTACCTTGATCAAACTGCCGAAAATCTGGTTACTCAAATGCAAGCGGTAATTACTGAGGTGCGTCGCTTCCGCAATGACCAAGGAGTTAAAGCAACTGCCAAGATTCCAGGTCGCCTGATTACTAATGGCGAATTAGCAAACTATGCCAGCGCCATGGGTTATGTATTAAAACTTGAAGCAAAAGAATTTACCCCAACTGCCTCCTTCGAAATTGGGTCAGTTAAATGCGAGCTCGATTTATCCGGAACTGTAGATGTTGCGGCAGAACGTGCTCGCTTAACTAAAGACTTAGCGACAGTTCAAAAAGACCAGCAAACTGCGCAAGTTAAATTAGGAAATGAAGGTTTCATGGCGAAGGCGCCAATCGAAGTTGTAACCGAAATTAAAGAGCGACTAGTTAAGACTCAAGCCGAGATCGAACGAATTTCTGCAGCTCTTGCTGCACTGCCAACTGCATGAGCATGACTCCTGAAGAAAAGATTCGCATCGATGCAATCGAAGCGGCGCTCCTAGCTCGCTGGCCAGAAAATCGAATTGCGCCAACGCTAGAAAGAATTGCAGCGCTGACCGATATTCTCGGTTCACCGCAATTAACTTATCCAACAATTCATGTTGGTGGTACAAACGGCAAGACCAGTACTTCGCGCATGATCGATTCGATGTTATTCGAAATGGGTTTACGTACCGGACGTTTCACTAGCCCACATCTAGAAAGTTATTTAGAGCGAATCAGTATCAACGGTCAACCAATTAGCGCGCCAGAACTAATTTTCTCTTACAATGATATTTCACCATATCTAGATTTAATGGATAGCAAATTCGAAAATCCAATTTCATTCTTCGAAGCTATTACTGCGTTAGCTTTTGCAGCATTTGCTGAACACCCAATCGATGTTGGTGTAATTGAAGTAGGCATGGGTGGCGAGTGGGATGCGACCAACGTTGTGCAAGCGGATGTTTCTGTAATCACGCCAATTGGGCTCGATCACACTGAGTATTTGGGAAATACGCTTACCGAGATCGCTAAGACCAAAGGTGGAATCCTAAAACCTGGTGGTTTCGGCGTATTTGCCCAACAAGAATCAGATGCGGCAATTGAATTACTGCGCAAAGCAGCCGAAGTTGGAATTGATGTTGCTCGCGAGGGCGTTGAATACTCACTTGCTAGCCGTGCTGTGGCAGTCGGTGGCCAGCTAATCTCAATTAACGGCCTAAATGAGTCATTCGATGACATTTTCTTGCCGTTACACGGTAAGCACCAGGCCGCAAATGCAGCAACAGCACTAGTAGCAGTCGAAGCTTTCTTTGGCGACACCGCTCTAGATCATGATGCAGTTCGAGCCGGCTTTGCAGCCGTTACATCACCTGGTCGATGCGAAGTTGTCCATCGAGATCCAACTATTTTGTTGGATGCTGCGCATAATCCGCATGGGGCAAAGGCTTTAGCTGAAACTATTTCTAATGAGTTTTCTTTCGATGAAGTTATTGGAGTGGTTGCAGCTTTCGGCGATAAAGATGTTCGCGGAATTTTGCTAGCGCTAGAACCAATCATGAACGAAATTATTGTTACCGCAAATTCTTCTCCTCGTGCCATGAAACTTTCTGAGTTAGAAAAATTGGCAAACGAGATTTTCGGAAAAGATCGAGTGACCGCAATTGAAACTTTAAGTGCTGCAATTGATCAAGCAATCAAAGATGCCAAACGACCTCTAAGCGATGATTCAGTTGGCGTATTAATTACTGGCTCGGTAATTACCGTTGGTGAGTCACGCACCATAATTAATGGAAAGTATAAAAAGTAATGCGCGTACTAGCTTCAGCAGTTTTAGTAATGGAATCTTTTTCACTCGGTTTTGCGCTTCTGATCGCAATGAAGGATGTAAATGGCGCGCCAATCGTTTATGGCGCTGCAATTGCCATTGCGCTACTTCTAGCCCCTGGGTTACTCAAGCGCAGAGTTGGCTGGGTACTTGGTTGGCTGCTTCAGGCTGCCATGCTCGGATTTGGCTTAGTGGTCAATTCATTCCTGATAATTGGCCTGATTTTTGCAGGGTTATGGATTGCGGCGATTTTGGTCGGCCGCAAGGGCGAGGCGGCCCGGGCTGCTTTGCTGGCTTCGCAAAGCCCAGATGCCTAATAGACTCACCCCGTGAGCATCGAAAAAACTCTGATCCTGGTCAAACCCGACGGCGTGCGCCGCGCCCTAGTTGGCGAAGTAATTTCGCGCATCGAAGCTAAGGGTTATCAAATTACTGCGCTAAGAATGTTGCAAGCAGATCGTGCGCTTCTTGAACAACATTATGCCGAGCATCAAGGCAAACCATTTTTTGAACCACTCGTTGAATTTATGTTATCTGGCCCAATCGTTGCGATGGTTGCCGAGGGTAATCGCGTAATCGAAGGTTTCCGTTCTCTAGCTGGTGTAACAGATCCAACAGTTGCTGCTCCCGGAACTATTCGCGGTGACTTAGCACGTGATGCCGGAACAAAAGTTGTCCAAAATATTGTGCACGGATCAGATTCACCTGAATCAGCTGCGCGCGAAATAAATATTTTCTTTGGTAACGGGGGGAAGTAAATAAATGGCTAATCGAATGTCGTTCATTGGTCGCGATATGGCAGTTGATCTAGGTACCGCAAATACTTTGGTTTACGTGCGCGGACGTGGCATTGTGCTTAACGAGCCAAGCGTGGTTGCAGTAAATCAAGACACTGGCGGAATTTTAGCTGTTGGTCTTGAAGCGAAGAAGATGATTGGTCGTACCCCAAGCAACATCGTCGCAATTCGTCCGCTTAAAGATGGCGTTATCGCTGACTTTGATACAACCGAACGCATGTTGCGTTACTTCATCCAAAAAGTTCACCGTCGTCGTTTCTTAGCAAAGCCACGCATTGTGGTTTGTGTGCCATCAGGTATTACTGGTGTTGAACAGCGCGCAGTTAAAGATGCAGGTTATGCAGCTGGTGCACGCAAGGTTTACATCATTGAAGAACCAATGGCAGCGGCAATTGGTGCAGGTCTGCCAATCCACGAACCAACTGGAAACATGGTTGTCGATATTGGTGGCGGTACAACTGAGGTGGCTGTTATTTCACTTGGCGGCATTGTGGTCGCTCTATCTATCCGCGTAGGTGGCGATGAGTTAGATCAAGCCATTATTACTTGGGTTAAGAAGGAATTTTCACTGTTGCTGGGCGAGCGCACAGCTGAAGAAATCAAGATGGCAATTGGTTCGGCATATCCACTTCCAGGTGAGCCTGATGCTGAAATTCGTGGTCGCGATTTAGCAACCGGTCTGCCAAAGACAATTGTTGTATCAGCAGCTGAAATTCGTAAAGCCCTCGAAGAACCAGTAAATGCAATTGTTAACGCAGTTAAGAGCACACTCGATAAGTGTCCGCCAGAACTTTCAAGTGACTTGATGGATCGCGGCATTGTGCTAACTGGTGGCGGTGCGTTGCTTAAGGGTCTTGATGAGCGTTTACGCAAAGAGACAGGTATGCCAATTCATATTGCCGAGCGTCCACTCGATGCAGTTGCTGAAGGTTCCGGAAAGTGCATCGAAGAGTTTGAGGCCCTAGAAAAGGTCTTGATCTCCGAGCCACGTCGATAGGAATCTTTAAATGCGTAACGGCGGCGAGAACCGCGGTCGTCTGCTCTTAGTAATCCTGATTGTTTCCTCGCTCTTTCTAATCACTTTAGATTTGCGCGGCGTAAATGTCATTGATGGGCTTCAAAGCGGTACGCATACTGCGCTTTCACCGTTCCAGCGAGCCGGCAATGTTGTGCTGACTCCGGTTAAGAATTTTGTAAATGACATCACGCACCTCGGTCGCACCCGCAATCAAATCGAAGACTTGCGTAAACAAAATCAGAAATTACGCGAACAGTTAATCTCTCGTAAAAATCAAGATGGCGAAATTGAACAACTGAAGTCAATTCTTGATCTTGCTGGCACCGCACGATTCAAAATTGTTAGTGCAAAAGTTATTTCACAAGGCTCAAGTTTGGCATTTACTAGAACAATTACCATTGATGCCGGAAGCGGTAACGGAATTAAGAAGAATATGACCGTTATTTCGGGCAGCGGTTTAGTAGGTGTTGTTAAAGAAGTATTTACTAACTCTTCAATTGTCATGTTAGCGACTGACCCAGCATTTAAAGTTGGCGTTCGTATCGCTGGCTCGCAGCAGATCGGAATTTTGGCTGGTTTAGGCTCAGGAAATGCCAATCTTCAGCTACTAGACAACCAAACAACAATTAAAGTCGGAGATATTCTCTTGGCACGTGGCAGCCTTAATGCCCAACCTTTTGTGCCAGGTATTCCAGTTGGTCGAGTAACTTCGGTTTCTAATGCCGCCGGCGCCGTAACTCAGAGTGCAACCGTTAAATATTTTGCTAACTTCGGCGCACTTGGTGTGGTTTCTGTTGTAGTTAAAGCGCCTAAAGCAGATCCACGTGATTCATTGGTACCAGCTAAGCCAATCCCAACCCCAATTCCAACGGTAACTGTTTACGTAACACCATCTCCATCTACTTCGGCGTCAAGTAACTAATTCAAAATGTTGTTACGACGATTTGGCATAACTGGCTCAATCTTTGCCCTCTTTTTCATAATTCAAGAAGCTTTGATAAATCAACTTAGTTTTCCTGCTGGTGGGTTTTCAATATTTCTAATTCTGATTTTAGTTTGGGCGGCGCTTAGTACGCCGGAAGTTGCAGCCGCAGTTGGATTCGGTGCCGGCCTTTTACTTGATTTATCTCCAAGTACCAGTGGTCCATTAGGACATTGGACACTGATTCTGGTTCTAATGAGTTATGCCATTTCATTCTTCTCGTATGGGGACGAGAACATGCGGGGAAATCCATTAACTTTGATTTTTATGGTGACCGTAGCCCAAGCAATAGTTCTAGTTTCATATTTAGTAACTGGTTTCTTATTGGGAATTACGGCAACCAGTTTTAGCCAAACTTTGACTACGGTTATTGGCAACGCAGTGTGGACCATGGTCGTGACGCCGCTTTTATTGCCAGTCATTGCTTGGTTGCACGACCTAGCTTTTGATAGTCGGATGCGGTTATGAATCAACGTACTCGCTTAAGCATGGTCGTAATTCAGATTCTGATAGTTTCGTTATTAATGGCGCTGTTCGGTCGTCTTTTCTATCTACAAGTTGCCGCAGGCCCCAAGTACCGCGATGCCGCTTTAAGTATTCAGAGCCGTGACACTATTTACCCAGCAACTCGAGGCTTAATTGTTGATTCATCAGGCGTGCCGTTAGCCCTTAATCGCACTGGTTTAGCAGTGACTATTGATCGTTTAGTGCTAGATAAGCAAGCAGATAAAGGCCAAGCTGTTCTTAAGAAGTTAGCTAAGTTATTAAAATTGCAGTATCGAGATGTTTATCGCAAGACCCGGCTATGCGGTGAATTAAAAGTTGGCAATCGTTCAGGATGCTGGACAGGTACCCGTTACCAACCGATTGCAATCACTAAAGAAGCAAGCGCCGATGTTGCGCTGCAAGTTGTAGAGCGGCCAGATGAATTCCCTGGTGTAAACGCAACTCCAATTGCAATTAGAAATTATCCTGGCATCGTCGGCGTAAATGCGGCTCACGTTCTTGGTTATTTAGGACCGTTAACAGATGCCGACTTAGCTGGCGTAAACGGCAAGACTTATTACCGTAGTGAATCTATTGGGAAGAGTGGTTTAGAGATTCAATATGATTCTTATTTGCGCGGTATTCCCGGAATCAGAACGGTGATCGTTGATCGTAAAGAAGCAATTACTAGTGAAGGCCAGAATACGAATTCGGTTCCGGGCGATCATCTCGTTACTAGTCTTGATGTTCGAGTTCAAGCATCGGCCGAAAGCGCACTGGCTGATGCAATTGCTCGCTCTCGCGCAAAAGGTTACCGAGCAGACTCTGGTGCTGCTGTTGTCATGGATGTTAAAACCGGTCGCATTATTGCGATGGCTTCTTACCCAACTTATGACCCAAATATGTGGGAAAAAGGTTTAACCGTTAAACAAGCCGAGGCGCTTTTTAGTGAGAAGAACGGTGTGCCGGCGCTATCTAGACCTATTCAAGGAAGATTTGCGCCAGCTTCAACATTTAAAGTTGTTTCAATTATCGCTGCAGCTGACGCTGGCTATGACTTAAACAAGTCGTATACATGCCCAGCAAATGTAAAGGTCGGAACTCGAACATTTAATAACTTCGAGAGTAAAGCCCAGGGTACCTCTTCAATTAAGAAGCTTTTGGCAGTCTCGTGCGACACCGTTTGGTATCGAATCTCATTTGATGAATGGCTTCGTGATGGCGGCTTATCTCCGATTAAAAACCCTAAGGATTACTTCTTTAAAGCAGCTGCCGGCTTTCAGATCAATACAAAAACTGGCATAGACCTGCCATCTGAATCTGCTGGTCGTTTGCCCGATAGAGCCTGGAAACAAAGTTGGTATGACGCCAATAAAGATTTCTATTGCAACTATCGCAAGAAAGCAGCTAAGTCGCAGCAAACGCCATTCTTATTGCTGTTAGCAAAAGAGAATTGTCTAGATGGAAATAAGGTTCGCGCTGGCGATGCAGTTAACTTCTCGATTGGCCAAGGCGATACTTTGGTGACGCCACTTAAATTAACTCAGATGTATGCCTCAATTGCTAATGGTGGAACTTTGTGGAAACCAACTGTTGGCCGAGCAATTGTTAAAACCGATGGCACTGTGGTTAAGACGATCGAACCCGAAAAAACAGGAACCATCGCTGCAGATGCCAAGACCACCAAGTTTTTGCAATCAGCACTTCGCGAGGTAGTTGTTAGCGGTACCGCAGCTCGTACTTTTGCTGGATTCCCAATTCAGGTAAGTGGCAAAACCGGAACTGCTGAAGTTTTCGGTCGCAACCCTGATGGTTCACTCAAAGACAACACTTCTTGGTTTGCATCCTTCGCACCAAGTAATGACCCGCAATACGCGGTTGTAATGATGTTAAGCCAGGGCGGTTTTGGTTCTCCTAACTCAGGTGTTGGCGTGAGAAAGATTTATGAAACGATTTTTGGCGTAGTTAACAATAAGGTTGTGCCAGAAAATGTGCTTTTCCCTAAGGGATTGCCAACTACATTGCCTAAGATTTCACCTGCTACCAAAGTTAAAACGAATGGAGTTAAGTGATGAGCGTCGTAACTCCACGTTTTAATTACAACAAAAACCGCTCTTTTTTCCGTGGCTTTGACCCCGTTTTAACTGCCGTAGTTGCAGCACTTTTATTTATCGGAACCCTTTTGGTTTATGCAGCAACCCGCGATTGGTATGCCGCAAACGGCTTAGACCCCGAGTACTACTTAAAACGTCACGTAATTAATATTGCCATTGGTTGCGCGCTGGCTTGGGGAACCACGTTGATCGACTACCGATTGTTGCGTGCTTACACGCCAATAGTTTGGGTGCTCGGAGTCTTAGGTCTTGGTTTTGTTTTAATTCCCGGTCTGGGCGCAGAGGTAAATGGTGCGCAAGCCTGGATCGCGCTACCTGGCGGATTCCAAATTCAGCCAGCAGAGCTAGCCAAAATTTCGATCATTGTTGGTATGTCCATGATTCTTTCAGAGCGCAGCCATGACAGTGATATCCCGAGTAACCAGAATGTGGTTCAAGCTTTAGTCGTTGCTGCGATTCCGGTGCTATTAATTTTGCTGCAACCAGATATGGGAACTGTTTTTATTATCAGTTGCTCAGTATTAACAATCATTGCCGCCTCTGGCGCTTCAGGCCGCTGGGTCGTCGCATTAATTTTGGTTGCGGTAGTTGGCGTATTTGGCGCAGTGCAATCTGGTGTTATTGATCAATACCAAGTTAAGCGTTTGCAATCTTTTGTTAACCCAAATGCCGATACGCAAGGCAGTGGATATCAATTGCGACAGGCGCGCATTACTGTCGGTTCAGGCGGGTTAATTGGTAAAGGATTATTTAATGGTCCGCAAACTAATGGTCGCTTTGTACCTGAACAACAGACAGACTTTATTTTCACAGTAGCTGGCGAAGAACTTGGTTTCCTTGGTTGCGGTGTAATTATTTTGCTCTACTTAACTTTATTGATGCGAGCATTTGGAATTGCCCGTCGTGCTACAGACCCTTACGGGCGACTTGTCTGCACTGGGGTAGTGGCATGGTTTGCTTTCCAGACTTTTGAAAATATTGGTATGACGCTCGGGTTAATGCCGATGACTGGTGTGCCACTGCCGTTTATGTCTTATGGCGGTTCGAGTATGTTCGCGACCCTGATCGGCTTTGGTCTGTTACAGAATGTTCACGCTCGCCAGCGCGGCTAATTCACGCTTAATTTGGAATTAGGGCCTCATCTGCCATACTTAGGCAACAGTTCGGCGCACACCCGCGATCACGTATCGCGAAAAAGAGTGTTTAGCGCGAACTACCAAAGATTTGCTTAAAGGTTTTCTACGAATACGCACCCGCGTACTGAGATTGATTTTTAAGCCGGACCCGCACTCCTTGAGTGCATTTAGGATTTGAAGACATGGCAATTGCGCCAAAAAACCCGCGTAAGCGCGCGGCTAAAAAGACTCCCAAGGTAAAGGGCGATGTCAGCCTAGAAAATACCGCCGTTGCTCCAATCGCAGAGCCAGCCAGCATCGAAGCTGCGGCACCTGACGAGAAAAAAGCCAAGCTGGCTAAGAAAGCTGCCGCAGTTCCGGTAGCAATCTTTCAAGCAGCTCCCATTGCTGAGAAAAATGGTGTTGATAAAGCACCTGCGAAAAAAGCGGCAGCGAAGAAGTCGGTTCCAGCCAAAGTTAGTTCTGATAGTTCAGATGACGAAGGCGTTCAGAGTGCACCTAAAGGTGAGAGCGATTCAGATAACGAAGAGAGCTCACGTGGTCGTCGCCGCCGTCGTGGCGGTCGCGGTCGTCGCAAGCCAGGTTCAGCAAATACTGATGAGAATTCAACCAATGATGAAAATTCAGAAAATTCAGAAACCGAAGATGACGGCACCGGTACTCACCGACGTCGTCGTCGCCGCCGCGCTGCCGGTGACGGTGTAGTTGCGGGCGAAGTTGTCGAAGAAGATGGCGTAGTAACAGTTGTAAAGGTGCGCGAAACAAAAGAGCGCCCAACTCGTAATGATCCAAAACGTAATCGTCGCGAACGAAATGATCGTCAAAGTTCTCGTGGCGATCGTGAATATCGTTCAGATTATCGCGAGCCATATCGTCGTCGCGGCACAATCATTACTGATACTGATTTACTAGCGCGACGCGAGAATGTTGATCGCGAAATGTTGGTTCGCCAAATTGCAGATCGTACGCAGATTGCGGTTATCGAAGATAACGTCATGGTTGAACACTATGTAAATCGCAATACCAATCTTTCTTACGTTGGAAATATTTATCTGGGTCGAGTTCAAAACGTATTGCCAGGTATGGAAGCGGCTTTCGTTGACATCGGAAAAGGACGTAAC
>JACCDP011032484.1_pt1 | contig 11913 bp, 9 predicted proteins | sample 7445841 | NCBI WGS metagenome assembly JACCDP01 (sample SAMN15323441, study PRJNA562643) | freshwater metagenome | isolation source: river surface water | place: USA:Blue River Watershed | collected 2017-08-17
CACTTGATACCGTACGCGGTCGTAATGGCGCAGCCGTGTGCGTCTGAGCGTGCGGTCGAAACATACAGCGCAGTATCTTGTACAGGCACTGGTGTTGATGAAACAGATACACCCGCGTTTCCGAGGGCCGCATCTCCCCAACATTTTGTGATATTGGCATTGCCGATGGCACAGAAGCTACCTGCTTTGGCAGTACCGGGGCTCCCCACCGAACCGCTCACGGTCTGGATACCTGTGAGGGATGTCACCGGTATGGCAAATGTCGAACTGGTGTTTGTCCCATTGGCGAGTTGTCCACCAGAGTTGTCCCCCCAACACCACAGTACACCGGTGCTGTCGAGCGCGCAAAAGCTATTGGTCGACGCAGCAATCGAAACGATGTTGCTCAGAATTCCTGAAGCTTTTCGAACTGTGACGGGTGTGGTGCCCCCGCTCGTGGTAGTCGAGCCATCACCCAATGCACCGAACGTATCATCACCCCAGCAGTCGACACCACCCGTCGAGAGCACGGCGCAGGTTGCACTATCAGCAACCGCGACGGTCACTACACTCGCTGAGGTTGTTACTTCGTATGCATTTGTTACCGTGGTATTGATGGGGTCCCCGACCTGGCCGTTTGTGTTATTGCCCCAACAGGCTGCCTTCGCACTCATGGTGACGACGCAGGCATGGACCGGACCAACTGCAATCGCGGTCGCACCATAGAGGTTGGGGACCAACGCCCCTGGATTGATACCGTCAGCACATGTCGTCAAACATCCTGATTCGCCGTGGGTGTCGGTACCCCAACAGAAAACGCGACCATTTGCCAGCAGTGCGCAGGTGTTGTTCCCGCCGGCCGCGAGACCTGCCACACTAAACAACCCGAGTCGTTGGGTGGCTGCAGTGACTGATGCGAACCCCGAAGGACCGTATTGTCGACCCCAACACCAGACCTGACCGAGTGCTGTCAATGCACACGAAGAGGCATCCGATATCCCCAGTCGACCGTCGGTGGGGATAGGGTTGGTTATATCTGTGGGGGTGATTGACGCAACCGGGCTCGGTGTCAACATCACTGTCGGAGTACTATCGATGGTGGTCGCAGAACCACCATTGATGTCGAGCGGGAGTGATCCGTCGGTAACCGTTTGAATACCCGTATATGCGTTCGTGTCTCCTACACCGAGTTGGCCGTGACTGTTGTCGCCCCAACAATAAACCGTCCCGTCGGATTTGATTGCGCAACCGTTCCGGGGACCGACCGAAATTCGGACAATATCGCTGGTCAATTCTGTCTGTGGCGTGACGGGTACCGCACTATTGGTCGTCGTACCGTCGCCTAATTGTCCATACGTGTTGTCACCCCAACACATCACACCACTGGTCGCAGAAAGGAGTGCACAAGCGCTCCGAGCTTGGTGCGACATCGATATACTGACCGCGTCGGTAATCCCCGTTACGAGCCAGGGTTGGTTCATGCCAGACTCGTAGTCACTGCCGTTGCTGTCTGCATCGCCATTGCCCAACGTGCCGCGACTGTCATTGCCAGCGCAATAGACGGTACCCCCGGTGACGATGACACAGGTGTTTTCGCTGCCTGTGGCGAAATCTGAAATATTCGTCAGCCCGCTGAATCCCGTTACCGGTGCAACCCCGTTCCCGTTTGAACCGAATTGGCCGTAGATGTTTTCGCCCCAGCAGAACATGTTCCCCGTCGTGTTGATGCCGCAGGTGTGATATTCACCCATTTCGATACGGCGCAAGGTTGGCAGCGCAGTGATTTGTGTAGCAGTGGTAACAGATGCCCCGGGTATGGGAGAGATTCCGAGTTGGCTGGTGTTGCGCCCCCAACAATAAAACGCGCCGGAACTCACTTTGGCACACGACGAATCATCGCCCACTTCGATTTGTGTGGCGGACAACGACAACGACGTTACTTCTACTGGTGTTGCAGAATCGATGGTGGTGCCATCACCGAGTTGCCCGTAGGCGTTATCACCCCAGCAGAACACTTTGCCGGTGTTTTGGATGGCGCAGACGTGGGCTGCACCCACATGGATACGATCGATGTTCGTGAGCCCGCTTACCTGCACTGCAGCACTACGTGACACGGTTGTGCCATCGCCCAGCTGGCCGTCACTATTGTTGCCCCAGCACCAGCCGGTCCCGCTGGTGTCGACTGCGCAGGCAAACGCAAATCCCACCGAGATCTTGGGGCCCGGGATCGTGTGTGTTCTTGGTTGGGTATATGCAAGGTTCGGGAGCTGCAGGAAGCCCCCGATGCTTAGTGTGATGAGAATTGTGCGTAGCGTTCGAACAAACATTGTTACACCCTTCCTGCACGTACTATAGCCTGTGGTGCGACGGTTGCAAAGGGTTTAGGATTACAAATCATATACGGAAGTCGAAACGAAACTGTAATCAAATCATGTGCGGAGGTAACGTGATCAAAATGCGCACATTGATGCAATAGTGACCATGAAGACGCATTAGCTCGCGTCACATTGGCAAAAACAGTGGGCGAACCGTGTGCGAACAAAACATGCTGCACGACGTGATGTACTCACGCACTGAAGTGCGCAGAGAGGCTACGCTTTTTTGTCGTCTGGTACACTGCGTTGCGGAATACCTATTTGACATGCATTGTGAATTCATCTATAATCAGTTTAGTCCTAACCGTATGATGGAATCGTTCACGGTGCTGTTGTGCGTATGACGATTGTGCATACAAACGACGTTACGGTGGGCAAGTACTCAGGTTGGTTGTTTGCGCATAGCGTTGCGAGTTGCACGCAAATGAGCACACGTTAGTAGAAGATTTGGAAGGATTGCTATGAAGATTTTCCTCTTCGGCGACTCGCTGTTCGACAATGGTGCGTATGTGGGCAACGGTCCAACTGTCACTGCTTCACTCGAAGCAATGTGGTCGGCAGGCGTCGAGCGTGTTGCACGTGATGCACACGTCATCTCGAGCATCCCATACCAGTGGGAAGAAGCTCGCCGCATCGGTTTGAACCCAGCGCACGACGCAGTAGTTGTCAGCGTTTCGGGCAAAGACTTCTTGAACCGCTTGCACCTCTGGATGGAGCCATGCCCAACCATTGCTGATGGCTTGCTGCAGATCCACGAGATTCTCTCGTCGTTCTACGCAACCTACACCGCCATGGTCGACGAGATGGTCGCCCGCGGTTGCCGCCACTTGGTGTTGACCACCATCTACCCAGTGTTCGACATGCAGCGCATCGAATACATGGTCACCTCCGTCCCAACCCGTGTCTCCAAGACCTGGGCTGTGACAGCTCCGATCATCAACTTGATGAACTCACACATCCGTGCTGAGGCCAAGCGTGTCGGTGCCAAGGTTGTTGACCTGTACCACAGCGACATCGAGCCAAACGACATCGTCTTCGGCATCGAGCCAGGACCGACCGCCAGCTCCAAGATTGCCCAGGCAATCGTCAAGGCTATGCGCGTCTCCTAAGCTGATTCGGTTCTTCTACGACCGCACACGCAGTGTGCGGTCGTTTTTTTGTGATATCGGTGGTTCATCGGCTGTCACCATTTCATAGCTAACCGCAACAGACTGGTGCATTTCGGTCATACATCAGCAAAGGAGTACCGCGTGAACTTGACGGGTCTGCATCATGTAACGGCAGTCACCAAAAATGCCAAAGCGAACCTCGCGTTTTATACCCAGATTCTGGGGATGCGCTTAGTCAAAAAAACCGTCAATCAAGATGACGTGTCTGCGTACCACCTTTTTTATGCCGATGCCGTCGGCAGTGCAGGGACGGACCTGACTTTTTTTGAATGGGCCTCCATCGCTGCCCAGCAACCAGGCACAGGGGCTATCGATATGATTGCCCTTCGTGTACCGGATCAGGCTGCCATCGACTTTTGGGTGGCTCGGTTTGATGCACATGGCATCGATCACGATAGCCCGTACCTGTGGATGGGCAATCGGCCGGCAGTAGCGTTCCGTGACCCCGAGGGTCAACAGCTGATGCTTATCAGCGATTTGGGTACTCCCGGTGGTGTGCCGTGGGACAAAACTGACGTTCCCGTTGCCCATGCTATTACGGGACTCTTTGGTACGGGCATCACGGTACGGAGCCGCGATCAGATGGAACTGTTGTATCGCGATGTGTTCGGGTTTACCTTTCACCACGAGATGGCACATCCAACCATTCCCGAGCGTACGCTGCTCCTGTTTTCGGCCGGCGAGATAGCAGGCGGTACCCTGGTTGTGCAGGTTGCACCCGACATGCCACCGAGCCGGCTCGGTGCCGGCGGGGTGCATCACATTGCGTTCCGCGTCCCCGACGTCGATGCGGCACAGTTTTGGATTGAACGGTTGCGTTCTGTCGGGTTGCAACCGACGACGGTCATCGACCGGTTCTACTTTCAGTCTGTGTATACCCGCGTACCGGGGAACATCCTCATCGAAATCGCCACGGACGGTCCGGGATTTGCGCAGGATGAGTCACTCGAAACCATGGGACAGCGCCTTTCGTTGCCACCGTTTCTCGAAGGTCGTCGGCGCGAGATAGAAGCCGGTCTCAAGCCTTTGGCGTGAGTGATATGGTATGATACGGGCATTGTTTTGGAGGAGAAAGACTGCATGGTGCAGACTCCCATGTATTCGGTGGTTATCCCCGTTTACAACAGTGCCCGTATCGTTACGACTGTCGTCGAGCGGACGATGGCGTTTTTTGTGGCTAACGGTTGGACATACGAAATCATCCTCATCAACGACGGCAGCCGGGATGCGAGCTGGTCCGTCATCGCAGCGTTGGCACGCCAATACGAACCGGTGATAGCCCTCAATTTGTTGCGCAATTACGGTCAGCATAACGCCGTTTTTGCAGGGATGCACCAGAGTCGGGGAGCGTACGTCATCACCATTGATGATGATCTGCAGAATCCCCCCGAAGAAATTATTCATCTGGTACGCGGCGCTGCAGAGGGCAATCACGATGTGATGTTCGGCAAATTTCAACAAAAGAAACACAGTCTCGTGCGGCGTATCGGCAGTGGGATTATCCGCACGATGAACAACAAAATCTTCCTCTGCCCAGCGGACATTACGCCGAGCAATTTTCGGCTGATGCGCCGCGATGTCGTTACTCGGATGCTCGATTACAAGACATCGTACCCATACACAACCGGGCTTGCGTTGATGTTTGCGCATTCAGTCGGGAACGCGTCAGTGCAGCATCTCGAGCGTGCAGAAGGCAAGAGCAACTACAATCTGTACAAGATTCTCAGCTTGGTGTTGCGCATACTTTTTAATTATTCGATCTGGCCGTTGCGGCTGGTCACATTGACCGGCTTTGCTATTTCGATGGTGAGCTTTCTGATTGGCATTATCGTCGTCGTGCGAAAGTTGCTGGATAACATTCAGATCGAAGGTTGGACCGGTATCATCGTTATGTTGGCGGTGCTCAATGGGCTGATTATTCTGATGTTGGGGATGCTGGGCGAGTATGTGATTCGTATCTTGCAACATCTGAATTCGCGCGAGACATACTACATAAAAGAGATTATCGAATGACCGACCAGCATTTTTTCATCGGCGGTGCCCAGCGTTCTGGGACAACGTATGCATACTACCTATGCGCAGACCATCCCGATATCGAGATGGCACTGCCGGTACGTCCCGAGCCGAAGTTTTTTCTGAATCCTGCGCTCCATAGCCAAGGATATGCATATTATCGTCAGACGTATTTTGGGAAAAAACCGCATGTGCGGATGTATGGCGAGAAAAGCACCAGTTATATCGAAGTCGAATCCGCAGCGGCGGCGTTGGCGGCGATGATTCCCGATGCAAAAATCGTCTTCGTGTTACGTGATCCCATCGAACGCGCGATTTCGAATTATCGCTTTAGCCTGTTCCACGGGGTCGAGACGTTGTCGATGGCTGAGGCGTTCACCCAAGAGGCAGCACGGGTGGAACACTATGACCACGCCCGGTTTTCGGTATCGCCTTATGCGTATCTGCGTCGTGGAAGATACATCGAGTATATCGAAATGTATGAACGGTATTTTCGCCCTGAGCAGATACACATCCTCATTTATGAGCAGATGTTTGCACAGGATGCATCGGTGCGTGGATTGTATGCATTTTTGGGGGTTGATCAACAGTACCGGGCGGCGACCCGCGGTGATGTCATCAATGCCAACAGTGAAGCCGCCGGAGAAGAACTGTCCCCTGCGTTACGCGCGCACCTGCTCGAATCATACGCCCCATACACGGCACGATTACGTGCGCATACGGGGCTTCGTATCCCCGAATGGGAGTGCCCGGACTAGTCGCGTTCGAGTGTGACAACGGTGCCAGTGCGCAGGCTTTCAGTCGCAGCACGCGCCACTCTGAGGCTCGCCATTGCATCTGCAATGTCGGGCTTCGGTGTTGTATGCTCACGAAGACAGCGGAAGAAATACGCAAGCTCGCTCACATACGCATCGACAAAGCGATTTGCAAATGACTGGTCGGGCACAAGCGCAGGCGCGCCATCACCGTCGCTGGGCATTGCGCCGGGTGCGGCCACGAATGCCCGTGCCAGTGAACCAGACACCTCGGTGCGGATATCGTAGCCCCACGCGGTGCGGCGCCCGCCTTCGATCACGCCGAGTGCACCGTTGGCGAACTTTAGCATCACCATGACCGTGTCGACATCGTCAGCATCATGGAACCCTGGGTCGACGAGGACCGATCCCCAGCTGTGGACCGCTACAATCGGCCCAACCAGATGCAGTGCCAAATCAAAATCGTGGATCAACATATCGATACAAATGCCGCCGCTGGTTTTGATGAATGCCAGGCTCGGCGGTGTTGCATCGATGCTGACCGCACGGAAGCGCTCGATTTCGCCGAGTTCGCCGGCGTAGATGCGGAGTTTGAGTTGGGCATAACGCTCATCAAAGCGACGCATGTAGCCAATCATCACGGGTACGTTGTGTTGGGCAGCAAGGTCGCGCACCATTGCAGCGTCCGCCAGCGATAGTGCGACTGGTTTTTCGCACCAGACGGGTTTACCGGCGGTGATTGCCGCTGCGATGAGTTCGGGATGCGTTCCGGTTGGGGTTGCTATGAGCACGACGTCGACATCCGCTGCGTTGATTGCCCCAAGCGGGTTGGTGCTGGCGCGGGGCGCGTCGACGATGGCTGCCCCTTGTTGGGCAGCTGCGAGGTGCGCATCAACGACTTCGACCACACGCACGCCTGGCATGCGCGACAGGTTGGTAAGGTGCATCAGGCCGATGCGCCCAGCGCCGATGAATGCCACAGTGATCGGTGCTTCAGGGTGTGTTTTCATGTGAATTCTGCCAATCGTACGGGGCGGCGTTCGTTGTAGCTCCGCCATGCTGCGAGCCCTGCGATGAGTGCTTTGCGTGCGTCGACGCCGGTCACGACGGCAGGAGTGCCGTTCGTCACTGCGTGTACAAATGACTCTATCTCGGCAGCGTATGCTTCGGCATACCGTTGCATAAAAAAATTGAGCGGCAGATCACGGCTCACGCCATTTGCCGTGCTGAGGGTGGTGTTGTTGGGGTAGTTGTTGGCTGTTTCGATGCTCCCGGCACTCCCAAAGATTTCGGCCCGTTGGTCGTAGCCATACACCGCCTGGCGGCAATTGTCGATGGTACCGATAGCGCCATTGGCGAAGCGCAAAACCGTCACGTGGGTGTCGATGTCGCCGGCTGCGCCAATTGCGGGGTCGACCGTGACCGCACCCTGGACATACACCTCATCTATGTCGCTGCCCATCAAGAAGCGCGCGATGTCCCAATCGTGGATGGACATATCGAGGAAGATGCCGCCCGAGACCTTGATGTAGCTGATGGGCGGTGGGGCAGGATCGCGACTGATGATGTGCATGATTTTTGGGGTCCCAATGGTACCGTCTGCCACCGCCTGATGCATGCGCACGAAATTCGCATCAAACCGTCGGTTGAAGCCGATTTGTAGGGTCACCCCTGCCGCGGAGACTGCAGCGAGTGCACTGTCGGTTTCGGCGAGGTCGAGGGCAATCGGTTTTTCGCAGAAGATGTGTTTTCCGGCTGCTGCAGCTGCTTTGATATAGGCGGCGTGCGTGTCGGTCGGCGTACAAATCATGACGGCATCGATGTCGGCGTCATTGATGAGTGCCAGGCAGTCGGTGCTGACCGTCGTGACGCCGAAACGCGCAGCCAGAGTGGCCGCTGCATCGGGCATGGGATCTGCAATCGCGATGAGGCGTGCCGATGGCACGCGCTGAACAATAGTGCGTGCATGGACCTGGCCGATGCGTCCCGCGCCGAGGAGTGCAATGCGAAGTGGTGTTGTCATCGATTTATCCTAGGTAATCGCGTTCGAGAATGCGGTTCTGCTGCCATTCAGCGCGTTTCTGCTGCACCTCGGGGCTTGTGCTGACCTCGGCAGGCGGGACATCCCACCAGCTGTCGTAGCCGGGTACCCCGTGATAGCGGTCATTGCGTACATAGACGACGGTCGTGGTCGTGTTGGCCCGTGCGCGGGCGATGCCTGCAACGAACGAATCGTAATCAGTACATTCAATCCCGGTCGCACCCAGACTGCGGGCGTTTTGGGCCAGATCGACAGGGATGCGCTCGACATCGTTGCCATCGGCGTCGGAGGTTACCCGGTTGTCGTGACTGTATGCGTATCGTGTACCAAAGCCTTCTTGGCCGAGCGAGCGACTCAGACTCCCAATACTTTTGTAACCGTCGTTGTCCATCAAGATGACGATGAGTTTGCGGTCTTCTTGGATGGCAGTGACCAGCTCGGTCGACATCATCAGCCAACTTCCGTCACCGACCATCACATAGACTTCGCGCTCCGGGGCAGCCATTTTGATGCCCAGGCCACCGGCGACCTCGTACCCCATGCAGCTGTTGCCGTACTCGAGGTGGTAGTTTTTTGGATGGCGAGCGCGCCAGAGTTTGTGTAGGTCGCCCGGCAGACTGCCGGCCGCGCAGACCATGATGGCGCCGGGGTCAGAGAGGTCGTTGACTGCGCCGATTAGCTCCCCCTGGCTTGGGAGAGGACTCAGACGGATGTCGTAGATGCGTTGTACTTCGCTGTCCCAGGCGGCGCTGATGCGCTGGGCCGCAGCGCGATACGCAGTTTCGACGGTATAGCCCTGCAACGCAATCGAGAGTTCTTCGAGAGTCACCCGGGCGTCACCGACCAGCATCGTTGCGCCGTGTTTGACGGCATCGAGTTCACACACATTGATGTTGATGAAGTGCACATTCGGATCGGCAAACGCGGTTTTGGAGCTGGTGGTGAAATCGCTGTAGCGCGTACCAATGCCGATGACGAGGTCTGCGTCGCGGGCAATCTGATTGGCAGCAAATGTACCAGTGACCCCGATGGCGCCCAGATTGAGGCTGTGGTCGTAGCGCAGCGATCCCTTGCCGGCCATCGTTTCGCCGACGGGGATGCCGGTGGCTTCGACGAATGCGGTCAATGCCGCCGTCGCATCGCTGTATATCACACCACCACCGGCGACGATGAGTGGGCGCTTGGCGGCGCGGATACGTGCGACGGCACGGTGCAGCGCCGCGCTGTCGGGGCGCTGCCGTGCAATGTGCCAAACACGCGGTGCAAACAATGCCGTGGGGAAGTCGTAGGCTTCGGTTTGGACATCTTGGGGCAACGCCAACGTGACCGCGCCGGTATCGCTTGGGCTGGTCAGCACCCGCATTGCTTCGCGCAGGGCGCTACTGAGCTGGTCGGGCCGGTTGATGCGATCCCAGTATTTGCTGACCGGCTTGAAGCAGTCGTTGGCCGACACATCACGGCTCTGGGCCCATTCGAGCTGCTGCAACACGGGGTCCACATTGCGCCGTGCAAAGATGTCGCCGGGCAGCAACAGCACCGGCAGTCGATTGATGGTGGCGGTGGCGGCACCGGTGACCATGTTGGTCGCTCCCGGTCCAATCGACGTAGTGCAGGCGATGGTCTGCAGGCGATTGGCAGTTTTGGTGAACGCCGTGGCTGCATGGACCATGGCTTGCTCGTTGCGTGCTTGATAGTAGCGGAGTGCAGGGATTTGTTGTAACGGTTGGCCCATCCCCGATACGTTGCCGTGCCCGAAAATGCCGAAGCAGCCGGCGAAAAATCGCTGCTCATGGCCGTCGCGCTCGACGTATTGTTGGGTCAGGAACGTCACGAGTGCCTGCGCGACAGTGAGACGTGTGGTAGACATGCCGTGCTCTTTTCTCATCAAAAAACGGTCCTACAAATCACCGTGCATGCCGATGAAATGCTCAATATCGGTCATTGTCGGCATAAAGTTGGCGCAGCCGTGTTTGGTGACGACAATTGCGCCACAAGCATTACCCAGGCGCGCGGCGCGATGCCAGCTCCAGCCGTGTGCGAGGCCGTGGATGACACCGCCGGCATAGGCATCACCTGCGCCGAGAATGTTGTAGACCTCAACGGGGAACCCAGCTGCGTCGATGCGGTCGATACCCGCAGGCGTAACCACATGGACGCGTGATCCCGCAGCGCCGCGCTTTTGGAACAGAACCTGTGGTCCCATCCCAAGCACGGTATCGATAGCGACGTCGACATCACCACTCACGCGTGCATCCGACACCTGTGAGTGGGTGAGCGTAACGGTGTTGTCTTCGCCCATCATCATGGCGTTGATTTCGTCTTCGGTGCCCAAGACAATGTCTACCGTCCGCAACACAGAGCGCAGCGTCACGCCGAATGCGCGGGCATCGTGCCATTGGTCAGGGCGAAAATCGATGTCCAAGACGACAGTTGTCCCGTGTCGTTGTGCGTATTCGCATGCAAATAGCGTCGCGCTCCGCGAGGGTTCTTTGCAGAACCCCGTCCCGCTGACCAACAGATACTGCGCATCGGCGATGGGGCTGGCCAACACGTCGTCGATGGTGAGTTCGATATCGGCGCAATTGTCGCGGTAATAGGTCAGCGGGAACTTGTTGGGCGGCTCGATCCCCAGCACCACTGCACTCGAACGATGTCCGGCTTTGCGTGGGCTGTACCGTGTTTCGATGCCTTCGTTGGTACAAAAATTGAGGATGAAGTCGCCCACCTGATCGATACCGACCGCGGTCAACAGCGCGGTGCGTGAACCGAGTCGCTGGGCAGCCACACTGATGTTGGTCGGGCAGCCACCGACATATGCTGCAAAGCTTTTGATGTCAACGAACGCTGCTCCGACGTCGTTGGCATACAAATCTATCGAAGATCGTCCCATGGTCAAGACATCGTACGTACGTGCCATGATTAGCTCCCTTGCGGGTAGAGCGGCAACCGTGGGTCGAGTCCTTGGTAGTGGTCTTTGACCCAGGTATGGTGTGGGTCATCGACGTTGGCCAGGGACTGAGCACTCCCTGCCAACACATTGAGGTAATACGTGGTGTAGCCAGGTGCACTGGTGACGGGATGATACCCCGCAGGGACGAGGACCACGTGGTCAGGACGGGCTACCAGCACGGCGTCGATGGGCGAACCGGCCGCATGGATAGGCGACTGCTCGTCGGTGTAGACGCGCTGGAACGCGAAGCCGTCGGGTTTGTCGTGTTTGTAAAAGTAGACTTCCTCGAGATTCGCCTCGAGCAAGCTGCCGTCAGGACCGACACGATGCACATCGTGCTTGTGTGGCGGATAGCTCGACCAGCTCCCCGACGGTGTGTACACCTCCACCAAGACGAGTCGCTCGCAGGCAAATCCTGGAGGCATGAGTTGGTTGATCTGGCGGGTAGCATTGTCGCCGCCACGGATTTCTTGTTTGATGTCGGCCGGCGTCACAAGGACCGGTGCGTGCGGGGTGGTTGCTTCGACCCAGGTAAACGCAAACTCGCAATCACTCGTTGCATGCCCCGTAAATTACGTGTGGAGCGACTGGTAGAGCACATATGCGCCACCCGGAAAGACGTGTGGCCGAC
>JACCDP010206387.1_pt1 | contig 11901 bp, 8 predicted proteins | sample 7445841 | NCBI WGS metagenome assembly JACCDP01 (sample SAMN15323441, study PRJNA562643) | freshwater metagenome | isolation source: river surface water | place: USA:Blue River Watershed | collected 2017-08-17
CAGGAGCACCACCACTAAATACACTGCGTGGATCTTTTTCAATTGGTTTTCCATCTGGTTGTTGTGATTGTAACCATTGATAGTATTTTTCTCTTTCTGCGGGTGTACCTGAAAAACTTAATTTGTCTGGTAAAATATCAAAAGCACCTTTCATTCTACCAATACGATAACTATCACCACCAGCTTTCAAAGAAACCATTGCGAATTTCTTTCCAGTACCAGTTATTTCACACAAACTTTCGTTGGTACCACTTACATTTTTATCTTTTAAAGCAATTTGAATTTCCGATATACTACAATTATATAACAACACCGCATCAGCAGTGTTTTCTTTTTTCTTATCTTTACTGGCATAACCACTCTTATTGAATGATTCATAGAACTTTTTGATGTCTTGATGAATAAATCCGGTTGGTTTTGTAGTTGTTACATTTGCCAATGTTACACTAGTACCAGATGCCAATTCAATTCTAGCCTTTATATCAGCATAATTTTGATATAATTTATTTTTACCAACAGCAGTAATTATTGCAGGATTATTTAATTGTTGTATGCTCTTTAATATCTTTTCTATTTCTTCAGATAATTTTAACCACTTTTTGATTGTGTCTTTTTCTTTTGGATAATAATCTCCATTTTCGCCAAATATCTTATATAAAGGAAAACTTTCTCTCAATTGTTGACTGAATGGCAATGGCATAACAGTCTCAACCTGTTGTAACTTAACTTGTAAGTCTTTTAATTTTACATCTTCATCTATATTCATTCGTATATATAAATATTGATATATACACGAAAATCAAATTGTTTTTAAATATCTACCACCGTCATACTATCATAATTCTTACCAATATAACACTTTACAGGAAATTGATTGTTTGACATCAACCGTTTTAATTCCACCAATGTTTCTTTTTTATCATTCTTATGACAATCAAACGAAACACTGTCATAAGTATACAAAATAGCCTTGGTTTGTTTACCATTCAAGTATTCATTGACTCTTACCAATGATTGCATTCCAAATTCAGTTTCACTGGCTTGCAAGATATAATTGAACAATTTGTTTGGATTTGGTTCATTTATATGGTTTGTAGTGATTCTTCTTTTATAAATCGGCGTTTCTACATATCCATTTTCACTAAAGAATTTCCATCTATGAGCAATATAATCACTCATTTTCTTAAAATATGGTATTTCCAATAATTCTGCGGGTATATTACCATACATACACTGGAATGTTAGGTTCTTTGACGCTTTGATTTCATCATCTGATAACTTATCCTTACCATAGTATAGTTTACCAAGATATTCATAAGCGTTTGGAGGAAGATTATAATTGATTAACTTTGCAACTATGTGGGGGTGGTAGGCGCTATAATCAATCATAAACAACATACCATCATCACCATATCTGCTTATAAATGATGATCTACAACCATTTTCTTTGTTCAATGCACTATAGTTAACGTTACCAAACCTATTACTGGGTCGTCCTGTTGCGGTATATAAGTTATATTGTGTATAAACCATACCATCCCTATCTTTGATGGTTTTGTTCTCAAAATGCCTATTAAACAATTCTACATCCACTTTCAACCCATTGTGTTCAAGAATTCTAAGATTGTCTGTAATGGTACTATTGATACTATAAAAACTATCATCAATCTTGACAGATTTAAGTCTAATCAACACCGCATCATACATACTTTCAAACTTTTCCAAATGTTTTACCATCGGAATTGCTTTATTCAATTCACCATATTTTTGAAATTTGGTTTTGATAACATTGTGTGCAGTTGTATCAAATTCACTATAATCATCAACTTTACCGTCACTAATAAAGAAAATGATGTTAATATCAAACAGATTGTTTGTAGGAAATAGGTGTAAACACTTTTTCTTATCAAATACCCATTTCTTGCCTTTAAGTCTGTTAAAATCACCGATTAATGTTTCTTTATCAATAAAGATATTACAATCTGGGTGACTTAGATTGATTATATAGGTGGTTTTGGATTTGAGTATGTGGATTAACACCATACACAATTCATCTATACATGGATGTACTTTTTCATCTGATTGAATACATTCAAGAATAAAATCAGATGAAATATGCGAATCTAAGAATTTAGAATAGGACTGTTTATCCAGACACACCATTGACACAATGTAACACTATAACAACTATAAGTCAATTATTTACCACCCCAAAATTCAAGCGGGTTATTCAAATAATTTTTTAATCCCTTCATTTTCTTTTCATTTTCAATCAATGTTTGTGTATTTTGTTCTTGAACACCTTTTTTTTCAAGAATTTTATTATTATATTGATTGTTTTTAGGACCTGATATCGTCCATTGTATAATTAATTTATTATAATACTGAATAGATATATTATTATACATATTTTTATCCACTTCCGTTATCATCAAATCATTTATTTTTTGAACAAAATAACGATAAAAATATCCTTTTTCGTAATCTTTTTGAGTCAGATTCGGCTTGGTATAATTAGGATAAACTTGATTGGATAGATCAGTTCCTCCGATATTATCATAATCTGTTGGTGTAATCATATTACTTTATTATATTAATCGAATATTCATTTATACCATCGGTAGTAAATGAAATTGATTGTCCTCTAATCGAACGAATACCGGCTTTAATCGTAGTTGTCCAATTACCAGCTTCAACTTTATGAGATACGTCTACAATTTGACAAATGATTTCTCTTTCCGAATATGGACTTGGTAAATTTTTTAAACTAAACAATTGAAATGTTCTTAGTCCTGAAATGCCTTGCAGTACCATTTCTACCGTAAATCCCGGCTGTTGGCCACCATAAATATTTGAATTATTTTTAAAATCCATATCATTCATTAATGCAATCAATAAAGATTCATTAGGTAATACTAAATTCACAATATTCCAACCATTTACATCCGAATCTGTTTTAGGGGCCTCAGATGTAAATGTAACTTCTATACCTAGTGTACGAATCGTTTCTTTTTCTAAAGGAACATTTTTATATGTCTTAAATGACATCGTATAAGTACCTAAATTACTGTTACCAGAACTAGTCTTTGCAGGAGAATTCTGTAATTGTCGTATTGAATCTAAATTTTCATCAATTTTTTTAGGAATAGTTGGAACTCCAATATTAAATCTGTCACCATATGGAAATGGTATAATTTGATTGGAATTTACTTCGCCGTTTGGAGAACCATCCGTTGTTTTGTTTGTAGATGCGGATGAAATTACTTGATTTGCTGCTACATTTGAAAGTTGAGAAGTAAAATTAATACTCTTTATAAACGAATTTGATGCACCTACATCAAATTGATAAATTTTCATTTTATTATATTGGATGTATTTTTTATCAACTATTCTTAGTTTGCCAGAGTCTTCTGAATCTTCGACTACTGCTAGTTCCCATATCTTTGCTGCAGCGGTGTTAATTCTATTTAATAAAGAATTATAAAACATTTCTACTGTATCTGATGATTTTGCACATTCAATCAATACTTTTGTATTAATATACAAATCTTTTAAATAACCCCAATATCCAGCTTTTTTACCTGTTTCTTCATCATCCACCCACTGCGGGAATGATCTACTACCACGTTCTTCTCCTCTGTCATATCTAAATCTATTGATTATACCGTCCAAATCGTCTCTAAAAACATTAAATTCAATTGGTTGATTTATGCCTGATAAAAATCCAGTTCTAAATATTTTAAATAAAGCAATATCAGGCGCAGTCAATGACGAAGAATATTTGGTTTTTCTTGAAAAAAATAAAGAATCAATTGGTCCGTTTGGTAATTTTTGTTTTTGATAATCATTATCGTCAGGACTTGATGTTGGAAAATATAATCCAAGATTATATTTTGGTGCCTTTTTATTTGGAATTAATAAAATACTACCGTCACTAGAAATCAAATTTGGATGTGCTCCTATTTTAACATCGTCAATATCAATTTCATACAAATTGTAATCGGTTGCATCTTTTAATTGTAAATTTATTTGTTTATTAAAAAATATATTCGCAAGTTCTATTACAAATCCCATTGTCACCCAAATATCATTTTTAGTTGACATGTCCCAATCATACTCCGACATTCCTGACATTCTAGACGCATCATTAAATCCTCCTTCATTTCTTCTGCCCATAAAAAATCTATCTTCGGGTCTTTTACTTCCATTATTACCTTCCCAATCTATATATGATCCGTCATTGTATTTATAAAAATTAAAAGTCTTTGAAAAAAAGTCCCGAGAACTTTCTTCTTCTTCATCTATTGGGTCCATAAAATTTTTACCAAATAGATTTTTTTTATTTCCACTACTATATCCACTGAGACATTGAGGCAATTTTGTCAATCTTTTTTCTAAATATGTAGCAAAAGTAGATTGCACCGAACTTTTATTTCTTTCAGATGAAACTTTTGTAGCAGTATTAACTAGTACACCAGAATAGTTTGCGTGTTTAGATAATATTTCCGTCTTACAGTCATATATAATTCCATCTTGACTAGAAAAATCAAATCCACTAATTATTCCCATCGTAACATCATATAAACCATATGATTCTTTAATATTTTTATCGTATAATAAAGATCCGCTATTGGTAAACAATTCTTTTAGATTATCCAAATTACTAGCTCTCAAATCAAGCAAAGACACAGGATTGAAATGATTCCATCCAAATTCAACAAACGCACTAATCTTTGGTGTTAAAAAATATGGTGTCATGTACTCCAATTGAGCAAATCCATAACATTTCCAATTAACAGTAACTTTTCTAATTCTTTCTTTTTGTATTATCGCATCAATAGATGTAATACCAGGAACAGGCAAAAACTTTTGAACGGTTCTATTTTCATTTGATAACGAATTTGGAAATGAAACAAAATTACCGTCATTTGATAAATTTAATACATGTTCTACACCTTCAGAATCATATCCCAATACATTTCTATTATTAAAAACACCATAACTTTTATCAAATCCATCACCTCCATGCAAAATAAAACCGTTTCTAATAGGAAAATTGCTTTTATCACTTACTCTACCGGTTCCATTTGAAAACACTCTTGCCCAAGCGGTCATTGGACCTTTGTATTGTTGCCAATTACCATTGCCATCCCAATTAATACTTACGGGTACTGGATATTCAAAACCAATATCATTTTGTCTTCTAATAAATTCTTTAATTACCCAAGATGGTATTGGATGTGGTGCCCACGGTCTATTGTCTGGTGTTGTTGCCATAACTTATGAATTTAATAACTTAAAATCTGCAATAATATTAGAAATATTTTGTGGTATTCTCAATTGAATACCTGCTAATACACTTAATTTTCCATTTCCTAATTTGTTTGCTTGTGCCAATATCCACCATAACGTTGGATCTTTGTAATATGTATTGGCAAGCGTATCAAACGTAGTTGTTTCATTTGTTATAATATACAAATCGTTCATTGCATATGGAATTTTAGGATACAATAAAGATTTGTATACCCTTTTTCCATCCCATCTTTTACTTTGATTTGCAAATGAATATCTATTCATAAATTATAATCCTGTTCTATCCATTTCATATTCTTCGTTTAGTCGATCTTGTGTTGGTTGGTTATTTACATTCATATAACTATTTTCAAATTGATCTCGTTGATTTGCTGCTTGTTCTTCTTGTTCCATTTTTAATTGATAATTATACTGTTCCGCTGCAGATCTAATTTCATCTGCAGTTTTATTTAAAGCAATTTCTTCTTCCAATCTTGCAATTTGTTCATTATTTACTTCTTGTAGTCTTAATTGATCTTTTCTAGCTTTATCTATATCTCTTTGAGTTGATAATACTACTCCGCCTGGGAAATTCATATATAAGTTTTTTGAAAACGAATCTACTGTACCTTTTTCATCTAATATTTCATTTTGATTTGTCATTCCAGACATTTGAATTACTGGACCCATACGTGTATCAACATAATAATCACCAAAATTAGTTCCACCAACAACTGGACGTTCTTTTTCTAGTAGATCTATACTCAAATTTAATTCACATTCTCTTGGAAATTGTGCAACTTTTCCAATGCTATCTTGCCATTGGATACGACCATTTAAATAACTCCAGTCAAATGTAGCAGAAGTTTCTTCACTTACAGTTTCCCAAACACAATTATCCGGTATATTCATACCAATACTTTTAATCACGCCTGGTTGATTCTTATATATATCACCTATTGTAAATTTAACCAATGGCGGTATAATAAATCTAGAATATGCATTAGAATTATTTTGTCCTCCTTGTGTATAATTAGCTGGTTTAGTTAAACCTACCAAATAATTAATTCTTTTCCACATTGGCAACAATTCTTTTATAGTATTAGCAACCACGTTAAATTTAAAACTCAAAGTTCTTGAAAAACCTTTATAGGATTGTAATTTATCAGCTCTTCCAATATATTCAATACTAGTCCAATCAGCATTATAGTTTTCATTCAGTCCTGTAACTGTAGCTCTAAATGGTATGTACTTATTATTTACAATGTCGTGGAAATAAAACTTGATGATATCATCATTATTACTGTTATATTTTTTATCCAACCCAAGATCTTCTTCATTTAAAACAGTTAATAAATTTATCTTATCGGATGCCATTGATCCGGCCAATCCTTTTCCTTTTGGATCATCCAATAATTGTTTTCTTTTATTCAATCCAAATTGAGCAAGATATCCACCACGGTAATTAAATGGACTTTCTTCTCTTTGTTGTGAATATGGATCTTTTGTTAATTGTTTTATAAAATCATAACCTTTATAAGATTGATTTGAAAATTGTTGATTGATGATATCAGTACTGGTTAATCCATTGTATGTATATCCTGCACTAACAATTGTATCCAATACTTTTTTCAAATTATCTTCAACATCTTTAAAGTTTTGAAATTGAGGATCGGTAAATTTGGTTGTATAATTTTGTTTTAAATCAGCATAATATGCCAAGTTAATCAACATTTCAGAGTTCTTAAATTCTTGATCTGGCGAAATATTGTAACCTACAGATTTACTGTATCTTAAATCTTGATTCACATCACCCAATTGTGACAATCCAACTTCTTGACCGAATAGTGTAGGAAAAGTTCCTGGTCTATTACCATTCCACGGTCCAATTTTTCCTATAATCAAATATGTTCCGTCAGCTTGTCTTAAATATCTACCTCTGACACCTGTTGTTTGATCGGTATCACCTTTTCTTATTTCATTCGTACCAGCATACCATTTTTGTATAACTGTTTTATCAAATGTATATTTTAAAGTTCCAGTTGGTTGTTCAAATACAGCAGTGGTGGATGCCATTACACCATATGTTGCTTCATCTGCTCTGTATAGAGGATTGTTTGGTTGTTTAGGATTTGTAAATGCGCCAAATAATGTGCTTGATTTAAAGAAATCAGCAATTCCAGAGGAAGATTGTTTTCCTACCCATTTTGTTTTTAATGATTTATCTCCCGCAGTTGCTGTTGGTGCTCTTAAAAATCCTTTACCACCATCTAAACTTAACTTTGATAATGCAGCTTGATTACTGTTACCAACAGTTCCTTTTGGTGGAGTAAGATTTTTTAAAGATCCTTTTAAACCAAGAGCAGCTAATGCGCCAATACCATTTGGTTCAATAAATCTAGTTGGTCTTTCAATTAATCCCAATGAAGCAATACTAGTAGCAGCCAATATTGGCATTGCTGGATTATAAACTTTTGTTTCGGGAAATGGATTAAATCCTTGTAGTAATGTTTGTGCAGTAGCAAAAATTACACCATTTGCACTAATTGTAAATTTTGTTATTCTTAATATGTCTTGTGGACCTGAACCAACTGGTGCAGCTCTATTCTCATATTTTTTTAATGAATTTAATCCTTTTGTTCCTGTATTTGGAGTAAAACTGAAAAATGGTTGTTTTGGTCCAAACTTTAAAAGGGGATTGGTACTATCAGTTTGTAACTTATACTTGTTATAAATTGCATCACTGTTTTGAGCATATAATACACTCAATTCACCAGGCTGTCTTAAATCATTAAATCCAGATGGCAATGTATAACCTGCACCAATAATTTGTGTATTTGTAGTAGATAATGGAGCGGGTGATTCTAAATTATTAAGGTTTGCCATATATTATAAATATCAAATAATTTAATATGCACCTCTAAATTTTGTAGCAACACCAAGTGCAGTACTTACCTTGGTACCATCCAGATTAACCGCAATACCACCATTTTTCATCAATACGATCAATTCATCCAATTTTGCAACAAGTTCACCGTTTCCACCACCAGTTGCAGTTCTAATAGATTCTAAATTTTTTAACGCAGGTAAATTAGTAGCAACGCCATTCAATTCAGTATTAAGTGCGCCTATAGCATTTGCCATCGCATAAATACCAAGAATTAAACTAGCATCTTTAAATATTGACAATGTATCATCCAAAGATGCGAGAGCAGATATATTTGCAGCTATATCTTTTATTCCAGTACCAATAGATTCAATTCCTTGACCAAACATTTGCATAGCTTTACCAGCAGCCATTGCGGATATCGCAAATGGAATAAATGCAAGTCCCAATAAAGCAATACCACCAGCAGCAGTTTCTAATACTCCAGTATACATTAATCCAGCAATTGTCAATCCAAGAGCAGCCAATATAGTACCCATCTTACCAAGTGAACTCCAATCCACAGTATTAAATTGTTGTCCAGCTTTTGCTAAAATATACATTGCACCAGCAAACATAATTAATGCTGCACCCAATGATAATACTGTCGCAGGATTAATTCCTTTCGTTGAATTCACAAATCCAGCAGGTCCTGCACCTGGTCCAGTAGGAGCAGCTCCTGCTGCAGACGATGTAGCTGCGGATGGAATTTGAAGCAGACCAGATCTAAATGATCTCTGTGCAGATAACCCAGTAACTGGTGATGTTGTGGGTGTTGGAATTGTAGCAGGTATATTTTTAAAAAGTTTCAAATAACTCAACATATTTTGAATTAACTCTTTTTTTATGATATAACCTATAATAACGATTGAACCAATTATACCACCTACCCATTTTCCTATTTCTGTATCCATTGAATTTACCAATGATTGAAATCCAGAAGCAATACTATTAATTGTATTTCTAAATTTCTCGGAATTTTTATACCATCCTTCTAACGAATCATTTATTAATCGCACAGGAGTAAGAATAAATTTTGTAATACCCGCAGCAATTTTTGCGATTGGAACTAGAATTCCGAAAAATAATTTAACAACAGGTAACAATGCTTCGCTCAATTCAACTGTAATTTGTTGAATATCATTCATTATTTTTTGTTGTTGACTTGCGATTTGTCTTGATTGAATTTCTCTCTTGGCTTTTTGTTCCAACGTTTCATTTGTTGCATTTAATACATCCAAATCTTTTTCATATTGCGCAGCTAAATCTGGGTTGTCTCTTCTTAATTGGTTTAATTCTTCTTGCTTAGCATTCATTTTTATCAATTGGTCTACACTTAGTCCCATTGATTCTGCTAACGCTTTTGTTTGAAATGCGTCAAGTTTTCTTAAACCACCAACTTCTTTTAAGATTTTAGACTGTTCTTTTGCTAATCCTGCCAAATCGCCAGCATAAGACAATTCTCTTGCTCTAGTAAAATTTATATCTTTTCCAAAAAGTACACTAGCTTCCATTTCACTATTTATGCTAGTTTGGAAATCTAAAAATTTATCAGCAGATGCAGCTATATCTTTTAATTCTACACCGAGTCTTCTAGCTTCAATTGCGCCTTTAATTAAAGCATCAACACTTCCTCTTATTAATTTATAAGCTTCACCACCAGCAGTTGCAACATCTTTCATTACTTTACTAAAAGGAACACCAGCAGCTTTTGATAAACTTGCTGCAGCTGCAGCTGTTTGATTGGCAACAGTTGAACTAAGTTGTCCAATACCCATGAAATTTTGCATTATTGCAGTACTATCATCAACCGAAACACCTAAGTTTTTTTCCATCATTGCAACATGACCAACTGTTTCATCAGTAACAAGAGATACACTAGAAAATGTTTCTGCTATCTTTTGAGCTGCAGCGTTTGCATTTTCAACGTTTATTCCAAATGTTGCTAAATCTCTACTGGTTCTTCTTAGTGTAATTTCTACATTTGATGTTTGATCAGCTAAAAATCCAGTAGTTTCTCTAAAAGATTGACCTGCTTTATCTAATTCTATAAATCTATCTACAGATAATTTTAATAATTCCAAAAATATTGTAGAAGGATTTTTTAAATTTAACACTGTTTTATATAAATTTGAAGCACGATCACCCATTTCTCCGAATGAAATTACAGTGGATTTAAGTATTTCACTTTGAGATGATTCTAATTTTAATAGTTTAGATAAACTGTTTGCTAAATCCTTTGTTTTAGATCTTTCTTCGTCAAGTGCAGAAAGTCTATCTAAAACAAATTTCAATCTCTGTTTTTCAGTATCTAAAAGTGACTCTGCGTTTTCCAGTTGTTCTCTTTCCAACTTTAATTCACTTTCAGTTAATGTTTCTAAAGGCTTTGCCATAAATTATATGTTTATAAATATATAATAAACAATACTTTTAATCATTTTCCTCTAGGATTCTTTGGACTATATCTATCAGAAGACTTTGACCCCTTTTCCATAGCTTCTTTTTCCTTTTCCTTGGTATCTATCAATTTCTTCAAATAAAAAATACGCAAATACACAGGTAATTTATATACAATATCCTGTGTAAACGCACCTTGTGAATGATATGCCAGACTAAATATCTGTTCGTGAATCAACAACTTATCTTCCGGAGTCAGGCCAAAAAAACTGTACCGTTAGCGGTACACCTATCCTTTCCTCATGATTACATTGTTCACACTTGAAATCAAAATTAAGATCTACATCAGGTGTAATTTCTTTAATAGTTTTTCTTAATTCCAAACTATCTCTAGAAGTAAATTCGTTTTCAACAAATTTCTTAATTTCTGATTTATCGGTATTTCCATTAACAGCTACAATTGTGTATCTTAATCTAGTAGTTACTTCGGATGTATTACCAGTTTTAATTTTCTGTAACATCTTTAGTTCATTTTCAATTTGTTTTTCATCACCCGATGTTAACAATTTACAAGTAACAGTCTTTTTACAATATGGAAGTTGAACATCAAATCGATTTGATCCTGGCGGATATTTAGACAAATCAACCTCTTTATATTTTAATTCTCCCAGATTAAATGTACATTCATTGTTTTCTCTACATGACGGACATTTAATTTGAAGTGGTCCATAACTGTCCCCATAAGCAAATCTTCTTGTCGCAACAAATATTGCATTTTTATCACCCAGCAACAAATCGTCCAACTTTATATCTTTATCCACTATTAATGATTCAATCAATTTATCTAAAACAATACCTTTTTTGATATAATTTTGATTGGTAAGAATATCTTCTTCTTTTGCAGTCATTACCTTTAAATTAATAGTACCAACACTCAATGGATTAGAAGAATCATAAAAATGTCCATTACTAGGTAAATCAACTACTTCAGATGGATATGCAAATTCTTGTTTTGGTTGTGACACATTTCCAGCAAATTGATTAGCTGGTTTTGTAATTGGAATTGTATAGTCGTCCATAAATTATAACTTTCAGTATACCAATATATAGTATAAAGTTATAATTTTTAATTTATTTAATTTAAGACGATTGAACTTGATTTTGAGCTGCTTTAACCAAATCATCTTTTGATTTGACTGCATCTTTAGCTTTTGTAAATTCTTCCCCAGCTTTCTTTTTTTCTTCTGGTGATTTAGCCATTTTTTGTTTAGCAGTGGCTAATTTCA
>JACCDP010277548.1_pt1 | contig 11901 bp, 9 predicted proteins | sample 7445841 | NCBI WGS metagenome assembly JACCDP01 (sample SAMN15323441, study PRJNA562643) | freshwater metagenome | isolation source: river surface water | place: USA:Blue River Watershed | collected 2017-08-17
TGACGGACGCTTGCAAATTGGCGTTCACGGAATCAGTCTCATCGATCTCCGGCAGCGAGACCGTGCTTGCAGGCTGCGCAATGACCTCTGGCGATTGTGCCAAATTTCTTGCATTGTTAATGGCATCCTCGGCCAGCCTGAATTTGCCCAGAGCCTCGAGTGCCACCGGCTGACCTAACGGGGAATCGGTCGGGATGGACACCGATACAGGCGATGCCACGGGCGTGACCGGTAACGACGGCAGCTTGGTTGGCGAATCCGGCTCTGCTCCGTCCATCACAGTTCGTGCTCGGTCGAATTTTTTCTGCAAAATCTTTGAGCGATCCGGACTGGTCAATTCAACGACATTCTTGGGATTTTGGGTCGCGGCGTCAGCGATCGTTTCGCAGATGGACGTCATGGTTTTCTGCCAGCTGAATACGACCAGCAGATTGGGATGCCGGGATGCGGGGGATTTTTTGACGTGATCGATCCATGCTTTGGCGAATTTGAGCAACAGGTCTTTGTGAGGACTGTGACGAATCAGATCAGCCAAGGTGTGTGAGCCGTCGCCTTTTTTCAGGTAGCTGCTGATGAGAGAAAACATACTCCTCAGGATTAACTTCTGCTCCTCGAAGGAAATCGCTTTTTCTGCTGGAAAAAGTGCCTGCCGCATGATCTGAAGATCCGAATCACTCATCTTCAGGAAGAGATTCAAATAATCCTTGCGGCTTTTGAGCCCCGGACTTGATGCAGATTTGAGCGCGGAGGTCTTTTCCAGTCGCTTTCGTGCCCGGACTTGATTACTCAAAGGCTTCAAAGAGGTCGCGATTTCCCTGGCGCTAAAGTCAGCTCGCGTAACGTCTTTTTTCGCGACCTGGTAGCGCAGACCCATGATTAATTTTTTTTGTTCAATACCCGCCCACTCCTTATTGTTGATGGTATCCGTGGATGTCAGCAACAGATCCGCCATCGCCTGCCGATGGCGCTGAATACTGGACGCCTTGTAAGTCTTTGCGGCGAGCTTGTTTTCTTTTTTTGGCATATAGATATACCACTGATCCGCAGGATCCTTCCCGGCCCGGACAATCGTGTTTCCTTCCTTGTGCCTGACAGCGTCATAAATTTCACCGAGTGTTCCCGTGTTGACCGGAGACGAGAGATGGACGATGTTCGGTTTGTCCGAGTGACGGATTCTGGCAGCTGCTTTCATGACATAACTCCTTTAAATAATCAGACACGCGCAGAGGCGTTGAAATTCGATGTGGGTTCGACGATATCTTCCATTGACAGACGCAAACCCTCGATAAAGTGGTGCGTCGTTTCAGAGAAGCGGGACAAGGCCTCGATCATTTCGGACAGAGTCCAATCAGCGGGGGTCATTTCGCTAAGCAGCATCAGATCGCCGTCGGGGCCCGTTAGCGCGATCCGAAGTGCTTTTTCTTCGGCGTAGAGCAGGTTTGAGCACAGCATCGTGGTGTAAATGGTCTGCCGATCCGGCTCTTCAGGTTTGCCGATGATCGCGCTCAACAGAAGCCGGTCCGGAGAAGAACAAAAGCTGACACCCAACTCCGCCCCATTGTTCATACCCAGCGACCAGCTACTCTCGCTCTCCTGAATCAGCCATTCGATTGCAGCCGTTGACGGGCCAAGTGCTTGCATTAATTCCTGCAAGCGTAGCAATGCGCTCAAGGACACTTCCTCTCCTCTGTATATTTTTATCGAACAAAGTGTTCGATAAGCGAAAACCGATCGGATCAAATATAGCGATCAATGATCGAAACCGGCTTTATGTCGCAGACAGGGTGAGTGGGTTCCGAGAACTATCAGAATCTCAAGAAGGAAAAAGGATAAGGAACTCTGCTGCGATGCCTGCGCAGCAGAGGTAAGACATCGTGAATGACGTTGTGAGTGATGTCGGAAATGATGTCGCTAGCGGTGTTGCGATTGACGATGAAAAAGATGAATGAATGCCGACGCTGACGAGGAAGGATCTTCGCTCTGATACACACTGCTGATCGCGGCGACCATGTCAGCGCCCTCATCGACCAGCGGACGGGAATTATCCGGCGTCATGCCGCCGATGACGCAGACGGGAACACGGAGTTCACGCTTGGCGCGTGAGACGATATCTGCCGGCGTGGTGACTTCGTATTTTTTGACGCGGGACGGATAAAACCCGCCAAAGGCGACGTAACTCGCGCCGGCATGGGCAGCATCGCGCGCAAGCTGCAGATCGCCGTAGCAGGAGGCGCCAATAATCTTCTCGGCACCCAGCCGTGCGCGCACGGCCGCTACCGGGCTATCGGTACCACCGACATGCAGGCCATCGGCATCCAGTTGCTCACACAGCGACAGATGATCATTCACGATGAACGGCACCTTGTGACGCCGGCACAGGGCGAGCAAGGCGGTGGCCTGTTCTTGCCGCAAACTCTCGCTGGCCGTCTTGTGTCGGTACTGAACGATTGCCGCTCCGACCTCAAGCGCCTGAGCCGTGGCAGCGATCAAACGATCGGTGTCATCCCAGTCGGGGGTGACGAGATAGAGGCCTCTCATGAATTCTCCTGTAAACCGGCTTGCCGCCGGTTGGGTATCGCCTGCCCGTTCGCAATGGAATAGGCCACTGTCAATGCCTGATGCACATAGGCCTGCGCGCGCGCCATGGCCTCAGCCACGGGCTGGCCTTGAGCGAGACAGGCCGCTATCGCAGACGCCAATGTGCACCCGGTGCCATGAAATGCTCCCGCCAGCCGCGGCCAGCGGAATGAGGTCTGTTCTTGTGGATGGAACCAGTCGTTGATCACTTCATTTCCTTCCGCATGTCCACCTTTGATCAGCACATGCGGCGCGAAAGATTGCAGGTGCGCTGCCTGCTTCGGAACATCCGGCTCACCACCGCACAGCCGCTCTGCTTCAGGCAGGTTGGGGGTCAGCACGGTGGCCAGCGGCAGCAAGGGCTGAACCAGCTGCACCGCATCGTCGCGCGACAATGCATCGCCATGACCGCTCGCCAGTACGGTATCCAGCACCACCGGCAACGATGGCTGGGTTGCGCGCAAGTGCTTGATCGCCTCAACGATCACCTCGACATTCGATCTGCTTCCAGTAATGCCTATCTTCACTGCGGCAATGGCGATCTTGGATGTCAATGCCTGCACCTGTGCCCGCAAGATGTCGGAGTCGACCGGGTGAATCGCATGAACGCGATCATTGTCTTGCACGGTCAGCGTGGTGATGACGGGCAGCGCATGTGCGCCCAGCGCCGAAATCGCCTCGATATCCGCCTGTATGCCGGCACCGCCACTCGGATCGAGCCCGGCGAACACCAGCACACAGGGCTTGTTCATGCGACGCGGCCGGCCATCGGTGACGAAGGCGATGCCGCGAAGCGGCGCGGAATGCGACCGGCGAGATAAGCATCGCGTCCGGCCTCGACGGCCAGCTTCATCGCCCGCGCCATGCGGATAGGATCTTGTGCGCCGGCGATCGCTGTATTCATCAGCACACCGTCGCAGCCCAGCTCCATCGCAATCGCGGCATCGGAGGCGGTGCCCACGCCGGCATCCACCAGCACCGGCACCTTGGCCTGTTCAATGATCAGCGACAGATTCCACGGATTCAGGATGCCCATGCCCGAGCCAATCAGCGAGGCCAGCGGCATGACCGCGCAGCAGCCGATCTCTTCGAGCATCTTGGCTTGTATCGGATCATCGCTGCAGTAGACCATCACATCAAAACCATCTTTCACCAGCGTTTCGGCGGCCTTCAGCGTCTCGGGCATGTTGGGGAACAAGGTCTTCTCATCGCCGAGCACTTCGAGCTTCACCAGCTTGTGGCCGTTCAAGAGTTCGCGCGCGAGCTGCAGTGTGTAGACCGCGTCTTTGGCGTTGTAGCAGCCCGCAGTGTTGGGCAGGATGGTGTACTTCGTCGGCGGCACCGCATCGAGCAGGCTGGGCGCGTTCGGATCCTGGCCGATGTTCACCCGGCGAATGGCGACAGTGATGATATCGGCGCCGCTGGCCTCCGTGGCCAGCCGGGTTTCGTCGAGGTCTTTGTACTTGCCGCTGCCGACCAGCAGGCGGGAGCGGTAAGTTTTACCAGCGATGGTGAGGCCCGGGTCTTGGTTCAGGTCATTCAGTTTCATCATTCATTCCTTGGTCATCACGACACGGGATCCCGGCTTGCGCCAGGATGACGATTGATGCGCCGGTGACGTCAACACGGTCATTCCGGCGCAGGCCGGAATCCAGCGTCTTTCGGCGGACCGTAGCCAGTGCGGATTCATCCGCCCCCAATCGCCCGCACAATATCCACTTTGTCACCCGCGCCAAACCGATACTCACGCCATGTCGCACGCGGCACGACTTCGCGATTGACCGCCACCGCCAGTGCCTGATTCGTCAGCGACAAGGCATCGATCAGGTCTTGCACGCTGTCGCTGTCGGCAATGGTGCGCGTCTCGCCGTTGAGTTCAATGGCTATCGTTGCGGCCATGATCACTGCTTGCGATACAGCTCGGCGCCGGTCTTGACGAACTCGACTGCCTTGACTTCCATGCCCTGCTTCAGTGCCGCGATTTCTGTGATGCCTTCTTTGGCGGCATAGTCGCGCACTTCCTGCGTGATCTTCATCGAACAGAAATGTGGGCCGCACATCGAGCAGAAATGCGCGACCTTGGCCGAATCCTTGGGCAAGGTCTCGTCATGGAATTCCTTGGCTTTGTCGGGATCCAGCCCCAGATTGAACTGATCTTCCCAGCGGAATTCGAAGCGCGCCTTGGACAGCGCGTTGTCGCGAATCTGCGCGCCGGGGTGTCCTTTGGCCAGATCCGCAGCATGCGCGGCGATCTTGTAGGTGATGATGCCGTCTTTCACATCGGTCTTGTTCGGCAGGCCGAGGTGCTCTTTCGGCGTCACATAGCAGAGCATCGCCGTGCCGTACCAGCCGATCTGCGCCGCGCCAATACCTGAAGTGATATGGTCGTAGCCGGGAGCGATGTCCGTGGTCAGCGGGCCTAACGTGTAGAACGGCGCCTCGTGGCACTGCTCCAGCTGCAAGTCCATGTTCTCTTTGATCATGTGCATCGGCACATGACCGGGGCCTTCGATCATGACTTGCACATCATGCTTCCACGCGATCTGCGTGAGTTCGCCGAGTGTCTTCAGCTCACCCAGCTGAGCTTCATCATTCGCGTCATAGATCGAGCCCGGACGCAGGCCATCGCCCAGTGAGAACGCAACATCGTAGGCTTTCATGATCTCGCAGATCTCTTCGAAATGCTCATACAAGAACGACTCTTTGTGATGTGCGAGGCACCACTTGGCCATGATCGAACCGCCGCGCGAGACGATGCCCGTCATGCGCTTGGCAGTCAGCGGCACATAGCGCAGCAGCACGCCGGCATGGATCGTGAAGTAATCGACGCCCTGCTCGGCCTGCTCGATCAGCGTGTCGCGGAAAATTTCCCAGGTCAGGTCTTCGGCCTTGCCATTCACTTTCTCGAGCGCCTGATAAATCGGCACGGTGCCGATCGGCACCGGAGAATTTCGGATGATCCATTCACGCGTTTCGTGAATATGCTTGCCGGTCGACAGATCCATCACCGTGTCGCCGCCCCAGCGGATTGACCAGGTCATTTTCTCGACTTCCTCGCCGATGGAAGAGGTCACTGCCGAGTTACCGATGTTGGCGTTGATCTTCACGAGGAAATTACGGCCGATGATCATCGGCTCGCTCTCCGGATGATTGATATTGTTGGGAATGATCGCGCGGCCACACGCGACTTCGCTGCGCACGAATTCCGGCGTGATCTCTTCGGGTATCGACGCGCCAAACGACTGGCCGCGGTGCTGGCGGCCGATCAGCTCGGCCAGCCGCGCGCCGTTCGGGCCGGAGGCTTTCAGGCTCTCCAGGTACTCTGTGCGGCGCAGGTTCTCGCGGATAGCAATGAACTCCATCTCGGGCGTGATGATGCCTTGGCGCGCATAGTGCATCTGGGTGACGTTCTTGCCCGCCTTCGCACGGCGGGGCTTGCGGTGCAGATTGAAACGCAGCTCAGCCAGCTTGGGATCATTCAGGCGCTCGATGCCATAGGCCGAAGTCGGCCCGGCGAGTTCTTCGGTGTCATTGCGCTCGGCGATCCACGCAGCGCGCAATGCCGGCAGCCCAGAACGAATGTCGATCTTTGCGGCGGGGTCGGTGTACGGGCCCGAGGTGTCGTAGACATAGATCGGCGGATTTTTTTCCGCGCCAAACGAGGCTGGCGTATCGCTCTGGCTGATTTCGCGCATCGGCACACGAATGTCGGGACGCGAGCCCTGCACATAGATCTTGCGCGAGTTCGGCAGCGGCTGGATCGCGGCTTCGTCCACCGTGGCTGTGGCGGCGAGGAACTGCGGATTGGCGTTCATGGGCTTCCTTTGCTCAGTGCAGCGAAGGAAGCGGCTGGGAGAGGGGGCAAGGTCCCGGGCATCGCTTCCCTACGCTGGCATTATCCAGATCAGGTCAAGGGTATTTCTCACCCGGCAGCTGCGCCGGGACCCCTAGCGGTTTGGCTGACGCGCCTTGGCGCGCTCAGCCTCGGCGAATTATAGCCCCTCGCCCTACATTGCGGGTTTGAAAAGATCGACGCTACTGTAGATCTCGGGCAGATCCCGCATGGCTTGTGGATAGCGATCGAACATGACCCGACCCGCTCGACGGTACGGCTCAAGGCGGTGCCGGATCGCGTCGGGCATGGCTCCGCCCATGACCAGCCTCATTTCAGGCTGGTCATCCAGCAAGCGGCTGAGGGCATTCATCGACGCTGACGACAAACCAGAATACATATTGTCGATCGCGAGAAGCTTGATTGAACCAGTCCGCGGGAGTGAAATCAAAAACTGTCGAAATAAATCCGGCGCCATCGCGCAGCTTGGAAGATGAAGTTCTTCAATCCGGGTTTCCTTTGTAATTAACCCCATGAGCACGTTCAGCAGCCCGGGGCCCGACCAGCCACTGAGGTGCAAATATTTAAAAGCGCCAAGACTGAACAAGAAGCTCTGCCAGTCGCTCTCGGTCTGCTGATGCAACATCATCGGCTTGCGGACCAATCCCAGATGCTCGGTCAGGCTGAACTCGGATTCGGGCTTCGCGTGCACAAACGGATCAGGGGTGAGATGACGATTGTCACTACACAAGGAAACGCCGGCAATATTCAATCGAATCGGCGTGTTTTGCAAAATGTCTCCCACCTCGCTGGGCGCAAGTCCCTCCATCTGAAGAAAAACCGCTGGCAACGGCCTACCCTCCCCCAGACGATGAATGCAGCCCACGATCAGGCTCTTGAGACAATCAAGGGCATTCTCTCGCTCGAGGAGCCCCCAAGTTCCGTCATGGGCAATGTCCGGATAACCAATGCACAGATGTAGATACTCAACCCTTGACTGCAGAATGATGGGTATTGCATGAGTCGCCAACTTTGCATCTGCGCAGGCCATCCGGCCATCGATGATGATTGCGCTGTAATTGTCGACCAATGCCTCGAGCGATGACCGAAATGCTTCCATCCTGCCAAACCATCCCTTCGACACGGCCGTATTCCAGGCTTTCTGAATGAGGTTTCTGCTGGCAAGTAGTGACCCTCGATGGTTACGGGTCATACGATGGAAATACATCACATCATGATGTGCGGTGTTGGAAGTGCAGGCATAGCTCGCCAGATCCCGCTGAACCACCTCCGGCGAAGGCTGCTTGGCAAGCGCTTGCAGCATCGAAAACCGCACATCCAACGGCATGAGCTCTGTCCATGAGTGGCCCGCCTTGTCGGACAAATAACCGTCAGGGGCAGATGGGCGGGTTACCGCGCTGGTCACAGGGTTCGCCTTGAATGGATTTTCTGCCTGGCCTCGGGATGTGATGACCGGCTGGGATTGAATCGGTGCCGAGCTCCCTTGCGCCTGAGCGCCGTCGTGTGAAGTCTGCATCTCAGTGGCCGTCGTTTCGGCACGTGCCGGAACCGTCGATGGGCCATGCTGAATAATTTCGGAATGCGATGCATGATGACTGCCTGGCTTCACGAAATCTCCTTGGCAAGCGGCGAGATCACCGCTGTGGAAAGGGTGGTACCGACCTGAGTGTTCAATGAGCGTACGGCTGCCCGGAGGGAGCGGCCGTGGCCAACGGATAGCTGATGCCCCCCATCTGAGTTAGGCAGGGGCGCACACCGATCGGATGTGCGCTCAAATTTGCCGGCAAAAACAGCCTATGAAATCACCTGCTGTCAGCTGGATGAATCATCCAAGTCGCTGTGGTCAGCCTCAACGTTATCAAGTTTGTAGATGACATGGGAATCAGAAATGGCCTGGTTTACAGCAATACACACGGTCACTTGGGGATTTTTTTTCAAAAACTCCACCAGCAAATCAGCCGCACTATTGCTCAAGCCGCAGCCAGCGAGATTGACAAAACTCAGTGACTTCTTGCCTTCCAGAGAACCGACCAGTACATGTATGACGCTCTCGCTCTCGATCCAGTCACGCGAAAAATTATTTATCGATAAATCAAGACTCTTCAGCGTGACATTTTCTTTCAACGCTTCCATGATGCGCATGAGAGAAGCAGGCCTCAAGTCATTTCGACACAAATTAAGATATTCCAGCGATTTATTTGAGCTCAGAAATTCGACGAGATTATCTGCATAGGTGGCAAGCATCTTGAGATCACTGGCATGATGCTGATTTCCCCAACTGTAGTTGTGCTCAAAAGCCTGAAATGAATAGCTTAGATCGAGGCTTTTCATCGAGCCCAGACCTGCCTTGCACTCTGCCAGCGTCTGAGCAACTGGGAAAAGAAAGGTCTTGAAAGGTTGATTCGTGCATTTCAGACCAAAAGCGATGGCGGAAGCATCTTTTCTCGCAGAAAAATTTCTAAGTGCATCACACAGTGTCTCCGATAAGTGAGTTCTTTCATTCAATTCAGCATTCCATTGCGTGATGATCTTCTGCTTTTTTTTCAAACCTTGTGCCTCATGGATATTCACCTCACCAGTCCAGAGGTTGATGTGACGGGGAATGTCGTAGACTGGAAAATAAAAAGCATCATGAGACACATCGATAATGAATTCCTTGACATGATCACTAGTCGTCAAATTGTTGATGGCGATCTGACGCGTTCCTTTGGGAAAGCGAACGGTCTGAGTAGCGTTAAGCAAAGTTGATGTTGATACATCCGCGTAGACATGGCGATAGGTCCGGAATAATTCCTGCGATGCCAAATCAAATTGATTTTTTCTTCCCTTGGCCTTTTTTTCGAAGGTCGCCATCGTGGGAAGCGCATTTCTGGTTGCTGCCATGCCGACATCGGGAAGTTCATTGAACATCGCAATAGCTTCTTCCTGATGGGCTTTGCTGATTTGAGCGTACTTGCGGAGATTTATTGCCTGCTCTTCGGGCGTCGCCTGCTCATCGGCAATATGAGTCACTAGAAAATAGCGACGCACATCCGAAGGACAATCATGCAAAACATGTTCGCGTGTTGCCATGACAGGCACCGCGGTTGTTCGGGTCACCGCCGTACCGTTGGACGTGGTTTTGTCAGTCGTCATTTGCATCGCCTGTGACGATTCACTCGTACTGTGAACATTCTGATCATCAGAGTCGTCACTGATCGAGCTCGCTGTCGACACGATAATGGAGTCATCCTCGCTGCTGGCGTATGGTTGGAATCGGCTGGCACCTGAAACACTCATGTTTTTTGCTCCTGTTTAGTCTGGAAGTGGATGGGGAAGAAAAGTCAGGCGGTGATCGACCTGAGTCTGGCGGCATCGTTAGCCGCGCTTGAGTTGCCGTCTCAAACAAAGGGTTCCCATTCATCGCTTTATGTGTGCACGCACGCACCCGGTCCGAGCGCCTATCGGTCAGACAGAGCGAATTGCAGAATTGATATCGCATTGCGGTCTCCCCCCTCGTACATGGTGCGGAGCAACCAGAGGTAGACGCCGGGTATTCAGTGAGCGCACCGCTTATAATGCGAGGCTTCGCCAAATCACCGTAATCGCTGAAAAATCATGGAATTAGCCAAGGCCTTTGAGCCGACCGAGATCGAACAACGCTGGCGCGCCGAATGGGAAAAGCGCGGCTACTTCACCGCCACGCTGGACGAGAGCCAACCCTCGTTCTCCATCCAGCTGCCGCCGCCCAACGTCACGGGCACGCTGCACATGGGCCATGCGTTCAACCAGACCATCATGGATGGGCTCACGCGCTATTACCGGATGCGCGGGCACAACACGGCCTGGATACCGGGCACCGACCATGCCGGCATCGCGACGCAGATCGTCGTCGAGCGCCAACTGGATGCGCAAAAAATCTCCCGCCATGATCTCGGCCGCGAAAAATTCCTGGAAAAAGTCTGGGAATGGAAAGAACACTCTGGCTCCACCATCACTGGGCAAATGCGCCGGCTCGGCGCATCGACCGACTGGAGCCGCGAATACTTCACGATGGACGACAAGATGTCCAAGGCCGTCACCGAAGTCTTCGTGCGCCTCTTTGAACAAGGACTGATCTATCGCGGCAAGCGTCTGGTGAACTGGGATCCTGTACTTGGCACCGCCGTGTCTGATCTCGAAGTGGTGTCGGAAGAAGAAGACGGCAGCATGTGGCACATCTGCTATCCGCTGGTCGATGGCAGCGGCCATCTGACGGTGGCCACCACGCGGCCTGAAACGCTGCTGGGCGACGTGGCGGTGGCGGTGGATCCGACCGACGAACGCTATCAGCATCTGGTCGGCAAACTGCTGAAGCTGCCGCTCACCGATCGCGAAATTCCTGTCATCGCCGACAGCTATGTGGATAAGGAATTCGGCACCGGCTGCGTAAAGATTACGCCCGCGCATGATTTCAACGACTATGCGGTCGGACAGCGCCACGGTCTTGCGCAGATCAGCATCTTCACGCTGGATGCGAAGATCAATGAGAACGGTCCTGCGGCCTATCGGGGCATGGATCGTTTCGCGGCACGCAAGCAGATCGTCGCTGATCTTGATGCGCAAGGCCTGCTGGAATCGGTCAAGCCACACAAGCTGATGGTGCCGCGCGGCGACCGCACCGGCGTGGTGATCGAGCCTATGCTCACCGACCAATGGTTCGTCGCGATGAGCAAGGCCGCCCCCGAGGGCACGCATTTCCCCGGCAAATCAATTGCTGAAGTCGCGCTGGAAAAAGTCTCCAATGGTGAAATCAAATTCGTGCCCGAGAACTGGGTCACGACCTATAACCAGTGGCTGAACAATATTCAGGACTGGTGCATCTCGCGCCAGTTGTGGTGGGGCCATCAGATCCCGGCCTGGTATGACGACGCCGGTAATATCTATGTCGCACGCGATGAGGCAGAGGCACAGAGCAAGGCGACAGCGGCCGGCCATTCCGGCCCATTGTCGCGCGACGCCGATGTGCTCGATACCTGGTTCTCGTCGGCGCTGGTGCCTTTCTCGTCGCTCGGCTGGCCGGAGCAAACACCGGACTACAAGCTCTTCCTGCCCTCCTCGGTGCTGGTCACGGGTTTTGACATCATTTTCTTCTGGGTCGCACGGATGGTGATGATGACCTGTCATTTCACCGGCAAAGTACCCTTCAATACGGTGTATGTGCACGGTCTGGTGCGCGATGCACAAGGCCAGAAAATGTCCAAGTCCAAGGGCAATACGCTCGATCCTATCGACCTGATCGATGGCATCGATGTGGAGGCGCTGGTGAGCAAGCGCACCACCGGTCTGATGAACCCGAAACAGGCCGAGAACATCGCCAAGGCCACGCGCAAGGAATTTGGCGGCGGCATACCGGCATATGGCACAGATGCGCTGCGATTCACGATGGCAAGCTATGCATCACTGGGCCGCAATATCAATTTCGATCTCAGTCGCTGCGAAGGCTATCGCAA
>JACCDP011251298.1_pt1 | contig 11901 bp, 7 predicted proteins | sample 7445841 | NCBI WGS metagenome assembly JACCDP01 (sample SAMN15323441, study PRJNA562643) | freshwater metagenome | isolation source: river surface water | place: USA:Blue River Watershed | collected 2017-08-17
CAAGGAATGGTGAAGTTAACCAATCAACGACTTATATTCGCCGGCCCCATCGCAACTACTGAGTGGGCATTTTCAAAACTGCTCTCCACCTTCTCAAATCCAGATCGAACAGATTTCATCTTCGGAGTTTCCAACCGACAGAAATCATCCGGCCTAAGGTTTACACCCGATGATGGCTACACCTTCGCCCACCTATTTGCCATGGGCCTTCACTCCTATGAAAACGGAATCCCCGCAACTATTGAAGCTATTCAGAATGAGTTGAAAGAGGGGGCTGCAGAAAAGCCTAAGTTGGAGTTACCAGCAAGTTAGTAGGGGATTAACCGTTGTAATCCCACCAAGTCTTCTCGCCCTTGTACTCATTCGGGCACCCGAGGATCTTCACGCAGAAGGCATTAAGGGAAACCGCTCCGTTGTACTGCTGCTCATCCAATGACCAGGTAATTACACCCACAACATTTCCCTCGTTATCAACTAATGGGCCACCACTGCTGCCATTCGAAATATTGTTCGTGACTAGAATCTCTGTTCGGTTTGAATTGATGACATTTCCAAATGCAACAGATCCCTCATACCCATCAGCACTTCCCAGCGCCATAACCCAATAGCCAGGGAAGGTGTCGTACTCAGATAGACCTAGTGTGGGTAGATCTAACTTGGTTCTAAGAACAGCTAAATCATTCTTGGCATCCCAACGCACAAGTTCAGCGGCTACAGGATCTTCATAAGGCAATGCCACCGTAATCACATCGCCTTGCCCGATACATGAATCAATCACATGATGATTGGTAATCAAGACAGTTGGATGAGTCTTGGTCGAATCTTTCTCTAACTCAATCGCCCATGCCGTTCCTTGGGAAGGCTTATCTGACTTTGGCTCACACCACACAGTCACAGTGGACTCCTGCGTTCTCTCCACCAATCGTTCAATACTGCGCGGCGGCACATACCCATCACCTGCAGGATCCTCACTCGCAAACTGCGCAGATGGAGCCCAGGTTAAAAAGAAAGCCCCCACAGCAAAGGGAGCAGCGATGATGGCTAGGTAGGTCGCAAACTTATTAGATTCTTGTTTCATGGGTAGAAGGTTACGGAGAGTGACTGACAAATCCTTATTAAACTCGCGATTCGTCGATGGACTCGCGGAATCCAGACCAGTCACAGGATCTACACCTAATGTCTGGATCAGTTCCATCGCCATTCATGCAACAACCACCGACTGCGTACTCCTCGAAATCAAAGTGATCTGGGTCTGGCATGCCATAGATAATCTTTCGAAGAGTCCCAATTTCCGTACAGCTTGGACACGTCAAGCCGTTGATTCGCTTACGTCTCTGCATAGTCATAACCGCAGAGTAGGAGAGGGGACTGACAGGAAATTCATTCTTTTTGGAGGCCGAATGAACTACCTTTGAGGAATGGAGACCTTCTGGGGAGTTGCGCTTGTTGGATTAGGAATTCTTTACTTCCTTAACAAAGCTGGGAATGCCAAAGTCGCGGAACAACAAAGGCAAGCTAGGCAACAAGCAGAAATCAAGGCCAAGGCGAAGAAGAATGCGCAAACTAACGATGACCCGATCAATAAAGCAACTGCAAAAAAATCAGCGACAAAGACACCTGTGAAAAAAGCTACGACATCAAGTTCTAAGTTGAAGGCCCCAGATTGGAAACCAACTTACGACGGCCCAATGTTTGCTCAGCCTGGTGAAAAGAGTCAACTGTTTAGTTACGCATCTTATAAAGATCTGCATAAAGTAGATGCTCCTTATTCCCTAATCGACTTTGAAACTTCCGGGTTCCAACCAGGCAGTGCGCGAATTTTGGAAGTTGCCGTAATCAAGATTAATTCCCATGGGGACGTGCTTGATGAATTCACTACCTTAATTAATCCAGAAGATGGGAATGTTGGGCGCACAGATATTCATCAGATAACTCTGGGGATGGTTAAGAATGCTCCAAAACTTTCAGAAGTAGTTGGTGACTTGTTAAGAATTTTAGATTCTTCGATTGTTGTTGCGCACAACGCTCGATTTGAAGAGAACTTCCTCGAATCCGCTTTCCGTGAAGTGGGAATCAAACATCCACTTATGCCGACCATTGACACACTTTGGCTATCACGACAGGTGCTCGATTTGCCAAATTACAAATTGGCCACAGTGATTGATGAATTCGGGTATGACTTCGAGGATGCCCATACAGCGCTGGGCGATGTTCGTGCAATGGCTAATGTGCTACCTGAAATGCTGGCACTTGGTAAGGGAATTACGTTCCCCAGTGAATTGCTGAAATCACCTACCTATGCGGCGACTGGAAAAGTCCTCCCAAGGAAATCCAATGCTTGAAAGATTTAAGCAAAGATTCTCCCGGAAGGTTGAATCGGCTCAGTATCAGGCAATTCAACTTGTAAGCGTTAAACGTTCCTATTTAGAGCGTCGCGATAAGAATAGGTTTCGAGAGCTTGTTGATATTCCTGCTGAAATTACACTTTCGGAGGAACAGGTCATTGCTGCGACCTCGCATGCCAAAGAGACTTTGGTAGTAGCCGGTGCAGGTTCAGGTAAGACATTTGTTCTCGTGGGGCGCGCCAAGTATCTGGTCGGATCAGAAAGAACAACAGAAGACAAAATCCTTATGTTGGCATACAACAAAGAGGCTGCAGAGGAGTTATCTCGAAGAACTAAAGCCTCTGGAATTAGCGTTACCGCACAAACTTTTCATGGATTCGGAAACTCTGTCATTAAGGCACCTGGCGAACGCACAGGAGTTGCATTCGGAGACTCTGGCGAGGTATCAAAATTCCTGGCGTACCAGCTAAAACATGAGCTGGATGAAGAATCAAAAATCGGACTCGCTAGGTACTTTTCACAGGAACTTGTTCCATACAGAGATTTTGAGGAATTTGAAAGCCTGAATGAGTACGCGGCATATGTGCGTGCAACTATTCCAAGAACCTTGATGGATGAGCAGGTAAAGAGTCATGGTGAATGGCTGATTGCTAACTTTCTCTTCTCTAATTCAGTTCCTTATTCTTATGAATCCTTATATGGAGAAGGTCAGTCAGCAAAAGATCGTCACAAGCCTGACTTTTCAATTTGGGAAAAGGGTAAATCTCCAATATGGATTGAGTATTTTGGAACAGATCGGTCAAACTCAGTCGCTCCCGGTATCTCAAAAGAAGGATATCTAGAAGGAATCAAGTGGAAAAAAGAGGTACATAAAAAGAATTCAACGATCCTCATTGAGCTTTATTACTATGACTTGAAAGAGGGTAATCTTCTCAAGAAACTTGAGGCTGCTTTGAAACTGAATGGCGTGAAACTCCAACCAAAGAGTGCAGATGAAATATTGAGACAAGCAAACGAAATTGGCTACGACTCTAGATTCCTAAAGGTTTGCGAGCAGTTCTTGGGGCATGTGCGTGCCAATCGGTTATCGACTGAAGAATTGAGTCTTTTGGCCAGCGGCCAAGAAAGAGACAAGACTTTTATCGGCGTTTTCAATCAATTCCTATCTGCTTATGAAGCCGAGCTAGCACGCCTTAAGTTGCCTGATTATGCAGAACTCATTCACGGGGCAGCAGATGCAATTGGAAACAGTGAATATGAATTTGGCTTCACACATGTTCTGGTGGATGAATTTCAAGATATCTCTAGCGATAGAAATAGACTCATCGATTCAATGAAAATAGCTAACCCGAAATTAGAAGTCACCTGCGTGGGTGATGATTGGCAATCAATTTATCGATTCAGCGGTAGTGACGTTTCAATTATGCGTGAGGCCAGTAAGCCGAAGATGATTAGGAAGAGAGTCGATTTAACAGCCACTTATCGACTTCCACAGGTTATTGCCGATATTTCTAGGAACTTCGTATTGAAGAATCCCTTGCAATTAGAAAAGAAAGTTTATTCTAAATCGGATTTGGATGTTCCAGGAAAAGTTATCACGCATTGGGATATGGAGCAAAAGGAGAAAGACCAGAATCTTGCACTTGTCGTCGAAAGAATTGGGCAGGACTCAAAGGATCCATCCAAGAGTCTTCGTGTCTTGGCTAGATATGTAAGCAATCTTCCCTCTAAGAAATTTGTCGAAAACTTATGGGAAGGACCAGTGGATGTAAGCAGTATTCATGCTGCAAAAGGTTTAGAAGCTGACTATGTGGTCGTAATGGACATGATTCAGGACTTCAGAGGTTTTCCATCGACCATTGAAGATGATCCAGTCATGAGTCTTGTAATGCCAGAAAAGGACTTACACCAACATGGCGAAGAGCGTCGTCTTTTCTATGTGGCACTCACAAGAGCTCGTCGCGAAACCCACTTAATATCTCCAGTCTCTGCGCCGTCACTCTTCACATTAGAAATGTTGAAAGATGGACTAGGGGTGCATGTCGGCTTAGACCATTCCAAGAATCGCGAGTGCCCATCTTGTAAGAGTGGCCGAATACTTGTAAGCAACAACGGTGGTGGGTCCTATTGCAGCAATATTCCTCTTTGCGACTTCATGTCACCTACTTGCCTGAAATGTCAGAAGCCAATGACTTTTACGGGCGATCAGGAAAGGTTTAGGTGCGAAAAGCATCCCGATGCTCTTCACAACCCATGTTTTGTGTGCACTTGGGGGGTTTTGATTCCTAGAAAATACATGAGTAGATATTCAGGAACTGAGGAGACCTTTTACTCTTGTCATACTTGGACTAAGACAAGATGCAAAGGTAAAACTAATTAGTTTGTTTGTACGCAGCGAAAGACTCAACTAGCTCCTTCAGACTTGAGGGTTTGAACTTATGAAATCCTTCTTCATCGACATAAACAAAGTCATACTTGACCCTATTCTGTAACCCATTTATATCATCACACCACTGACTCAATCGGGCTAATTTTAGAGGGTCATCAAGATCCTCGTGGCCTTTGGTTTCTACGATAAACACGTCACCCTTATCAGACTTAACAATAAAGTCTGGAATGTAATTAGAAATATCACCGCTGGCATTTATGTAATCGATTTTAAAATTGACAGCATAGAAATTCTTAGCATAAGAGGCTACATCATCGGCATCCTCCAGAAAGCGAGCGAACAGTAACTCCAAATGACTATCTCCGACAATACGATTGAAGACACTTTTCTTTGGTACTAAATAACCCTGATCTTTCACAACAAAGGGGCGGGTTTGACGCAATTTGATGTAATCTCGAATCTCGGCATCGCCCTTGTCTTGAACCGTTAGTTCATTGATTGCCTTCTTGAAGGTTTCTAGAATCGTTTTAGTTGCAGCTAACTCAGATAAATTGCGCAAAGTATTGGCATCTTCTAATTCCACAGCCTTGTCAAAGAGGTAGTCCGCCACAAAACTCTTAACTTTTGGATGTAACACGTCATAACCAGAAACCAAACGCATTTCGCGCATAATGGTCTGTGCATAGTAGCCAATAACGCTGCGGTAATCTGCAATTCCAGCGCTGTCTAAAAGGGTAGTATGCGTGATTTCCCCAGTAGTGATATCTTTAAAAACAATCTCACGTTGTTCTTCTTCAGTAAAGTCTTTATACGGGACTTTGGCATGTAGTAGCTTGCTTGGATCTAAGAGATTCAGATTCTTATATTCTCGAAATACTCGCGTAGTAAGAACTGGTATTTCAATATCAAGTTTTTCGATATCTTTTTTCACGTTCTCGCTATCAATCTCAATAATAATCGGAGCGTTTGCTACCGTGTCGGGCCCCATAGGTTTCTTCTCAAGGATGACACCTTCTGCCTGAATAGACTCAACGAAATCCATAAACGCATCAGTTCCCACGACACTGACATACTCCTCGATCTCACCTGAGTACATCTTGCGAAGGCCACGACCTAGTGTTTGCTCTGGCAAGATGTTGCTTTGTGAGGTGTAAGCGCGTAGGCCAACAATGGTCGTAACGTTGCGAACATCCCATCCTTCTTTAAGAACCATCACTGAAATAATGGCCTTGTAAGGACTCTCCAGGCTATCGATGGAGTTTGCCTGCTCACGAAGCAAGTCCATCGCTTCTTTGTTCTTACCTGAGGCAGCCTCAGAAATTTCTCCATTGTTCTTAGTATGAATTACGAGCACTGCCCCCTTTAGGTCTTGGTATTTGCCTTCAAGGAATTCAGCGACATCATCACAGTTACGTGTGTCATCCGTCATTACGAAGAGAATTGACTTCTTGCCCATCTTTTCATGTTCTTCATAGGACTTCCGCCATTCGATTACACCAAGATTTAAATAATCTTCATACTTTTCCGTAAATTTAGAGCTTTGATGTTCAACCAATTTGGCTCGGCTTGCCGCATCGGGAAGTACGGGATGCTTTACAACATTCTGGGAGATCGCCTCTACTAGCGGATAGTCGGCAACTGTCTGTACGAATATTGCGCCATTTGTATGCTTCGGAGTCGCTGTAACATCTACCTGCATGGATAGCGCTCCACCTTTTTGGAGAAGTCGATTATGAATGTCTTCAATTGACTTAAACCATGCCATACCTGCATCGTGGATGTGATGGGCCTCGTCATTTAAAACCATCAGTTCATCGATATCGCGCACAATCATGCCAAGATCTACTCTGGAATCATTTGTGGCACCAGTTGGGCGCTTACCAAGAAAGTAATCCATGGTGTCAATATCTTCTGGTGAAGCTTGAATATCAGAACCCGAATAGACACGGTGGATGTTGGTGAGAAATATATTTCCTGTTGGGTGGGTGATGTGAACTTCATCTTGAAGATGAAGAGTCAGTTGAAAATCATCTCTCCACTCTCGTCCACCAATACCATTATCTGGGATTGTTGGATCATCCCTCAAGAATATTCGCAGGCCTTGGAAATCTTTGTAGATTCGATCGAGAACAATGATATTTGGCGCAATCACAAGGAAATTTCGCGAAAGTGCAGAATCAGGTTCATAGAGTTTATGGAAGAAACTCCACGCCAAAACTAGACTTAGTACCTTAGTTTTTCCAGAACCAGTAGCCATCTTTACAACGTAACGCCGCCAAGTTTCATCGAAGAAGCTTGCAGAAACTTTCCCCGAACTATCAAAGCGCATCAGATCAAACTTATCTTTTGCCCCAACTACGTCGTAAAGATAGATGATGGTTTCTAAGGCTTCTCGCTGGGCAAAGTAATACTGGAAATTACTAAAACTGCCGTCACTCTGCGGCATGAGGTGATCGGTTTTAAACCACCACGTAAGAAGGGATTTACTTGTCTCCGTTGCTCCTACGTAGCCACCATCGCGCCACTCTTTAACTTTCTTGCGAAGTTCAGGGACGAGAGGCGGCATTAACTTATCAGCACCCGTTTCCCTTAAAGTTTCATCAGCTGGGAACCACCGCACGGCGGGGTCTAGAACAACAAAGGGCGAAGCTGGGAAATTAGGATGCAGGGCCATTACTTCTTGCCGCCAATTGTTACTTCGACGATAGTCATCGTGTCATTACCAAAAATATCTACAACTTTAACTGCGACTTTACGGGTGCCAGTTGGACACTCATGGGCAATACTAGTGAGTTCGAGTGAGCGATCACTCTTTGTCCTAAATGATTGCCATTCGTTTTCAAAAATATAGTCGCCAGTCCAGATCTCTTCCCACTCACCACTGGCCTCGTTTTTAACTCGGATGATTTCTCTTTTATTTTCAAAGTTAAAATCAACGGCCCAATAATCGATCCAATCGGTCCAAACTTTTGTGAGCTGCTCACGTGTGACTATCCCATCTTTATCTTTAGAGACCTTAACTATCTGACCTTTTTCAACAACAATCTTGTTTCCCTTGTCCTTCAATGTTGCCTCGGCCCCCGAAACGGAATCTTGAGAATAAAACACGGAGAAGTCTGTCAACTCGATGGCAATAGCGTTCTTTTTAATAAGTGGCTTGACCTCAATAGCTGCTACATCATGAAATACGACCTGCCCCTTTTCAATTGCTCGCTTATCAAAGACTTCTGCAGGAATATGTTTTGGAGATATATCAATTCCTTTTGATCTTGCATCATCAAGGACATTAGGGAAGAGACCCATCTCGAATTCGAAGCCCAAAATGTCAACTTTAGTTATGTGCTTTTGACGGCACTCTAGAATTACTTCCTCAACGAAAAGGCGTGAGATAGGCACGTTTACAGGTCCAACAGCCACAAGGCGCCCAGATTTTTTCCCTTGGAACGTCTTGAAGCCCTCAGCCTCATCTGCTCTATATGCACTCAAGATTAAGCCAATAAACTCTTGCTCTCGAGCCGCTACCTGTTTCTGTTGTTCTTCAAGGCGCAGATCAGTATTTACTCCGATGTAGTGTTGCCGCTCATATTTACCAAGGTTGAGGATTTCAAAGGCTCGGAAATCATTCCCAGAAGCCTTTAGTTCACGTTGCACGCCTATCATGCGTTTTCTTGTTGTGTGAATACTGAATTTGCCAAGATCGCTTGCAATCCATTTACGCCCTAACTGCTCGGCCACAGCAATTGTTGTGCCTGACCCACAGAAAAAATCTGCAACAAGATCGTCAGGGTTCGAAGCTCCGAGAATTATGCGCTCGAGCAGGGCATATGGTTTTTGTGTCGGATACCCCACACGTTGTGGATCTTTTTGTTGGATATGGCTCACATCCGTCCAAACATCTGGAGGCGTTATTTTTTCATCATCGTAGTACTTGTAGATCTTTCCGGCAGACTTAATACTCCAAAATTGACGACCATCAGGGTCTGTCCCACGTTTCATATTATTTCGTTTTTTCTCGCCCCGCAAAGAACCCACGGCATCGGCATTAAAAATCCAGTTGTTTGATTTCGAGTATGCATAAATTGTGTCATGTTTTCTAGAGTAAGACTTCTCTTGTCGACCACCAGACTGATAATGCCAAATAATTTGATTTCGAAATCCTTGTTTATCTGAATCTCCACCATGTCCGAAGATCTCATCAAGGATTAGTCGGATATAACTATCTACTCGCCAATCACAATGAACGAAGATACTTCCATCGTCTGCTAGAAGTTCTCTCATTAAAATAAGTCGCTCATAAATCATTGAAATAAAAGAATCTGCCCCTTTGCCCCAAGTATCGCGATAGGCAATCTCCTCCAAGATGTTGGGTTTTTTTGTGAATGTGTTTTCTCCAATTTCGATATCCATTGAAAAGTCCGCACCTACGTCAAATGGCGGATCGATATAAATTAGCTTTATGCCCCCTTGTTTCTCTATCTCTTCGCGTAGAGGGCCATTCTTCAATGAGCTGAGAATCAATTTGTTATCGCCCCAGATGAGTTTGTTCTGCCAACCCTTTAACTGACGACCACGCTCATCCACGTCAAACATGCTCATTTGCAGTTTTGTGTCTATCTCGGCTCGAGGTTCATCTACTTGCTCAATAACCTGAAAAGGGAGAACCGCGTTGGTCACATCCTTGGTCTTGCCGTTCCAGACGAGCTCAACTTCTCGCTTGTCCTCAAAAAGGAGAAAGCGGTATTTATCGGGCAGAGGTTTCCCTGCTTCCAGGAAACGGTTTACTTCTTGTAGCTCTGCTGGAGTTAGTTGTGCCATGGGCTAAAGGTATCTACTTGGACCGACAAGAGCCACCAATTCAGCGTGCAATTGGCATTCAGGATCTTGCGTTTTTAGCAGTTTTCGTGATCCCATGGGGTTAAGTAGAAAGCGGGATCAGAAATCATGGCCACATCCGGACAAGTACGTCCACTTGGTAGCTTGTTAACAGAGGCAATTTCACTAGAGGTGCCAGATTTTCAGCGAAGCTACTCTTGGGAAGATAGCAATATCGATGCTTTTCATTTAGATATCACCCGAGCATATGAAGCAGAAAAACGGCATTTCCTTGGGGCACTAATTCTGCTTGATAAAGGTGAGGATAATAATTCGGGAATAAAACGTTACGACATTATCGATGGCCAGCAGCGTTTAACTACAATTTTCATGTACATCTCCTTGATTCGTGACCGATTGGCGAATCTCGAACCAGCTGATCGCTACATTAATCCTGAACCAGGCTCTGGGGGCGTCCCGATAAACTTGTATCAGAAAACAAATGAGTTTCTGTTTTCGGACTTAGCAATCGGAAAACCACGATTTAGATCGAATTATTTGCTGCAGGAAGTTTTTTTCAACAATGTATTAGTGGATCCAATAACAAACACCACAAGGCCAAAATTCTTGAAACGTGATAAGTACACAACACTACGACTTAGAAAAGCGTACTGGCGGCTTGAATCAGGATTGCAAGACTTTATAACTCAAAAAATGGATCGTGAAGGCAAGAACGAGAATGAAGTTTTAAACGGCTTGATTCAAGTTTTTAGTAGGAAACTAGAGTTATTAACCATCAATACTTCTACTATTGATGAATCTTTTGATGTCTTCATGACTATGAACAACAGAGGATTATCGTTGGGTCCTGGCGATCTCGTGAAAAGTCTATTTATGAAACACATTTCTAGTGGAAAAACTGGTCAAGCATTAATAGATTCCAACAATGCCGTGACAGATCCATGGACAACAGCTAATGACAACATTGAGTCAGGGGATATGAATCAGTTCTTGCGTCATTATTTGTTAGCTGAACAAAGGGATACGGTTCAAGGAAAAGAGATTTTTACGAAGTTTGAGACTTTAATTGGCCGGTCACATGTTGATCAGTTACCAACAAATCCAGTTGATCAATGCAAGAAGCAATTGTCGAAGATCGTAGCTAAGTCTGAGATCTATAAACAACTATTGAAACCATCTGCAATCAATGATGGACAATTATCTAAATACTGCAGTTCGCTCTACTTGCTATTGGATTCTTATCGCATTTTTATGCTTAACTTGTTGGACGAAGATATTGATCTAGAAAGACATGATCGAAGAGAATTAGGAAGATTGTGTGAGGCTATAAGTTTGCGCTGGATTCTTGCTGGAGCCAACGCGCAGCTCCTAGAAAATTTGTTTCAAAAAGCCGCCAATATCCTTACTGAGAAAGATAAGTTAATCTCTGTAAGAGTTGAGGAGATAAAGAACTATTTCAGGCTTGAAATGCCACAGGATAGTCGGATTAAAGCAAGATTTAATGAGGAGATTGATAGCACAAATCTAGTTCGCGTCGTTCTCTATCGCATAAATGAGGTCCTGACTGATAGTCAAGCTGTACTCACTCAAGATGCGACGAAGTTAAATGTAGAACATATAGCGCCGCAAACTTGGAATAGTGCGTGGATGCAAGTCTTCTATCCTGGCGTATCAAATTTTGATGAGAAAGTCCCCGAATACAGTGCTGTTGTCGAACAGTGGGGAAATAAGTCAATTCTTGAGTACAAAATCAATTCTGCATTGAAGCAGGCTGAATGGGTTAAGAAGCGTGACGGATATAGAAGCGAAAGTGGCGATCAAGTCAAAGGTTATGCACACTCAGTAGCTGCAATAAATCGAGACTTAACGGGTGTCCAAGATTGGACTCAATCAGAAATTGCCAAAAGAAACAGATGGTTAGCTGACAGTTTTATTAGAATCTGGGCTTTTGAAACTAGCGAGGACATTAGTCACTTCTCTGATTGGGAAGTTTCAGAGGACTCCTAACTGAACTTTCTGCACTCACCTATGTTCACCCAATAAACACTCTCTCCATCCCTCTCCAATATCCCGTACTCGATCATGTACCTGCGTAATGCAGCGGTGTCAGGGTGGAACTGGGCGATGATCTCGTTGAGTTGCTTCTCGGGGTACTTGGTATCGGGGGAGAGCTCTGAGGCGATGTGGCGCAGGACTGCGAGCTTCTTGTGGAGCTTTACGGGAATGCTGATGAGGGTGCCATCGGGGCGGAAGAACTGGTCGATCTGTTCTGACATGGGATGATTTTTGAGAAGTTTGACCATGAAATCACCTTTGTTCCCGGTCCTATGTCAG
>JACCDP010161596.1_pt1 | contig 11900 bp, 11 predicted proteins | sample 7445841 | NCBI WGS metagenome assembly JACCDP01 (sample SAMN15323441, study PRJNA562643) | freshwater metagenome | isolation source: river surface water | place: USA:Blue River Watershed | collected 2017-08-17
AGGATCTTTCCTTATCAGAAATAGACTTTAACTTACGATGCTTTGGTTGTGATTTTGAATAGTCTTTATTGTTTTCTTCGTCACGCATATTATTCTCCAATTATACCATAGTTAAATTTTCAAGGCAATCCTTTCTTTTAAATTTCATATAATTTCAAACCAAGATAAATCACAATAAACTATTGCTCCACTGTTTACAGGTGTCAGTGTTAGCACAAATATATCACTTACACCTGTTTGTGTTCTTCCTAATTGAAAATTAAAGTTATTAATGCTAGTTATATCAAGTGATCCACTACTACTAATATATCCACCTATAATATCGGTTCCGCCAGTAACTGCCGTAGCAGTAATGTTATAATCAACATTACCATTGAAATGCGTTTCCCATGTATTTCCAGTCAATTCTGGATTCAATAAAATTCTATATTCAACTGTATCTGGTTTATTTGCAACAGTCTCTTCTAAAACCACACTTAAATTTGAAGGAACAATTACACTGTCTAATCTATTTGAATTTAATCTTAGTGCAATCATTGGATACTGAATATCTTGTGTGGTTAATGTTGTTGGATTTGATCCATTTTTGGTGACATTAAATCTTCTAGAAAATCCTTCATAACCACCTTCAGACTGAACAGAAGAGCATATTTGTTTCATTGTGCTGCTTGATGCTGTTGTTGCTGTGTTTTCTAATTCATACCGAATTGGTAAACTTGCAGTTGTCATGTATGTTGATGGATTTATATTATCATTATGAAATGTATGGGCAATAACAGGTTTTCCATCAACAAAAAATCCAGTTCTAACATCACCAACACCCAACCATTCTATGTCTGTCCAGAATATATTTGCCTTACTAACATCAAGTGTTCTTTGAGATGAACCATTTCCATCAAATTTGTCACCATTCCATGAATTTTGGTTTACAGTAATTGTTTGATTTAAAGATCCAGATGCTAAATTTATGCTAAGTGTAAGGCCATTCTGCTCAAGATATATTCCATTATATGGTACACCAAAAGTAGCACCGCCAGTGATTCCAAAGTAGCCAACCCTTTGTCTTAAATTTTCTTTTGGTGCATTGAAAGCAAATGAGTTTAAAACCAATAAAGATTTTCCAGGTTGATATGAAAATATTCTTTTTGTTTCTCTGGTCACTTTTGCCCCAGCAGTCACCCCAACCGATAGATGAATAGCACTCTCATTAAGTACATATGTTGCAGTTCCACCAGTGACACCAAATGTATCCCATTTATCATTTGATGCATAGCGATGTTGTGAATCGAATAGAGTAAATGGAGTTGAAATTTTAAGACGGTTAAACGCATCTACTGCGTTATCCTTGAATCCGATTTTGTCGTTGAACAGATAGGTCATTAAATTATTCTCCAACCATTTCTATACACAAACTGTAATGATGCGTTATTTATATTAATAATTGCTGAACTTTCACGGTCAATTGTATCTGATGCTGTTGCACCTTGAATAATAATATACTTGTATGGATCACCAGCACGACCAGATTCATCCTTTACAATCACTATCTTTCCGTTTTCTGGATTGGATGGTAATTGTATAAATGCTGTTCCGCCATAACTAACACCAATATAATAATCATAAAGATTTGAAGCATAATAAGCACCAGTGATTCCACGACTTGGTACTATATTATTACTGCCACCTATAAAATCTATCCAAAACTTATTGTTGCCTTCTTGAACATAGGTATATAAGACAGCATCTGATGGTTTATACCAGCGATCCCCCACATTTGCATTTACGGGGACACGCTCAGAAACATAAAATGCTTGGTTTCCAGCAATTTCTTTCCATACCGAATCGCCTTCAATTGTTCCTGGTATCTTAGATGATGTTGGTTTTACCGCAACATACCGTTTACTACCATATTCTACAGAGTCTCCGATAAAATAAAGATAAGGTTTTCCGTCAGCATCATACTGACGAAATTTGCCTCTAAAATTTAGTCTATCGGATACATCCATTTCAATTATATATGATCTTACTAAAGTTATTTTTCTTCTCAAATGAGACTACATTCGAGAATTTATCAACTAACTGGTCTGATTTGTGACTGATAACATATACATTTGCTTTATCACTTACGATTCGTAATAGTTTCATAAGTTCATCCATTCCTACCGAATCAAGCGATGAATCAAAAACCTCATCAAGAATCAATAGGTTACAATTTACGCTGTTCTTTAGACGAGCAATTTCACGCCATGCCAAGAGCAATGCCAAGTCAATTCGCATCTTTTCACCTTCGCTAAAGTTCATGTAACTAAAATCGTCCCTGTAACGAGATTTGATTTGCTCATTGAACTCTTCATCCATATGAAACTGCACAAAGAAGTCCATTGATGATAAAAACTTATTGATGAATTTATTCATATGGGGCAAATAGTATTTAATTATCTTTGCCTTAACCCCTCCATCCTTTAACAGTTCATTTGCAAATTCATGATACATCAAATCGCTTGAATGCGACTCTCGTTCTGTTTCCAATGTGGAAAGAGATGCCTCAAGCATTGTCAATTTTTGCTTTTCTTGTATTAAATTTACAGAAATAGTTGAGTTATCAATCTTTGCTTCGATCCTTTTAATCTCATTTTCATGAATTGATATTTCTTTAATAAATGCTTTATATTCAGATAGTTGGTCCTGAAGAGTTTTTATGGCAGTTTTAAAGTTGCTAATTTCAGAATCACATTCTTCTATGAGTGTGTTTCCTCTGTCAATCAATTCGTTCTGTTCGGATATTTCTAGATTATTTAGTAGAATTTTTTCCTTTTTGAACTTTTCGTCTATCGCCTGTGAGCAAGTGGGGCAATTGGAATTGTCTTTGAAGAATTTTGTCTCTTTTTCTTTTGAATCAATAACAGCATTTATTTTAGATATTGTTCGCTGTACATCTTTAATTTTAACTTGCTTTTTATTAATTACTGATTCTATGAATTCAATTTCTGTTTGCTCCTCACCCATTCTTCTTGAGAGCATTGTAGATTTCAACTCGTTGATTTTAGTCTTATGCTCTTCAATTTTTAGAAGTTTTTCATCATTATCTTCACTGTTTTTTTGCTCTAGATTTGAAATATATGATTTTTGTACAGAAATTTTATTTCGTTCGATCTCAATCTTCGAATTCAAATCCTTGATCGTTTCCTTGATCGATAATACCTTTCCTTTCAACACCACATTCATGGTGCTAAAGACATCAATGTCAAGAATGTTTTCAATCACACTTCTACGATCAGCAGCAGACAGTTGCATGAATGGCACAAAAGACGAACTTCCAAGAATCACCACTTGTGTGAATGTCTTGTAATTCATCTTTAAGATTTGATTCTCAAGAATCTCCTGATAATCTAGACTTTTTGCCTCTTGATCTATTAATTGACCATTCTTGTAAATTTCAAAAATTCTAGGAGAAATTCCTCTTCGAACCATGAACTTATCGGAACCTTTGGTAAATTCAATTTCAACAAGACAGTTTTTTTCATTTACCGAATTTACCAATTGTGGAATATTGATTTTACGAAATGGTTTACCAAATAACGCAAAAGTGATTGAGTCTAAAAAAGCAAAAGACTTACCACTTCCATTCGAACCGCATATGAGAGTCGTATTGTTTTTATCCAATACAATCTCTGTCATATTATTGCCAAATGATCCAAAGTTCTTAAATCTTACTTTTTCAAATTTAATCATATTTTTAGACTTTCCATATAAATATCACGAATTAAAGTCTTTAGTTTACCTTTGTCGATATCTCGTTCAATTGCGTCAATTTCACGACCAATGATACTCATCGTATCCTCTGATTCGGTGAATTCAACACCTGATGCTTTGTGATCTATTTGTTCTTCAATAATTGACAGGTCTTGAATTCCCTTCTCCCAGAGAGCATCGACAAAGCGATCAAAAATTTCTTGCTTGCTTTTTGATCTCACAGTCACACGAATGAATCCATGCTTTAGATTCGTATCCTTTATGAAAGTAGCAATCTTTTTAATTTCTTCTGGGGATGAATCATCATAGTTAAAGATATGAAAAATATTATTTGTATTTTCTACAAATTCTAATTCATCGGTTTGAGTGTCATAGACATGGAATCCCTTTTTAGAATACACATCTGAAAAGTTTATTTGATATTGAGTTCCCAAATAATGAATGTTTCCCTGGGATTGCTTTATATGAAAATGACCAGAAAGAACTCGGTCGAACCGATTGAACATTTCTGTAGTAAACCCATGCATATGCTTAACCCCAAGGACTACCTGAAATCCATTGATTTCAAAGTGACCACCAATCATGCGGCATGGGCATTTGGATATAAAGTCTAGAACTTCTGCTTCGTTTTCTTTTGTCACCCAAGGAATTATGCCAAAACAGAAATCACCAAACTGAATTGTTTGTGGTTTTTCATAGACGGTAATATTATCATATTTACCAGTGAGAAGTTCTTTTAGTGAATTTAAATCATTGGTATTTCTAAAGTATGTGTCATGGTTTCCCACAGTAACATGTAAGTGAAGTCCGTCATCCACTAACTTATTAATAAATCTTCTTCTGACTGAAGAAAGTGTATTGAAATTTACATACTTTCTTCGATCAAAGAAGTCGCCAAGGTGGATGATTTGAGTAATGCCGTTTTCTTTAAGATAAGGAAAGAATTGTTTTTCAAAAAACCCGAGAGCATTATCTAAAAAGAACGGCGAATCATTGCGTACCCCGAAATGGGTATCATTAATAAAAACCACACGCATTATATGTACTCCTTCAAATATAAGATAGCTTTCTCCATATTGCTTATATTATCTTCAAACATGCCTAATCCTATATTACAATTCTTACACAAGAGTCCACGGATTTTATCTGTTTTGTGATCGTGATCAACCGCAAAACTTTTACCAGAAGGACAATTATCAACACCGCATATAGCACATTTATGATTTTGTTTTTCTAACAACAAAGAATATTTTTCTAGAGTTATATCATAATTATTGATCAAATAATTATTTCGTATTATATCCTTATTTTCTTGGTAGTATTTTGCTGCTGCTTCTTTTGAGGATGGTTTGGAATTATATCTTTTTATGATTTGTTTCCGTTTATCTTTGTTTTCATTCAACCATCTTTTTTTCTTTTCCTTGGTACGATATTTTGCCATCATCTCATTGTCTTGAAGTTTCTTCTTACCTTTTCTAACCAAACATGGTCTACAACTATTGTTACAGACATATTTTTCATAAGAGTTACAAACGGGGCAAGGTGTTTCACTTTCATAATATTTCACACCATCTTCTATTGCTTTACAACGATTCGCATGTGATTTGAAATGATGATTTGGCATATGTATACTCCTGCGATATATCTATATCATTTCGGAGTTCATTTCGGTACAAACTTTTATAAAATTTTATTTTTTCCTTCTTTTTCTTTTCTTTTTCTCTTTCGGTTCCATCTTTTTGATATCGTTTTCACTAAGAGAAAAATGTTTTTGAAGAAACTCACTATATGAACTTATATCCAAATCCTTTTTCATCCAGTCAACCAGTCTTCCGTCAAAATCGTTCATCTGAAGACTTTTATATTTGATGTATGCTTGCTTTTTTTCTTTTTCTATTCGTCTCAGAAAAGCATAATAAATTATTTGAGTAAAATATGAAAATGGATTTGATGATTTAGCAGGATCAAAATTATGAGCATAGAGTAAACAATTCTCCACTCCGTCGCCAATCATATCTTCTCTGAATGGATAATTTATAAAGTTTGGTCTATGCGACAGATGCTCGGCAATCTTCAAAAAGGATTCTGCGATATAGTCGGTAACGGGTGGACGCTTATCTCCACAATTTTCTGCTTGCCTTACTAGTTTTTTCCATTCTGTCATGGATTTGCAGAATTTTTCATTATCAATATAGTGTCTTAAAGATTTTACTTCTTCTTCTATTTCTGTTTCATCATTTGGTTTTTTCATGAAATTCCTCTTCACGCACCAAGTATAGCATAGCAAAACACTTTTTCAAGTCTTCTATGACTTTTTTTAAAATCTTTGCACAAGAAGCTTGACAAGTTTTGGGGGACATGTGTATAATTTTTGTGTGGAAAGAAAGAAGGAATCTTCTAACTAGTAACTATTAATTATAGTCACCAGAATTAGGATCTGGATTCCAATCACTAAGCTTATTACCGAAATCTCCGCGATTCTTCTCATCACCAGTAAAACGGTTACGCTTTTTGACTTCATTAACCATATCCAAAAGAACCTTTGGATCTAATAGACCACTTGTGATCATATTCATTATTGCTTCTGCTGGTATGTAAAGTTGCATCATGATCATATGACGATCCAATTCAGATTCGTCTTTCATGTCTGGTGGAAGATAATTATTCTTGTTTGATTTTTTTCTCTTCTTTGGAAGAGGTTTCTTCAATTCTTCCTGTGATGGACCTAATGTGTCCATCAATTCTTCTAAAAAGTTACTGAATATTTCTGCTTCCTTCTTATCCATTTGCATTTCTGGAAACATTTTAGTTGGTTCTTTAATTTCAGCATCTTTTAATACAGTTTTTACATTATTGCCACTAAATTCTCTTTCACACTCTATTTCATAGAGTTTTTTTGTATCTTTGCTTGGTTCACTCATAAATGCTATATGATTCAATGGTAAAGATACATTCTTATCTTCCATATTGACTAACCAATCGTGAAGAGTGGTAACATCACATGGTCTTCCTTCTTCATCATATGACTGCAAAGTGCGAAACACCATTGGTTGAAAAATTTTAATCACGGATTCAGTTTCTTCAAGAATCTGTCCAGCGATTTCCTCACCACTTCGTAGTTTTAGAACTTTTAGATTCATTCGCTTATTCTCCTAATTTTATTTTAGTCTTCTTGAATGTAAACTCTTCATTAGTATATATGGTTATGCGCTCATCCATGTGACGAAGGGCATGATTACGATACTTGCCCCAACTCAAATCATCACCTAAATCAAAAACAACTACTTTGTCTTTTGTTTCCGACTTACGAAGACCTCTACCTATGGATTGTAGCACACGAATGACTGATTTTGAAGGAGAAGCGAATATAATGGCATGAATATTCTTGATATTGATACCAGTGCTACATGTGCCGTAAGAAGCGACCAATACACTGTTGTTGCTGCTATCAACAATCTTTCTTATTTGCTCTCGCTCTTCAATATCGGTTTTTCCACAGATAAGATAACACTCTTTTTTATTTCTCTTCGAAATAGTTTGATGCAGAGGGACTCCATGCTTGTCAACAAAATTGAACAGAACTAGCACATTACCAGAAATGCTATTTGCAAGTTCTGATATAAAATTATTTCTCTCTCCATTCAACACCAACCATTCTATTTCTTGTTGATATTTTGCTCTTTTGATCTCTTGAATCTTTTTATCAGAATGGCGAAGAACAAGGCATTCAATCTTTAATTGTGCAAGGACTTCTTTATCTATAAGTTCTTTTGTTGAAGTTACCTGAAATACAGGACCAAATAATCCTTCAAGAACAAGACGATGAACTTGAGTGCCGTCTAATGTTCCTGTGGTTCCGATTCTATATTCACATTTTTTAAGTTTAGTCATGATTTTAGTCAACGACTTTGCTTTGAATAAATGCGACTCGTCACCAATTATCGCATCAAATTGTTCAAAGTATTCCTCATTTTGGGTGTACAGACTTTGCCATGTTGAAATTATGACTCGGCAATTTGTTTGTTTATCCTGACCACCATATACCAGATGAATGTGTTTTGATATTGTCTTTGAATTTGCATAGTCCTGGAAGTCAGAATTTAATTGTGTGACCAAACCTGTGGTTGGAACAACAATCAATATTTTCTTATTGACTCTTTGCAAGAGTTCGAGCATGGTCATGTATATGATCAAACTCTTTCCACTTCCCGTTGGAGATATGAGAAGAGTCCTACGATTTTCAAGGGCGTGCTTGATTGCTTCGACCTGGTAGTCATGGGGTTCAATCACCTTGCCCCCAGAATAAACTGTAGGCAATTCTACGGCAGTCTTGTCTTTGGATAGACTGGAATCATACTCTACCTTATAACCCCGCTCAGAGGCGAAGGAGAGCACATAGGAAAGCAACCCAGCATATATTTTATTTGTTAAAATATTGAACAAGCGAATCTTCCCATCCCATCTTTTCTTACGAAACGCTGGGTTGTATTGAGAATTTGGAACGCGAAAGGTAAAGAAAGAGGATAACTCTTTTGCGATTCCTTTGTCGCATTCAATTTCAATATAAACAGAATCCACTTGTTTTATTTTTATCATACGCCTTGAGTGAACTTGATCCATTCAATTGCTGAACGAATATTCCACATCTTTCCTGCGATAATTTTAACTACACCCTCTATGTAATTTACCTTTTCTTTTTGTAGAAAGACTTTATTTGATAAATTGATGACCTCGGTGTCGCTGTCTATAAAACGATCCAGGTCTTGCTTGAGAATTGAAAGTTCAAATGGTTCCCAATTTTTCTTCTTGAGTTCATCATCTGACATTTTGCCAGAATAATATAACCATTTATCTCTTCGTAGAATCTTTAATTTTGATTCTAAGTTCTCAAGAATCAATTTTTCATCCATGAGAATGCAAAGATATTTGTTGTGAATCTGTGGAACTTTTGTGGATTCCTCATCTAAATGATTCACATCAATGGCAGTGTCGAGTTCCGCTTGTGCTTTTATTTGATCTAGGTTCATAGTGTAAAGTATACTAGTATTTATGGTAGTGTTGTTAGGGGTTCTATCTCGTAATGTGTATATGCGAATGTTGCTGTTGCTATGACGGCATCTGTGTCCGTCAACGAAGAATCAAATTCAACTCCACTCAAGAATGTGGGATAGACATTTCTATATTTAATGCAAATTATTGGTCTATACGCACTATTCAATACTAAAAGATAAGCACTGCATACCTTTTGCTTTTCTGTTAACTTTTCGTATAGTCCTGGACTTTTATGCGAAATGCCAAGATCCAACATCCAGTTGTGTATCTCAATCCAATTCTTCATATTTTCATCAACTGCAAATCCTACCTGAAGATCTTCATAGACATATGAAGTTCCTGGTCTTTTAATAGTCACTCCTGTTGGATTTGATTGAATTGATGTGCCAAATCCCAAAGATGGAATGTTTGCTCTTTGACAAAAATATGTCATTGTTGGTGTGCGTGTCATAACAAATCTAAACTTATTGTTTGTTAGATTGTTATGTGTCTCTGGTTGAATTGGATTTTCAAAAAGAAAATCACCAGGAACTTCCGACAATACACTTGCAGGAAGAACATTCTTTAGAACTTGATCTGCATTATTTGGCATATTACTATTTATAATGAAAAACCCACGGGTTTCCCCGTGGGTCTTCCTGATTACTTTTTACTGAGTCTTATCAGTTACCACTGTTACCGTGGAGGTTAGTGACTGCGAAGAGACGGTAGTAAGCGTTGGTTGATGCTTCAAGACCATCGCTGGTGTTGAAGTTGCTGAAGGTTGTGTTACGACCAGCGAATGGATTGGCAACTAGACCATAACGAGTCTTGAAACCGATCTTTGGTTGGAAGGTATCTTGACCAACAGCGCGGACCATTTGTAGTGGAACATATGGGCAGTAGAAGAATCCTGCGTCATATGGTGAGGTTCCCTTATAACCAACAGTTACGAAGTTAACATTGTTGGCAACAAATGGATCGATGTAGACCTTGAACTTATTGTTAAGGACACCAGCGAAGACATTACCAGTATCATCTACTTGCATGTCAACATTGAGTGCTGGTGAGAGGTTGAGGAATCCACCCATTGCAAGAGCAGAAGCGACATCTGCGCTGCAAACGATGAAGTTACCCTTGCCTCTACGAGTATCCTTAGCAATTTGGTTTGCTTCGCGTTCAATCTGGAACATTAGACCACGGAAGCGTTCTGCTGACCAACGACCGTCTGAGTCAGCAGTGAGGTCGTATACACCACCAGCACCTGAACCAACGGTTCCTGCTAGATCTGTGTTCTGGCAACCAGTCTTGGCAACATAATACATTGCGCGAAGAATTTCGCGGTTGATTTCGTTCATGATTTCAACTGAGAGAATGTTAGCAAGTTCTGCTTCAGCATCAAGACCGTGAACTGCACGAAGATCTTGTGCAAGTTCTGTGGTATATTCTGCCTTGAGAGCGCGTGATCTTGCTTGTACAGCAACTCTTTCAATGCTGAATGCCATTTCACGGAAATCTGATGTTGCTGGAGCAGCACCAAGAGTTTCAGCAGTGCTTGTCAACATTCCACGGAATTGTGAGAATGTATCAACGCGAGTGATGTATGTTACACCATTACCCATTGCGGTAGTTGTAAATACACCAGCTGAGGAACCACTTAGAATCTTGTCATAGTTAGCACCACCAGGACCAGATGAACCACATGCACCTGAGAACTTAGCCCATGGTTCATCAAAGAGTGCTTCGGTTCCTTGAGTATAACCAGCATTATCGCCGTAACGAGCGCGCATTGCAAAGATAAGACCTGTTGGAGCGGTCATTGGTTGAACGCCTGCGATGTCGTATGCAACAACATTAGGCATTGCACGACGAACGAGTGAAATCATTACTGGATCATAACCAGCAAAGTTTCCTGCTGCGCCGACTTGACCTGTGGTGAAGTTACCACCGATACCGACTGGACCGATGGTGTTTTCGAAAAGACCCATCTGTCCTGCTGATCTTTCTTCTTGCATTGCCTTAATTTGGTTTTCAAGAAGAACTGCGGTGACTCGTCTCTTGTGTACATCACCGATGTTTGGTAATGCATCGTGGTCGAGAACTGGTCCCCACTTTTCAACTAGTAGGTCATATAGTGCGGGTGAACTGTTTGTAAAATCTAGTGACATTTTTTTCTCTCCTATTTCCTTTTTTATATTTAGTTATTTAAATAATTCAGAACAATCTGTCCTTTGATGATCCTGTATTTAAAATGCTTTGAATGCGTGAATTAACTGGGTTCTCATGTCCTGAAATTGCTGGTTTGATTGGATTTCTTGACTTTGAGATTGATCTAATGGTTTGAGCAATATTTTCAACGATTGGGTTTGAACCAACATATTCGTTAGTTACAAATGATCCTGATGATTCATTGAGTTCAACCTGAGAATTTTGTGTATTTTCTTTGATTTCCTCAACAGCATCTTGTGATGTTCTGTTTCCAAAGTATGACTCCTTAAGAAGAGCAACCTTTTGGCGATATTGATCTACATTTGAAAACTCAATACCTTCAGCGAGTGAAGCGAGTCTTTCAACTTGAGTGTCGGCAAGACCTTCTGCTTCATTGATGAATGCTTCAGCACAAAGACGAGCAGTGATCTCGTTCTTGAGTGCCATGTTTTCCTTGATTAGACCATTGACATTTTCTTGGAGTTCTGAATTTGCTTCATAGAGGTCGTCAAGAATATTGTATTTTTCTTGTGGAACATCGATGAATGATGTTTCAAAGAGTGACTTTAGACCGTTGATAAAGTTTTCTGCAATTTCGGTACGAAGACCATTTTCGATTGCAACTTTATTCTCTTCCATCCACTCTGAGATGACATAGTTGAGATAACCGTCAATGTGCTCAACTAATTGATCTTGTTGTGAACCAACTTGTTCTTCAATTACTTCTTTAGCAGCGGCAAGAATATGTTGCTCAATAATTGCAACTTTTTCATTGATTGCTGCTTCAAAGATGGTGGTTGCCTTAAGTTTGAATTCTTCACTTAAGTTTTCACCGTCAAAGAGGTTTGCTAAGTAATCTACATCCTCTTCTTGCACTTGCTGTTGAGCAAGTGGTTTAAAATATTGAG
>JACCDP010763644.1_pt1 | contig 11900 bp, 23 predicted proteins | sample 7445841 | NCBI WGS metagenome assembly JACCDP01 (sample SAMN15323441, study PRJNA562643) | freshwater metagenome | isolation source: river surface water | place: USA:Blue River Watershed | collected 2017-08-17
CGGCATACGACACGTGCCGGTTTTGCATGAGCCAGAGCAGCGCCCGGTCCGCTGGCGTCGTGCCCGTCGTGTTGCGGATGGTGCGGCTGATTCCATACTCCGAGAGCAGCACGGCCGCGTGCCCGTCGGAATACTTGGCGAAGCCCCCGGCCGTCGGCCCATACCATTTCCCCCGGCAGTAGAAGAGGGGGATTGAACCCAGCTTCTCTTCGTCGAGTAGCAAGAGCCCGCCGGCCGGCTGTTCGTGCGTTGCCTTCATTGCGCGGCCCCTTTCGCTGCCGTGGGGCTTGGCTGGGGAAACGGAACCAGGGCGCAATCGGTCTCAACGCGAAAGCGGACGCGGACGCAAAAGGAAGCCCCGCAATCGCATTCCACAAGGAATGCGTGGGGCTTCGCCGGGCGCATCGTGCGGCGCGTGTCGTGACACTTAGGGCACAAGGTATCAATGAGAACCATAAACGGGGCAGGGGAGCGGTTAGAGTAGGGGAAGCTGCCGCGTAGGGCGGGAGCCGGGAGCGGGACGCGGGCGGAAGAGTTTTGCCAACTCTTCCCCCGTGATAAACAGAGTTCGCCGGGATGGCCCCGACGCGGTGAGCTTATGCTTGCGCCGCCAGCGGTAGACGCTGGCGACGGAGCAGCCGAGCACGCGGGCGACTTCCTGCATCGTGTAGAGCTTGGCGGGCTCGAAAGGAACGGCGGCGGTGTTCATTGGTCGAGGATGCGTTTGAGTTGCCAGCCCGCGAACGCGCCGGCCGCGGCGCCGATGAGCAGGAGGGCGAAGGCGTCGAGGGCGTTCATGCGGGTTCAAAGGTTGCGCCCCAGGCTAAGGAGTTTGCCTCTCGCCGTTTGAATTCGGCGCGGCTGGCCTTGCGTTTCTCGCTGCCGCCTTGGCTGACAATGCGCCATTCGATTTCGTCAGCGGTAACGGCCAGAACTTCAACGTATGCCTCGCCCCGCCGGTATTTGTCGCCGGGCTTGATGTCTTCGGAGTTCATGGCAGGGAGGCGACTTCCGCCGGGTTCTGCTCTTGCGGTGCGTCTATCGCGCATCCGCAGCCGCCCCACTCGGAGCGGTCAAAAGATTCGCCGCGCTCTATCCTGTCGCGCAGCATTTTCATTGTCAGCGTGGCAGTCGTTCCGCCGCGACGGTCTTTCATCACGCTCACGTCACCGAGACGGGCGCGCATTGCTTCCTCGTTTGCTTCGTGCTGGGCGTAGCGTTCGGGCATCACCTTCAGCAGGTGCGCGAAGTGCGCTTGCCCCGCCTTGATACAGAAGCCGCCGCAGTTGTTGTGAGGGAATCCGAGCTTGTAGAGTCGCGGCGGTTCGATGCCGATTTTACGGAGTTCATCGGTCATTCGGCACTTGTCCCACAGCGGCGCTTCGCACATTGGCGCTTCGATTCTCCAGCCGGATTTGCGGGCGCGGAGTCGGTGTAGCCGGTGTTCTTCCGTCCAGTCTATCCCGACATAGAGCGTGCTTGTCATTTCGAGGCAGTTTGCCCGATGCCATTGGTCTAGCAGTTCGCGTTTCAGGATGCGCGAGCACAAGTCCACGCGGGAGTTTCCCATCATGCCTTCGTCGCTAAACACCTGCCACGGTGTCCGTCCGTCGCTTATCACTGTCAGCGGCACGCCGAGGTATTGCGTTGCCTCACGATTGAAGCGGTAGAGGTCTTCATCTTCCATCTTCGTGTCAGCGAATAGCAGCGTCACGTTTTCCGCTCCGTAGCGTTCCACCACACGAGCAGCAGCCCAGAAGCTACACGCTCCGCCACTGAATGAGACGACGTGCGAAAGAGCAGAACCAGTCGCTGGAGAGAATGCCGCCATCGCGTCTTGCGTGTTATTCGGAGCGTTCATTGGGCGGCATCTCTCAGCTTGTCGGTAAGGTTGTGCGTGAAGACGTGCGTTTCGGTGTCCGGCTGGGTGTTATTTCGCACCACGGCGGCCAGGATGGTCCGCAAGCGTTCCGTCTGCCCGGCCGTGGGCTCCGGTTTGTCGCTGGGGATGTCGAAAACTACCAGGTAAGCGGCTTTCATCGCGCACCCCCTTTGCGGCGGTTGGGCTTGGCGGGGCGGGTGCGGTCCAGGAGCGTCTTGGCCGTTTCGATGCTGGGGGGCTCGCCGATGGTGAACGCTTCGCGTTCACGTTCCGGCAACGATTCGAGGGCACGCGCAGCGGCCCCGACGATTTGAACAAGCGGCCGGGATTGCCGGACCGCTTCGGATGCTAGAAACGCCGCCGCCGGTGAAGGACAGCGGAGGGTGGTGGTGTGATTCATGCGCGTTCAGTGTGCGCCCACTGCGCGCCCACCGTCAAGCGCAATGTCACACGGTGTTGCTACGTGTAACTTCCCGTGTTACAGTGTGCGCGCATGAATCGAATCCGAAAGCACTTAAACACCACGCTCGCCCCGGCCATCCACGATGAGCTTAAGAGCAACGCGAAGGACCAAGGCGTTCCCGTTGCCACGCTGATCGAGGATGCGTGGCAGTTCTTCAAAGGCACACCCACGCCGTTGACCTTGGCGCGCCGGCAGATGCTTTTCGGCGACGTAAAGCCCGCGAAGAAAGCGGCCTGACGAGCGCCGCGCCGCGCGCGCGGTGCCCGTCAGCCCGCTCTCTCTTCGGCCCTAGTCAATGCACAATGTATGGATCATACATGGCCGTTTTTTGGTGCAAACTCAGGCCGAACCCATGAAAAACGGAAGACGATGGAGCCATAAGGACGGGATTCCCGTGCGCTACTCTCCCAGCTATCCGCGCGGCCTCTCCTATGGGATTTTTCCGTTGCCGCCGGATGATCCCATCGAACTGCGCGCCGGGCTTCGCCGTATCCGCGAAGAGCTGGCGCAGACGCGCCGCCGGGCGCGTGTGCTACACCACCAGCGGTTAGTCTGGGAAAGGCGGCTGGCGGAGATCATCGACGAGCTTGCGCGCAACGCCGTCGCCACGCCCGACAATCCGACGCGCTAGGATTTGATAGGGCGCGTTTTGATTGGCGGGGAGGGTAAGGACAGCTGGCAAAACGAATCGGCCTCCACTGTGGGCAGCGGAGGCCGAAAACGTAGCACGGTGAAGACTGCGGGGGGAACGGCGCGCATGAGCGCCGGGGGCGGGAGTTTAGCCAACGGCCCGGGTGAGCTTTTGGACCATGGCGTTAAGCTGGGGGGCGTTGCCGACGGCTTGCGATAGGCGCGCGGCGGCGGCTTTCGTTTCCGCGCTCTTGGCCTCTTCAATGGCGAGGATGGCGGTGCGCGCGATGCTGGCGTTCTCGTTCGCCGCCCGCGTTTTCAGTCGGGCCACGAAACCAAGGGCGGCGGCAATCCCGGCAAGTCCAAACTCGACGAGGGGCGCGGAAGGGGTCGGGTTGAAGCGGTTGACGGTCGAGACGGTCGCGAGCGCCGACTCCAGGGCAGGGTTGACCGCAACGGTGACGTTGGTGACGTAGTTGGTGACGGATCGAGGGGCTTCGATGGTGACGAGGTTGGTGACATAGGCGGGGCGGATGTTCACGGCCAGCGTGCCGTCGGGCTGGGCAATGATGTTGGTGGCGGCCGGCACGATGCGCTCGACGAGGTTCGTCGAGCCGGGGAGGTTGACCACGACGGGGACGGCGTTGGTGGATCGCGTGAAGGGTTGCTTGATCGCTTGGAGCGTCCCGCAGCCGGTGAGCAGCGCGGCGACGTAGGCAATCAGGAGCAAGAGCGGGGCTTTCATGAGCGAAGGGTGGGAAGCTTGAGGCCGTTGAAGTCGAGGCAGTGTTCGACGGCGGCAATGCGTTCGCTGAGGCGGTAGAGCATTCGGACCTGCCAGCCTTGAACCAGCAGAACGGCGGTGAAGCCGGCGGTGATGAGTTGGATTGGAACTTCCATTACGCGGCCAGGCGTTTCTTGAGCCAGTCGAAGATGCCGACGCGCCAGGCGAGCCAGAGCGCCGCGCCGGCGATGATCCAGCGGAGCAGGGGGGAGCCTTTGCCGGCATTCTCGCGCCCGATGCCGATGGTGTCGCGGACGTCCTCCGCGCCTTTGGCGAGGTCGTTGCCGACGCCGGCCCAGAAGAGGTCCCAGGCCGAAGTCTCGCCCACGGGCGCGGGCTCGACGCCGCGCTCGACTTGCGCCGCGTCGCTGGCGGCCGCCAGATCGGGCGCCGGGTCGTAGTCGGGGAAGGTGCGTTTCTGCGAGGGGCTCAGGTATGGTCCCACGTCGAGGCTGCCCAGGGTGAAGCGCCGGCTCGCCGCGTCGTAGTCCACCAGGTAGAGCTTGCGGACCGTGCCAGTGGGCAGCGTGAACGTGCTGTTGGGTGAGGTGCTGACGCTCATTTGCGGCGAAAGAAGAACCAGTAGAAGGCCAAGCCGCCGACGGCCAGGCCGATGATCCACGGCCACGGGGACGGCGTATTGATGCCGCCAAAGGTGAAGGACTGGCCGCCGGCATAGCCGACGGAAGATGAAGCGCCGGAGTCCGCGCGCTGCGAGGTCGAAGCCGAGAAGTTGAGCGGTGGGAAGGTCATTTCTCGCGCCAGAGTTTGACCGCCACGGCGACGGCGAGCACCAGACCGCCGATGATGACGGCCGTGATCTTGAGGTTATCGCCCGGGGCGGCGAACGGATCGCCCGCGCCGCTGCCAATGGCCAGGTTGAGGTTGCCGGAGTTGTTGTTGTTGACCGACGAATTGAAGGTCCGGTTGCGGCTGTTGACCTCCGTCGTGGTCGTGCTCGTGCTCGAAGTCTTATTCCCGCCAAACAGGGACAGGAAGCCGCCACAGTTGCGGCGACGCCGGGCGCGAAGGGTTTGCGGGAAGAGTTTCACGGGTCGAAGGTGGCGCGCTTGGTGTGGACCAGGGCGGCGAGTTGCGCGTAGGTATCGGCGAACACGGGGAGCGCGGTGAGCTCGGCAGCGGTGAGCGCCACGGAGCCGTCCGGGATGTCTCGCGTGGTGCCGTCGCTGAGGGCTTCCCGGGTGACGAAAGAGGCCTGGCCGGTGGGCGGCTCGCCGATGGGCAGCGTGAACGCGAGGTTGACGCAGTGGCGCGCGCGGCTGGTGACGGTGGGCGGGAGGGGGAGGGATTGCGGCATAGATCAGGGCTCCGGGTAGAGGGTGCCAACGTCGGCGGACGGGCTCTTGACCTTGAGCACGGCCTTCCCGCCGGAGGTGACGCAGAAGAGGACAACGCCCGAGGCTGGGGCGCTCGGTTCGCTGGTGGGCTCAAGGGCGGCGTATTCGGTGAAGGTGCCGCGCCGGGCTTTCCAGTCGCGCAGGGTGCCGGCGGTGCCGTTGTTGAACTCGACGACGCCCGCAGCGTTGCGAAACATTCCGGTGTCCGCGCCGTTCATCTGTTGGAAGCTTCCAGAGGAATTAGGGCTCCAGCAGAATCCATAAAGTTTGGATAAAACGAATCCGTTGCCTGAATTGCCGTTGAAAATGCACAGTAAGCTGGAGCTTAACGATGTCCCGCCGCCGATGCTAAAATACTGGCCCGAAAACAATCCCGCGCCAGCTGAACCGTCTTGTTTTGTAACCAGAAAGGTTGGATTACTGTAAGAATCTTGCCCTTCCGACAGTTTCAGTCCGGGCGTAACAAGTGCCCCGTTTTTATCCACTGCGAACTTGCTGCTGCCGCCCACTTGCAAGTCCAGCAGCTTGCTCGCGCTGCCGCTGGCGGTGTTCACAGCGTTGACCTTCAGCGCCGTCCAGGTCTTGCCGCTGTTGCTCCAAGTATGCTCAACGGACTGGCCCGGCGAGGGGTCATCCGGCCCGGCGGGGATGGTCCCGGCCGGCGCTTCGAGGGTGAGCCGCCCTTGATTCACCGTAAGATTGCCCGCCACGGTGCCGCCGGTGAGCCGCAGGTAGCGGTTGTCCGTCTCGCCGATGGTCAGCCCACCACTTGAAGCTTGAAGTCTCATGGCGTGAGGATGAAGGCGAGGCCGTCGCCCGCGTTGTCGGCCGTGAAGTAGAAGTCGCGCAGGTCGTAAGTGTCGCCGATGGGCGCTTCGATCACGATGAACTTGCCCGACTCCACCTTGATCGGGATGCGGTTGCGCGTCACGCCCAGGAACACGTCGCCCGTGTTGGCCGTCGGCTTGCCGGACGCGCTGAAGCTCTTCACGCCCAGCACGGCCGCCGAGCGGAAGCGGATGGGGTTCACGGATTGCACGGGGTAAGCCGCGTTGGCCGCTGCCGCCGCCACGAAGTGTTCAACCGGGGAAGAGTTCATCGTTTCAAGAGTTTTGCCGCCAAGGCGAGCACCAGGCCAAGGCCGGCCCATTTCGCCCACGGCGGGAAGGCGGCCGGCTGAGTATCGCCGGGAGCGTCGAAGGCGTCGGCCGCGTTGCCGCCGGGGGAAAGGATGCGGTTCGTTGTGGTGTTTCCGCCGGCATTCACTTGCACGTTTTTGACCTGAGCGCCCAGGCTCGCCACGTCGGCCCGCAGTTGGAGGATCAATTCATCCTTCGCCGCGAGTTCATTTTCCAGCCGGTCTCGCGTCTCTTGCAGTTCTCGCGTTACCGCGAGGAACGCGCCGTAGTAATCGGCGGCCATGGGTTCACTTTCGGAGCACCAGGTAAAGAATCACACCCACGCCGGCCACGGCTGCGACGGGGAGAAGCCAAGCCGGCATTTTCGACGGCGTGCTAGCACGCGGGGCGCGCTCCGTGACGGGCGGCTCTTGTCGGCGAATGAGGCCGGAGTCTTCGAGCTTGGTTCGCGCCACTTCGGGAAGCAGCGTGTCGAAGAGGTTGCCGAAGGTGGTGCCGATTTTGTCCATGTTCGGGAGTGGTTAGCCCGGCCGGCAGGATCGCCGCCGGCCGGGCGATGGCCTAGGCGGCGGCGGTCGGGTTCAGCTCGCGGCGCTTGAGCTTGGCGAGAAACGCGTCCGTCTCGTTGATGCGGTATTCCGTGATACCCAGATTAAGGTTGGCCGTCGCGTTGGTGAAGACGACTTGAATCAGGCCGCCAGCGTTCCGCGTTGGCTCTGTCGAGAGGACGCTGCCGAGATCGTCCACCACTTCGCCGGACTTGTCCGTAACCATGTCGAAGTATAGCACCTGTTCATGGAGCTCGGCTTCCATGTCCGAAGGCGCGAAGCCTTGGCTGAGGGAGTTCTCCCACCAGACTTGTTCGTAACGAGCTTGGCGCACGGGCGAGCGGTTGACTTCCAGGCTGATTTTGCCCGTGTTGGCGCAAAGCGTCTGAAACGCGGTGCGGCCGCTGTTCAGGCCAGTGAGCATGATGCCCATGAGCGAACCGCCGAGTTCGATTTCCGGGCGGGCGTCGCCGGTGCCGGTGATAGTTTCCTCGCGGTCGATTAGTGACCAACGCACGGGCTCGATAGCCCGGGTGACGAAGCGGCGCTTGCTGTGCACCGTCAGCGTCATCGCGCTGTAAGTCAGGCCGGTGCCGCAGTCCGTCGCCGCGCTCGCCATCGTAACCACGAGCTTGGGCTTGGAACTGTAGGACGGGCACGGGAGCATGAAACGGCTGCCCACCGGGTCCTGAATCTGCGGCTGCCCGCAGAAAATCGGGAAGTAGAACAGCAACTCGCCGGCCGTGGCGCGGCTCTTCGCCGTCTGCCGGCCCCGGGTGCCTCGCAACTGTTGGGCGATGCGCTGGAGCGTCGCACCCTTAACGTCCACGATTTTGGTGCTGTCGCCGTTCGGGACGTGCAACTCCACGCGCTTGATGAGGTCCCAATGGCCATTCGCCGCGTTCACGGCGGGCGAACTCACCGCAAGGGTGCAGCGCAATTCCAGCGCGAGGGCTTCCAGGTGAAAATCCTTGGCGAGCTCGATGGTGTAGGACTTGCCAAGCTCGACCGTCAGGCCGTCGGCTTGGGATTCGATGAATTCGCGTTTTTCAAACATGGCGAGAGAGGGAGGGGAGTTGCGGTTGCGTCACGGTCCCGGGCTTACAGGCCAAGGCGAGGCTTCAAGAAACGATTCCAGAGCTCGATTGTGACGATGGTGATGACGGCGGGGACGATCCACTTTTGAACGAATTGCATTTGAGGAAGCGCGGCCCGGTGAGGGGTTTGTTTTTTCCGTTCCGCGTTGGCTGTCGTTCGCTTCGCGCCGCCCCGGGATTTCCGCCCCGCGCTTGCGTGCTCTGCGCTCGACGCCATGACGACTACCACGGCGGGCCCAATTGAAAAGCGACACGAAGGAGCGGGAGCCAGCGGTTGCGCGCAGTATGCGGCGAGCCCCTTCCCGGCTGCCGTTTTTCTGTTACACCGGAGCCCGTTCGCAGCATTCACCCAAGCCCCCAAACAAAATGGACGGACAGACACCCACACCCACCCCCGCAGCCCCGCCGGCTGCCGCGATTGTCGCGGCCGGCAAACGCACGGAGCGCGAAGTTGAGCTCGAAGCCGAGCTCGAAGCCGAGCGCGCGAAGCACGCCACGACGGCGCAAGAGAAGAAAGCCCGCGAAATCCGCCTGGCTGAGTTGGAAGACGAGAATTTCCGGCTTAAGCAAGTCGGGATCAAGCCCGCGCCGGCCGCTTCCCGCGAAGTAACTCCGTTTTTCTTCTCCCGGTGACATGGAAACAACCCCTTCGCCAGTGGGCGCACCGTCGGCGACAACGCCGGGAAGTGCGGCAAGCCCTTCGAGCCGGCCAGCGGCAAACCCGGCTGATTCTGCGGCTCACCTCGCTGCCAAGCACGGCGGCAAAGCCTCCCGGCGCCGGGACGGCCTTGTGCCAGGCAGTCCAGAGGCGATTGAAGCAGACCGCGCCAAAGATCGTGAGCGCAAGCGCCGCAAGGCTTTGGAAATGCGCGGCGAGCCCGTTCCTCTTCCTTCGCCGCTGGTGGTTCAGCCCGCGGCCGGTGACGCTCCGCCGCCGGCTTCTGATTTCGGCGCTGTGCCTTGGACTGCGGACCTACTCCGCCCAATTTTTGAGCAAGCCCTGCCCGTCGCCGAAGGGCTCGCCGTTCAAAACCTGACGGAGAAGGCCCGCGCCGCGAAGCTCGACGCCGCCCTGGTGCGAGAAGTCGCGGACGGCGCGAAGATTCACCCCCTCGCAAAGCAGCAAATTGTAGAGGGCGGGGCAGCCGTCGCCGCGAAGTATTTGAACAAGTCCGGCGTTTCGTCCGAGCACGCCGACGAAGTTCGGCTTTTGGGCGGGATCGTGGCCGCGTTCGCCGGCTACCGTGCCGTGGCCGCGAAGCTCGACGAGCTCGCGGGCAAAGCCCCGCCGCCGCCGCCGCCAGCGCCGCCGGCCAAGGAAGCCCCGGCCCATGCTCCAAGTTGAAACGCGCCGGGCTGCCACGCTGATTTGCGGCAAGAGCGGAAGCGGCAAGAGCACGTTTGCCCTTCGCTACCTGCTAAACGCGCCGGGCTTGGCCTGCCGCTTCCTTTTTGATCCAGAGGGAGAGTTCGCCCAGCGGTTGCGCTTGCGGCCCGCTGTGGATCCCGCCGGGCTCGAGGACGACGTTTCGACGCGGTGGGTCATCTTTGATCCGCACACCATGTTTCCCGGCGCGACGGCAGCGGCCTTCCGCTTCTTTTGCGAGTGGTGTTTTGCGGTGAGCAGCCGCGGGGGCGGGCGAAAGGTGCTCCTGGTTGACGAGGTCTGGAAGTATTGCAGCCCGCAGAGCATACCCGAAGAGCTCGCGCTGTGCATTCAGACGGGGCGCAAGCGCGGGCTTGATTGTATGTTCGCCACCCAACGGCCGAATCGGCTGAACGGCTCCATTCTTGGCGAGGCTACCGAGCTGGTAGCGTTCCGCCTGCAAGAGCCGTCCGCGCTCGAATGCGTCGCCGCGCTGGGGATGCCGGCCGAGGAAGTCGCCGGCCTAGCCCCGGGCAGCTTCCGCGCCTTGAATTTGGACAGCGGCGGGCAACTAAGCGGCCGCGTTTTTTGACAGCTCCGCCTCCGCCCGCTCTGCAATCCAGCCGTTAATCAAGGATTGGTAGGGCTGCCCACGCCGTGCCGCCACCCGCCGCACTTTATCCAGCACCGGGACCGGAATCCGCAGGGCTATCTGCTCCCGGGTCGGCTTCAGATTCGGGAAGGCCACCCGCTCGCCCTTCGCCGGGCTGATCGTCGCCAATTCCTTCTCCTCCGCTTCCGTCGGCGGGCGCATTGTCTGGGTCTTGTTTTGCATAGGCTGCTCTTTCTTTCCGGCTCATCGGCCGCGCTGAGATGGGGCGAAGCAACGGGCCGCGCACCGTAAAAATAACCGTCAGCGCCCGTCCGTCATCCGTCCGCCCGTAGGCTGCCCAGCGCGGCTCGCCTTCGCGGGGGATGGCGACCACCAGGGGCGCGTTCAAAAACACTTCCTCCACTTCGCGGGCATCGACGGAATGCTTGACCGCACTTTTGAGGCGGTTCCCGGCGTCCCAGTCAAAGCCCGTCAGTTGGCGGAAGTCTGGCAAACTCACGCGGGTATATCTCGCAGATACTCGCCGCGCTGTCAATGAGGCCAAAAACCGGAACGCCTTCACCCTTCCGCCGGCCGTCCCGGCGGACCCGAAAGTCGGAAAACAGTCCACTTGTGTCCACTTGTCCACTTGGAAAGCGGAAGTGGACAAGTGGACTGAAGTGGACTGTTTTTGAATCAGACACAAACGGAACTCTTCAAAAAGCCCCAAAAATCGCACTTTCCGTTTCCAAAGCAAAGGCCGTCCCGGGGTGCCGGAACGGCCTTGGCTCAAGTGGACTGGGGTGGGGGTTTATTCCTTTGCGGCTCCGATGCGGTAGCGGCTCACGCCGTCTTTGAGCGTCTTCCCGAAGCCGGCCGGGACGGTGCGGGCGAGCTCCGTGAGCATCCGGCCGCACTTGTCGATGCTGGAGAAGAGGCCTTCAAAATGGCCCGCGCCGTCCCGCTGGCGGACTTCCTTGAAGAACTCCGTTGCCGTGCCTTCCCAGGCCATCGGGAAGAGCTCCGCGATGACTTCCCGCGCCTTGCACTCCGGCTGTTTTTCGAGCAGCGCCCCGGCAATCTCTGGGTGCCAGAGGTTCAAAACGCCCGTGCGGGCGTCGAGCTTCAGCCCCCGGCGCGGCTTGTATTTCATGAGCCAGAGCGCGAAGGCCGGGAGCTCCGAGCGGATGGCCTTCACCCAATCGGCCTTGGCGGCGTCATCGGCGGGCAGGTTATCGGCCGGCCGGGCGCGCAGCAGGATCAATTTGTCCTTCAAGCTGTCGTTCAACGTGGGCAGGACGTTCAAAGACGAGTCTTCGGGGTTCGCGGCAATGACGAGCCGCCAAAACGGCGCGACCATTACGGCGTCGAGCCCTTTGCCCTCCATGCGTTGAAACTCCTGCCAGATCAACGCCTTCAATGCGTCGCCGCGCTGCCGGCGCTCTTCGAGGTTCGCGCTGGCTCCCTTGTCGTCGAGCTTGAGCAGGGCAGCGGGGAAGAGGTCCGCGTTGAATTTGCCTTCCCGCAGGAAGTTCAACGGATCGGCCTCGCGTCCGCCGAAAAGCGGCTTCAGCACCAGATCAATCAGCGCCGACTTACCGCACCCGCGCTCGCCGATGATGGCCAGCGCCGGGCAATGCCGAAACGGCCGCTCGCCAACGGGGACCTTCCCGCCCTTCAGCCTGGCTTGCAGTTCTTTGAAGCTCGCCGCGCACCAGATAAAAAAGGCGTCCGCCTGGTCGTGCTCGAAGTCGTCCAGGAGGGAAATCACCAGTTGCCGAATGGTCGGCCAGTCTTCCGGCGTGCCCTTCGGCCAAGCCTTCGACCACGTTTCGGGCAGCGTCAGGGCTTCCGTTACGAGCACGCGCTGGCTCCCCATTTCGTGGCAGCCGACGGGATAGCCCGCGAGCGGCCCGGCATACGACACGTGCCGGTTTTGCATGAGCCAGAGCAGCGCCCGGTCCGCTGGCGTCGTGCCCGTCGTGTTGCGGATGGTGCGGCTGATTCCATACTCCGAGAGCAGCACGGCCGCGTGCCCGTC
>JACCDP011095028.1_pt1 | contig 11900 bp, 13 predicted proteins | sample 7445841 | NCBI WGS metagenome assembly JACCDP01 (sample SAMN15323441, study PRJNA562643) | freshwater metagenome | isolation source: river surface water | place: USA:Blue River Watershed | collected 2017-08-17
ACTCGACTATGCAGAAGCGCTCAACTGCCCACGCATTCATTTGATGGCTGGCTTGCTAGGAGACGGCCAAACGCGTGCCTCCAACTTGCCCACCTATGTGGCCAATTTGAAATGGGCCGCCGCATTGGCTGCTACACACGGGCGTGATGTGTTGATCGAGCCCATCAACACACGCGACATTCCAGGCTTCTTCTTGAACCGACAAGACCATGCGCATGACATCATTGCAGCCGTGGGTGCCTCCAACTTGAAAGTGCAAATGGATTTGTATCACCTGCAAATTGTGGAAGGTGATGTGGCCATGAAAATTCGCCAATACTTGCCCACAGGCCGAGTGGGGCACTTTCAAATTGCCGGTGTGCCTGAGCGCCATGAACCAGACATCGGTGAACTCAACTACCCCTATTTGTTCGATGTGATTGACCAAGTGTCTGCCGAATGCGGCTGGCAAGGTTGGGTCGGTTGCGAATACAAACCCAAACTGGGCGGGCAACCCAACGGCACCTCGGCAGGCTTGGGTTGGTTCAAAAACAAACCTTGAACGTATATGCAACAACACCTCATCGACAACCAATGGGTGTCAGGCGCATCCTCTCAAACCATTGATGTGATCGACCCCGCCACGGGCGAAACCTTCGACACCTTGCAACGCGGCAACGCGACTGACATCGACCGCGCAGTGCAATCAGCGCGTCGCGCTTATGAAGGTGCATGGGGGCAACTCACCGCTGCCGAACGCGGTCGCTTGCTGATGAAGTTGGCTTACAAACTGCAAGACCATGCCGAAGAGTTGGCGCAAATCGAATCGCGCGATTGCGGCAAACCCCTCAAACAAGCGCGTGCTGATGCTGCGGCCGTGGTGCGTTATTTCGAGTTTTATGCGGGTGCGGCTGACAAGTTGTTGGGCCACACCATTCCCTACCAAAACGACTACACCGTGTTGACCGTGCGTGAACCGCATGGTGTGACAGGTCACATCGTGCCGTGGAACTACCCCATGCAAATTTTTGGGCGCAGCGTGGGTGGCGCGTTGGCTGCAGGCAATGCGTGCGTGGTCAAACCTTCAGAAGACGCGTGTCTGTCGTTACTGCGCATTGCACAACTTGCCGCTGAGGTTGGTTTTCCTGCGGGTGCTCTTAACATCGTCACAGGCTATGGCCACGAAGCCGGCGACGCTTTGGTCAAACACCCAGACATTGACCATGTGTCTTTCACCGGTTCACCCACTGTGGGGCAGTTGGTGGTGCAAGCAGCTACTGCAAACTTCACACCTGTCACGCTCGAGCTAGGCGGCAAGTCACCCCAAATTGTGTTTGCCGATGCCGACATGGAGGCCATGGTGCCGGTGGTGGTCAATGCCATTGTGCAAAACGCAGGACAAACCTGTTCAGCAGGCAGTCGCTTGTTGGTCGAGGCATCTGCCTATGAAGAAGTGATTGCCAAACTCTCGCAAGCCTTTCAACAACTGCGCGTGGGCCCTCCCCAACGCGACTTAGATTGCGGCCCCTTGATTCGCAGCAACCAACTCACGCGGGTCAAAAACTTTTTAGCGCAAGCACAGCACGACCGCTTGCCCATCGCCGCGCAAGGCGCCCTTGCAAAAGAGGCCTCACCCAATGGGTATTACCAAGTGCCAACCTTGGTGAGAGATGTACCCATCGACCACCCCTTGGCGCAACAAGAAGTGTTTGGCCCTGTCATTGCAGCCATGCCGTTCAAAAACGAGGCTGACGCCATTCGTTTGGCCAACGGCACCGACTACGGTTTGGTTGCCAGTGTGTGGACCCGCGATGGCGCCCGTCAAATGCGCATGGCACGCAAAGTCAGCGCAGGGCAAGTGTTCATCAACAACTATGGTGCAGGCGGTGGCATCGAACTACCCTTTGGTGGTGTCAAAGCCAGCGGTTGGGGCCGTGAAAAAGGTTTTGAAGCGCTGTATGGTTTCACGGTGCTCAAAACCATTTCGATCAAGCACGACAGCTGATGCGCTCAGCGTAACCCAGCGTACAACAACATCAACAGCGTGCCCGTCATCAAAGCGGGCACCATGCGTCGCTTGGGGTGTGACACCATCACCCCCACACTCAACACGCAAATGCCAATGCGAATCCACAAAGGCACGGTGTCTAACAAACCAATGGGTAGCAAAATCATGCGCACCGTCAATGCCGCCACCATGGCGTAAGTCACAGCAGACAACCAGCGAAAAATCTCGCTCTCTTGGTGAATGTGCCCTGACAACTTCACACCCATGGCACGGCATAAATAAGTGCCCACACCTGCAGCGACCAAGGCCCATGCCACATGTTGAGAAGCATCGGCCATCATGACTTCACCTCCTGCGGTGGTGTGCGTAACCACCGTCGGTCTATTGCGTAAGCCAAGGTGCCACCCACCAAGCCTGTGGTCAACAAACTGCTGTCAGCGTCCCACAGAAAAAAAGCGGGACCCAGCACAAACCCGAGTGCAACGCCAATGCGATTGGCCCAAGGCTTCACCTCGGTGAATGTCAGTAAAAAAAACAGCGGGTTGATGAACACCAAACCCAGCGTGATCGCTGAAGGCACCCAACCTGCAATGAAGTAGCCCAGCACCGTGCCGGGCAAAGAAATCAACCAACACGGCAAGCCCAAGCCTATGAAGTAACTCAATCTGTGCTTAGGTGCGATATTTGGAAATTCGCGCATCGACAACGCCCATGCTGTCATGGCCACCAAATGCACCCAGACATACAACATGGGGTTGCGATCACGGCGGTGCAACTGCGGAAACAAAGTGACCACCATGGTGATGAACCGAGTCGATGTGAGCGTGACCGCAAAACCGATGGCCAGCAACGACGAGCCAGAGATGAACATCTCCAACATCACCACTTGTCCCGGCAAAGCAAACATCAACAAACTGGTCAAACCGGTGGACCATGCATCCAAGCCACTGGTGTGCCCCATCGCGCCAAAACCCACCATGCCCGCCAACAACACCAACACCGGTGCACCCATGGCATCGCGAATACCCTGCCAAAAGGCTTCGCGCCGATTGGCGAATGTGCGATGGGCATTAGGGCTGCGAGACATGCCGATATTCTAGGGAGCTTGGTCGAACTCCTTAGCGCCAACCTGTCACCTACATTGCGTTAGGCCTCAGAGGAGCGAGCTTCGATGTTTGACTGATACGACTGATCCGTCGGAGATAAATCCAGCGCCTCCAACAAATCAAAACGCTTGATGGGTTTGATCAACACGGCACCAAACCCACTCGTCACAAACCAATCTGCCTGCGTCATGCGCGCGTCTGCGGTATAGGCTACCAACTTGACACTGGCAAATTGCGGCAGTTCTCTGATTTTTTGGGCAACTTCTAGACCACCCGCACCCGGCATCGAGATATCGAGCAAAACATGACTGACATCATATTGTGCCAACAAAGGCCAAATACCTTCTGCACTTTCGCACTCCAAAACTTGCAATTGCAAGGATCGCAACATGATGGCAGGCAACATGCGACTGGCCAAGTTATCGTCCACCACAATGATTACACGATTCGTCATAAACCACCTCACTCAGAAACTGATAGATACAGAGGCAACAACAAGCGCAATTGATCACCCTGACCTTTGACCGACTTGAACTCTGCTTGCCCCCTCAGGCTGATCAAAAGCGCTTTGGCCAAAGCCATGTCCACCCCTGGGCCCTCTTGCATTTTGTAAACATAGTGCGGCTCGCCCCAAAACTGTTGCAGTAATTTGCTATGTGCAGACTCATCTGCTCCACCCACTTCGTACATAGCAAGTTCGATTGCTTGCTCTTCTGAACGTAAGCTCAAAGCAACTACCAGAACAACTCCACGGGCGGCATTCACCAAGGCACCGCCCAACAAGGCCTCAAGCATTTTGGTGAATCGGTCTAGGTCTGATCGCAGCGTGACCGACAGCACATCATCAGAAACATTGAAAATCAAACTCACATCCAACTGGTGGGCTTGCGCTTGGTATTTTTGAATCAAGGCATGAATTTCTTTTGCAGCAACAAACTCTGTGCATCTCAGGTGTGAGGACGCCAACATGACCTGATACAAATCGATGAAGGACTGCACCGATCGCACCAGCTCTTGGCTGCTTTCGCGAATGATCTTGGCCGTGAAGTTCACCATCGCTGGCTCTGCACCCTCTTCGATGAACTCGGCATAACCCACAATGCCTGTCAAAGAAGTTCGCATCTCATGCGATAAGCGATTGACCAAGTCGGGTGGCAAAACAATTGCACCCTCAACAAAAGATGGTTTTTGGGTCACGAAATGTTGGCATAAGCCCTGCCAACCGCGGTGTAAAGATTGCAACATCATTCAACGCTCTCCCATCGATTGACTGAAAGTTTTACTGATCGGCTTGGTCAAATAACTGAGCACAGTACGCTCCATCGCTTTGATTTCTACTGTGGCTGTCAGACCGGGACGCAGGTGAATTTCTTTCGCCTTCTCCCCCTTGAACTCTGCATTGGTGATTTCAATACGCACGCGGTAGTAAGTGACTGGCCCTTGCTTGCTGTCTTCGGTCAACACATCGGGGCTGATGTAGCTGACTTTGCCTTGCATGGCACCATAGATAGAAGAGTCATAGGCATCTAACTTCACGCTGGCAATTTGACCCACTGCCACAAAGGCAATATCGGCAGGCGGCACTTTCGCTTCGGCAATCAGATTGTTACCTGTTGGCAAAAGCTCGATCACCGTGTCACCCGCGCGAATCACACCACCCAATGTATTGACCTTGATGTTATTGACCACACCATCGACTGGCGCCAACAGTTCGGTGTGTTCCAACACTTGGCTTCTATCGCGCAGTTGCTCCACTTGTGTGCTCAATTCTTCTTGTGCCTTGGTCATCTCCGCTTGTGCATCTTGCAAATATTTGTTGCGCTTGCCAGCCAACTGCGCCCTGACATCAGCCGCACTGCGTTGGAGCCTCAGCACCTCGGCACGGCTCACATCGCCGGTGGCCTCTAACTGGCGGTTGATGCGCAATTCATCTTCTGCCAACGACAAAATGTTTTCTAGCGCATTCACATCGTCTTTGTAAGCACGTTGACGCTTGTTGTACAAATCGCTTTGGTTGCGAATGTAGTCAACATATGACAACAATTCAGCCTCAAACACCAAAGGCGTGCCATACACCTCGGCATGTAATCGTGCCAATGTAATGCGCAATGCTGCCACCTTGGCGCTGCTGTCTGATACGGCTGCAGCAGCTCTTTCTTTTTGCAAAGTGGCCAGCAGTTGACCTGCTTTGACCACCTCGCCCTCTTTCACATGCAGTTGCGTCAATACGCCGCCGTCAGGCGACTGCACCAGCTGCGTGCGCTCTGCGGCAATGATTTGGGCTTGCGCGCGGGTGACCTGATCGATCATGCCCACAGCTGACCAAATCAGCAGCAACAACAAACCCACCACCATCACCCGCAAGCTCCAACGGGAACGTAGCGGCGCATGCACATCGTGCAATGCAGGTATGGTTTCAGCGTCTGAAGATACTTTCACCGAGGCAAAGTGTGTGAAGCGCCCGACCGCATCGCGCACAGCCATGAGCCAGCGTTGTATCCACGTGGGTTTTTCCTGGACATCCAGCACATCCATATCGATTGGTTTTTTGTGCTGCATGCTCATATCGCCGGTTGTTTTAGTTTTTGCAAAACATCATCGCGCGGGCCATCCAACACAATGCTGTGTCCCACCATCACAATCAAGCGCGTCACCAGCGGCAAAACACTGGGCTTATGCGTCACGATGACCATGCCCTTACCCATCTGCGCTTGTTGCGTCAAGACCGCCAAGCAACGGCGCTCTTGCTCATCGTCCATGGTTGCGGTGGGCTCATCGAGCAGCAACACATTGGGGTTGCACAAAATCAAACGGGTGAATGCCACCAACTGCTTTTGCCCTCCGCTCAAACCTTTACCACCTTCGCTGATCACACGGTCCAAACCTTTAGGGTGCGAGGCCACAAACTTGTCCATACCGGTTTGTTTCATGGCATCCATCAAAGCTTCGTCGCCTGGGTCGGTCATGCCAATCAACAAGTTTTCGCGCAGCGTTCCTTGAAACAATCGATGATCTTGCTGCAAATACCCCACATGCTGACTCACTACTTGACGGCTGATATGCGCCAGGTCTAAGTGATCGAGCAAAACGCGCCCTGCTTGTGGGTGGTACAAACCACTTAACAAACGAAGCAAAGTGGACTTGCCTGCACCTATAGGACCCAGCACCGCAATGCGCTCGCTGGGTTGAATTTCTAATTTGGTAACCACCAAAGCAGGTGGGTTGTCTGCATAAGCAAACTTCACATCTTCTAACGCAAAGTGTCCCCGCAAGTTGGACGGCACCAATGGTGTATTCACACCATGGTGATCGGTTTTAAGGTGATACAGCTTCTCTAAACCTTCCAGCGCAGCTTGCGCATGGGCATGCTGAACCAATAAACCAGGAATTGCCATGATGGGCGCCAAAATGCGGCCACTCAAAATAGAACTGGCGATCAAAGCACCCATCGTCATGTGGCCTTGCATGACCACCAAAGCACCTGCAATCACCAAACCTGCGTAGCTGACTTGTTGTATCGTGGCTGAAAAGTAACCCACGCTGTCTGTGGCGCCGCGCATTTTTAAATCGCTCTGAATGGTTAATCCATTCACCCCAATCCAGCGCGACAAAAATCGCCAACCACCTGAACCCGCTTTGATGGTTTCAATGCCCTCAACGGCCTCGACCAACAAACCTGTTTTCATATTCGAGAGTGCTGCCCCTGCTTTGGCTTGCACCATGATCTTGCGTCGAATGGAAAGCCCCACCCATAACGCCAACGCACCAAACACCAATGGCACTACGGCTACCCAAGGACTTGCCACCAACATGATGACCACAATGAACAATAAAGCCAGTGGCAAATCAATCAAGGTGAACAACGTGGATGCCGTGTAAAAACCACGCACTTGCTCGTAACCTCTTAACTGCCCCGCCAAGCTGCCAACCGAGGCAGGCACTTGATCCACACGCAACTGCAACAGTCGTTGAAAAATTTCGCGAGAAAGTTTGCCGTCTAGCCCCACCACCACATAGTCCATGATGTGCGAGCGCGCAAATTTCATAGCAAGCTCCACAAAGATACTGATCAACACACCCGCACTCAATATCATCAAGGTGTATTCGCTGCGCGTGGGGATCACGCGGTCATACACTTGCATCGAAAAAAGCGATGTAGCCAACGCCAAAAAACCAATGAACGCAGAAGCAACACACGCCTCGATCAACTCACGTCGATACAACAGCAAAGTTTTCTGTACGTTCGAGAAAAATGTCAGCTCATCCGACGCCTTGCTGAATATGCCAAGGCCAATCCCCATTTCTACGCCCAGGTAGATTTGGAATGTTCGGTGCAACAGCTCGTCATTCGAGGCTAATTTCTGTCCCGCCTGCGTCAAAATTACCCATTGTCCGATTGGGTTTTGATCGGCCACCACCCCCCAACCCCATTCATCTGCATGACACAGCAAAGGCAAATGGGCGCGATCCACCACTTTTTGAGGCTTAGGTGCTTTCACCCCCAATTGCTTGCACACAGCGCGCAAAGTTTGCAGAGGCGATGCGGCAGTTTTGAGCAGTGAGACCGCTGCATGCAACTGCAATGTATCTAACGTACCCCCTTGCATCTGAGCAAGGCGTTGAATCGCCCACACAAAGGGTTGATCTAATATGGTTGTCATTTCGTTTTTTCAGGTCAATATTGGGGGTCTTGCCCCATGCGAACTTGCAACCGATACATTGCACCCATCATGGCCGCCTGTGCATCCACCAAGGCGTATTGGTTTTGTGCCAATTCGCGAACAGCATTCAAGAGGTCTTGCCATGTTTTTCGTCCGGCTTGAAATTGCCTTTGGTATGAGGCCAATACCAAGTCAGAGCCTTGCACAGACATTTCTAGCGCGGCAATGCGCTTACGCGTGTTAGACCATTCCTCTTGATCACTCAACAAGGTTTGTTGAATGTCACGATGGGCAGTCAAAACCATCAACTCTGAACTTGAAATTCTGGTTTCCAGAGCTTGCGCTTCAATGATGTTTGACAAGCCGGCCCCAGGTGTGTATCTCAAACCAATGAAAGTGGTCATACCAGTTTCTGATGAAGTAGGCACAGTACCCAATGGTTGAAATGCCCTTACATAAATCTGCGGCCATCCTTCTGACTGTTTGACCTTCAATCTACTTTTGGCTTGTTTAGCTTCAAATTGAGATCGCATCACGCTAGGGTGCTCAGCTGCAACACGATGCCAATCGATTTGCGACATTTTTTGTGCGAGCCCTTGCGTTTCTAGTAAGCTCGGCATGGGGGGCAGATCTGGCAAAAAAATGGCCAAGTTTTGCTCACCTGATAGTTGTTCCAACCGCGTCAATGCCACCTGCAAGCTGCTTTGTGCTGTTTCTAATTCCACCTCGGTTTGCAACAGTCGCGCGTTGGCCAACTCCAAATCAATGCGTGGGGAAGCCTCGGCATCTACACGCCGTTGCATTTGGGCCTGAAACTCTCGCAATCGGTTAATCGTTTGTCCCGCCACCTGCGCACGTGACTTAGCTGCCAGAAGGTTTTGCCAACCAGCAACCACCTGCAAAAAAAGCTCTTGCCTTTGCAAAATGGTTTTGACGTACCCTTGATCTACCGCAGCCTGAGCCTCTGAGATACGCGCAGAAACGCGACCTGCATCCCACACAGTTTGCTCTACTTGAACAGAACGGCTAGGGAAAGAGCGTGCGTTACCCGTGAGACTTTCTACCGAAGACGAAAAAGTTGGCCAACGTTGGCGTTGCGTGGCCTCTAAATCTTGTTCATTGGCACGTGCATCTGTTCTCGAAGCCATGAGTGATGGGTAACTCGCAGCAGTAGCCTCCAATAAGTATTGCAGCTTCAAATGAGAAGTAACGTTCGTGGCCGGGGCGGTCGCCAAGGTTTGGGACATACGTTTCGAGGTTTGAGCCAAACTTTGCTGACAATAAAACACTAAAAGTACGGCATAGCCAAATGCCCATGGCATCCGTTTGAATAAAAGTCGCATGTTCTAGGGGGTTACTTTTCAATCATCAAAAAGTTTTTTTGAAAAATCTTTTTTGCCTCTTGTGCGTGCAAATAAATGGCTTCATAAAATTTTTCAGTAGGCATCAAATACTTCGCGCGTCCATCGTCTTGACAAGCTACCGACTCAATCACGCCGTTGCGCTCAAGCTCTCTCATTCGTGTTCTTAGCGCCTTCTCGCTGAGCTTGGCGCCTGAGTAAAGGTCTTTCAATGAGCGCGAGAGCAAAGCCCTTTCACCAATCGAACGCTGAGCGATCTTGAAATACAAGTGCCGGCCTGTCATGGTCCCTAAAAAGGGGGAGTTTTCGAGTTCCCACTGGTGTAATTCGGCTAAATCGGTCATGATGGATGTCAACTGTTTGTTATCTATTTCATTACCTAACATCTGAAGATCCTTCCAAAGCAAGGCGTTCATAGTGCCACGCGAAGGCCAAATTACCGGTAGAAAAATACTGAAAGACGGCACAAAATGCCGCATCTATTGTCACTAATAGGTTAATGTATTGATTAAATCGATACTTTTTATTGGCTTAAGCAGCACTGCATTAAACCCTTGCGCAATCAAGCCCTCCACATCGCCAGAATTGGCATAGGCGGTGTAAGCAATTACCTTGGTCTTGCGATGCCGAGGGTCTGATCTGATACGCCTTAACACCTCTAGACCGCTCAAGCCTGGCATTTGAATGTCCAACAGGACACCAGAAACCTTAACGTGTAGCAACATATCAATGGCTTCTTGTCCACTAGATGACTCAAGGACCGTGAAACCAAAAGGACGAAGAATCAGACCCGGTACCAACCGATTACTTCCGTTGTCATCAACCACAAGTATGGTTTTCTGATGTTGCATGCTGTTTTTGTTCCGTCTGAAATAAACACCGTCAGACAAGCAAATGTGATCCACAGGTCATACGGTGGCGAATCTTTTCATGCATCACACCACAGAAAGGAACTAGTGCATTCTTTTTTTTCGATAGTTACGTAATTAGATATTTATCAAAACCACCCACTCGGTCTTCTAGCTCTAACAATTACGATTTATGTAACGCACAAAATCTGCTTTAGCCTCAGACTCAGAGGATGTCTGATTTGCAACTCAAAGGAGCTTCTATATTTGGCGCTCGCTTGCGCGCCAGACGCAAAGCATTGGGACTGTCACAAGAGAAAGTGGGCGTCTCGATTGGGTTGGACGAATCATGCAGCCGAACACGCATCAGCCGCTATGAAACCGGCGCTCACGAGCCCGCCATTGCCACATCGCTTTTACTAGCCACGGCACTAGGTGTGCCCGTAGCTTACTTTTATTGCGAAGACGATATGTTGGCAGAAATCATCCAATTGACCGACAAGCTAGAACTCCAAGCAAAGCAAGTTCTTTTAGAGTGCATTCAACGCTCGGCGAACGCACGAATTACTTAGCGCAAGACAAAAAAATTGCCCGCCCCTATCAGAGCCGCTTATTCAGGCTTGAATCCAGCGCCCTTTAAAAGCTCTGCGCTTTCTGTCACGTATCCTTGCGTGTATTTGCGAAATTCATCGGTAGTTTCAGTCACAGGCTCAACGCCCAAAGGCGTAAACGCACCCGCTTTGGTCAACTGACGCACGGCATCGTTGGCGGCTTTGTTCAAAAACTGCACTCTGTCTTCAGGCGTGCCTTTCGGTGCCCAAATGCCATACCAAGACTCGGTGACGAATTTGGGATAACCACTTTCCACAGCTGTGGGCACATTGGGCATCACCGAGCTTCTTTTTGATGATGTCACGATGATGGGTTTGACCTTACCACTCTTAGCCATGCCTTGCAAAGAGATGATCGAGTCAATCAAGATTTGTGTGTGGCCACCGGCTACATCGGTCAAAGCGGGTGCAGTGCCTTTGTAGACCACAGTGGTTAAATTGACGTTGCCTTGTTTGACGAAGGTGAGCGTGCCCAAGTGCGCAGCGGCACCCAGTGCTGGCAACCCAGCGGTCCACTTGTCGGGTTGCTGCTTGACAGCGTCAATCACCTCTTTCAATTTATTTTGTGGCAAGTCGGGGGAAATCACCATCATGAGCGGAGCTTCCCCTACCCGTGCAACGTATGCAAAATCAGTCAAAGGGTCATAAGGAGGTGTAGCCATGACTTGTTTGGCCAGCACATGTGTGGATGCTGAAAACAACAAAGTGTTGCCATCTGCAGGCGAAGTTTGCACAACCTTGCCGCCCACTGAACCATTGGCTCCGGGCTTGTTTTCCACCACGATGTTCACATTCAAGTTCGATTGCATTTGCTTGGCAATCAAGCGGGCGGCACTGTCCACGCCACCACCTGGTGCAAACGGCACAATCATTTTGATGGGACCGTCGGGGAATTTACTTTGTGCAGCAGCAATGCTTGTCATTGCCACGAGGCTCAAGCCCAATACTTTTTTCAACACAGCTTTCATCTCAGTCTCCTTTGGTTTGTTTCAATCACTCAGTTCGATAACCCTTGCGCCATGCATTGGCGCCACCTAACAACAATGCTTCGGGTGCGGGCCCGTGCAACTTGGCATAAGACTCGATGGTTTTGGTCATGCGCGGCAACAACCAAGCAGCCACACCTTCATCACACGTACCGTTTTCCAAACGCTCCAAAATACCGCGAATGGCTTTGTCTTGCTCGGCCACAGGGCCTGGTGCCAGCAAAAAAGCTTCCACCGCTTTTTCACCCCATCGTTCACTTTCGGCCCACAAATAGTCTGCAATGTCACGTTCAAAATCTTCCAGTGTCACGCTGATGCCACTCATGGTGCAAGAGCATCC
>JACCDP010749256.1_pt1 | contig 11899 bp, 15 predicted proteins | sample 7445841 | NCBI WGS metagenome assembly JACCDP01 (sample SAMN15323441, study PRJNA562643) | freshwater metagenome | isolation source: river surface water | place: USA:Blue River Watershed | collected 2017-08-17
AATAATTTGTTTTGACCACCTCACCGATATATATTGTGTGGAAGTATGTTTGGGGGAGAAATCCCAAACAGTTTGTCCTGTTGTAAATGGTTCAAAACCAAAAGTTCCCAACTCCTGATAGAGTGAAAGAATCATAGAGTTGACAATCTATGGGTTTACAAAGTGTGGAAGTCCAACCTTGGGGGGTTGAAAATATGGTGTGGTAACACACATCACCTGAAGTAAGTCCCGGTCCTTAGCGAAAGCTAAAAGAGATGGTTGGTGGATAAAACCACCGGAGTTTTAGGAGGATGACTCTATTAAAGACTGTCTTGAACAACATTGTTCCACCCCACTTTATCCGAAGACAAATACTGGGAAATTCAAGAAAACCAGACTTGTTGAGGTTGAAGATCCTCGTAATGGGGAACCTTTAACCTCAACAATCCAAGAAAATTCAGATCAAGAAAACCAAACTCAAGAAGATAAGAGGTTAAGAGTTAGGAAGTGAAGAACTGAAAGTAAAGAGCTTGAAGCGCAATAACACCTTAACCGCAGTGAATTCATGTAAAAACCCCAACCTTCAAAGAGGTTGGGGTTTTGATTTGGTACGAATCAAGTTATTCAGTGAAGAGTAGGTGATGTGGCTTATACAGGGTGGTTTCAACCTACACATATGCCGCTCCTGCTACCGCATCAAGCCCCCCACCCCCATCAAACCACCGCAACCAAACCCCACCCATGGCAAATCAGGACGGTTACCCCAACCCCAATATGAACCAAAAAGCGTTCCTGAACCAGTTGAAACGACGCTTAACGAACGCAAATGGACGTTAACGGGTGGAATACACCCCTCCCATACCCTGACGAGGTTACTTCTGAACATGGAGCATCCGCAGCGTCGGTACCCCACCAGAGTTGCACAACACACCCGGAGAAAAATCCATGGGGAGATCGTATATATTGGACACAGTTTCCTTGGTCAGACTGTTTTGAGAAGTTCCACAGACTTCACCCAACGGTTTGGTTGAACCATCTTGAACCAGAAACAAGTCATCTTTGGTATTATCCGGAACCATAAAAACGAATGGTTTAGGTAATTTTACAACCAATTTTCATTTAAACATTATTTTAATACGATAGTGTCGGTTTATAACAATAATTCACTGGACATTTCCGTAATCTCTGATACATTTGGTTTTAGAGTTAAGGAACGTTCGATGAAACGTAAACCTTCCTCCATCAAAATTCAGTCGATACCGGATATCGATTCGGGTTTTGAACCATTTGAACAAAAACAAAATAAAATAAAGGAAAGTATGGATACAAAGACATATAAGTTACACCACGAAAACCATGAACTGAACTCAACCCACCCTAATAAAGGGATCACAAAATCCCCGGACGATGTGATCAAGGTAGAGTTCGGTCAAACAAAGTCACAACCAATGTCCAGTGTGGATCAGAACGTTGGAACTGGTGTTAACCAAGACGTGGTGGTTGTACCAACCAATCAACAAAGTGACCCCAAAACCATTGAACTGATCCAGAAGATCAAGATGATCGTCAACTCGATGAAACTCGATGAGAAACAGTTGGTTCATTGGAGGAAACGAAAATTTGAGTCAGCCCTCAAGATTGGTGAGAATCTGGTGACGATTCGAATGATGTTTGGTAAGGACAAGGTTGGATTCCGGAAATTGGTTGAAACTGAATTCTCGAACCAGTTTTGTTACAAAACATCAGAGAGATACATGAAGTTGTTCACCAACAAAAAGGACATTCCACCGGATGTGTGTAACCTTAGGGAAGCGTACGTGAGTTTGGGTATTTTGAAGGAAGAATATTTGGACATCGAAAAGAACCCGAACAACGTATCGGTGACGACACCTCCGGTGATTCCATCAACACCCACAACGTCCATTCCAAAGGTTAAGGACTTCATCTCTGTTAAAAAGAAGAAACTGTATGACCATCCGACCTCGATTCTTCTCGGTCATTATCGACTCAATTCACCTAGTGGGTTGTTCCAAATCGAGGTAAATCCTGATGGAATACTGTATGGAATCAACGTTGAAGATAGTTCACGGATGGTTCCCACCAAACCTACGTTTGATGACATTGTGTTTGAACGACTCAAACCGTTTGTTGAGTGGTACAACATCAAGAACAAAGAAAAGGAGGAAAAGAAAAAGGAGATCGATTTCTACTCAAGTACGGTTGATGAACTCGACCGGGCAGCGTAACGACCAATTATTCAATTTTAACAACGTTGAACACCCCTGTTTAGGGATGTGTTCAACGTTTTTTCATGTCGTGTAATCCAGAACGTCTTGTGTTCAGTAAACACCAAAACATCACACGTCAACCTCTAATTAGGTGTACTTAGTGTTCGAAATACAAAACCACCGGTACAAACCCCGTTGGTTGAGATGATTTCACCCGATTTGAGTCAACCGGGATAATGCCAAACCTCCAGTCGAAGAGTTTAGAAACGACAGTTCTGGCATTATTCGACCTCACGGTCCATCCACCGAACGGACACAATGTCCACGGACAGTTTACGACGCTGAGACCGTTAGAGGACACGCTGTCCACCCTTTCCAGAGACCAAACGGTCGTGGGTGATCTCCGGAGACGCCTAAAAGCCAGCGCAATCGAACAAAACACCCCATTGCACCCGTTTTGATCGTCGGCACGACCATTGACGTGGTTTGGGGGTGTACGTTGTTCTTGCGGGATTCGAAAATCCCGGATCCAACCAGCCAGGTCAACCCTGACCCAACGACTTCACCGGGGGTAAGAGAAACCAATACTTCACCCATCTTAATCAGAGAGTTTTGGGTCAAACAGACTGAACCTAGACAAAATTCTTCAGAGGAGTAACCACCGGTGACGATAATACCAAACCTGTTATCACGGTGAACCAAGATGTCAGACATGTTCTCGATTAAAATAACTCCAACGACTTTATATAACTTGATCGTTCAATAGAATCGTTGTAATATGATCACAATGAAATTACCACCAATTACGGTCGGGAGTTCAGAGTATAACTATTATGGAAAAATATATATTAAGAATTGATAGAGACGGAAAGAAAGAAACACTCGAAACATTGATTAAACTTCATTGTGACTACAATGATTACTTACGCAATGTGTTTTCACCAGTGTGGGGACTAAATGACGGTGTCATTTCAGATTTTTATAATAAATATGCAAATGAAAGGAGGTCAATGATAGATCGAGACCATCCATTCTTTGAGTAATTCAAGGTGAACGACACGAATTCCAAATTCGTAACCAATCAAAAACCCCATTCCGTAAACTGGAGTGGGGTTTCTTTTTGACCGTGTTCAGGGTATCAACCTGATTGTTGAATCCCGGTCCTCTGAGTCCAAAGGACCAAGATCCATTTGAAACCGACCGAGACCTTTACTGTTCAAATGACAGGTCGTCACGAATAATGCCAAACCTCGTTTGGTAGGTTTGCAATGGACGCTGGTAAACAGCATCAGTCGAAGAAATCACCACTCAAAACTGGTTGGGATCGTCGGTGTGGGTGTTGACGCTTCTGAGGAGAACCAGAATTCCTCGAAAACACGGAAAACCTGAACAAAGTGGTCATATGAACCCGGACTCAGACATCAGACAGGTCTAATTTATGCCAAATCCAACTGGTCTGACAATAAGATGAACAGATGAAAGACGCTAAATACCCATTACCTTTGTGAATTCGACCCCCGGATATTTGAAACCAACCCCGGTTCTATTACCACACAAAAAGAAAAAGTCAAGACTATTGTTCAGAACAAATACACATAAAATTGGATTTATGTGTTGATATTTCCATCCACTGTGTTAGTCTGTTGAGACTGAAACGACAACCAATGTGGTTGAAAGTTCAGACTAAAGTAAAACCATGAAAAAGAATAACATAGTTAAGAAGGAAGTGGATCTGGAGGAAATCTCCAAACGTTGGTCGGTCCTAATGGAACAAGTTAAAGACTACTTAGACAACCATTATCCTCGATTGTACAGTCCGGGTGGAATTTATCACATTCCAAAGGAACGTCGAGGTCTTCGGTTGGATAAAATTGAGGATCTGGAAGAGAAAGGACAGAATGTAAATTAAAGTCAGTGGTCGGGTGTCAGTCTCGTTTTTATTTTTTGTTTTTTAAAACCCATTCCGGTTGAGTCCCGGAATGGGTTTTCCCATTTTTTGGACGTGTTCAGAGTTTCAACCACGTCTTCAACAGGTCCCACAGGTTCAAAGGACCATCCATCCGTCTACACCTCATACCGTGGACACTGTGTCCACCTACACCGGATATTGCCAAGACTGTGAACCTTTGGAGAACGAGTCACGTTTTTTAGAATATGTATCCGTCGACTGTTTTTCGCTTGCAAGCCATGCATCAACGCATCATAGGAAAAGCCAGATGTTTGCCGTTTTCGACACAGGCCTCTTGATTGCAGCCGTCACGGTAGATTTTGTGTCGCTCGTCCTGAACGCACGCCGTGCGTTCAGGGGCCATGGTGCTTCTGGTGTGCCTGGTATCTCTTGGATTGTTTACGTCGTGCTCTTGGAGTGGCGAAACGAACAATTCTTCTTCAAGTCTGCCGGACAAGCTGGTGTTGTGTTGACGAGCTTTCACATCCTTTGCCACGTTGGTGTACCTTGGACAATCGAACTATTGTTCAGAGGGAAATGCCGCACTCCTAAGAGCTAGTCAAAACCGGTAGAGCAAAAAGTCGATGCCTTTGTCAGCTCTGAATTAGGCCCATCGATAGAATATATCCACCAATGGTTATTGCCACGAATTGGGTTGTTCAGGAGACGACAAAGTACACTCGCGCTGTCATTCCTCATCCCCACCAACTTCTAACAGTCACGTATCGAGTTGTAACACGTGGCTACTTACCCTGGATATTGCCACGAGTGGATCCTCAAGACCGTGGACACTGTGTCCACCTACCCCGGATAATACCACAACTGGTTCCGTTGGTTCATTGAGGATACTCAGTCTCCAAAATCGTGGTGAATCTGGTTGATGATGTTGTTTTCCCTGTTGCAATTCAATCGACGGACTATTTGGTTAATTCTTACGATCCGAGGTAACACGACTATAATTTTTCATCAAACTTCCTATTCCAGAATCGGTACGCAAACAACGATGCTCCGACGGATAATCCAACTAACACGAACAGTCGATTTATCTTTTCGAGTTCGGACGACAACGAATTGGGTTGTCCCAACATCCAGTTCAGAATGTAGAAAACACCGAATGGCCCCAATGTCACCACCGGAAGCCAAACGTACGCCGCAAGATCGGCAGAACGCTTGGTACGCTGCCGATTCCGTAAGCACCTTTCCGGATGGCGTTTTTGCCACTGTTGGAAAGCATGATGTAAGAATCGTTTCCGTTCCCGACGATCAAGTTTGAGGGAAACACATTTGCCAGTGGTGCTGCGGGCGCAACTCGAGGTCATGTGTTCAAGTTCGTTCCAACCAATCGAGACTACCACCCGTCCAGAACGCTGCTCATGGATGCCGTCAGAGTCAACTGACCATGTCGTCTTCCAAATTGGATTTGTGTATTGCCAATGCATGTCGCGGAAGATGTCGGGTTGCGTAGCATGTGGTATCAAACTGCAGCCTTACCCGGAAATCTTCATGACCTTTTGCTCCTCCCCGCCCATCCGCAACCCAAATCTGTCCACCACCATCGAATGGTGGGCGTGGATACCTGGATCTTCTTGACCGTGGATACTATGTCTCTTGGATCTTGGCGGGTGTGGATCATGGTGTTATTACCATCGGAAATAAGCCACTGCTCCAAGATACAGTCACTTTTTCTGCCCTTGACTTAGAATTTCCCACATCTGCATAGCCGCGCGATAAGTTGTACCGGTTGCCGCGATGTTGGTATAAGTGCTAAAAGCCTGTTGAACTCTTTGGATCTCGCCTTTTGCAATCAGTTCACCGCTCAACTGGATCGAACGTTTATGGAACTTACTCTCATAGTTCGGACCGACACTGGCGACAAAGTAGCCATTCAACCCAAGCAAGAGAGTGCAAATCGCGCCGCTAGAAATCCTTGCCACAAGTGACAACCGCCGCTCGGCGTAAATCCACACTATGAGAGCCAGAACCATTAACAGCAGGAGAATAAGCATGGTGTTTTAACGATGTGTAGGCCAGCTAAAGGCAGCCTGATTTGAAAGTTTTCGGAACGTTCCGCTCATCCCCATCAATCCTCAACCCAAATCTGTCCACCACTATAGAACGGTGGGCGTGGACACCATGGATCTTCATGACCGTGGACACTGTGTCCACCTACACCGGGTAATGCCACATCTGGTTCGGTTGGTTTGTTGAGGACACTGTGTCTCTTGGATATTGTCGGGTGTATTTCACGGTATTATTGCCATCGAAAATAGGCCACTCCTCCAAGATGCAGTTACTTTTTATGCCCTTGATTTAGAAATTCCCACATCTGCTTAGACGCATGATAAGTTGTATCGGTTGCCACGCTGTTGGTGTAAATGCTAAAAGCCCGCTGAACTCTTTGGATCTCGCCTTTTGTAATCAGTTCACCACTCAACTGGATCGACCACTTATGGAACTTACTATCATAGTACGGACCCATAATGACGACAAAGCTGCAATTCCACACAAGCAAGAGAAAGCAAATCGCGCCGCTAGAAATCCTTGCCACAAGTGACAACCGCCGCTCGGCGTAAATCCACACTATCAGTGCCAGAAATAACAATAGGATTGGAATTAACATAGTGTTTTACAATATATAGTCTGCCTAAGCGCAGTCCGATTTGGAGATGATGACAAAGATCGTCATATCAACATCGATCCGCAACCAAGAGATACGTCAAATGGGTCGGGTTTCTTTCAAGAAATCGTGGTCTGATGGAAAATCGACCGGTGGTGACGTTTCGGAAGCTACCTCATTGGCCACACCTCGTCAAAGGTTGGGTGTGGACACCATGGACCTTCAAGACCGTGGACACTGTGTCCACCTTCCCCGGATAATGCCACATCTGGTTCGGTTGGTTTGTTGAGGACACTGTGTCTAAAGAAGTCTCATTTGAAGTGAAGGCGAACGGTCAAAGGCAGCCGCCGAGTGCAGCGAGGTTGGTTTGTCGGATTTGTTCGGCGGTTTCACAACTGTCGGATTTTCCACTCTCCTGCGCCCGAATTCCGAGGCAGCCGAATCTCCCAACGCGAAACGTTGGTGGAGAGTGTTAGGATATCGATGTTCCCCTCAGTCCGAGACAGTGCCCCCGCTTCTGTGAGCCTGTTGATGTACCTAGATCGTTCGGCAGAGTCATAGTCGAATGAACCCATGCCCGTGTTCAGATCTAAATTGTTTCGCTCCACAATTGATGTGGCGGAATCGGGAAGAATCGGCGGTAACCAGCCTCGTACAAATGCCTCTTTTGCTTTCGCATCTGCCAATGTGGCAAATCGTGTCGTGATCTCATCGCGACACCCTGAAAGTGTCAGCAAACTCAATATGACGAATAGGTTTCGCATGCTACGCCGAACGTTGTTTATGCCACCTAAACACAGTCTTGCCGGGAAATGTCCATGACCTTCTGCTCATCTCCACCGCTCCGCGACCCAATTCTGTCCATCACCATCGAACGGTGGGTGTGGACACCATTGATCTTCTTGACCCTGGACACTGTGTCCACCTTTCCGGGATAATGCCACATCTGGTTCAGTGGGTTCAATGTGGACACTGTGTCTCCGAGATGTTGTCGGCTCTTTAACCTACGTTTTCTAGGTACCGCACGGTAGATTAGGGCTGTAATGAGATGATTGGGCCCCATTCTTTCATCTGCTCTTTTGGCTTTTGTGGAGCAGAAACTTTGAACCGGAACCTATGCACTCTTGGAGTTTCTCTGCGGCCCAGTCCGAGTCGATCAAATACGTGCTGGATCCAAGGTCTTGCCGTGTTGGCACCACCCCATTGGCTAGATTTATCCTATGAGAGTATTCGGAAGCGTATCCAACGGAATCTCTCACTTTTTCAGGTGGCCAATTTAGAGCGAGGATTGAATTATCTGTCATCCAATAGACATATACCCGAGAATTACCACCTGTCTTGACGACGGGTGAGATAAAAAAGACATTCAAACTCTCCTTCGCACACTGGTCGGTAAGTCCTTGCAGGAATGCGATCATGACCATCGACTGCGAAATCGAAGCGGATCTTTTAACTGGGCCGGTACAGCCAATGACCCAGATTAGGAGGCACAAGAAGATCGGAAGGGTTTTCATATGCACTTAAGGCCGTTTCAATCCATTTAGACCACCTAAACCTAGCCTTTACAGAAAATCCTCAGTACCTTCCGCTCATCCCCATCGATCCGCAACCAAGAGATACGTCAAATGCGTGGGGTTTCTTTCAAGAAATCGTGGTGTGATGGAAAATCAACCGGGGGTGATGTTTCGGAAGCTACCTCATTGGCGACACCTCGTCAAAGGTTGGGTGTTGACACCTGATTCTTCAAGACCGTGGACACTGTGTCTCCTAGGTGTTGGCCGGTCTTGATGGAGACCGTGATGATCCGAGCGCATGGCAGTCAACTTGGTGCGCTTCCAGGGCCTCACGCACCTCGTGCTAGTCTTTTGGGTAAGCACCCAGATTTTTGGCCACCTTACGCGCGAGGATCTTATGAGTGAAGTAGCCGACATCGAAGAACGAGTTTAAGCATACTGTAAACGGTGGCCCCTTGGTGGGACTCGCGGCAAGCTAGCAGAGAGTGCAGCGCCAAAAGCAATCGTGAATTGAGGCCAACGGAGGCGCCATCGGGTCTTTTTAAGGCAGGAGTTGTTCGGTTTCGCCAGGATGTTCAACTTGGATGTTGCCGAGGCGCCAACCGTCATCAACGCGTATCAATTGGAAGTGAGTACGTTTAGGCGGCAGGTCGGTACCTTGATCCACAATTACGACATAGTGGATGGTGGGTGATTCGAGAGTTCCGCCGAACGATTCGATCTTGATCCCAACCGCCGTGGCGCCCGGGTAGGCACCAGTATCGTTGGATTGCAACCGGGCGATCGCCTCTTGCTTTTGGGCCTCGGTTAGGCTGCTTTTCCAATGGATCGCACTTGCCAAGAGATCGGTGTCGCCGGTTTTCATCGCCGCAAAAGCGGTTTGGAGAGTCGCCTCTGGAGCATCCAAACCGACAGGAGTCCATTGATCCCTTGGGTAGTATCGGTTCGGAGCGAAAGGTGCGCCAGGACGGGCCTCGACAGAGAAGGCTCGGCCGCCGATTCGTTTCCAAAGATTGGCATCGTTTTCGGCGGCTGACTTTGTAACGGAGAGGTTATTCAGTTGATTTCGAAGTTGGGAGACTTTGCCACGAAGACGAAGCAGCTCGCCCTGGTCTTGGGGCCGGGAATCCGATGGTTCCGATCCTACGACAGGCAGCGCAGCGGGTTGAGGTAAGGGTTCAGCCAGCTCGCCCTCGAGATCAAGTGCAGGGCTAGCCACTTTGCTCCGGAGATCACGGTTGATAGCAAACTGGGCGATGTTGAGGGAAACTGCTGCGGCTAGCGCAGTGGCAAGAATTCCGATCTTGGTCTTGGTCATGGCGATGGCTGTGATGGTGGTGATGGGTGTAGTGGCAGAAAAAGCGCAGGCCTGGCAAACCGTAGCCGCGAGTGCGGCGGGGGGAGGGATCGCCATACTCGATAGCAGTACGGAGACGAGCGAGGTGATGCTGACATGGACGCATCGGGAAGACAAAATAGAGCGCAGACGTTCCACGGCTCGATCCACCCGTTTCCGCGCGGCCTCCTCGGAAACGCCGAGCTCGGCGCCAATATCGCCAAACGAGCGGTTTTCGAAAAAGCGGAGCAGTATCGCTGCGCGGTCACTCTCCGAAAGTTCGCCCACGGCGGCATCCAAATGGGTCAGAATCTCCTCGGATTCCGGGATGGCTGGAGGCGATGACGGATCCATAAGCAATGCAATGGCGGAGCGTTTAGCGTTTTCACGGGCCTCCCTGCGGATGACGGTGGCGGTGGCGAAGCACGTGCTTCGGTGCAGCCACGCGACAAGCGATGGGTGGTCCAGCAGTTGCCCAGCCTTCCGCGCAAGATCAATGAAGACCTGCTGGCATATTTCCTGCGCGAGAACGGAGTCTCCACCGGTTCGGCGCAGGGCAACGGCATAGACCATGCCAAGGTGGCGTTCGACGAGCTCTGCAAAGGCTCGGTTTGATCGCGCAGCGGCAAATTGTTCCAATAGCTCTTTGTCGGATGAGGAGGGCACTCAATTAATAACAGCCGCAGAAGGGAAAACCGGACAAAGAAAATTGATCCATCAATGCACCGGACGCCCCCCCGCCACGAAGCGGGAAGGCCATTTGCTCCCGAAAGCGCCCAAGCGACCTCCAACGCACTTGCCTGTGAGGCAAACCAACTAACCCAACATCGGACGCTGGCTGGCTGGTTTACGATGACCCGGAGAATCGCTCCACGATATGTCCGGATCGAAACTCGCCGTCAACGTCGCGAATCGGACGCTCACGTGTATCCCAACGGCAAAGTCCTTGCCTCCAGTTCCCATCCATCAAAGGACGTAACCCGCTCTGAAGGTCTATCGCCCGTGGACACAGTGTCCCCAAAGGCAGTTTTGGCCGAAACGGGCCGATTTAAAGCAACTCAACGGTCGTTGAGTTCTTTTAAATGGGGCTTGATTGCCTAGGCACCGCTGGTAGCTGCTTGCATGTGACGCATTACATCGCCTACTTCAGAGTCTCCACACGACACCAAGGACACGACGGTAACGGTATGAACGCCCAAAGGGATGCCGTCGCCCGATTCGTCCTCAGCCAAAAAGGTCAGGTCCTTCACGAATTCTCGGAGGTCGAAAGCGGTGGTCTCAACGACCGTCCCCAACTCAACGCCGCTCTCGAAGAGTGCAAACGGTCCAAGTCTACCCTGGTGGTCGCAAAACTGGACCGTCTGAGCCGAAACGCTGAGTTTCTGCTTCGTCTTCAGAACTCAGGAGTCAACTTCGTCTGCTGCGACTGTCCCAACGTGGATCGGTTCACCGTGGGAATTCTGGCCCTGGTCGCACAACGCGAACGAGAGCTGATCTCGGAACGAACCAAAGCCGCACTGTCGGCTGCGAAGGCACGTGGAGTTCGTCTTGGTGGATGTAGAGACGCCCACCACCGCACGAACCTCATGGTTCGTGCCAACCGACAAGCCGCTCACCGCTTCAACCACTCGGTGCTCGGGGTGATCCGGGAGATTCAGTCCACTGGTGCCACCACCCTTCAGTCCATCGCCAACTGTCTCACCCGTCGTGGGATTTCGACCCGTACCGGTCGAACCACATGGCACCCCGCCCAAGTTCGAAACATCCTCCGAAGTACTTAGTCTTTCACCCTTCTGAAACCGGTGAAACGGTGAGTGATTTCACCGGTTTGTGCCACCTCGGCTTGGCCGATCTGAAAGCGCAAGCGGAGTGACCAGTCGATCTCCGTGCAGCCCCGCAAAGAAGGCGGATTTTCACCGGAAATCCGAGGTGTCCTGTGGGTGGCAAGGACTGACTTGTATACTCCCACTTGTATACTCGACTTGTATACTGCCCGTCGAAAATCGGGTCTTCCGACGTCCTTCCGTGTCCAAGTGGAAGTTATAAAAACCCAATGAAATCGGCCTAAAACGCCACTTTTGACCGAGGGTGAGAAGAGCTGTCCAAAGGGGGAGGAACAATTTCGAGTCAGGTGCCTTCAACCACTCAGCCACCCTTCCGCGACTCGGTGTCGTTCGAGAACCTTGCGGCTTCGAGGACTTGGGGAGCGCAACTGCAACGGTTGAACCGCGCAGCGCCTACCAATGAGCTGATTCAACCGGCATCTCTCCCCCGACC
>JACCDP011065595.1_pt1 | contig 11899 bp, 10 predicted proteins | sample 7445841 | NCBI WGS metagenome assembly JACCDP01 (sample SAMN15323441, study PRJNA562643) | freshwater metagenome | isolation source: river surface water | place: USA:Blue River Watershed | collected 2017-08-17
ATGGGTGGCAATATGCAGCCCCAGGGGCATATGCAGACCCTGGTGCGCATGCTCGACTATGGCCAAAATCCCCAGGCGGCCTGCGATGCGCCGCGCTGGCGCTTCAATGAGGGTCTGAGCATCAACGCCGAAGCGGGCATGCACACCGATACGGTGCACGGTCTGCAGGCCCTGGGCCACAAGCTCGATGTCATCAACGATTCGTACCAGGATTTCGGCGCCGGCCAATTCATCTGGCGTGCCGGTGATCCGGCCGTGCAAGGCTATGTCGCGGCCAGCGATGCCCGACGTGACGGTCAGGCCGTCGGCTTTTGAGGACAGGTCTTCCTGCGGTGGTCCAAGCTCTGGCCTCAGATACGCCAGCGGCTGCGCGCTCTTCCCGGCTGGCTCTCGGTCTGGTGCTGGCTGCCCTCGGGGCGATTGCCTTCAGCGGCAAGGCCATCATCGTCAAGCTGGGCTACCGTTACGGCGTGGACGCGGTCACGCTCATCATGTTTCGGATGCTGTTTGCGTTGCCGATCTTTGTACTCATGGCCTGGTGGGCCGGTCGTGGCAAGGCCGCGATGGACGCAGCCCAGTGGCGGGGCGTCATCTTTTTGGGGGTGACCGGCTACTACCTGTCGAGTTTTCTCGACTTCCTGGGCTTGCAGTACATCAGCGCATCCCTAGAGCGACTCATTCTCTACCTCAACCCCACGCTGGTCATGCTCGTGGCATGGGCACTCTACCGACGCAGCGTCGGGCTGCGCCAGCTGCTGGGCATGGTCATCAGCTACGCGGGCATTGTGGTCGTGTTCGTTCACGAGCTCGGCAGTCAGGGCCAGGAGGTCGTGCTGGGCAGCGCCCTTGTGTTTGCCAGCGCGCTGACCTATGCGCTGTACCTGGTTTACAGCGGCGAATTGGTGCAAAAGCTCGGTTCGCTGCGTCTGGTGGGCTGGGCGTCCACCGTGGCTTGCCTGTGCTGCATCGTGCAGTTCTTGCTGCTTCGGCCGCTCTCAGCGGCCGAAGTGCCCACCGAGGTGCTATGGCTCTCGCTGATCAATGGGCTGGCCTGTACCGTCGCACCAGTTCTGATGGTGATGATGGCCATCGAACGCATCGGCGCGGCCCTGAGCTCGCAGGTGGGGATGATCGGCCCGATGGTCACCCTGGCGCTCGGTGCGTGGATACTCGACGAGGCCATCACGGGCTGGGTGATGCTGGGTGCCGCACTGGTGGTCTCGGGGGTCTATGTGGTCACGCGTCAGCGTGTCTGATGCCCCAGGGCTGCGGCCGTCAATGCTTGAAGATAAAACGTCGGACAAGGAGAAACGTCATGGATATGGGTATAGCGGGCCGCTGGGCTCTGGTCGGTGGAGCCAGCAAGGGGCTGGGGTTCGGATGTGCTCAAGCGCTGGTGCGCGAAGGGGTCAACCTGGTGGTCGTGGCCCGGGGCGAGCCAGCGCTGCAGGCGGCTGCCGCACAGCTGCGCGCACAGGCACCCGCCGGGGCCCAGGTGGTGGCGCTGGCCTGCGACATCACCACCGTGGCGGGGCGCGAAACCATCTTTGGGCAGCGCGCTGACTTTGACATCGTGGTCACCAATGCCGGTGGACCGCCTCCGGGCGACTTTCGCAGCTGGGACCGTCAAGCCTGGATACAGGCGGTTGATGCCAACATGCTCACCCCGATTGAATTGATCAAGGCCACGGTCGACGGCATGGCAGCGCGCGGCTTTGGCCGTATCGTCAACATCACCTCCAGCTCGGTCAAGGCGCCCATCGATACCCTGGGGCTTTCCAACGGCGCGCGCAGCGGTCTGACGGGCTTCATCGCCGGTTTGGCCCGAAGTCCCCTGGCCGCCAAGGGCGTGACCATCAACAACTTGCTGCCCGGCGCGTTTGACACCGACCGCTTGCGGGCCACCCAGGCCGCTGCGGCGACCAAGGCCGGCAAGAGCGTCGAGGAGGTGGCGGCCAACCGCCGCCGGGCCATACCGGCTCAGCGTTTCGGCACCGCGGAGGAATTTGGCCAAGTTTGCGCCTTCATCTGCAGCATGCAAGCCAGTTATTTGACCGGTCAAAACATCCTGCTCGATGGCGGGGCTTACCCCGGTACGTTCTGAGGCCTTGCGGGGAATCGGCCCTATCGCCTTGAGGACACCACGATGCCGCCTACGATCATGACGAAGGCCAGCAAGTGGTAGATCTGCGGGGCCTCACCGAGCAGCAGGGTTGACATCAGTGCGGCAAACAAGGGAGCCAGGTTGCTGAAGAAAGACGCAATTTGCGGCCCGGCTCTTTGCACGCCGATGCCCCAGAGGCGGTAGGCCAGGACTGCCGGGCCGACGGCGATAAAGACGACGGCCAGCACCACCGACGGGCTCCAGTGGATGTGCGGTGAGCCTATGGTCCATTCCAGACCCGCAAACAGGGACGACCACAGCAGACCGAACAGAATCTGGGCCATCAAAAAGCCGGCCCAATCACTGCGCAACTCGGCCGGCTCGCTCGGTCGCGCCAGCATCCAGCTGTAAAGGCTCCAGCTCACGGTGGCCAGCAACATGTAGCCATCACCGGCCACGAAGCGCAGTTGCATCAGCACGGACCACTGACCGCGGCACAGCACCAAGAGCACCCCCGCGATGGACAAAATCGCCCCCAGCCACTGACGGTTTGAAATGGTCTGCCCGTGCAGCAAGCGACCGAGCAGCAGGGTCCAGACGGGCATGCTGCCGGCCACCAGCGTTACGTTCATGGCGGTGGAGGTGTGCAAGGCCAGGTATTGCAGCGTGTTGTAGGCGCCAATGCTCAGCAGCCCCAGCATGGCCAGGCGCCTCCAGTGGGGCCAGATCGGCCCATCGGCACGCAGGAAGCGCCAGGACAGCGGCAGCAGGATGAGGAGTGCAAGAATCCAGCGCAGCAGGTTGAGGGTCATCGGCGGCATCTGCTCGTAGATCCACCGTCCCACCAGGGCATTGCTTGCCCACAACAGGGCCGCGGTGCTCAGCATGAGCGCTGTGCTCAAGGACAGGTTCGAATTCACTGCCGGACTGTATCGCACTTGGGATTGCCAAGCGTTCGCCTGCGGCTTGCACCGTTTCGTGCCAACATCGGGGATTTGGAAAATTTCTTTCTACCAAGGAGATGCAGATGAGTGGCGTGCTGTCCAAAGCGGTCCGGATTGAAAAATTCGGCGGTCCCGAGGAAATGAAACTGGTTGATGTGAGTGTGGGTGACCCTGGGCCAGGCGAGGTTCGGATTCGGCACAAGGCGGTGGGCTTGAACTTCATCGATGTCTATCAGCGCACGGGCCTGTATCCCCTGCCACTGCCCCTGAACCTGGGCATGGAGGCCTCGGGTGTCATCGAGGCGGTGGGTGAGGGGGTGACGCACCTCAAGCCGGGGGACCGGGCCGCCTATGCCAGCCAGCCGCCGGGCAGCTATTGCGAGTTGCGGGTGATGCCAGCACGCTGCGTGTGCAAGCTGCCCGATGCGATTTCTTTCGAGACGGGCGCCGCCATGATGCTCAAGGGCATGACCGTGCAGTACTTGCTGCGCCGCACCCTGCCGCAAAGCGGTTTGCAAGCCGGTGATTTCGTGTTGTTCCATGCCGCCGCAGGCGGTGTGGGGTTGATCGCCTGCCAGTGGGCGCGCGCTCTGGGCTTGCAGCTCATTGGGACCGCTGGCTCTGATGAGAAATGTGCCCTGGCCAAGGCCCACGGCGCTGCACACGTGATCAACTACGCCCGTGAGGATTTTGTGGCCCGGGTCAAAGAGATTACCGGCGGTCAGGGCGTGAAGGTCGTCTACGACTCGGTGGGCGCGGACACCTTCATGAAGTCGCTCGACTGCCTGCGCCCCTTTGGCCTGATTGCCAACTTTGGCAATGCTTCAGGCAAGGTGCCACCCTTTGACATCAATGTGCTGGCTGGCAAGGGCTCGCTCTATGCCACCCGCCCCACGCTGTTCACGCACCTGGCCACCCGCGAGGCCACGCAGGAGATTGCCGATGACCTGTTTGGCATGGTCAGCAGCGGCCAGGTCAAGATTCAGATCGATCAGAGCTTTCCGCTGGCGCGGGTGGCCGATGCGCACCGCGATTTGCAGGCGCGCAAGACCACCGGCTGCACCATCCTGACCCTGTAAGCCAGGTCAGGCGCCGCGACCCGGCCGCCCTCTTTGGAAGGACGGTGCCGGGGAGGCGTTGTCAGCGCGATCGCCGAACCCGCAGCAGCTCGTCCAGGATGAGGCCAGCTGCGCCCACCGTGATCGCACTGTCGGCCACGTTGAAGGCCGGGAAATGCCAGCTGGCCCAGTAGAAATCGAGGAAGTCGATCACATGCCCGTGCAGCAGGCGGTCAACCGCGTTGCCGATGGCGCCGCCCAGAATGCAGGCCAGCGCAAAGCAAAACAGTTTTTGTGTAGGATGGGCGCGCAGCAGGTAGAGGATGAGCAGGGTTGCCGCTGCCGCTATGCCGGTAAAAAACCAGCGCTGCCAGCCCGAAGCGTCTGCCAGAAAGGAAAACGCAGCGCCGCTGTTGTGCACCCGAACCAGGTTGAAGAACGAAGTGATGGCCTTGGCTTGCCCGTGCTCGAAGCTGCCCAGGATCAGCACCTTCGTCAATTGATCGATCAGAAAGATCAGCAATGCCAACCCCAGCCAGGGCAGCATGCCACTGCTTTTGGCGACTTTTCCCATCAGGCCACCTGCCGCGCCTCACCGGCGCCATAGAGATTGCTGGTGCACCGGCCGCACAGCGTCGGGTGACGGCTGTCATGGCCCACATCGTCGCGGTAGTGCCAGCAGCGCTCACATTTGGGTGCGCTGCTGGGCGTTACCTCAATGCGCAGCTCAGGGCCTGACACGCAGCGCAGCTGCGAGGTGATGAAGACAAAACGTGCGTCGTCCCCGAGGCTGTTGATCAGGTCGAAGTCGTGCGCAGGCAACTGCAGGGTCACGGTGGCCTGTAGCGAAGAGCCGACCTGTCCGGCTGCGCGCAGACTCTCGATGTCCTTGTTCACGGCATCGCGGATTTCGCGGATCCGCGCCCACCGGGTGAGCAGGTCTGCATCGGGCTTGCTCAGCGCGCCGAAAGTTTCCAGGAAGATGGAGGCTGAACCGCCGAAGCTGGCCCAAGCCTCTTCGGCGGTGAAGGACAGAAAGGGTGCCATCCAGCGCAGCATGGCGTGGGTGATCTTGTAGAGCGCCGTTTGTGCGCTGCGCCGCGCCAGGCTCTTGGGCGCTGTGGTGTAAAGCCGGTCCTTGAGCACATCGAGGTAGAAGGCGCCGAGGTCTTCGGAGCAGTAGACCTGCAGCTTGGAGACCACCGGGTGGAATTCGTAGACCTCGTAGTGCCGCAAAATTTCGGCCTGCAGCTGCCCCGCTCGAGCCAGCGCGTAGCGGTCAATCTCTAGCAGCTCGCTATCGGACACGCTGTCCTGGGCTGGGTCGAAATCGCTCACATTGGCCAACAGAAAGCGCAGCGTGTTGCGGATCCGCCGGTAAGCATCGACCACGCGGGCCAGAATCTTGTCATCGATGTTGAGGTCGCCCGAATAGTCGGTCGAGGCCACCCACAGCCGAATGATCTCGGCCCCGAGCTTGCCGCTGATTTCCTGGGGCACTACCACGTTGCCCAGCGATTTGCTCATCTTGCGGCCTTGGCCATCGGTGGCAAAGCCGTGCGTGAGCAGGCCCCGGTAGGGCGCCCGTCCTTCGAGGGCGCAGCCCAGCAGCAAGGAGCTGTGGAACCAGCCCCGGTGCTGATCATGCCCTTCGAGGTACAGGTCGGCCTCGGGCCCTTGCTCATGGTAGGGCGGCCTGGTGTAGGCGTCCTTGTGGCTGCCGCGCAGGACATGGCTGAAGGTGCTGCCCGAGTCGAACCAGACTTCGAGGATGTCGGTGCTCTTGGTGTAATGTGCCGCGTCCTGCGCGCCCAGGATGTCCTCGGCCGTCACCCGGCTCCAGGCTTCGATGCCGCCGCGCTCGACAAGGTCCGCGGCCTGGTCGAGGATCTCCATCGTGCGCGGGTGCAGTTCTCCCGTGTCCTTGTGGATGAAAAACGGCACCGGCACGCCCCAACTGCGCTGCCTGGAAATGCACCAGTCGGGCCGTCCGGCGATCATGTCCCGCAGCCGGGCCTTGCCGTTTTCCGGGTAGAAGCGGGTCTCTTCGATCGCCTGCAGGGCCAGCTGGCTCAGGGTCTGGGCCGGCTTGAGGGCCGCGCTTTCAAACACGCCGGAGCCCTCGTCCATGCGCACGAACCATTGCGGCGCCGCGCGGTAGATCACTGGCGTCTTGTGGCGCCAGCAGTGGGGATAGCTGTGGGTGATGGTCTGCGTGGCCATCAGTCGACCGGCTTCCTGCAGTTGCTGCAGGATCAGCGGCACGGCCTTCCAGATGTGCTGGCCGCCAAACAGCGGCAGCTCCGGGTGGTAGAGGCCTTGACCCTGCACCGGGTTGAGGATGTCGTTGTAGGACAGGCCATGGGCCACGCAGGAATTGAAGTCATCGACGCCATAGGCCGGGGCCGAGTGCACGATGCCGGTGCCATCGGTGTCGCTCACGTAGTCGGCCAGGTAAAGGGGCGCCTTGCGCGTGTAGCTGTACCGGCCTGCGGGAGTCTGGACATCGTGCAGCGGGTGTCGGAACACCAGGCCTTTGAGGGCCTGGCCTTTGGCGGTGGCGATGACCGAGCCTTCAAGCGCATAGCGCTGCAGGCAGCGCTCGACCAGGCTGGCGGCCAGCATCAGCACCCCGCGCGGCGTATCAACCAGCGCGTAATCGAGTTCGGGGTGCGCATTGAGGGCCTGATTGGCCGGGATGGTCCAGGCGGTGGTGGTCCAGATCACGGCACAAGCCGTTTTGCCGGCTGGCAGCGCGTTCAGACCGAAGGCTGCTGCCAGCTGGGCGGCATCGTCGGTCTCGAAGGCCACGTCGAGCGTGTCGCTTTTCTTGTCGGCATACTCGATTTCGAATTCGGCCAGCGAGGAGCCACAGTCAAAGCACCAGTACACCGGCTTGAGTCCGCGGTAGACAAAGCCTCGCTCGATCACCTTCTTGAAGGCACGGATTTCGCCGGCTTCATTGGCAAAGTCCATGGTGCGATAGGGCCGTTCCCAGTCGCCCAGCACCCCCAGACGCTTGAAATCTTCCCGCTGCTGGTCAATCTGCTCGGTGGCGAAGGCGCGGCTCTTGGCCTGCATGTCGTCGCGCGAGAGGTTGCGGCCGTGCAGTTTCTCGATCGCGTTTTCAATGGGCAGGCCGTGACAGTCCCAGCCCGGGATGTATTGGGCGTCAAAGCCGGCCAATTGCCGGCTTTTGACGATCATGTCCTTGAGCACTTTGTTGAGCGCATGGCCGATGTGCAGCTTGCCGTTGGCATAGGGAGGGCCGTCGTGCAGCACAAACAGGGGGCGCCCCGCGCTGGCCTGGCGCAGGGTCTTGTACAGCCCCTGCTCGCTCCAGGCCTTGGCCCAGGCGGGCTCGCGTTTGGGCAGATCGCCCCGCATGGGGAAGGGCGTATCGGGCAGGTTCAGGGTGGCGCGGTAATCCGTGGCTTTTTCAGTCATGAGCTGCTCTGGGGCGCTTTGACAGGCTCAGTCCGGTGCGATGGGCTCAGGGAGCGGGCCGTTTCAGGCCCTGGACGAGGCCGTTCGCTCTGAGCCTGTCGGGGCTGCGAACGGTTCAGGGGCACAGAGCCCGGGGGTCAAATTCGGTCGCGGGTGGTCTGACGCCGTGTCTGCCCATGGCGCGAGGCGAACCAGGCGCGGGCGTCGTCGCAATCACGGGCGATACCCAGCGTCAGGGCGTCCAGCCCTTCGTACCTGATTTCGTCGTGTAGTTTATGCAGCAGGTCCACGCGCACAAGTTTACCGTAGCCCCCTTCCCGATCCAGGTCGGCCGGCCAGTTCAGAACATGGGTCTCGAGCAAGACCCGGCCCTGATTGACGTCATTGGAATCGAGGGAGGGCCGCACACCCAGGTTGGCCACGCCTTGCAGCGGTTGTGGCCCCAGGCCATGCACCTCGACAACAAAAATGCCGCTTGCAGCCGGCCGGCGGTGCGAAAAACGCAGATTCAGGGTGCGAAAGCCCTGGCCTGAGCCCAAGGTACCCGCGCCCAATTCGCGCCCCAGCTTGCGCCCATGCACCACATGGCCGGAAATGGCATAGGGCCTGCCCAGCAGACTGGCCGCCAGGGCCATCTGGCCCTGCGCCAGGGCCTCGCGAACCGCTGAGCTGGAGACCCGCAGGCCGTGCACTTCGTAGCTGTTCATGCGAGCCACGTCAAAGCCGAGTTCACCGCCAGCCGCATCGAGCAGGGCATAGTCGCCGGCGCGTCTGGCCCCGAATCGGAAGTCATCACCCACCAGCACATAGCGAACCTGCAGGCCCTCGAGCAGGATGTCGCTGATGAAGCGCTGTGCGTCCAGGCTGGCCAGGGCTGCCTTGAAGGGCAAGACCACCACCTCATTGACGCCGCAGCGTTCCAGTTCGGTCAGTTTGTCACGCAGGGTCGAGATGCGCGCTGGCGCCGTATCGGGTGCGAAATATTCCCTCGGGTGCGGCTCGAAGGTCATCACCCGCACCGTCAGGCCGCGGTGCTGGGCCTCGCTGCGCAGCAGCGCCAGCATGGCTTGATGACCGCGATGCACGCCATCGAAGTTGCCGATGGTCAGGGCGCAGGGCTGAGCCAGGTCGCGATGCCGGTAACCGCGGAAAATCCTCATGACGAAGCGATTATCGGTCGCTCGGCCGGGAGGTCATCAATTCACGTTATATTGGCGGGGTAGCGCAATGGAGCCCTGGGCAGCGGGTCTCGGGGCTTGCCGTTTGACCATCCGTCTTTCCCACAGGGAGGTTTGTTTGAAGGTCTTGAAGCTGTCCGCCCAGGGTTTGCCGCAATCCTGGATCAGCCTGGAGCAAGCAGTGCTCCATTACGCCGCCGACGAGGTGCGTTGGGAGGCAGGTGGCGAGGTGGCGCTGTTCCGAGGGGGGCACAACGCCCGCACGGGCGAGCAGTCCCAGATTCGGGTCAACAGCATCATAGGCACCCGTGGCGTGCCCAACATCAACCCCTTCGAGCTGCGCCCCGGCCTGACCAACGGCAAGCTGTTCGCTCGCGACCGCAACATCTGCGCTTACTGCGGCGGCCGCTTTCACGAAACCGAGCTGACCCGAGAGCACATCATTCCCTTTGCCCAAAATGGGGTCGATAACTGGATGAATGTGGTCACCGCTTGCCGTTCCTGCAACCACCGCAAGGGCAGCCGCACGCCCGAGCAGGCGCACATGTCTTTGCTGTACGCCCCGTATGTGCCCAGCCTGTGGGAAGACTTCATCTTGCGCAACCGCCGCATTCTGGCCGATCAGATGGAGTTTCTGATGGCCCATGTCCCTCGCCATTCACGCCTGTTGATATAGGGCCGGACCCCAGCAGATCCTGCGGCATACCCCGCCGCTGCACGGGTCCGCGCCCCGGCTCCGACGTCTGTAGCGGCTGTGGCTTCGTGTCGGACTCTGGCCCGATTGTGTCTTTCGATTCGGGCTCCAGCCGTGCTTTGTGTCGGTTGGTTTTTGGCCTTGTAGACGCAGCGCTGGAGATGCATCATGGACCTTCACCGAGGAGGGTCACATGCAATCTTCATCCATGGCCCTGGCGCCATCGGGTTTGACGCGCAGGGCCTGCGTGCTGGGCCTGTCGCTGGGGGCTGCGGCCGGGCCGCTGGCATCGCCGGCTTCCGCAGGCTTGGTGCAGCTGGCTTCCGAATGGCGGGCCGGTCGATCGCCGCAGGGCTTTCTGGTCAGCGAGAAGTTCGATGGGGTGCGCGCCGTGTGGGACGGACAGGTTCTGCGTTTTCGCAGCGGCCGCCTGATTGGCGCCCCCGAGTCCTTCCGACGCGCCTTGCCGGCTCAGCCCCTCGATGGCGAACTGTGGCTCGCTCGCGGTCAGTTCGATCGGCTCTCGGGCATCGTGCGCCAGGAGCAGCCGGACGAGGCTGCTTGGGCTCGTCTGACCTACCTGATTTTTGATGCGCCGGCTCTGCCCGGTGACTTTCAAAGCCGCTATTTGGCTCTGGTGGACTTGCTGCGCGCATCGGCCCTGCCGTGGTTGCAGGCGACTGAGCAAGTCGGCTTGGACGACGCACCTGCTCTGCAGCGCAGACTGGATGCGGTGATGGCCGCTGGCGGCGAGGGCCTGATGCTGCATCGGGCCGATGCCAGGTGGCAGGCCGGTCGCACGCAGGCGCTCTTTAAATTCAAGCCCGAGCCCGATGAAGAGGCGCAGGTGGTCGGGTACCTGCAAGGGCAGGGCCGCTATGCCGGCATGACCGGCGCCCTGTTGGTGCAGACGCCCGCTGGCCTGCGCTTTGCCCTCGGTTCCGGACTCAGCGATGCAATGCGGCGAGATCCGCCCGCCGTGGGCACCTGGCTGAGCTATCGGTACCGCGGCCACACGCCCAGCGGGGTACCGCGCTTTGCAAGCTTCTTGCGCCTGCGGCCGCAGGAATGAGGCCTGCGGTCAAGGGGCTGAGGCGAGCTTCAGCTAAAGACGCCCGCCGTCTCTTGCATCCGATCTGAGACTTGTCCGAGGTGGTGCATGGTGTCGCCAAAGCTCAGCTCGAGTTGGGTCAGCTTCTTGAAGTAGTGACTGATGATGTATTCATCGGTCACTCCGATTCCCCCGTGCAGTTGCACGCTTTGCTGGCCGACGAAGCGCATGGCCTGGCCCAGCTGCACCTTGGCACGTGCGATGGCTTGGGCGCGTTCCTCAGGCCCCGCTTGCAGCTTCAGGCAGGCGTAATAGCTCATCGAGCGGGCCAGTTCCAGCTGCATCTTCATGTCGGCGATCCGATGGCGCAAGGCCTGAAAGCTGGCAATCGCTACGCCGAACTGCTGGCGCTGCCGCATGTAGTCACAGGTGATGGCCAGACTGCGGTCCATGGCGCCCACTCCCTCGGCGCAGGCGCAGGCGGCACCCATGTCCAGAGCCGCTTGCAGCGCGGCCAGGCCGTCTGCGGCCAGCAGTTCGGCCGGCGTGTCCTTCAGGTGCAGTTCAGCGGCCCTGCCGCCGTCCTGGGTGCCATAGCCCTGCACGGTCAGGCCGGGCGCGTCGGCGGCCACCACAAAAAGCGCCAGGCGATCGCCCAGCTGCGCCGACACCAAAAAAGCATGGGCCCGATCGCCCGCCGGGACCAGACTCTTGGTACCGCTCAGGCGTCCACCGTGACTCGAAGTCTGGCATCGGTCGGCCCGGTAGCGACTGCCACGCTCTTGCCAGGCCAAGCTCAGCAGCGCCTGACCGCTGACCAGTCGGGCCAGCCATGGGGATTGCGGGGCCAGCTGGCTGAGCAGGCGCCCGCAGATCAGGGCCTGGGCCAGGGGTTCGAGCACCAGACCGCGGCCCAGCTCCTCCATCACCAGCATCGCCTCGACCGGGCCCATGCCCAGACCGCCGTGCATTTCGGCAACGCTCAGGCCGGTCAGACCCAGGTCGGCCATCTCTTGCCAGGCTTGGTCCGAGAAGCCTCCGGCCTGCACGATGGCCCGACGCCTCTCAAAGCCATACCCCTTGTCCACCCAGCGGGCCACGGCCTCGCGCAGCTGCATTTGCTCGTCGGAAAAATCAAAGTCCATGGTGTGTCCTCTCAGCCCAGCAGGGTCTGCGCCACGATATTGCGTTGCACTTCGTTGCTGCCACCATAGATGGTGGTCTTGCGCATGTTGAAGTAGTTGGAGGCCAGGGGCGCACAGTGTGCCGCCCCGCCGGGGAAGGGCTGGTCGCCCTGCCAGCCGGCCTCCATGGCCTCCTGGATCAGGGGCAGCGCAAACGGCCCGGCCGCCAGCATCATCAGTTCGGTGTAGCGCTGCTGGATTTCACTGCCACGGATTTTCAGCAGGCCTGCGATGTCCAG
>JACCDP011007654.1_pt1 | contig 11897 bp, 12 predicted proteins | sample 7445841 | NCBI WGS metagenome assembly JACCDP01 (sample SAMN15323441, study PRJNA562643) | freshwater metagenome | isolation source: river surface water | place: USA:Blue River Watershed | collected 2017-08-17
CCTTATCTGTCTTGCTTCTTCTTGAAGTCTTTGGAAATTATGTATAAGTCTATCATACAATTTTGCCTTTTGCTCGTTTGTTAAATTGTTCATTTATTATAATTTCTCTATTTTAATTATTTTGTCTCCTTGAGATATACTAGAAATAATTTCTAATCCTTCCACAACCTTTCCAAAACAAGTATGGTTTTTATCTAAATGTCTTGTGTTTTCTCTATTATGACAAATAAAAAATTGACTACCTCCTGTATCTCTGCCGGCATGAGCCATAGATAATACACCTACGTCGTGATATTGTTTATCTGCATCAACCTCACATTTGATGTTGTACCCTGGTCCTCCCGTACCATTACCATTGGGACATCCTCCTTGGCAAACAAATCCCGGTATTACCCTATGGAATGAAAGTCCATCATAAAACTTTCCCTGTATTAAATCCAAAAAGTTATTAACCGTTACGGGTGTTTCATTATCATATAATTCGGCAATCATATCACCCTTGTCTGTTGAAATTAAAATTCTACTCATTTTCTATCATTTTTTTATGTCCTAATGATAGGTTAAAAAAAGATAGAAATGAAGTAATTTATTTAAATTATTTTGCAGCTAAAGGTGGATTCTGATTTGGATTAACTCCCAATAATCTATTTATTTCATTGGTACTTAATCCGGGATATTTATTCTTGTAGTCATTGAAATTTTTTTGGTAATCTTTTCCCGCTTGTTGAATTGTTTGTTGTGATAATTGTGGATTTGGTATGTTTCGGGTATTTGCGGTCACTGTCTGTTGTTGTTTAGGTTGTAAAGATTGAACATTAGTAACTGGTGTGTTTACCTGTTGCGTTGGGTCAACATTATCTTCGGCTTGGTATGCCGATCCCTTTGGTGTTGTGTTACAAATAGAATCTATATCTGTTTTCTTAACTACACCCTTAAATTGTGGGAATTTACCATTTAACGCTGTTTGAGTGTCTCCACCAAAATATCCATCTTTTTTAACTCCCAAACATCCTTGTAATCTCGTTATTTCAGTTTTATTATAACAAAATAATTTGAAATTGTCAGAACAAGTCACCCATTTAGATGGTTGTTTTTGTTTGTTATTGGCACCTTTATCGTTTGGTTGTTTAGAATCAACCGGAGTCACAGTTTTATTTTTATCTTTTGCGGAAGATAACATATTATCCCAAGAAATAAATGACCACTTATTTGGAATAACAGTTCCTTGACTATTACGTCCTCCTTTACTAAAAGATGCGGTCACTCTAATGGATCTTAGATAATCACTTAATATTTTACTTTCTTGTCCATCTTGAGTTGGTGTTATAGAGTTCGCTAAATCAGTCCCAAGTTCTCTACCATAAGAGTTTCGGTACATATCAACTAATTTCATAAAATCACCTGAATTTTTAATTGCCATTATTGAATTTACTACGTTAGACTCATTCGTATTTGGTATAGAGAATTGACTCTTTAAATTTTGTGCTATTTTTTCAATAGATGAATTGTCTTGTTTAGTAGTTCCCCCCAAACCACTCGGGTTATTAATTGCCGCAGATGAAGTATATTGTTGTTCTAAAACAACTTTATTTAGAAATCTTTCTTCTAATCTTTGATTAGCCTCAGATATATGTCTTCGTTTAGAAAAACTTGTATTCATTTTTATTTTATTTTAGTTTGAAATTAGCGTATTCACCGCTTGGTCCTCCTGAAACATTACCTGATAGTACATCTAAATATCTATCCAATTTTTTTCCTCCTGATAATGCCGGCCAATCTCCATAATATTGATCTTTACATGCTTGAACAACACGCTTAGCCTTTTCTATTTCGGACGCACTTGCTTGGAAACTCTTTCGTCTTGTATATGCCGTGTAATAATCTTCGATATTCTTCTTACACGTTTTTCTATCGATACTTTGATTTTTAATAATGTCAGATAAAACACTATCATCTTTTGTCATGTGTTTTTGTTTGTTTGGATCATACCACATAGTAAGCCCATTTGGGAATAAATCAGGTGGAGCATTCAATTGTTTATCTGTATATGCAACCATAGATTGTTGTTCAACTCTTGATGGGTTTAATACATATCCTAATCCAACAAATTTATCGATAAAACTTTGTTGTTCCTGATTAAATTCGGCGGTTGAGGTATTTGAGTGGTGTACATTTTTTCCACCGACAGAACGATAAAGTGTCGTTGTACCTACAACAGTTTTTTCATGAGTTTTATCCAAGGTATTCAAATCAACGCCAGCAGCTTTCAACTCCTCTAATGTCTTCCAATTTTGTTTCTTGAGAGTTTCAATTTTTGCCTGAGTTTCTTGATCATTGGTAATGATAGTTTGCACTTGATCACATTTCCATCTACCTGTTTTACTACCATCTTGGAATTTGTATGTCATATCAGGAAAAAAATCAACTATTTTGCCGCTTTTTGTTGTGGATCTGTATATGATTCTAGTCTTGTTTTTATCTGTTCTCAATTTACCATCTTTTAAACATCCGGCTTGAATTGATTTTCTCAATATCTGCTCATCGGCACTTGAATACGTCGCAGGAGCAGCCTGTTCTTTCATCAATGATTTATGCATCGATAGAATTTCGTTTTTTTGTGTTTCGTCAACTAAAAATTTTTTCATAATTATTGATTTAAGATATTGCTTACGTCTTCCGCATCCACATCAGTATCAAATTCATCTGTTGGTGATGGCGGTGTAACTGGTTTTTTACAAATTTTATTTATGTCTGCGTCTGTAAATTGTTGATAACCTAATTTACGCAATGCTTCTTGGGTATCAGGACCAAACTTATTGTCGGCAGTCAATCCAAGACATGCTTGAACTTGTCCTATTGCAGGTGCAATACATCCATACTTATAAACACCAGTACAAGGTGTAAAAGTTCCTCCACCTCCTGGTTTAACAGGTTTTCCTTTACATTTTTCTTGGTTAGGATTTTGGGTGCAGTCCTGTACAATTTCCTCATCTGCCATATCTCTAAGATTATCCTCAACTACATTTCTGAGTGGTCTATAAATTTCATTCCATTCAGACGTTTGATCGAAATCGTCATCTAACCATTCTAACAAATCCGCTCCTTGGTCACCATTAAATCTGACCACTAAAGCACAGAAATCGGAAACAGATTGTAGTGCTCTAAATACCGCATAAACTTTTTCCTCATCGGTACCCACACCTTGCATAGCATCATATAATTGATCGGAAAAATCTCTAATTTGAGCATCGGTTACCACTCTTGGTATTTTCTTCACTTTACTTTGATCAGTAACACAATATTTGAACATTCTTTCAACCTTCGCCTTAGCATTGTCCTTATCCATGTACCAAAGAACTAAAGGGGTCAATGCTAACGCCGCCGCTCCCGCGATAACTCCAGCCCCCAAAGCGGGTGCTGCATATATCCCGCTAGCTCCTAAAGCCTTACCTAATGCCGCGGAAGACAGTGCAGTTTTAGTGGCGGCAGCCCCCAAAGCTGTTGCGGGGGTTATACTTGACGCCGCTAATCCGGCACCTACCAAGGCTCCTGTTCCGGCTGCGGCACCTGTTGCAATCGCAGTTCTACCTCCGATATTTTGTTCTTCAATGACTTCTTTATTCTCAGTGAGAGTTTTCGATGAGTCATAACTCATCAATAGTTTTACCCTTTCAAGGGCTTCTTGTGGATTATATTTTGGCTGAACCATATTTTTTATGTTTTTATTATAATATATAAATATATCATAATGTAAAAAAAAATATTACACTTTGTATGGTGTTTCGCTAAATATAATAGTATTTAAATTTTCACAATTATTAGATAATTTATTTTGGATGTATTGAACAAACTCGTCTGATGATTCAAACGATTTTACATCATTATCTTCAATAAGATTGAAGATCTTAATCTCCTTTAATACGTCGAATTTATTGATTATTAGTATTGTAACCCCATTGATGTTTATTGATTTGATTAGTTCGTTGATGTCCAACCAATTTAATTGTCTTGCTCTTCCTGTTGTTGCACCGAATTCATCGAACTTATTTCTAATATAATCGAATATCTCGTCTGATGGTTCAAATTTTTTGGAACCCACATAAGTTCTATATGCTTTTGCAATACCATAAACATCTCTTATTTTTTGATGTGGAACTCCATTGTTAAGTGCCCCTCCGACTGTGCAATGTGAAGATGTTACATATGGATAATCCCCCCAATCTATATCCAATTCGAACCCTTGTGCTCCTTCAAATAATATTTTTACTTTATCATTACCATACAATTCATCGTATATGTCGATTACATAATCTTGTATTTCTTCACAACTCTCGGCTCTTAATCCTGTTCTTCCGTATTTGTTTCTGTATGCTGGACCTGTCCCCGTTTTTGTTGTCCCAATGATGGACTCGTCTGTTTCCTCATCGATGTATTCTTGTTTGACTATATGAACTCTTTTATCAATTAATAAATTACTTTTAACATCGAAACCCAAGTTTTCCAAATAAGTAATTTCTTCCAACAATTTATTTGTATTGAGAACGCATCCATGTCCTATTATCGACTTCTTATTGTGTATTATACCCACTGGGATGAGATGTGTTACAATTTTTTTATCATTATGATAGAATGTGTGCCCAGCGTTCCCACCTCCATTATAACGTATTATATGAGTATAATCATTCTCATTAACCAAATGATTTGCAACCTTACCTTTTCCCGTATCACCGGCTTGCAAATCAACAATAATATCCGCAAAATCTATCATATGTCTTTTTTAACAATATTAACTGATAATGGTAATAATATCAAACAAAAAACCCCTCGAATTTGAGGGGTTTTATGATTAGAAACCTTTTTGAGGAAATCTTGTCCACTTATTTGTCCATAGTGGTTTATCAAGTTCGGGTATTACCACATCTATCTCTTTATTTCCTTTGGATAGAGATAATGTTTTAAGTTCTTCACTGGTTAATATGGTTGTTGCTTTGCTTATGAAATTAAGGGAGGGGGTGAAGGTTCCAATTGAATTATTCTCGAATACTGAAACACCATCTTTAAGGAATTGTGCGGTTTCGTTACTCTCCAAACTCAATCCACCTTTCATCCATCCCCAAACCACACTATTTTTCATTGTGAATTGGGTTGCTCTTCTGAATCTTAATCCCAAATTGTGATTCGATAATGAAGATGAATTGTTGGGTCCGATTAAAATCATATTTAAGAGTTTTGGGTGTGTATATGGTTGTGCCGCAGAACCTGTTCCATCATTATCACATTCAACACCATTACCGGCGTCTCCTGTATCAACAAATTGGGGGTCTCTTTTTGATACTCCATAATTTATTGTTCCTGTGTATCCAAAATCAAAATCGTAGTCATCATCGGCGGTTGAATAAGCATATAGATATTTTGGTGAAACCGTTCCACCGAAAAACTCGAACGCATCATCATTCGCATATATGGTTTGAACATACTCTATGGTTGTATTTCTTCCAACACCACCTAATGTAAGGGCATTAATTTCTGAATTGGGGAGTGCAGCAATTCCCGCATATTCGATTCTAACATATTTCAATATTCCACTATTATCATCATCGTTTGTTCCACCAAATGGTCGTCCAATTCCTCCTTCGATTGTTGGTTCCGATGTTCTATTTGTTTTGGCTTTCCCCAATATAACAATCCCACCCCAATCACCAGGTGATTTTTGTCCATCAGGTTTATCTGAGGTGAAAATGATTGGCTTTTCGGGAGTTCCTTCCGCAATTATCTTCGCTCCTCTCTCAATACATAACGCCCCCTTTTCTGTTATATCAGATACAATCTTTGTTCCTGGTTGGATTATGAGAGACGCTCCGTCTGTTACATAAACATAACCCTTCAATGTCCATACCTTGTCGGATGTAAGGGTTGTTGTTGTGTTTATGGTTCCAACCAAAGTTGTTTGAGTGGGAACATTGATTGGATTATCATCATCTCCACCAAGATCTTTTGTGCAACTTGCAAAAAATAAAAATGCCGTCAAAATTGTTAATAATTGTTTCATAAATTAAGATTTAATGTTAATGAGATTAATTGTTCATTATTTGTTTCAATTAATTCTCGGTTGTTTATTTGTTGATAGAATTTTGTGGGTTGGGATAATATATCTGAACAGGATAATTTGATTTCACCATTGTTTATTTTTCTTAAATAAACAAAATCAACAATATCTCTGGAATTTTCGAATATGTCAGGGTAACCTTGGAATCCAACTGCGGAAATCCTGTCTCCAACTCGATTATAACTCAAGTTAAATGTGTTTTTTCCTGTCTTATAGTTAACTCCACCATTGATTACATAATTAGATTGTCCCTGAAGCTGTCTTGATACACCATTCACATTCACACTTGAAGTGATTAACGCCAAATTTGAATAAACATCAAATTTTTCTGTTACTTTCTTCCTTATCTCAAACTCTCCACCATATAAAATTGCGGATTCGGGGTTTGTGAATGTTAATATAAGGTTGGATGGAACCGAACCTTCAGACACCACCTGTTCGATTGGGTTATTGAAGTTCTTTGCGAATAAACATATGGATACATTCTCACCATTTTTGGGATAATATTCAAATTTCAGGTCAGAGTTAAAGATGTCAGTTTTTTCAAGTGATGGATTACCCAATATTTGGGCATTTCTGATGAAATCATAATAAGCAAAGTTTGCAACTTCCCTGAACTCAGGTCTAGATAGGGTTTTGGAGAACGAATATCTTATTTTTACCTTGTTGATTGTCCAAGTTAGATTCAAAGATGGTAAGAAGTCCAAATATTCCCGATTAACATTGATTTTTTGTCCCGAAAAGTCCGCAGTGGATACATCAAACAGGTTATATTCCGTTCTCAATCCACCATTTATCCTCAAATTCTTAATTTCTCTATCATAAGACACATATCCCACATATAAATCGAAATCAGCGCCATATTTGTCGGTATTATTGGTAATTTCATTCAATAAGTCAGAGTCATCATATCTGAAAACCCTTGCTTTGAAGTTCCTAAACTTTTTTTGATGGAAACCACCCACCTTAAATGAACCAACATTATGATTAAGAGAAGAAGTTATGTTGTTCTCATCCATAACCGACCAAAACCGATAAGAATCCCTCCAAGCAACCGAATATTCATCATCAGAACCCAAAGATCTCACGATTGGGTTGATTCGATAGTCGGGTTGATCCCGTAACATCAAGTTATGTCCAACAACAAAATCGGTATTTCCGATTTTTCCCTCAAATTGGGTGTTTATATTGGTTTTTCTAACATTATTGGACAATGTGCTTCTAACCTCTTGCAAATTATCATAATTTTCACCTGTTCTATTCAGAAAGGATCTTTCAATCTGATGATTTACCATCGATTTCAATGAAAATTTGTTTTTATCAATATATGTAAGGTTAATTAACCCATTTATTGATGAATTTTGGTTAAAAACGGTGTCCTGATATTGATATGCTAGTTCAGTAGAGGATTGATAGTCCTTTCTATCGATATAATTCAAATTAAACGATTGTCTTGCGTTAACAGAAGCCAAAAAATACCAAGAATCCTTCTCATAACCCGCAGATACATTACCATTTATGTTTAGATAAGACAAAAATGACTTTTGGGTTGGAGAATAATCAATAAGTTTGGTGAACGCCCTTCTATCACCATTCGTTCCGACTCTGAATGAATATGTTGAAGGAAATTGCGATGGAAACTCGACAAAATCCACCAATTTGAAGTTTTTGAATGTGGACACACTCCCATAAGTCGTTCCGTAACCTACATTGAAAAAATTATCCGAAACTTCCTTTGTCGTAACCTGAATAACACCTCCACCAAAGTCACCAGGCAAAAATGGTGTTGCCGATTTATTAACAACAACATTGTCTATCATATTAGAAGGGATAATATCGAAAGAAAACGCCCTTCGATCTGGTTCCGAAGATGGCAACACACTCTTGTTCAATAATGTAAAATTATATCTGTCCGATAATCCTCTAACAAGGACAAACCTATCATTCTGTATGGTAACACCATTGATTCTCCTCAAAGCATCACCAACAGATCTGTCTGGTGTTTTCTTCAAATATTCAGAAGATATACCATCCGAAACAACAACATTGTTTTTAATCAAATTTATAACCGCAACAGAACTTTCCTTTTTTCCCGCAGTCCTAACCGTAAATTCAGGTAAATCTAATGACCAAGTAACAGTATCTTGACCATAACCAAGGAGGGGGAGTAATACAAACAATAAAATTTTTCTAATCATCATAAATTTTTTTACAATAATTAGAAAAAGAATCTACTATATTACCATTTTCAATGCTATCAAATTATTAAAAATTAGGGTCGTAGTATTTTGGTTCATAATTAAACTCAATAAATTCGGATTTACCTTTCTTACCTATCGCATATTCTCCCTTTTTGTTTTCAAATACAATCGCACCATCCTTACCATCTGAAGCAAATACAAAATAACTTACATTCAAATTTTTTAAATTTTCTATGTTATAAGAATAAACTCTATAAGTTTTTTTACCGTTGTATTCATTTATATAATACCCAGAAAAAGGTTTCGCTTGATATGTTCTAATTTCTTTTCCGTCTTTTATTAATGAAAAATCAATACCCGATCTATCTTTGGGTGAACCAGGTAAATTTAAACTACTCAATTGTAAATTGGGAGTGTTAGTTAAAAATGAGTCAATAAAATTGAATGCCTTCATTTCATTTTTTAATCCTGATAAATAACTTCTTTTATTTAATTCTATAATTCTTTTTAAGAAATCACTATTATCAAATAGTGTTGATTTATTATCTACTATCCATTTCTTAAAGTTCTGTATGTCCGTAATATTATCTATATTGTTTTTTCGTTTGTATTCTTGTATGATTTCTTCTCTTACTTTTGGATTTGTATCAAAATAATTCATTATAGACCAATCTCCTCCCTCAAAATTTTCTAATCCAATTTCTTTTGCATAGTCACCTACTTGGTATATATTTACAACACCACCTCTTTTACTGGGTCCTCTACCTGATTTTGAATCCCAATTAGAACTTTCTTTATACAATTCCTGTAATGCATTAAAAACCGCCTCTTTATATGCTGACTTTATTTGTTCATCTGTCACTTCAGGTGTAGATTCGTCTTTTTTTCCGTATTTTTCATTAAATTTACTTAGTGACACAAATGGTGTGAAATATGGTTCTTTTGAAAACTTAACATCATCAACATCAAAAATAAATTCGTTGTTTTTTTTGTTGAAAAGTCGTATTTTTGAGGTATCATCGCTAATTTCACCTTCTTTAGGTCTAAATTTCTTTGCTCCGTTGAAGAAAACTTTATTGTGATCAACCCCAAAATCATCAAAAACATAATCAACAATCGGAGTTTCATTTAATAAACCTCCAACCAAATATTTGAGTTGATTTTCACTTATTATATATTGTTTTTTCATTATATACCCAATTCTTTTTTTATTTTTTTAATAACTTCATTATTGGATTTAATCAATTTTGCAGTTTTCAGGATAGATTTCCTCCTTCTGGGTAGTTTGGGGTATTTTTTGTTCTTTGCCATTACATTTTTAATGATAAATACTTAAAAGATTACAAATAATTAACAATATAACCTTTGAAAAGGCTCAAAAGTTGTACTATATTTATAAAAAATCAAATGAATATGGAATATTTAGTAGCGGTAATCTTGATAAGTTATGTTGGTGCGGTTGTATCATTTACGTTAATGAAAAAATTTTACGACATATATACTGGTGAAGATTGATTAAATTAGTTACTATACATCTCAGGTGTAATTTCAGATTCACTAACAGGTTTTATAATATAATCAAAAACCTTAACAAATCTGTTTAATCTTAAGTTCTCAGGTATCATATCTGAGAAATATATTTTTTCTATCATTTTTTCAAGCGGGTTTCTAATTTCTTCATTATATTGTTCCCAGCTAATATCAAAAATTACTGAAATCCCTCTTGGAGTATCTGGCGTTAATAACGCCCAATCGTTGAGTTTATATCCTTTAGTTTTATATGCTTCAACCACATCAATAAGTCCAAAAACAAATAATGTATCATATTTGTAAAAAGAGTCTTTATCAATTATTAAATCTTTAATAAAAGGAAATTGCTGTCTTACCGCTTTTTTTATTACCTTAAATTCAAAATTTCTTTCCGTTTCTTCAATTGTCATTTGAATACTTTTTTTAATAAATATGTTTTAAAATCAAATATCAAAAGAAACAATGGTTATAATTTTAGTTTCAGGAAGTATCGCGTCAGCGGCTTCTTTTATCATATCCCTAACAATCAAATCACTATCCAAACTTAAATCATCAAAACGTTCACCCAAGAATATTTTGACTTCAACCAAACAGGTTTTGTCCTTTAACAAATATTCGATGTTCCTGACTTCCAATTTACAATTTGTACCATATATGTCTTCTAACAAATCTTTATTAGATTTGTTTACAAATTTTTCCAATAATCGACAATATTTTGTTTTTTTGCTCATTATATCAAAATAATTTTATATAATTGTGAACTACCCAACCACTAAAGATGGTTGGGCTTCAGGAATCATAGACTCACCTAATGGTAACGCCTCCTCCTGTTTTTGTTTAATGTCCGATTCTATTCCATAACCAGACAATATGTTTATTCCTTGTTTCAGGATGTTTTTACTAGCGTTTAAATCTCTATCGTGATGTTCATTACAAGATGGACAAGTCCATTCTCTAATAGAAAGATTTAAATCTTGGTTTATCCATCCACAATTAGAACAAGTTTTACTAGATGGAAAAAATCTGTCAATTTTGACAAATGATTTATCATTCCATTTTGACTTATATTCTAACATTGTGTAGAACATACCTAAACTAACATCAGATAATGATTGAGCCAATTTATGATTTTTCATCATATTCTTAACCGCTAAATCCTCTACAGATATAATGTCGTGGTTTTTGACAATTTCTGTTGATACTTTATGTAAGTAATCTTTTCTGACATTAGTTATTTTTTCGTGAACTAAGGATAATTTAATTTTTTGTTTTTGTCTACTATTACTACCTTTTTGTTTTTTAGATAGTTGTCTTTGTTCGTATTTAAGTTTTTTTAATTTATATTTTAAAACTTTAATATTTTCATAGGTTTTCCCATCTGAAAGTATTGCCAAATCTTTTATACCAGTATCGATACCAACACTTGAGCCTGTTTTGTCTAATGGTTTACAATTAACTTCACAAGTTATACTAACATAATATTTTCCTGTTGTTGATTTGGTTATTGTTGCAAATAATATTTCACCTTCTAATTCTCTATGTAATTTTATTTTAATCCCTTCTTTAAATTTAGGGATGATTAACCTTTCATTGTTAATTAAAACATTTTGTGGTATTTTAAAACTTTGTCTGTCGTATTTTGATTTAAATCTTGGAAACTGATTTTGTTTATTAAAAAAGTTTTTATAAGCGGAGTCAAGATTTCTGATTGAGGACTGTAAAGATTGTGAATTAATTTCTTTTAACCAATCAAATCCTTCTTCTTTTTTTAAGTCAGTTAATGTTCTTGCGTTATCATAATAATTTAATGAAGTTTTTTCGTTTAAATATTTTTCTTTTCTTTCGTGAAGAAACCTATTAAACACAAATCTGCAAGCACCAAAATGTTTGGATAATAACTCCATTTGTTCTGATGTCGGTTCAATTCTAAACTTATATGATTTGTGAATAATCTTCATATATTATAAATATCTTGATTTCCTACAAAAGACAGAATTTTTGTAAAATGTTTGTATTCTGTGAAAACATATTTACAAAAATTCTTTACTATGTCAAAAAAA
>JACCDP010199993.1_pt1 | contig 11895 bp, 4 predicted proteins | sample 7445841 | NCBI WGS metagenome assembly JACCDP01 (sample SAMN15323441, study PRJNA562643) | freshwater metagenome | isolation source: river surface water | place: USA:Blue River Watershed | collected 2017-08-17
AAATGAACGGCATCTGTGCCGGGATGCCCTCCATGCCCTTTATCAGAATGTCGGCTGGAACGCCAGTGTCAAATTCCTTATTGCCGATCTTGACCTTCTCGGTGGCCAGCACAGCGTAGCGGTCTTCACCATCTACCTTAAACTGCACAACGTCCCGGCCCTCTGCTTTGCGCACCAGCTTGGCGGCGCTCAGGTCCAGCAGCTCAAACACCGCGTTCTTGGTGGCAAGGTTGCGCATACCCATGTCGATGAGCATGTTGGTGTTCTGCACCGAGCTGGTCATGAAGTCCAAGATCGGCTGATCGCCACCAACAAGCTCTTGTAGGTAGGGCTGGGACTTGATCGAGCCAATCCTAATCGGCGTCTCGTTGCCAATCAGAAGCTCAGCTACACCGTTGCGCTCCCGGTAGAACGGAATATAGTCATTCTCGGCAAGCAACCGGGCAGCAGTCTTCTTCGACAACGCGCCGGTCTCCACAACGAAGTTGATCAAGTTGCGGTTGTAATCGTTGTACTCGCCGCGTGCCTTGTCGAATATCTTCTTGAGCTCCGGGTTGTTGTTCACGACGCTGAGCGCACTGTCCAGATCAGCGCGGGTGACACCCTTGCCAAAGTTGAGCGACTCGAAGCCTTTGTTGTCGGCACGGATCGCAGCCATGTACGCAGTGAACAGGCGGTTGACGGCTTCGCCGTTGCCCACCATCGGGCTGGCGTCCTTGAGCGTCTCCACTACACCCTTGATGCTCGGCCCTTCCTGCGCCTCAATGACACGCTCGACCTTGCCGTCCGCTCGCTTTTTCTCCGCAATCACGGGAGCGCCTGTGCCCACGGCTTGGGACACCATGTTCATGCGCTGATCGTACATGCGCATGTAGTAGATCATCTGCGTGCCTTGCAGCTCAGGCATGTACTTGCGCAGCCGCTCAAAACCGGCGAAGCGATCTACCAGTTGGGTCTCAAGCCCAAGGAAACCACCCGAGGCTGCACGCACACGCTCGTTGACGCCGCGCTGCTTGGTCACAAACGGGTCAAGCTTGCCAACAGCCTGCTCCATCTCGGGAGAGACGTATGTGGGCTCTATACTGAGCAACGGCCCACGCGTGCTCGTCGGAATTGGTGTTGAGCTGCCGTAGACTTGATCGACCGTTGTTTGCAGAACTTCTTCCGACAATGCCACAGCGTCAGCAAAAGCCGACTGCGCAGCTTGGGACGGCATATCAAAGAACTTTGACAAAAGCTCAATGAACCTTGTAAAGACGTTCTTGCGCGGCGCGTTTGACGGCACTTGGGTGAGCAGCTTTTGAAAACCACGATCTGAATACAGCTCAGCCAAAAACTCGTCGTTGTCTGTGAGTCCGTAAATTTCTTCAGGCTTTTGTGCCTGCAGCTCCATCCGTTTCTGCCGGAAGTACGCACGCCCCTCCGGTGTTTTGAGCCAGTCTTTCACGCGGTTACGAAGTTCTGTGACGCGCTGGTCAAGCTCCTTGTTTACGTCCAACCCATAAAAAGTGGCTGCGTGCATCAACTCGTGCAGCAGCGTTTTGTTCGTGCTTGTGCGTCCGTGAGATACGACGACCGTATTGTCTGTGTGGCTAAACACCCCGCGTGCTGCACGTTGACCCGCAGTGAGCGTTCCGTTAAGCGCATACACCCGTCCTTGCCCACCTCTTGCCACAGGAGCTTTATCAAAGACCTCAGCAAGTCGTTCAAATAGCGCCCGAACCATCGGGGATGTGGTTTTACGTGCGCCGTACCTTGCCGCCTCGGCAAATGTCATGCCGTTGTACTCAGCGTCGTCAGCAACGCCTTGAGCTTTGTAGCGCGTAGCTAACGCTTCTGCGGTCTGCTCTGGTGTGTCATTTAAGAAACGACTGCTTATGGATCGTGCCGTAGTGCGCTTTGCAACCGGCGTAGTAGTGCGAGGTGCTTGCGGTGCCTCAACTTTTGACAGGTCGAGCGCGTTCAGCTCACGCAAATACTCACGAAACTTTTCAGGTTGCGAGCTGGACGCGGCCATCCGTGCGTACTTTTCGCGCAGTGCGGCTGCTACCGTTGCAAGATTTCCTGGCCCCGGCGCTTTTCCGTACGCCTCAAAATCTTGACTGAGCTGCTTGAGCACCTGCGCTTTAGTGGCGTCTTTTGGCGGCAGGTCTTGCCACATGACGCCGTCATAAGCAAGTTGGTAATTGGCTCTTGCAGGAGATAGCAGTCCCGGCGCTTCCTCGGCTTGCCCCCTACGCAGCATGCGCCCGGTTTCTTTGCGCAGCTCTTTCTCTGCCTGCCGCTCCGTGCGAGCCTCAGCAATCGTTTCTTTCTGTGCGGCTTTCAGTTCTTTGATCTGCGCCTCGATCTCTTTGCGCTTGGCCACTGCGTTGGCGCGGGCTTCGTCTTGGCGCTTGCGTGCAGGCGTGCGCGGCTCGGCGCGGTTGGCGTCGATGTAGTTGATCTGGCGCTGAGTCTCTTGGAGGTCCGCGTTGGCTTTGGCCAGCTTCTCCAATGTGCTGGCGGCGTACTCTCCGGTCTCTTGCTCTTGTTTGAACCGGCGCTCTTGCTGAGCGACAGACTCTTTCTTGACCTGGGTCTCAACGCGGCCCGTCTGCACATTGCGCACAGACGCAATGGTGCGCCGCGCTGTCATCTTGAGCGGAGCGATGCCTGCTGTTTCTTCAAACAGCTTCAGCGTCTTGTCCAGCTCTGCTGCCTGAGCTTCGTCAAACTTCTTCTGCGCTGCCGCGCTTGTATCCGACATCCGCTCCTGCTTGAGCGGCGCGTTGTTCAGCAGCTCGTACACCTTGTCGTACGAAGCCTCGATGTCCTTGACGGCTGCAGCTTTCTCTGCTGCCGTGGTTGCAGCCGCGTGCGCCTCTTCCGCCTTAGCAATGTTCTTGCGCTCTTTGGCAACGTCTGCCTGCACCTTGGTGTCGGACGTGTCGCGGTAGACGCGCACAATATCCACAGCACCGACAGTTGGTGCTGCTTGCTTAGACTCAAGCAGCTTGACCCGAGCATCTGACGCTGCCTGCTCTGCGTCTTGCAACGCCTTCAAGGCTTTATCAATTTTCTGGCGCTCAGCTTCGCCCTTGCGGATGATGCTGTTCTCAATCGTGTCCGTGGCGTGCTTCTCAAGCAGCTTCTGCTGCGCGGTCCTAGCGTCTTCCAACGCTTGCTTGGCTTCAGCAACCGATTTTTCTGTGGCGGTTATCTGTTTCTCAACCCGCTGCACAGCTTCCCGAGTGCTGGGGTAGCGTGGGCCTATTGCCAGTTGCTGCGTGATAAACGCGTAGTCTTTGCCAAGCTGTTCAAGTGCTTGCTCAGAAGCTTTGACGGCGTCTTTCAACTCATCGACGGTCTCATTGATATCGCGCAGGGCACGACGACGGGCGTCTTGAACGCGGTCTGCGGCTTCTACTGCCGGTTGCCCGCGAGTCAAGGCAGCCTTCAAATTTTGCGCGGCTTTGCCAATCTCAGTCTTGGGCTTGGCTTTCTCAATGTTGCTGAGAATCTTATCTGTCTGAGCAATCTTTGCTTGCAGCGCCTCGGACTGTGCCTTGACTTTGTCGGCCTGTTTCTTGGCCCGCTCCTGCTGACTGCGCAGTGCAGCAATTTTCTTCTGCACCTCAGCACTGCTGAGGTACTTTTGAAACTTCTCAGGCGTGGTCCGGAACGTGCCTCGCTCAGACGTACCGGCGAACAACTCCTCTTGCCCTTGGTCACTTACACCTGCTCGGCGAGATGTCTCCAACGACTGTTGCAACTGCGGCGACAAGTCAAGCGCCCGGCCTGTGGCCACACGACGCACCTGCTCAAGCACTTCAGCTTGCATCTCCGGTGACATGTTCTTCATGCGGCGTTGCAATTCTTTGAGCGTGCGGTAGTCTTCGTCCGTCTTGGCGCGGTCAAACGCGGCTTCAAACTGTTTTTCAATCGAACGCTCGCGGCCTTCGGGCTCTCGACGCAGCCCTTCCATAACGATCCGTGCTTTGCCCGGTGCCTTCGGTGCAACTGCGGCGGGGGCTTTGATGCCGCCCACACTGTCCATGATGCTGCGCATCTGCGCACGCAAAGAGCTGGATGCGGCGGTAAAGTTGGGAAACACTTGCCGCCCTTTGGGCGGACGACGCGTCTCCGCACTGCGCAACGTCAGAGTGCCCCGCGTAACAGCGGGAACTTCCAGCTTGTTGAACAGCGGCGCCCCACGGAACACCAGTTCATTGAGCAAGTTGTTCACACGCCCGACAAGCTCGGTTTGTTTTTCCGTAGAGAGCGGCTCTTGTTGGGCTTGTGCGCGACGTGTGTTGACCTCCAGCAGCGCCTGCCCTGCCACCACGTCTTTGAGTCGCTCTGCAGCATCAGCAAGCGTGCGTTCCTCCCCGGCTGTGCGTTTCATCTGTGGATCAGACTCCCGGACAGACTGCACAAACGATGCAAGCTTGTCGTACGCCCCCAGTTGTGCCTGCGACATCCGCGTCACGCGGTTGGCTGCCATAGCCTCCGGGGTCAGGCGTCCTTCAACGCCCGTTTCCTTGATGACCTCGCCAAAGTCCAGATCGTCAACGGAGCGCGTGTCATCGGGTGCACGCAGGTCCTCCATCTGTTTGCGAAGCTCTTGCTCTCGCTGCCGGTTGTCCGTGGCTTTGGCAAATGCAAGTTGCGCCCGCAACTCTTCAATCTGCGACAGGTCGGTGCCGACACCGCCAGAGACCACACGCCCGGCAACGGGGGCTTTGCCGCCACGAAGAGCTTCGCCAAGCTGCTCGACAAGTCCAGAAATCTGACCTTGCCGCTGCACACCTTCAGCCAAAGCAGGACGCTCCGCAGCCTGAATACGCCTGAGCGCCAACACCTCTGGAGCAAGCTTTTGCTCGCGCTCAGCTTCACGCATCGCTTCTTGGCGTTGCTGCTCTGCCTCGTCCAAATACGCCTGCTCTTGGGACTCGATGTCAAGGGCACCGGGCTTGTAGTATTGCGCAGCCGACTCCGCTTTAGTCGTGGTCTTGGCTTTGAAGGGAGCGAGCGGAATCTCAGCCTGGGCGGGGGCAGCCGGGGCGGCAGGCTGAACAGCCAAATCCGCCACGCCAAGTTCTTTTAGGCGCTCGGCAAGCTTAACCTGTTTGGGCAAGTCCCCGGCTTCTTCTGCAGCCGCCATCTCTTTGCGCAGCCGTTTGATCTTGGCCTCGGGGGACGGAGGCGCTGCCGGGGTTTGCTGCGCAAGCAGCGTCTGTGCTTCTTGCAGCGCGGTCTCAGTCTGGCCGTATAGGCGGCCAAGCTCAATCTTGGCGTTCAGGTCTGTCGTCTGCTGCGCCTGGGTGCGTAGCTCATCGAGCCGGTCGTTGAGCAGCCGGACTTGCTGGTTGTAGTCAACAAAATCTTGAGGCGCCGCCTCCGGCTGGGCCTGCGGCACAGCACCACCAAACCCAGGCAACGTCTGCTGCGGTTCGTAGAAGAACGGTTGGGTCTGCGCGTCGCCCATCCCCGCTGTGGTGGCTTCAAGCTCTGCAGCACGTTGTTGATCTGCGGCTGCCTGCGCTTGCTGAACCTGCGGCTTCAGCCGGTTGTATTCCTTGGCGTCGTCCTTGAGTGCGTCACGCATCTCATTGAGCGCCTTCTTCTGGTCCTCGTACGCCTGTTGAATGTCAGGTGTGGCGTCCTTACCGGGCTTCTTCAGCTCGGTTCGCTGTGCCATGAAGGCATCGCGGCGGGTCTCATAGTCCGTGACAAACTGCTGGGCGTACTCAGGGGAAGCTTTGCGTGCTTCCTCAGCAGCGCGGGCAGCTTCGGCTTCTGCACGGGCCTGGGCAATCTCGTCGGGGGTACCGGCGCCTGCGCCTTTTGCTCGGCGACCCAGCGCCAAGTCCAGCAGCCCCTGAGCCATCGCACCCACAGCGCCGCCGTATGCGGCAGACTCGCCCACCTGTTCAATGATGGCTTGCTCGGGTTTGTAGACGCCCTTGGCAATCAGGTTCTGGGCAATCTGGGCAGCGGCTTCCTGCGCGGCTTCTTCGCCACCTGCTGCCGCAATGCGTTTGAGCTGCGCCGCAGCTCCGGCTTTGATTGGGTCCGCCAAACGACCCAAGATGCGCACAGGCGCAAACATCTCAGAGATGCCAACCACGGAGCCCAGTGCGGTGGCTGTGCCGCGATCCTCGGCGGCAGCGCCTTCTTGTTCGGCTCGTGTCCGGGCTTCGCCAGCCCCAGCGCCGGTACCCAGTGCGGCCATGCCTGCGCGACCTGCCAGACCCAACGGGCCCAGTGCAAAGAAAGGTCCCGTAGAACCTGTAGCCTCGCCAAGCTTGCGACCAACCGTCTCTTCGTATCCGGGGGCAGCGGCAAACGGTGCTTTGGCAGCACCGGCAATCTCCGCGATCCGCTTGCGGGCGCTTTCTTCGGTGTCTTTGGGCAGCAGTGCAGATGCGCCGACCGCTGCGCTCTCTACCAGCCCGATGGCGCCAGGGGCCAGCCCCTTGAAGAACTCACGGACGTTGCCGCCAAACGTGGTCTCAGGCTTGGCTGCGGGCTTGGTACCAAACGCTTCTGGATACATGCGCTGGGCACGCAGCCAAGCGTCTTGTGGCGACTCGCCCTCCCTGATAGTTACAGAAGTCCCGTCGGGTAGAGGCAAATATTGCGCCATGATGCATCCAAATTGTGCGGCTACGAGATTTCCGCCTGTGCAGGCCGATCTGCACAGGCGTCGGAAAATTCTACTGTTTAATCACGCACGCCACCAGTCCCAGGCGTGTTTTGCACAGCAGGAACCGTCATAGCTTGAATCCGCTGTCTGATAAACGCCGCCAGTGCCGGGTCTGTTTGCTCAAGAATCTTCAGCTTCATGGGGTTCTTAGCATACTCTGCTACAAGCGCCGCTTCATTTTTAGCGCCCACTTGTGAACGCAGCTCTGCCAACCGTGCAGCCGCGTCAGCTTGCTTTGCCGCCGTTTCCATTTTGGCAACCCGTTCTTGCACCGTGAGCTGCGCTGCTGTGCGTTCCCCCGCACCTGTCTGCTGCATAGCTTCCCTAGCGCCCGCAGATTGCATCTCGGCAAGTTTGCGACGGTCCTCTGCGGCCTGATCGGCTTCGCGTTGTTTGCCTTGCACCACTGCGCTGAACATAGTTCTCGCGTCTTGTTTTTGAACGCCATATGCGTCTTGGGCGCCTTGCAAAAACATTTTCTGACTGTCCACGAGGGCCTGCCGACGAGACGCTTCCAACCCGCTAAGCTCTCTGTCAGTCATCATGCGCTCGCTGCGACGCGCAATTTCCAACTGTCCAAAAGCGTCGTCAAGTCTGTCTTTGGCCGCAGCCAGTTTGTCCAAGCCTTCGTTGTATGTCTTCAGTCCAGCCTGTGCGCCAACACCCATGTTTTGCAGTGCAAATGGAGACGCACCACTCATCATGGCAAAACCTGCCTGCAACATCGCCAAAGGTCCAAGGTCCTTTTCTTGCTTGCCAAGCTTTTCTTCCCGCGCCTTCAAGCGCGTTTCTCGCTCAGCCCCCAACACACCCATCTCTGCAATTTGTTTTTTACGCGCTTCGAGTGCCTCAGTGGCCGCTGCTTCTTGTGCAGCCGCAACCGCTTGCCGACGCTCCAAGAACGGGTCAATCACCTTGTTGGGGTCAACCTCAAACTTCCGTTGCAAAGCCATAAGCCCTTCTTCATCTAAAGGCTTGGCCGTGCTAGGTGTGAAATCAATTTTTGGCGGCTCGACTCTTTTCCGCAAGTTTTCAATCACATCATCTCGCGCAGCGGCGGGGGCAGGAGCGGTAGGCGGAGGCGTACCCGTATTACGGCGCGGCCCACTAGTACCAGGGCCCGCATTGGCAGCAGGGGCGGCAGCGCCGGGAGCAGCGGCAGGGGGAGTGGTGGGAGTATTGGGAGCAGCGGCAGGTGCAGCGGGGGGCTCCCGACCTTCAACAAGCGCGTTGTACCGCGCTTCCTCTGCGCGCCTTGCGGCCTCTTTACGCAATATTGCTTGCCTGCGTAGCTCGTCCAAAGCCATTTGTTCCGGCGTAGCACCAAACCCAATTAAAGACCCTGCCGCCCCGTTGTATCGCTCTACCTCCCCGCCCTCGTCAAATGCCACGATGCCGCCAGCGGCCATCGCTTGCTCCATGCCCTGCATGTTCTGTGCAGGCAGTGCGGAAACACCGGAGCCCATCCCCGCCACGGCTTGATCAGCCACCTTGGGCTGCTCGGGAACACTCATCTGTGCCCCCGCACGCATCTGTTTGCGGCGGTTGGACTCGGCCAGCGCAAGCGACAAAATGTACGGGTCGGCCTTGTGCATCTGCGCGTAACGCTGCAGCGTCTGGTCCGGCATGCGGGCCAGTTGAGCCGTGATCTGGTTGACGTTGATCATCTCAAGCCCCCATCTTCATCAACGCCAGCTCGTCCAGCCCAGCGCGTGTTTTCTTGTCTTTGTCCTTGATCGCCCCGCCTTTAGCAGAACCCGGAGCGCGGTTCATCATGCCGTACATGCCTGCCCCGGCAAGACCAAGACCTGCCACTTGCGAAGCCATGCTGGGCGCTGCCTGATACCCTTGGGTCGTCATTGTCTGTAGCGGCAGGCCACGCAGCATTGCGTTCATGAAAGCCAGTTGCTGCTGCGGGTACTGCTGGGTCGTGGCGTAGTTCTGCAGCATCTGGTTGATGATCTGCTGCTGTTGTGCCTGTTGCTGGGCGCCAGTCTGTGCCTGCAGCCCGTAAATACCTTGCTGAGCACCGAGCTGTTGCCCGCCAATGTTGGCCAACTGGCCCGCCCCCTGCAGCCCTGCCTGCGCACCTTGAAGCCCAAGCCCGGCGCCAAACTGCCGGGACTGTTCTTCTGCCTGCTGTCCGGCCAGTCCGTACTGAGCACGCTGCTGCGCAGCGGTCATGCCTTGCCCGTAGCCAAACTGCCGGGACTGTTCTCCGGCCTGCTGCGCGGTCTGGAGCGCCTGTTGATTGGCAAGCTGGGCCTGCAAATTCTGTCCAGCGCCAAGCTGCTGGATGCCAAGTTGTGCAGCAAGGTTTTGCTGCCCGGTGGTGAGCCCGGCCTGCTGGTTGGCCAGCGCCGCCTGCATGGCTTGGTTGGCTGTAAGCCCCTGCGCTTGAAGCTGCGCAGCTTGGTTCTGTACATTGGCCTGCTGCTGGCTGCTCAGGTTTGCCAGCGCGGATTGAAGGCCGGTTTGAGTGCCAAGCTGCTGCACGCCAAGTTGCGCGGCAAGGTTCTGCCCGCCCACAGTGAGCCCGGCTTGCTGGTTGGCAAGCTGTGCTTGCATCCGCGCCTGCTGCTCTGCATTGAACTGCTGCTGAGCGTTTTGAAACGCCGCCTGCTGGCCGGTGCCATAGATGTCGCTTTTAAGCTGGGCAAGGTCGCGGGCAGCCGCAGCTTCCCTGACTGCTGTTCGGCCACCACCAAACGCACCGCGCTGGATAGATTGGGCTCGCTCTTGCTTCGCAGCAAGCCCCGCTTGACGTTCGGCTTCCCGAGTCTGTTTGTCCACCACGTTCTGCATGAACGGCGACATGTACGCCTCGGCTGATCCGGGCTGCGTGAAGCTCTGTGTCTGCGCTCTCTCGGCGGGCCCCATCTGGAACGCCTGCAAATCTGGGCGGAACTGCGTTTGCGCGGCAGCCATTTCGGGGGCGGCATACTGCCCACCCTGCACACGCTCGGCAGGCCCCATTTGGAACTGCTGGAGATCAGGCGCTTGGGCCTGCAACATACTGAACTGCCCCGGCTGGTAAGAAGGGGGCGCCTGAAACTGATTGCCAAAATACCCCGGCTGATACTGCCCCGCGTTAAGCGCGGCCTGCGTACCCATCATGGCCGCTTCGGTAGCGGCACCAAACTGGCCAGGGACTTGGAGCCCGGCGATGCCTTGCTGTGCCTGCTGTTGCATAGGGGTAAACCCTGCAACCGCAGATTGTGCGGCTGCCTGCTCGGTCGGACCCATACCTGCACCTTGCGCACCAAAAGCTTGGTACGGCTTGATGCCCGTGATCTGCGTCGTGCCTTCCGGGGTCTGCGTGGTGTTAAAGAGCTGTTGTTGGGTCGCGCCCAGCATAGACTCCACGTAGGGCCGGGCGTATTCAGGGATATTGCTCTGCTGAACCGTCTGCGTTGTCGGCTGGCCACCACCGCCGCCACCAGGGTACAGACGGATGCCGTCACGGGTGTACCCGCTGTGCTTGGTCGTGATAATCATAATTTAACCCTCATGACCTGATGGGTGTTCTGCATACCCATCTTTTTGTACATGTCAACGAGCGACCCTTTGGCCCAACACTGCGCCGTGGTTGCCCCCATTTTGCGCATAATCTCTTTGGCTTCATCAAAGACGTAGTCGCGCACGATCCCTTTGCCGCCCATCAAGTTAACATGCGCTATGCGCTGGCGAGGGTAGTCAATGATGTCGATGGTGGCCGCGCCCGTAATGCCTTCGTTGGGTTCTTCCCAAACAATCAGGCAAGTCTTGCCTGTTCGCACGTTGTACTCGACCTGCTCGATAGTGATTTCTTCTGGATCGAGGTCAATGGCTTTTTGCAGCATCGGGGCGGCAAGCGGCCAAACTGCGGGCAGTTGATTGGGGTGAACGTAGTGCAGGGGCATGCTCAGGCAGGAAGGTGTTTGGTGGAACGGGTATCTCGGGCCACTTTGCCCTTACCCACAGTCTTGGCGCGGCCAGACTGCACGCGGTCCATCATCTTGTACAGCTCTCGGGCTCCTGCGTCCGTTGAGCCGTTGCCCAGCTCCGAGACAATACGGGCAGGCACCACAAACTCACCATCGGCAAGCCGTGCGGGGCGGCGATTGCCAATCACTGCGGGGATAGAGTCAGACACGCCATCACCCGGGCCACGAAGCAGCCTGCCGCCGTCAGAGTATGCGCCAAGGTCCGAGATGCCTCCGCCACCGGCCATCATCTGCATCCCGGTTGAGTTGTCAATGCCCATATCAGAGACACCGCCCCGGGCATTTTGCATGTCGTACACGTTGGCTGCGGACATGGCTTCAACCGGCCCACCGTCAGCATAGGGTTTGTACGTATACGGGCGGTAGGTACTTGGATCGTACTGGAACTTGCTCAACGGCCCTGTGTACTTCTCTACACCCGGCATGTCGGGCCCTCTGTCGCCCATAGCGCCCAGCAATCCGATGCCGGTGGCACCGAGCGCGAGCTTTGCTGGGGTTGACATTGAACCAAGGGCCCCAAGGATACCGGGAGATGCCGCCGCACCTGGGCTACCCATCGCCGCATTGATGACCGAAGCAGCAGAGGCATCTGCGCCCATAGGGATTGCCGCCGCACCAGCGCCGCCTGCTGCGCCCGCAGCTCCCATAAGGCCCGCACCTGCCCCGCCCGTAAGCCCGCCAAGCATCGCACCCTTCAATGGGTCCTGGCCTGTTACAGCAGAAGACGCCCCGCCTAGCGCGGCGCCGATCAAAGCAGCTTCACCTACACCACCGCCAGCCATAGCGTGCTCCTTCAAGTTTGTCAAATCTTATCATGTGGGGTTCTTAGAGGCAATCACTGCGTCAGGTCGTAAAACGAGATGGACCCGACGCCGTCGCCCGTCGTAGCGCCAGAAATTGTGCGTACGCCCAACGTGTAAATGTCACTGACATCTGTCAAAGACACACCAAGCTGCTGGTCCCAGTTAAACCCAGTCGGGGATATTGTGTCGGCTTGCCCGCCGCCGCCAGAGCTTGAAATGTATGCCGTCTGAACAATCGTGCCCGCCGTGGCAATTGCTGTAGCTGCAACATCAAACTCTACGTTGCTATCAGACGGCACTGTCGCAGCCCATGTGGCCCCGGTAAGGACCGGGTTCTTGATCAGGGCAACCTCATAGTTTTGCAGCGTTGTCGGCTGAAACTGTATACGGTTTGGGAGCACGACAGCACCCAGCG
>JACCDP010731346.1_pt1 | contig 11895 bp, 17 predicted proteins | sample 7445841 | NCBI WGS metagenome assembly JACCDP01 (sample SAMN15323441, study PRJNA562643) | freshwater metagenome | isolation source: river surface water | place: USA:Blue River Watershed | collected 2017-08-17
CTGCGCATCGTATCGGGTCTCGGCAATCTTGTATTCGCATCTTAACAATGGGCACTATCAAACAGGCCACCTACGGAGACGAGAAGACGTCAACCGACGTCACCGACGTCCTCGTCAACATGTACAAAAAGGGAAATCAGTCGATCAACGTGGTGGCGGGTTCGTCTCTTCTGAATACGAAAGAGGCGGGCACCAAGGTCGAACTGAACGGCGAAGAAAAGGAGACGATTCGCAAGCAGGCGCTCGAGTCCTGTGGAAATGCTCTAGACGATGCGTGTATGAAGACCACGCAGCAATCGTTGACCGCCAGCAAACTTGAAGAGAAAGCCCAGAAGGAGGCGCAGAAACCGATCGTTGGAGAACGGCTGACGGTCACGGTCGTCGATGCAAGAGGCAAGGAGAAGAAGCTCGTAGTCCCCAAGGACAAGGAGTTCAAGTTTGGACGTCAACCCAACCCGCAGGCCGCTCGGACGAAGCAGATGTACGACAAGTTTGTCGATTACTTCACGGTCGGATGGTTCGGAGGACTCGTGGGCCGAGTGCTGTTCTACTTTATCTGGGTGTTCGGCACGGCGGTTCCTTGGGTTGCTCTGAACCGGCAATATGTACTGGAGTCGGGGAAAGTCATCGACCCCACGCAGTATCCTTGGCTGAAGTATGTGGGTGCGGGTGCGGGCGCTCTCACGGCGGGCTACGGCGGGTTCACTGCTCTCCTCATTTCCTTCATGGTCTTGGGCGCCAAGCACTACATCGGTGAGAGAAGTTTGCTGTTCAATAAACAATGATTGACCTACGCTGGGTTGTTGCGGGGATCATCTTGGGTATGCTAATGTCGACGGTCTTCATACCCCCTACACGGAAACTGAAGTCGGTTCCTGCTCCGAACGACTCCAGTGTCTACCACACCGATACGGGTTGCATTCGATTCGTCTCGGAGGAAGTCCCCTGCGTACAGGGTGCGGATTCGTTGAACTTACTCGCAAGTCTTGCGAAGAAGCAATGATCGAGGTTGCAAAGGTTCTGGAGAAGGGAAAGTTCATCTTTTCGTTCGTCATCGGGTTTGGTCTCTCGGTTCTGCTGTTCCACCGGAACTATGTGGTGAAGAAAGAGGTCGCCCTGCCGTTGGACGAAGCCACCTCTCGTGTCGTCAAGTCCGATGGGAAATGCTACCGGTATCGCGTGGAAGACGCATCGTGTGAAAACGTGTCTAAGAACTAAACAATGGACTCCGACGCTACTCCTCTGGACGCTCTTCTGCCGTCTCCGCAGGGGCCTCAGTCTGCCCCGCCTATTGCTCCGATGCCGAGCGTGATGTCCCCTGGGCATTCGGCGATGGCGCCGACGTTCAAGCCGTCTCTTCCCGCAGTCCGGTATATGCTGGGAAATGCGAGCCTCTACGTCTCCTTCTTCCTAGCAGCGGCGATCATTTCGCTGTCTCTGCCTCGTAACCTGCTCCTTCAGTACGTCCCGAACGCCTTCACGTCAGGTGGTGTCGTGTCATTCATCGGGGCGGGCGTCCTTGGTCTCGCCGCTGTTGTCCTTGCGAACCTCATCAACGGTTTCCTGTCGGGCATCCTTGGCTAAGAGCCGTTGCTTCACGTCAATCAGAGTCTGAAACAACCGTGTGAAGTTCTTGACCCGTGCCGTCTGACTGGCCTTGTCGGGTGACGGGTATTTGGCGAAGGCGATAAGCATGGTCTGGATTCGATTGATTTCGACATCCAGCATACCCTCGTCGAGAGTCCTCCGCACGTGCATCATAATTCGGTAGTCGGTCCACTCGCTGCCGTCCATCTCACAAAACGAATCTGTTTAGTTGAACGGATTCGTTTCGTGCGGACAACATGGCTGACTACTTCGAGATCTTCGACGACAATCGTGCGGGCATCATGAGTGCCCTTGACGGTGCGGTGACGGAAGCCCATGCGTGGGAGTTCCTCGCCCGCTGGAACCCCGAGTGGGAGATGGTTTCGCTGCCGGCCATTGAGCGGCGGCTGGCCAACTTCGACGCCTACGACCCCGACATGTACAGCGACTGCTTCGACATGATCTGGGAGATCGCTCGGACGGACTGGCTCTCCTTCCGAGAGAACTACATCGCTGAGCACGCACCCTGTGGGTGTCGCCAAGCGAAGGGCAAGCTGGCGGACTACTGCTGGCCTCGGTATCCGGAGCCCCGAGAGGCCCCGATGTGTCAGGACATCCGCAACTATGCGTCGCTCTTCGACAACTACACTGCCGATCGCCTGAGCCGGATCGATGGCAAGGTCACCGAGCGTTGCGACTGGGAGTATTGGTCGAATGGGCTTCCCGAGGAAAACGAGGTCTTCTACAACCGAGTCTCGGTCTACGAAATCGCTGACATCACTCGGGCCGAGATGGAGATCATCTCCGAGGTTGCCCGACTGGGGTGGTTCGGCTTCGTCCGAAGCCGTGACTTGGAGATGGCGGCCTACCTCGACGAGTGGCGCCCCCGAGAGCATGACGTTGAGTAAGCTTACATTCTGTCTGCATGTTTGAACAATGAACTATCAGCCGTTTCGTGACCCGCCGGCTTGGTTTCATACACGGATTCTGGTTGGACCGGGCTTGTACCTGACCCCAGTCTTCCAGATCACTCGCAATATTTCCCATGTGATCAACTGTGCCTATCAGAACGACTCACCTGCTTGGTTCCGCAACAAGTTCCCCGATCGGTATGAGTGTCTGTATGCTCCCGACAGTCCCGATGCGGATATTCGCAACTGGCTTCCCCAGTTTGAGAAAGCGATGCACCAGTTTCTTCGAGAGGGAAACGGGGTGGTCTATGTTCATTGTGCAGCGGGCATGAACCGCAGCGCTACGCTTGCACTGGCCTATGTGTGCAAGAACTTCCATTTCCCCATGGATGCGATCATTCAGACGACCCTGCGTCAGCGTCCTTGTATGTTCCAGAATCCAGTCTACATGAACCAAGTGAGGGAACTAATATATGGACGTATTTCGAGTGCGCAAAATTCGGGAAGTCCCGTCCGGAACAACGAACGGAGGGACACTGGACTCCATGCATCAGGAAATCGTTCAGGGTCTCAAAGACTCGACGTTGATTCAGGACAAATTGAAGAACGAACTGGTCTCCCTACAATCGAAGAAGTCGGAACTCTGTGCGAAGAATGATATCTCCTCAGCTGTTGAGATTGCGCACATCGAGAACCGCATTCGAGAGATCGAGACGGATCTCGAGCACGCCAATCCGATTCAGGAGTACTACATGAAGAACATGGACCTGCTCATGGAGTACTACCGGAAGCAGGAGACGCAGGCGGTGTCTGTCCCAAGCGGGAAAGAAACGCCCAACACGTTCATGAAGTTCTTCACGCCCACTGTCGTGGAGAACACTGGACCAACTCGCAAGCAGATGTTTGACGAGTACGTTCAGCGTATGAAGCTGGCACCCAGTGGCGATGCGGTTCAGTTGCTCACGGAACACTGCAGTGCTTGCAATGTGGCCCGAGAGGAGATTAGCTCTGAGGGCATTCTGGTCTGTCCTCGCTGTGGCTCAGAGGAGTATGCGCTGGTGGTCTCTGATTTCCCCAGCTTCCGAGACCCGCCCAAAGAGCGGAACAACTACGCCTACAAGAAGATCAATCATCTCAATGAAATCCTGAACCAGTTTCAGGCCAAGGAGAGTACCGTCATTCCCGAGGACGTGATGAACGAGGTCATTCTGGAGATTCGCAAGCGCCGCATCTCGAACATCGCAGACCTGTCGGAGGACGATATCCGTCAGATTTTAAAGAAGCTGGGTAGGTCCAAGTATTATGAGCACCGAGCCCACATCCTTTCCCGACTCAACGGAAATCCGCCTCCTACCATTACGCCTGAGATTGAAGAGAAAATTCGAGCAATGTTTCAGGAGATTCAGGCACCCTTCCTACTCTACTGTCCCGACGACCGAACCAACTTCCTCAGCTACAGCTACATCCTCTACAAGTTCTTCGAACTTCTGGAGCTGGATGAATACAAGGTCTTCTTTCCGCTTCTCAAGAGTCGTGATCGACTGATTGCGCACGACCAGATCTGGAAGAAGATCTGCGATTACCTGCAGTGGGAGTTCATTCAGTCTGTCTGAGGAATCCCTCGTCTTCGTCGCTGCTCTCCGAGTCGTCGTCTCCCTCGGGGCCAGCCTCGATATCGCTGTCCTCGTCGTCAGACGGCTCTGCCGGTGGCAGGTCTGCGGTCAGTGCTCGCAGGTTCTTGATGAATTCAACAAAGTCGTTGCGCTGCTCTCGGAAGAGATCCTGTTGTTCGGGATCTTCTGGGTGCACTTGGTAGAGCCACCGCAATATGCGAGCGCTGATGCGCCAAGAATCACGGTTCAATGGTTGAGCCATGCTCCCCAATGGTAAATTTTTAGCGGATTCGTTCTGTGACGAAACATGCAATGGTGCTCACCAGTCGTGGCCCATCGGATAGAACCCGACGTACGCCAAGTTCTTGAACTTGCGCTGCCACCACTTCGTGATGAACTCCTGCAGCCGCTCGGTCGACACGTAGAACGTCACAGTCATGTGAATGTCGTTCTCCTCGTCGATGCGGTACTCCAGCGGGTCGGGGCGTGCCATGCCACACGGCTCTCGGTACGTCGGCACCGGCACGAACCGGTAGCTCGCCGTCTTCTTGGGCATCGCCGAGCACGTGAAGTCCGTCACGAAGTTGTACAGCCGCTCCAGCTTGCCACGGTAGCGCACGAAGCCCTCCACCCCCTTACGGGCGGCGAATTGCTCGAGCAACCGGTCGTAGTCCGCCTTGAGATTGACCATGTTCGTCTCCATCTCCTCGATGGCGATGCGAGTCATGTCGATGCGGTTGAGGAGCTCCATGTCGGTGAGGTCGGCCATTTTGTACCCCACACACTGAGTCAGTTGTCTGGTCCAAACGGATTCGTTTTTCGCAATTGAAAACGAATCCCCCCGGTTTATAAATAACTAAAAATACGATGGTCGTCTACACATGCCCGAAGTGCTCAAAGGTATTTGGTCAGAAAAGCCACTTTACGGCTCATTCGAACCGGAAAACTCCCTGCGCAGAAGAACCCACGCCACCCACCGAGTCAACTGCCTACAAGGTCGTTGATCTGTTCTCGGGAGCGGGTGGACTGACGATGGGCTTCACTGATCCACGTTACAAGGTCCTCTTCGGCGTTGAACACGACAAGTACGCAGCGCAGACGTATAGTGCAAATTTCGAGCACCCAATGCTCAACGAGGACATCTGCAAGCTGAATACAGATGAACTCGTTGCCCAGTATGGAAAAGCCGACCTTGTCATTGGAGGGCCGCCGTGCCAAGGGTTCAGTATGGCGGGAAAACGGGATACGAAGGACCCTCGGAACAGCTTGTTCATGGAGTACCTTCGCTTCGTTCGAGCCTTTGAACCCAAGTACTTCGTCATGGAGAACGTGCCGGGTATCCTTACGATGAAGACGGCGGCGGGTGAGTTGGTCGTCAACATCATCCAATCCGAGGTCAACGCTATCGGATACAATCTCAAGTGGAAGATTCTGCTTGCGTGTGACTATGGTGTCCCCCAGAAGCGCCGTCGAGTGATCTTCCTCGGCTGGCGCAATGGAGTGCCCGAGCCCGAGCATCCCGCTCCGACTCATACCAAGGACACATACGTGTGTATGCGGGATGTCCTGCTCCCACGGGAAGAGGTTGCTAGCAAGTACTACCACAGCCAGAAGATGATCGACGGATTCAAGGCTCGAAAGGAACGGAATGAGAAAAATGGCAAGGGGTTCGGAGCTCAGATGATCAAGGATGATCAACCTTGCTATACGATCTCGGCTCGGTACTACAAAGACGGAAGCGACGCACTGGTCCAGTACTCTGAAGACGCCATCCGCAAACTCACGGAGAAAGAAGCCGCACGAGTGCAGTCCTTCCCCGACACGTTTAAGTGGCCTTGTTCGGCCGTACAGACATACAAGCAGATCGGGAACGCTGTGGCATGCAAACTTGCCTCAGCTATCGGCGGCGCCCTCTTGGAACGCCTTCATGCGGCGTAGGAACTCCGCAAACGACCACGTGTGGTCGGTGATGGGGGCGTGTGGGTAGACCACGATGGCGCCGTGGTGCTGGATCGATGCCAGCGTGCTTGGATTGGGAGTCTCTCGAGTGATGATGATGAGCTTCATGCACAGCGGCACGCACCAGACGTCCTGATTCCAGCGCTCCCGCAGGGTCGTCTTCTTGGAAATGATGTAGCACGTCCGCATACTGGCGGGGCGGGCCTCGTTGGCCACGTACCCGTCAATCTTGTGGACACCGCCGTCCTTCCGCAGGCAGGGGATACCCTCGGCGTTGATGTACACCTGACCGGTGATGTCCACGCCGTGCCGCTCCGCCACCTGCATGATCGCCTCCTCGAACGACGAGCCCGCAGTGGACTTGTCGCTCTGCATGATGGATGCGATCATGTTGCGGAAGTGGTCCTTTCCCTTCTTGTCCTCGGCCTCGTAGAACCTCGAGGTCAGGTAGGTTTCAAGAGGCATCGCCTCGAGCGCCTCTCGGGACATGTAGTGGTCGAGTTCGAACTTCTTGCACCGTGCGGCTCCCTCGAGCTGCTTCTGGCGCCAGAAGTCCTCCGTCGCATGCAGGAGTTCGTCGTCAACAGACATTGTGGCCCAAGTCTCTCCGTGAACTCGATGGTTCACAGCAAGACAAGTGGGGGCAAGGTCTAGAATGTTGGTCCAAACGGATTCGTTTTCTACTTCCCCCACCCGTGCATCATCGCCTGACCCAGACCCCCGCTTCGAACAGAAAGGAGCATTCCCATTCCGTCACTGGTAACGTTAAGGAGAAAAGGACCGCCGATTGGCATCCAGCCCTTTTTGATCATGTCGTTCACCACTAGGATGAGTTCCTCGTAGTTGTGTGCGGTTGCGATCGTGTACTCCACCATTTGTTTGAATTTGTAAGACTACTTCCAGCTAACTGTAACCCGAGTCTGGAGCTCTCGAGAGCCCGGACGGATGTCTACCCAATCCTGCGAGACGTTCACATCGCAATCGGGGAACTTGCGACGGAATCCTTCCACAATCTCTTCGTCGTTGAACCCCGACATTCTGAGGTGGCGTAGCTCTTGGGGAAGTCGGTTGTTTGGCTGACCCAGATTTAACTCCCACTCTGTCTTTCCCATCTCGGCGTCTTTGAGGATGAGCTTGGCCGTCTGGTTTATCGCATAGTCCACTTGCTCCCGCCGACACCGCTCCTCCTCTCGGCGCTTAGCATCTGCGGCTCCCCGCAGGAATTCCCGAGAATACGTTGTGTTGCTCATCTTGTCTGATGTCTTTGGGTAATGTGAGAATGGATTCGTTTTACAAAACGGATTCACAGCAAAGAACATCTAGCCTATCAATGGCTTGGAAGGTCCTCTCCCTCTTTTCGGGCATGGGCGGAATGGACATTGGGTTCTCCGAGGAGATCTGTGTCCACCGTGCCAGTGTTCCTGTCTGGTGGACGAGTCGACCTGCCGACATCCACGGGTTCGTCTACCTGCGGCCACTGGGCTTTGAGACAGTCTTCCAGAACGACATCCTCAAGGAAGCCCAGCAGATTGCCGAACTCAACGGCTGGTCCAAGAACTACGTACGCCGAGATATCTGGGAGCTGCTGGCGGAGAACTACCCGTTCCCTGCAGCGGATGTCGTGACGGGAGGGTTCCCGTGCCAAGACTTCAGCCATGCGGGCAAACGTCAGGGTTTCAACTCGGAGCGAGGCACTCTCTACAAGGCCTTCGTCGAGGTGGTCAAGCGAGTAGTTCCCAAGGTCTTCGTGGCCGAGAACGTCGAGGGTCTGCTGACCACGGAGGGTGCCATCCAAACCATTCTCTACGACTTCACGGCAGCGGGCTACGATGTCAAGTACACGCTGATCAAGTGCGAGAACTACGGGATTCCGCAGACTCGCCATCGGGTGATCATCATCGGTGTGCGCAAGGATCTGAAGCTGGACTGGACTCTGGAGCTGGAAAATGGAAACCGCCAAGTCTCTCTGCGGTCCTACTTCGAGCACCTTGCGGAGCCCGAGGAGTCGACCGATCCTGCCCAGCAGCGGTATTCGAAGGCGGCCAAATTGGAAAAAGGACCGGGCCAGAAAGCCGTGGACCTTGACCTGCCCGGACCGACGATGCGGGCCGAGCACCATGGAAACATCGAATACAGGCGGCACGGAGCCGGAGAGCGCAGACTGACCGTGCGTGAAGCCGCACTGATCCAAACATTCCCACCGGACTGTCGTCTCACGGCAGGTCTCACAGCATACAAGCCCATCGGCAATGCAGTTCCTCCTCTACTCGGGTACCTCGTCGCCCGCCTTGTGCGCCATCTCCTCACGAAAGCGGCGGATCTCGTCCATCCGCCGCTGGTACGGGTCTAGGCCCCCGAGGAAGTCGATCCCGTCCACCTCAATGCAGAACGCACAGCCCGTCACAAAGGCCTGAATCGCCTGGCGGCTGTATTCCACGCCACGGTTGTTCGTGCCAACGGCCACCTTGAACGCATCGATGCCGAGGGAGTGAATCACCTCGGTGCACCGCATAGATTCCACGCAACACAGAGTCAGCTTGCCCGACTTCACGTCAAGGTAGCTGAGGAGGATGTGCGGGTGAACGTGCTCGGCGGCGAGAGACCCGGCAACAAAGGCACGGGCCTGATCGGCGTCTGCAGTCCATTTCGCCTTGATGGAGCCCGTCCCCACGGCGCCCGTGATGTGCTTGATGGAGAACAGCTGCGTCCCAATGCGGACGTCCTCCAAGGCACTGTTGTCGATCTCGGCGCAGACCGAGGCCCCAAGGTCGAGCATCAGCACCGACACGAGGTCCTTCTCCCGAGACGACCCAATCTCCATGGTGCACTTCCCGTTGCGGGAGTGCTCCGACTGGCTGCGACGGTAGAGCTCCACCAGCGCAAGCTGCGTGGGCTTCGACCGAAGCACCCGTTCCACCACTTGGATCTCCGGAATGGTAGATCCGACCGCCTTGCAGATGACACGCTTTGCCATGTTGACGGTCAGGGAACTCATCGCTTGTCCCCCACTGCTGGTTCTTTCCTGAAAACCAATTCGTTTTTATTCGGTGTCGTACCCTCGGTCGTGGTAGTAGTCTACGTTCTTCCGGTATCGAAGCCAGTACCGCTTGCGAGTGAAGTCAGTATGGGACATCATATACCGGTCCGGAAGAAGGGGTGGCTGGTGCGGACGCTCCAGTGGCGGAATGTAGAAGGGATCGTTCTGATAGGCCCGAACGTAGCGGACATACTCGATGACCGAGTTGGTGTCACCGTTGAACGTATCCAAGTAGATTTGGGCCCGACCAGGTGTCGTTCCCAGATACCGGGCAAGGAACTCGACAGATCCGTGCTGCGGGGGCTCCGAGAAACTGACGCTGGAGACCGCATCGTCCTCAACGACCTCCTTCTCGCTCAGCTCTTTGCGGCACATGGGGCAGTTGGAAGACCCACGAGTCGTCCACTTGGTGATGCAGCCAAGGTGGAAGGTGTGGGAACACGCCAGTTTCACCTGACCCGTCTGGTCGGTAATCGGATCGGTACAAATCGAACACTCCATTGATTCTACCGAGGAAACGTATCATGCGTTCGTTTTTGTTGGGTCTATACAATTAGATGTCGGCACCGCCCAGACCAGGAGCGTGGGGAAGGCCACCGTCTGGAGCGTCATCCCGAGCACCGTCACCGGCACCGGCGCCAGCACCGGCACCAGCACCGCCCAGACCAGGAGCGTGGGGAAGGCCACCGTCTGGAGCGTCATCCCGAGCACCGTCACCAGCACCAGCACCGGCACCGGCACCAGCACCGGCACCGCCCAGACCAGGGGCGTGGGGAAGGCCACCGTCTGGAGCGTCATCCCGAGCACCGTCACCGGCACCAGCACCGGCACCAGCAGCGAGGCCCCCTGGGGGTGATGTATTGGCAGTGCGAGCGGCAGCGGTAGGACCAGCAGCTGCTGGACCGGCGGCTGCTGGAGCGGGAGGTCCTGCGGGTGGCGAAGCCCCCCCACGTCCTCTTATACCGGTATTTAATCCAGATACCGAGGCTCTACCGGGTCTGAAAAATACGGATCTCCGTATCACTGGGCATTACCATGACTCCGGAAATTGTGGAAGAGACTTTGAAGCCTTGGCCCGAGATCTTGAAGGGTATTACAACGCAGGAAGGTTTATTGACGCTCGCAATCAGCTTGCAAAGTGCAGACTTGCAAGATTGAACGATCTTCGTAGTCCAGGACGGCACAAGACAAGCGATACTGCTAATCATGGACGTATCATTGATTGGCTCCTTTTTACAGATTATGTGCTTTTCCATACACCTGAACTGCTTTCATCTCCGAGAAACCTTAGACTTCCAATACAAATAGAGCACTTTCAACCCAGTTATATACACAAGGAGACTGGAAAGATCATTTTACTTCCCCGACATGTGTTTCATCTGTACCTTGGTAGCTACCCACGTAAAGAATACATAGGAGCAATCGTCGACAGAGGATGGTATTCTCCCTACGTAGGAGGATACGCCTCGACCAATAGTGTTAATAGATTTATCATCGACCACAGTAAAGTAATACCAAACGAAGACGATATATTAGCTAAAATTAGTGAGCTCGCAAGATATTATGGAGCAAGCCCCGAAGTACGAAATGTTTCAATGGCTATTTCACGAACGTTTGCCATACTAGATGAGCAGACCAACCAGAGAGAAAGAGCAGCAGGCGAGAGAGCAGCAGCCGAGAGAGCAGCAGCCGCTGCAGAAGTTCTTCGTGATAGCTCTGCATGGCCGGCTCTAGGGAGTAGTCGGGCGGCCGCCGCCCGCCGCAAGACCCGTCGCAGAGGCGCAGGCAAGAAAGCCAACACCCGTCGCAAACTCCGTGGCGGGCAGGACAAGTTCAGCCCGCTGGCCAAGCGCCTGATGACCTCTCGAAATCTCGAGAAAGGGATCACGCCCGAGATGCGGGAAAACGCAGCACGTGCCAATGCGCAAATCGCTAGACTCACCGCCCTAGCAGAGGGAACAAACAAGCCCCAAGTCAAGGCTGGAATTCTTGAGGTCCGTGAGCGACTTATCAAAGGACTCCACCCCCAAGAGCGTGAGTCCGTGGCTGTTGCCGATAGAGCAAAGGCCCAACTTGCTCGTGAGTTTGCGTCTGCGGGTGGAACCCGTCGTCGTCGGAAATGGTAAATTTTTACAGAAACATACAGTCGATCACACAGTCCTCTAGACCTCGCCAGCGTGATCGTAGCCCCCAGGGGCGCACTCGGGGCAACCGAAGTTGCAGAACCGCCCGCAGTGTCCCATCAAGATGTTGTTCATCTCTCGCCACTTGGCTTGGAGCTTGGCGTGAATCTTGCGCAGGTGCTTCAAGTCGAGTCGTGCCGACCGGACGGCCTCGGGTGCGTCACCCGGATACTCCTCCAGAGCCCGAACGTGCCGGTCCTGCTCCTCAACCTCGCACTGGACGTACTCCAGCATGTAGTCGTCCCCATACAGCGGGCGGATGGTCTCCCGAAACTCCCGACGCATGGCTTGCGTCACCGAGTTTGGGTAACCCTCCTCCATACCCTTCAGCAGCTTCATGAGCGTGGCGATAGTGGCGTTCATCTTTCCCTCCACTACCCTAAGTGTTGATCTGAACCGATTCGTTTTTTACGCCTTGGTGATCGGCTTGAGCGCCGTCCAGACGAGCTTGTGGACGACCGCATACAGGACGGCGTGCGTCACGTTGGCGTCCGTGAACGGGGTGCGGAGCGTCACGAGCACACCCGGGATGAAGGCGTAGAAGATGAGCGCAGACACAAGGAGCTTGACCCACATATTGTTTGTTCTTTCAACGGAAAATATCC
>JACCDP010594621.1_pt1 | contig 11894 bp, 1 predicted proteins | sample 7445841 | NCBI WGS metagenome assembly JACCDP01 (sample SAMN15323441, study PRJNA562643) | freshwater metagenome | isolation source: river surface water | place: USA:Blue River Watershed | collected 2017-08-17
GACAGATGGAGCACAGAGCTACGATGTGTATGTGAATCAGGAAGCACAACTCCTGGTCAATCACAAAGTGCATACTGTGATTATCTAAGCCAGATTGATGTTTATTCTTTCCGTCACACTCAATCACTACATTGGGTGTGACGGTAAAGAGTGTCAATACCTGCACACGCTAAAGTATTTTGTTTTAGGAAGGTGAAACACCTCATTGTTAACAACGTTGCGGCTAAGACCATTATCTTTATAGTCAGGCTTGCAGGGGAAAAATCAGAGATATCGAGCCATGCCTAACCCCGTCGCAAGTCTATCTACCCAACAAATCGTGCTGCTCAGCTCTGATAGTATTCAGAGCCTGACAATAGCTGCGATACAAGCGATTACTACGCGTCAGATCTCTGCGTTTACCGTAGATCAAATACCTTTTTTTTCTAGTGATCAAATTGCTGTATTAAGTGCGCCGCAAATGGTTGCACTAACTAGTAGGCAATTCCAATCATTTACAACCGAGCAAATTAGCGCAATTCGATCGTTGCAAATTAAAACGATAGAAACACGCGATTTAGCTGCACTCTCTACTGATCAAATTGCTGTTTTAGATAGTAGTCAACTTTCCGCACTCACTACACGTCAAGTAGGTGCACTGACAGCTGATCAGGTAAGTGCTATCGATCCAACAAAATTCAATGTATGGTCGACACAGCAAATTGTTGCACTCAATAATTTGCAAATAGCTGCACTAAATACACAACAGATTTCTGTTTTAACTACAAAGCAAATAGCTGCAATTGAAGTTAGAGACTTTGTTGGCTTAACAACAGATCAAATAGCGACGCTCGATAGTGCACAACTTTCAGCACTTACAACTGCACAAACTGCAGCGCTCAGTTTGTCACAATTACAGGCAATAGAAGTTGATGATTTTTCGGCTTTAAGAACGACGCAAATCACTGCTTTAAATAGCGGACAGATTGCTGGAATCACGACCGATCAAATGTCAGCTATGACATCGGCACAAATTAAAGCGATTGAAATCCGCGATATGAGTGCGCTTACATCGGATCAGATAGCTATTCTGAATTCTGACCACATTACAGGCTTAACAACGAGTCAAATTGTGGCTTTAAATAGCCAGCAATTTTTAGCGTTTGATACATTTCAAATAGCGACATTACGTAGTGCTCAAATCAAAGTTATAGAAACACGTGATCTTTCGAAATTCACAACAGATCAAATCGTTGCCTTAGACAGCCTACAATTAAGTGCTTTGACGACTGGACAAATCATTTCATTAAGCACAGATCAAATTTCTGCTATCGATGAAACTGATTTAATAGGATGGAATACTGCACAAATCGCAGCGCTCACGAGTAGGCAAATAGCGGCTTTTAAATTAGCACAAATTGAAGAATTAACTTCATTGCAATTAAAAGCAATATCCCCTAAAAATATCGCAGCTTTCACAACGGATCAAATTGTCGCACTTGATGAAGTTCAATTAGCTGCCTTAACGACTTCACAGATTGCTTTTCTTAATACAAAGCAGCTTAGAGCTGTTGAAGTGTTTGATATAGCAAGTTTGAATTCCGCACAGATGATTGCATTGAATTCAAGCCAAATCAAAGCTATCACGACAGATCAATTACAAGCATTAGGAACGGCTCAAATTGCTGCCATTGAATTACGTGACTTGAGTGGTTTGACTACAGATCAAGTTAAGGCATTTACGATTGAGCAAGTCTCATCGTTCACTACTGCACAAGTTGCCAACTTTAATAGTTTGCAAGTGAAGGCATTTACAACCAGTCAATTGGATGTCTTCACTAATGAACAAATTATGGCGATTGAAACCCGCGACCTCGCTGGTCTTCAATCGGATCAAATACAAATTCTTGATACTAGCCAAGTTGCCTATCTATCGACTGCACAAATAGCTGGATTTACTTCGGATCAGATTAGTTATTTTACTGAGAATCAATTTAGTGCATTTGGTACACAGCAAATAGCTGCAATAGAATTTTTTGATATTCGTGGTTTGCAAACGGATCAAATCGCAGCTTTAGAAAGCGATCAAGTTGCCGCCTTTACTGCAGCTCAGATTAATGCGCTCAATACAGATCAAATTTCAGCAATTGCTGAAGGTAATTTAGTTGGCTGGTCTAGCGAGCAAATCGTTAGTATGAACTCTGGACATCTGCAGGCGCTCACCATACAGCAAATAGCTCTTTTTAATACGGTTCAAATAAGAGCTATTGAGACACGCGATTTATTGGGTATTACTACGGATCAAATTGCGGCTTTGGATAGTATTCAGGTGAGCACTTTCACCACTGCTCAAATTGCAGCATTAAGTTCAGATCAAATTGCCGCTGTGACCACGCAAGCACTTGCGAATTTTAATTCATCACAGATGGTTGCTTTGAATAGTAGTCATCTACGCGCATTAAGTGAAGATCAAATCGGCGTATTGTCAGTTTCTCAAGTACGTGTCATAGAATCCAGAGATCTGGTCGGCCTTACTACCGATCAAATGGTAACGCTAAATGTAACCCAGTTAGGTGCATTCACAACAGCGCAGATAGCAGCGCTTTCAAGCGATCAAATTGCAGCGATTGAAGCAGGCGAGCTTTCTTCCTGGACAAGTTCGCAAATTGCAGCAATGACTAGCCGTCAAATTAATGCACTCTCTGTTGCACAGCTGATTTCATTCACCTCACAACAGCTTCGTGCAATTGAAGTTAAAGATATAGCAGGATTAACAACGGATCAAATTGCGGGACTTGATAGTATACAGACAAGCTCTTTAACGACGAATCAATTTGCAGCCCTAAGTAATACACAAATTAAAGCGCTTTCTAGTAATAATGTAGAAGCATGGACTAGCTCGCAACTGATTGCCTTAAACAGCATACAAATTCGTGCATTTACAACGGATCAAATTACTTCACTGAATTCAACACAGTTGGCATCAATTGAAGTGCGTGACATTGAAGGTATTACAACGGATCAAATTGTCGTACTGAACAGCATACAGTTATCTGGATTAACTACAGCTCAAGTTGTTGGATTAAATACGGCACAAGTTGCCGCCATAAAAGCGGTTGATTTCGCTGCGTTATCGGCGAGTCAAATCGCTGCGATTGAAATCAAAGACATGGTTGTGCTGACAACTGATCAGATTGCGGGCATGGAAACTGCACAGCTTGAAGCTTTGTCAGCGGCGCAAATTGTAGTGTTAAAAAATTCTCAGATAGCTGCCATCAATGAAAATGATATTTCAGTTTTAACTACCACACAGATTAATTCCTTGTCTGCGTCACAATTTAATGCAATGACTGTTGGTCAGTTAGGTAACTTAACAACTGATCAGATTAACGCAATTCGCTTATCAAGTTTTTCTACAATCACAACTGATCAGATAAGTGCTTTAGCCAACTTTCATATAGGTGCTTTTTCAACAGCGCAAATTGCTGCATTAAATAGCCGTCACATTAACGCGATGACAGCTGAGCAAATTGAAATTTTAAGTGCTGAGCAAATCGGCGCTGTTGAGATTCGTGATCTAGCTGGATTTACTACAGACCATATTGTCACTTTAAATAGCACGCAGCTCTCTGGTTTTACCACGACCCAAATTGTGGCATTAAGTGCGGCACAAATTGGTGCTATCGAAGTGACTGATTTTGTTGGTATGAGACCTGATCAAATTCGCGCGATTGAAGCACGAGATGTTTCAGGACTAACAGTCGAGCATCTAAACATACTGAATAGTGCGCAGTTAGCAGTCTTAACTGGTGGGCAAATGGTTGCACTTTCTAGTGATCAGATTGGTGCTATCGATCCGGCTAACATTCGTGGCTTATCCACGACTGCAATTCGTTCTATTCAAGTAGCCGATATGCCAGGAATCACAATTCCTCAAATAGAAGCAATGACCTCTGGTCAGATTGCAGCGTTTTCTTCTCCACAAGTTCAAGCGCTTACTCAAGAACAGACAGAAGCTTATCTCATTGCCAAAACACCGCTGGTCTTAGATTTAAATGGCGATGGCATACAAACGATTGCCTCTGCAAATGGTGTGATATTTGACGTTGATAATGATGGTCACACTGAGCAAGTTGGTTGGACGTCTGCTGCTGATGGATTATTAGTTCGTGATCTAAATGGTGATGGATTAATCAATGACGGTGGTGAGCTATTTGGTGAGGGCACTGCTTTAGCTGATGGCAGTAAAGCTAAGGATGGCTATGTTGCCTTGGCTGCGCTTGATAGCAACTTAGATGGTCTTATTGACAATAGAGATGCCAAATTTGGCGAACTCATGGTTTGGCAAGATGCAAATTCGGATGGCAAAACGGATCAGGGTGAGTTGAGATCATTAACCAATTTAAGTATTCATAGTCTGTCTTTGCATGCTGATCAATCTAAAGAAATCAATAACGGCAATCTGATTGGCTTAATGGGTAGCTATACAACTATCGATGGTGCGACGCATACCATGGGCGATGTCTGGTTTAGCGTTGAACCTAACGGTCAAAAAGTTTTTGATTTGGCAAACATTGTTAAGCACAGTGAAGTGCCAAGCGTATCTGCAGTAACTATTAACAATCCTGCAGTTTCTGTTTCGCTGCAAGATGTGTTGACGTCAACGCAGGAAGCTCAGGTTCATCTGCCTAGTGCAGATGGGGTAAGCAATACTATTATCAATTTAGAAAACTCTGGAGGTGTAAATAACTTAACTGAGGATTATTCCGTTCATGTAAATCAGGATTCACAGCTTTTACACAATCAGCGCCTCAATAACGTAATTATTTAATTTTTCGGACTAAAGAAATCGGTACCTAGTACCGATAAATGGTAGGTAAAACTGTATCGATGTGTGTTGCTCGTGCAGTTTTTATTGGCTATTTACTAATTGTCTAGCTTTATATGCGTTGAATCATATAACTACATGCGCTTTGGTCGATTGCGCTAATGGTTCAACAGTTAAATTGAATATATTAAAGGTTTGATGTCATGCTGATAACTAACGGAACGTTAACTACCACAGACGTTGCAAATTTAAACACTACGCAAATTTCTATTATGAGCGTGGGTGATATCGCAACCTTTTCTTCCTTAGATATTCAGTCTTTATCATCGGATCAGATCGCGGCCATTGGCCCCAGACAAATCCCGTATTTCTCCGATACGCAAATAGCTTCTTTCTTAGAAGAGCAAATTGTTGCACTCAACACCTCTCAAGTGAGAGCGCTGTTAACGACACAAATTCAAGCACTGACAAACAGCCAAGTCGCTGCCATAGAAAGTCATGACATCGTAGGCTTGAAATCTGAACATATTATTGCTTTCAATTCTGATCAAATTGGTGTCTTGACCACTGATCAGATCACAAGACTCAGTACCATGCAGGTAGCCTCTATTGAAACGCGAGATCTTAGCGGATTGACGGCAGATCAAATAGTGGCAATGAGTAGCAATCAAATCAATTCACTCACGCTTACTCAATTTGTAGCTTTAAGTGCTGAGCAAATTGCAGCTATTTCTACGGATGATATTCGTGGTCTTACCTCTAACCAAGTAGCTGCTCTGACAACGGACCAGGCGAGTGCTTTAACTCCTGCACAAATTACACAATTCTCAAGCAACCAGCTTAGAGGTTTAAATTCATCACATTTGGCAGTCTTTACTAATAGCCAGTTGGCTGCTATCGAATTAGTTGATGTCCCTGGATTAAGCGCTGCAGCAGTACGTGGCATTAACATCGCTGACTTCAGTAGTAATCAAATTCAAGCTCTGACAAGCATTCAAATTAGCGCATTAACGACTGATCAAATTTCAGCACTTAGCCAAGTACAAATTGTAGCGATTGATACAGATGATGTATTTAGACTCACTACTGCGCAAATCGTATCTCTGTCAGTAACACAAATCGCACAATTCACGACAGATCAAACAGTAGCTTTAGGAAGTTCGCATTTACGTGCATTAACTACAGATCAAATTGCCGCACTTACAGTAGATCAAATTCCTGTTATAGACACGAATGATATTAAGGGAATGACGACATCGCAGATAGCTGCAATGAGTCCTAACCAACTCCAAGTATTAACGACTGATCAAATAGTAGTATTGAATAGTGCGCATATTCGCGCATTGAATACAGATCAAATTACTGCATTGAGTTCTGATCAAATTCGTGCGATTGAAAATGTAGATATTACTGGCTTTTCTAGCGATAGCTTGCGTGCAATTGCTATTGAAAATTTAAGAACTGATCAAATTGTTGCATTAACTAGTACTCAGATCAGTGTAATTACAACTGATCAATTAGCAGATTTAACAAATGAGCAAATCGTTGCAATTGAAACGGCAGACATAGCGGGTTTAACTTTAAATCAAGTTGCTAATTTAGCGCAAGCTCAGCAAGAAGCATTAACTACAGATCAAATTCGTGCTTTGACAATCAAGCAGATAGCTGCTTTAACTCAAACACAGATACCATTGTTTTCTACCGATCAAATTGCATCCTTGACAACGACTCAAGTCAGATTCATGGAGACGGATGATCTGGCTGCAATGACAAATGATCAAATCGCTGTATTGAATGTTAATCATTTACGCGCGCTTACTACTGCGCAAGTAGCAGCATTAACCTCAGATCAAATTAGTCATATACCAGCTAATCGTATTGCTGTGTTATCTGCGGCGCAAGTGGCGGCCATAGAAGTAATAGATTTTAGTCAGTTAACTACAGATCAAGTCGTTGGCTTAACTAGTGTGCAAATTGCTGGTCTCTCAACTGATCAATTTGCAGCTTTAAGTGGCAGCCAAATTCAGGTCATAGAATCTGATGACATCGTAACTTTAAGTACGTCAGCAGTACGCTTAATTGATGTTGCTGATCTCAGTGCCATTCAGGTTAAGCAACTGACAGCGCCACAAATTGCAGCACTCACGACTGATCAGATTGACAATTTGAATTCAGATCAAGTTGTAGCAATCAACACACGTGGTATTGCTGCATTGACGACTAAGCAAATAATTGCACTAGATGGTGATCAGGTTAGTGTGCTTAGAACTGATCAATTAATTGTATTGAATGGTTCGCAAATCAGTTCTATTCAAACAGATGATTTTGTTAATTTAACTACCGATCAAGTTTCTGCAATTACCAATGCACAAATTCGATCAGTTACAACAGATCAAATAGCTGCACTTGATAATGATCAGATCAGTAGTATTTCTCTTGGTACGCTTGCGGGTGTCAGTACCGCACAAATTGTTGCGCTGAGTGCAGATCAAATCAATAGTTTGACTTCAGATCAATTTGTCAGTTTGAGTTCTGCACAAATTCGTGCGATACAAACTGATGACATCACGACTTTAAGTCTTGACCAGCTGGCAGTGATGACTACTAAGCAAGCCAACGCGCTCACTTTTGCGCAAGTTGCTGCTCTAAATGCAGAACATATTGCTGCACTGCAAACTGATCAAATTGTGGCAATGTCTACTGCCCAAATCGCAGCGATAGAAACAGATGATTTCGCTGCATTCACAGCAGATCAATTAGTTAATTTTAAAGCAGCTCAAATCAAGGGTTTAAGTACTCTACAAATCCGTAATTTGTTAGGTGAGCAACTTGCAGCACTAACCACCGATCAAACAGCAGCAATGACGACGCTGCAAGTTCGTACGATTACAACTGATATTGTAAATTCGCTTACAAGCGATCAAATAGCGAACTGGAGTAGTTCGCAAATTGGTGCTTTGACCTCATCTCAGGTTGCTGCAATGGAGGCACTCCAAGTTGCTTCTATTGAAGCACGTGATGTAGCTGGATTGTCGTTAGCTGCTATAAGTTCAATTGCTGTTAATAGCTTCACTACCGATCAAATCGTGGCATTAACGTCGACTCAAATCGGCATTACTATCACTGATCAAATTCAATTATTTAGCTCTGATCAGATTAGAGCGATAGAATCACGCGATATCGCAGGACTAACAACAAAACAAATTGTCGCACTGACAGATACGCAATTTAGTCAATTAAGAACAGACCAAATTGCTGCGCTCACATTGCCACAAATTCGTGCAATACAAACTGATGATTTGGCTGCATTAACAACAGATCAAATCGTAGCACTTAGTAGTGCTCAGATCTCTGTATTGTCGAGTGATCAAATTGCTGCATTAAGAACAGATCAAGTCAATGCTATACAAGTTGCTGATTTGTCTGGTGTTACTGTTGCACAAGTTAGAGCTTTCGGTAGTGATCAAATTTCGGCATTAAGTACAGATCAGATCCGTAGATTAAATACACTGCAAATCCTTGCAATTGAATCGCGTGATATCGCTGGATTGACAACGGATCAGTTGTCAAAAATGACGACTGCGCAAACAAAGAGTTTAAGTACATCACAAATTATTGCTTTAAATGGCACGCAGCTTGCGTCATTAGTTACAGATGCTATTAAAACACTTACAACGGCGCAAATAAAAGTCGTACAAACAGATGATTTTTCTAGCTTAAGAACTGATCAAGTCGTTGCTCTCAATACTGCGCAAATTGCTACAATTTCAAATGAACAAATTGCGACATTAAATAGTGATCAAATCAAAGCCGTAGGCGCAGCAGATGTTAAATTTTTAACCACAGCAGCAATACGGTCAATCACTACAGACGCTATTGTTGGGCTTGCTACTGATTTAATGGTCGCATTAACTAGCGTTCAAATTAGTGCATTCTCAACAGATCAAATAGCCTCATTAAGCACTGATCAAGTTGCAAAAATTAATAAGTTAAGTATTCCAGGCTTCACAACACAACAAATTATTGCTTTGAATAGTGATCAATTTGTTGCAATGACAACAGATCAAATTGCAGCCCTAACCACGCGCCAAGTTAGTACTATTCAAGTTGCAGATTTAATAAATTTAACTACGGATCAGATTAAAACACTAAGTAGTAATCAAATTAATGCATTGACCTTAGATCAAGCAGCTAACCTGATCACGGATCAAGTAAGTGTAATAAGAACAGGTAGTCTTGCTGGGTTCACTACTGCGCAAATTAAAGCATTGGTTAGTGATCAGTTTAATGCTATGACGACGGATCAGATTTCTCGTCTCAATACCATACAAATCAGAGCAATTGAAAGTAGAGATCTTGAGAATTTAGTCACAGATAGTTTAGTTAAACTCACCACATCACAAATTGCTGCGTTAATAACTACGCAAATCGCTGGTTTGACAACGGATCAATTTGCGTCGCTGACTAATGCGCAAGTTGCACGCTTGACGACGTTACAAGTCTTAGCTATTGAAACAGATGATATAAAAGCATTACGCACAGATCAAATTGATGCACTTATTACTTCTCAAATTCGTTCTTTAACAAGCAGACAAATTGCTGTTTTAAGTTCGGATCAGATTGCTGCAATTCATGTTACTGATCTCTCAGGATTGTCAGCTATACAAATTGCTGCTATGAGTAGTGATCAAATTAGTGCCTTTACTGTAGCTAAACTTGCTACTGATGGGGTAACGAAACTTGCGTCTGGTCAAATTGAAGCATTGAGTACGATACAAATTCGCGCTATAGAAACCCTTGATATTGTAGGTTTGACTTCGGATCAGATCAAAGTTTTATCTAGTACACAATTGGGAGCCTTAACTACTGCTCATATTGCAGGCATGAGAGCTTCGCATATTGCTGCTATCACCACTGATCAGATTACCAAGTTAAATACAGCACAAATTGCAGCAATTGAGACAGTAGATATTTCTGGTCTGACTGTAGGTCAGATGGCGAAGTTAACAACTGCCCAGTCTCTGGCATTGACTGCTGGTCAAGCCGCAGTACTAAGCAGTGATCAAGTTGGTAGCATGAATAAACTTTCTGTTGCTACCCTTACAACTGCTAGCGTTAGATCAATTAATACGGACGCAGTCTCAGGTTTAAAAACTGATCAAATTGCTAGTTTTACTAGCATACAAGTAGGTGCATTGAATACAGCACAAATCAATGTGATGCGCACTGATCAAATTCAGGCTATTGAGAATGCTGATGTTAAAGGATTAACTGGTGATCAGATTAGTGTATTGAGTACTGATCAATTTACGGCGATGAAAGCAGGGCAAGTTGCTGCTTTAACGACGACTCAAGTCACAAGAATTACGAGTACAACCATTCAGGGTCTTAATACAGATCAGGCCAAAGCATTGACGAGTGCGCAAGTGGGCGTATTGAGTGCTACGCAGATCAATGTATTGAATAGTGATCAAGTTGCAGCGATAGAGGCAGGGGATGTAGCCAGTTTAACGACAGCTGCTGTGAGTGCGATTACTGTGAATGCTCTGGTTGGTTTTACTACTGATCAGGTTGCGGGGTTAGTTAGCACGCAAGTGAAAGCATTAACTGATGCGCAGCTAAATGTTCTTTCATCAGATCAAATTCGTGCAATTGAAACACGTGATTTAGCAGGCTTTACTACAAATCAAATCGTGACCTTGAGTAGCGATCAGCTCTCGAGCATGAAAGCTACACAGATCTCTGCGCTGAATACAGCACAAGTTCGTGCAATTGAAAATGCAGATCTTAGCAAATTGACGACTGACCAAGTTGTTGCGCTAAGTAGTAGTCAAATTGGTGCATTAACGGAGTCACAGATTAGTGTATTGACTACAGATCAAGTTCAGTCAATTCAAACAGATGATATTAAAGGCTTAAACACTAAACAGATTGCAGCATTTACTAGCGATCAAATTAGTGCAATCAAATTAACTCAGGTTGATAGATTAAATACACTGCAAATTCAAGCGATTGAATTAGGCGATGTAGCTGGTATAACTACTGATCAAATACAGCGATTAAACTCTGCCCAAGTCTCAGCTATTACGACTTTGCAGATTCAATCTATGAGTGCACCACAAATCAATTCAATTACTACTGATCAAGTATTACGCTTAACCACTGCGCAAATTAGTGCTATTGAAACTGAAGATGTTTCAGGATTAAATGCGAATCAAATCGCTAAGCTAAATACGGCGCAGGTAGCGGCGATAAGATCAGCACAATTGACAGTGTTTGCTAGTGATCAAATTGCAGCTATAACAACGGATGTTATTGCTTCTTTGACGACTGCTGCAGTTCGCTCTATTGATGAAGCTAGCTTGCCTGGCTTAACAACCGATCAAGTAGCAGCCTTGACCAGCTTGCAGGTTGGTGCGTTAACAACGGGTCAGGTATATCAACTCAATACAAAGCAAGTACGTGCGATCGAAGCGCGTGACATGAGGGGTTTAAGCTTAGATCAAATCGGTGTCCTAACCAGTAATCAATTAGCTGGCATGAATACTGATCAGATTGCTGCTTTGAACACAGCTCAGATTCGTAGGCTTGAAGTATTGACTACTTCTGGTCTGACAACTGACCAAGTGAAAGCAATGAGTGCATTGCAGTTTGGCGCAATTAGTGCAGGGCAGATTGCTGTATTCAATAGCGATCAAATCGCAGCGATTGATGCCGATGATATGGCTAGTCTGACCACAACAGTCATTAGCGCAATAGATATTGAGAGTTTGGACGGAATAAGAACTGACCAAATTGCATCACTAACCAGTGCACAAATAGCAGCCCTCACCACAGTACAAGTTGGTGCAATGAGTACCGATGATGTCAGAGCTATTGAAAACAATGATTTGATAGGATTAAATTCTGCTCAAATTAAGATTCTCAATAGTGATCAGCTAGGTGCACTCAGAACAGATCAAATAGCTGCATTGACCACTACACAAATATCGCAAATTGTGGCCGATAGTATGCTTGGTTTGACGACAGATCAAATGCTTGCTTTGACTGGTAATCAGTTTGCTGTTCTCAGTTCAGTGCAAATTGC
>JACCDP010849167.1_pt1 | contig 11894 bp, 7 predicted proteins | sample 7445841 | NCBI WGS metagenome assembly JACCDP01 (sample SAMN15323441, study PRJNA562643) | freshwater metagenome | isolation source: river surface water | place: USA:Blue River Watershed | collected 2017-08-17
ATCGTGACGGTCGAGACCGGAACCCGCTCGGCCACCGCGCCGAAGCTCGCCGCGCTCCCGGAGGGCAACGGGCTGTTCCCCTCCATCGTCTTCGACAACGGCGTGAAGAAGCCGGCGGTGGTCTGGTACGACAACGGCCAGCACGTCCTGAAGGGCGCGGTGGCCACCAGCGACTCGGACAGCGGCGGCACGACCTTCACCCCGTCGGCGATCAAGGTGCTGGACGACGGCGTCATGCCCGCGAGCTCCCTGCGCCATGACGTCGGGCAGTTCCCGAGCCTGACCGTCGCGCCCGCCGGTTCGTCGAACCACTACGCCATCGCCTACTTCGACATCACCGCCCGCCAGCTGCGCGTGCTCAAGACCGGCACCGACTGGAAGGACCCGACGCCGGCCCAGAACCGGATCGCCGACGACGGCAAGGGTCCGCCCGAGACCGACCCGATGCTGTTCGTGGGCGCAGACACCCACATTGCATACGACGCAGCGAAGAACCTCGTCGTCGTCTATCAGGACTCGACCGGCAACGACCTGCGGGCTGCCGTGCAGGCGGGTGATGCGGCGTTCAAGGTGACGACCATCGCGCAGGACGGCGCCGGCGGCTTCTATGCGAACCTGCTGATCGACGGCCAGGAGCGCTTCGCGACGCACGCCATCATCAAGGCCCGCAGCGCCTCCGAGAGCGCGAACAGGCTCGAGCTCGTGAAGATCCAGCTGCAGTGATGCGCCCGCACCGCTGGTGGAGCGGAGTCCTTCTGTTGGGGCTCGCGTGGCCGTTGTCGGCGGCGCCGCGCAAGCGCGTCCCCGCTTCAGTGCCGGTGCCGGTGGCAGCAGCGCCCGTCGACGAGGAGAGGCAGTCGTCGTCGAAGGACTCCGACGAATCGCTTTGGGAGCGGCCGCATCCGGAGGCCCCCAAGGCCCCCCCGGAGACCGCTCCCTCGCTGCCGCGCGCCGCCGACTCGCGCGCCACCAGTCCGGTTCGCATCTCCGGGGTGTTGTTCGACGGCCGGCGGAAGGGCACGCCCGAGCCCGACGAGTGCATCCGTCTGACCAACCCGTCGGACGAGGTCGTCGAGATTGGCGGCTTCCGGCTGAGCGACCGCTACGGACCGCCGCGCAACCCGGTGGCGCCGGCCCACTCCGACTCGAACGCTCCGCGTGACATCGTCTTTCCGCTGGGGACGCGCCTCAAGCCGGGGGCCGACATCTGGGTCGCGTACGACGGCGAAGCGTTCACCGAGACGTTCGGTCACCGACCCGACTTCGAGGCGCGTGGCAAGGTGCCCGGGCTACCGACCGTTGCCGTCGATCCCGACTGGCCGACCTGGAGCGCGGTCCACGGCGTCGTCAGCCTGCACGATGCCTCGGGACAGACGATAGACCTCGTGCCCTACGAGCGCAGTCACCACGGCGACGCGCTGGAGAAGCGGGAGATTCCCCGGAACCTCTGGACAGGACCCAGCGTGATGCTGTTCCACGCCTCGCCGTTCGGATGGACGGGGCAGGTGCTGGCGCGTGACCGCGACGCTGCGGGGCGAGTGCTGCCCGACACCGACAGCGCCGACGATTGGGACTCCGGGTTCTCCCGCAACGCCTTGGGACGCGACCCGATTCACCGCGTCGAGTTCCCGGGTCAGTCGCGCTTCGTCTTCCCGCGCATCGACGATCCGAACGCCGAAATTCTGGCCGCCAGCGCGCCTGAGAACGCCTTCGCGGCGCTCAAGGGTGCGCTCGAGGCCGCGCGCAAGGAGATTCTGGTTCGCATCTACCAGTTCGAGAACGACCACATCGCCGACCTGCTGGTCGAGGCGCGGCAGCGGGGCGTTTCGGTGACGGTCTTCTGCGAAGGTTCGCCGGTCGGAGGGCTTCCGGACCAGGAGCGCTACATCGTCGAGCGACTTCACGCCGCGGGCATTCCTGTCTGGTTTCTCATCAGCGACAAGTCGAACCGCGAGAGCCCCATCCGGAACCGCTACACCTTCGACCACTCGAAGTACCTGCTGATCGACGGCGAACGCAGCGTCATTGCGAGCGAGAACTTCGGCTACAGCGGACACCCGATCGATCCGAGCTACGGCAACCGCGGCTGGATGATCCACATCCGGTCGAAGCCGTTCTACGAGCAGTTGCGGAGGGTCTGGGACGCCGACCTGTCCATCGGGAAGAGCAGGGATCTGGTCGAGGTCGCGCAGGATTCGTCGGACAACTGGGGCTTCCCGTACAAGCATCCGCCGTTTGCGCTGCGTCGGGCCATCGTCACGGGTGGGTATCCGCTGCGGCGTCCGCCGTTGCGCGTGAAGGGCAAGGCCTCGTTCGAGCTGGTGGTGTGTCCGGACAACTGCCTCTCGGAGAGAGGCGCGCTGGTCGGGCTGATCAATTCGGCGCGCGAGAGCCTCTTCATCCTGCAGAACTCGGTGCCGCTCTGGTGGGGCAAGAAGGAGGGCGGCAGCATCGAGGCGACGCCGAACCTGCCGCTGGCCGCCGTGGTGAACGCGGCGCGGCGCGGCGTCCGCGTGCGCGTGCTGCTGGACGGCACCTGGTACAACCGGGAGTCGTACGACCCGCGCGACAACGACGACACCGTCCGGTACCTCAACGCATTGGCGCAGCGTGAAAACCTGAACCTCGAGGCGAAGGTGGTGAACCTCGCGTCGACGCAGCTGGACAAGATCCACGCGAAAGGAATCATCGCCGACGGCCGGCGAACCTTCATCGGCTCGATCAACTGGACCGAGAATTCGTTCAAGGCGAACCGAGAAGTAGGCGTGGTGGTGCAGCACCCGGACGTCGCGACCTACTACGCCACGCTGTTCCAGCGCGACTGGGCGATGACGCGGTTGTATCGGGCGAGAGTGGGGGCGAAGGGTGCGGACGTCCGGGCGAGCCTCGTCAGGGGTTCCGCCGTGCTGAGCAAGTCGCGGCCGGGCCAGCTGCTGGACGTCATGGCAGAGCAGTCCGGCGTGCTCGAGGTGCGCGTCTCCGAGAAGGCGACCGGCTACGTGGCGCGCGACGTGGTGGACGAGATCCTCGCGACCCCCGAGGAGGCGGATGCGCTGGTCGGGCGTGCGGCGAGGGTGGTCGGTCGTGTGCGCTCGACCCATCCGACGAAGAGCGGCCTCTACCTCAACTTCGGCGTCAACTGGCGGGGCGACTTCTCGGTCTTCATTCCTTCGGCGACGTTGCCGGAGTTCCAGGCCGCCGGGCTGGCGCTGCCTGCGGCCGTCGAGGGGCGCGAAGTCGAGGTCTCCGGCGACCTGTACGAGAAGGATGGCCCGCAGATGCGCGTTGACCGGCCGGCTCTCCTGAAGGTGCTGCCATGAGCCACGATCGTCTGTTCGCTCTGGTTCTCTGCGTCCTCGGCGTTTCGTGCGCATCGCCGACGACGGTTCAGGTGGTTCATCCGCCGCTCGCCGTGTCGCTGTGGGGGCCGGAGGCGCCCGCAGGAAGCGCTCTCGACCCGTTTGCCGCGTCGGTCGGCTACCGCGTCGATTTGAGCTATTTCGAGGACGCTTCGGGGCAGGTCCCCTACGGCGCTTCGTTCACGTCGGAGGAGGTTGCGGCGACGGGCTTCCGGGCCACGCAGCGGTTCGAGTTTGGGGCGGGTAAGACAGTTTTCGCTTTGGGTGAAGCACAGATCGTACCGCACCGCTCCGACGGCGAGAGCCTCTACGTGGCGGCGGAGATCACCGGACTGTCCGCCGATGGAACGGCGGTGGCGCGCGCGCGCTGTCCGGTGACGGAGCTGCCGGCCAAGGCCAGCCTCGTGGTTGGGGAGGGCGAAGCACCGCAACTGCCTCCGGTGACCTGCCATGCGTTCTTCGGTCTCATCGGAAAGTGGAGTCCCATTGCGGGGCCGTCGCTGTCGCGGCGCGACTTCGCCGTGGCGGTGCTGGGCAGGCATCTCGTCGTTGCCGGAGGCCGGGGCGACACGGGGCTGCCGCTCGACTCCGTCGAGGCCTGGGAGATAGACGCGGCGGACGGCGCGGAGTGGAAGATTCTCGACACGAAGCTTTCGGCGGCACGTTGGCGGCCCGCCTTCGCGAGCGATTCGCGCGGCCTCCTGGTGGCGGGAGGCACGCTCGACAGCGGCTCGGGCAGTGCGGCCATCGACCGGATTGCCCTCGACGGCGGTGTTCCGAAGGTCTCCCCGGCAGCTTCATTGACGACCGCTCGCGCGACACCGGCGGCCGCCTTCATGGGTGGGCGTCTCGTCGTCGCGGGAGGCGAGTCGCCGGGGGCGGCGGGCAGCATCGACCTCGTCTCCGAGGACCTGTCGGCGGTGACGTCGGTGGCGCTCGCGACGGGGCTGAGCGCGCCCTGCCTCGCGCCGCTGTCTTCGGAGCGCGTGGGCATCTGCGGGGGTGGGAGCGCCGCCTGCCAGCTGTTCGACGGCGCAGAGCTGTCTGCGCTTGGTCGCTTGGCGCTGCCTCGCGACGGCGCGCGCTGCCTGTCCGTTGCGAACACGCTTCTCGTCACCGGCGGCAGTACCGGAGTCGGGGGGCGGCGCATCGAATCCTGGCGCTTCGTCAGCCCCGTTGCGGCCGAGGTGGCGACCGTGGGCGTGCTCGATCGCGACCTTGCCTCTCACGCGCTCGTGGCGGTCTCGAATGCGCTGATTGTCTCCGGCGGTGGCGTGAACGGTGGTACGGATGCCGTGGCGGAGGTTCACTCGGTCGACCTTGCCTCCGGTGTCGTCACTGCTCTCCCGCCGCACGCTGCGGCGCGCGCCGGCCATGCCGTCGTCCAGCTGCCCGACGCAAGCCTGCTCGCCGTCGGTGGGTCCCGTGTGACAACGGCCGAGCGCTTCGTTGTTCCGTAAGGTTTTTGTCTGAAATCAATCTCCTCAACTGTTCTCTTCGGCCGAGAGGCGACCGCGCGATGCGGCGTCTCGGCCCGTTTCTGAAAGTGGTGCTCTGTTGGCGAATCGTTCGTTGTTGTTGAAAGTGTTGGCGAGTGCGCGTGGCCGCGCGGTGTCGGTCGATGACCTGCTGATGCGCGCGGGGCTCGACATCGGTGCGAAGGTCGACGTGCGGCGCGAGCTGCGCAGCATGGCGCGAGAGGGGCTGATCTCCGTCGAGGGCAAGCGGTTCGCCGCATTGCCGGAGGAGCCGCCGGTCGCGCAGGCGACACCCGTGTTGAAGCTGCCGGCAGCCCCCGGGACTGGTGCAGGCCCGAAGTCGTCCGCTCCGCAACGGCGTGGGCCGGAAGCGGTGGTCGGGACGATCCGGCGGCATCGCGACGGCTACGGCTTCATCGCTGCGCTGACCGGAGGGGATGACCTGTTCGTTCCGCCGCAGGTGATTGGCGATGCGCTGGACGGCGACCTCGTGCGCGCGCTGCCGGGCCCCGGGCGCGATGGCCGGCCGGTGGCGCGCACGCTCGAAGTGGTCGAGCGCCGGCGCCAGTACGCAGTGGGAACGTACCGTGAGGCGCGCGGCCGCTCGGGCGCCTGGGTCGAATCGCGCGACGAGTCGCTCGTGCCGATTCGGGTGTCGCCGACGAAGGTTGCCGCCGACGGCGATGTCGTGCGCGTGCGGCTCGATCGCTTCGAGGGCGGCGAGATTTTCGGCACCGTCGCGTCGCGTCTGGGGCTGCCCGGTGACCCGGATGTCGAGGTGCTCTCCGTGGCCTATGGCGAGGGCTTCGCCGACCTGTTTCCTCCCGACGTCGTGCAGGCCTCCGAGAGAGTCCCGCAGGTCGTGCGCGCCGAGGACAAGTCGGGCCGGCGCGATTTGACGGGGCTGGAGCTCGTCACCATCGACGGCGAGGACGCACGCGACTTCGACGACGCGATCTACGTCGAGCGCTTGGGGGAGGGCTTCCGGCTCGTCGTCGCCATCGCGGACGTGACGGCTTACGTCGATGCGAACGGCGCGCTGGACTTGGAGGCGCGGCGGCGCGCGACGAGCGTCTACTTCCCGCAGCACGTCTTGCCGATGCTGCCGGAGCGCCTGTCGAACGGCATCTGCTCGCTCAATCCGGCGGTCGAGCGGCTCTGCATGGTCGCCGACATGCGCATCGACGCCGAGGGGAATCCGACCGGCGCCGAGTTCTACCCTGCTGTGATGCTGAGCAAGGCGCGCTGCACCTACACGGCCGTCGCGAAGCTTCTCGCGGGCGAGGCGCTGCCCGAGTTCGCGCATGTCACGCCGATGCTGCAGCTCGCGGGCGGGCTTGCGAAGCGCTTGACGGCGATGCGTATGAAGCGCGGCGCCATCGACTTCGATCTGCCCGAGTCGTACGTGAAGCTGGGGCCGTCGCACCAGGTCGCGGCCATCGAGCGGCGTCCGCGCAACGACGCGCACCGCCTCGTCGAAGAGTTCATGCTGGCCGCAAACGAAGCCGTCGCGCGTCAATTCGGCGCGCTCGGACTGCCGACCGTCTACCGCGTCCATGGCCAGCCGAAGGAGGAGAAGCTCAGGGCGTTCGCCGAGCTTGCGCGCGCGTTCGGTCATGACATTCCCGTGGGCGAAGGCGGACGCATCGGCGTCGCGGCGATCAACGATTTCCTGGAGCGCGTCGAGGGGCGTCCGGAGCAGCGGGCGCTGAACCACCTGCTGCTGCGCGCCATGATGCAGGCCGTCTATTCATCGGAAAACATTGGTCATTTCGGTCTGGCGGCGCCCAGCTACCTCCACTTCACCTCGCCGATCCGCCGCTACCCGGACCTCATCGTTCATCGCCTGCTCAAGTCCCACTGGGCGCGCGGTGGAAAGGTGCCGAGCGAGCGTGAGCTCACCAGAGAGGCCGAGTTGCTCGAGGAGCTGGCCGTCCATTGCTCGGAGCGCGAGCGCGCTGCCACGGCGGCCGAGCGCGAAATCGACTCGTATTACGCCGCGTCGTTCATGGTGCAGCACGTCGGGAAGCGGTTTCGCGGGACGGTGTCGTCGGTGGCCGAGTTCGGCCTCTTCGTCGAGCTGGACGAGCCCTACGTCGACGGCCTCATTCGCGCCGAAACGCTCGGCACCAACCCCCGCCTCGATGAGCGGGCCCACAAGCTGATCTTCGGTCGCGGCGAGGCCCGCAGCTTCGGCGTCGGGGACGTCGTCGAGGTCGAGGTCACGAGCGCCGATCCCGTGCTGCGCCGCATCGAGTTCCGGCTCGTCGAGAACGGCAAGCTGGTCGAGCACGAGCGGCCGGCGCGCTTCCTCGCCGACGCAATCGCCGAACTGCGTCAGAAGCGCGGATCCAAGGGCAAGTCGCAGCCTGCCGGCAGAGCCGAACGAGGTGCCGGCAAGCCGAAGAAGAGCGGCGGTTCCGATGGAAAGCAGGGCGGACGCCCGGGCGGGAAGCGGCGCTGAGAGGACGCGGAGGCGCTCAGTCCTTGCCGGCGGCCTCGAGCGCCTTCGCCACCGCCGTCCGCGGCATCACCGCACCCCAGCCCTGGCGGTCCACTTCGACGCCGGGCAGCCGCAGCGCGCTTTGAATGAGGATTTTCTTCACTTCGCGCGGCGTCAGCTTCGGGTTGGCCTCGAGCATCTGCGCGACGACCGAGGTGATGATCGGCGCAGCGAACGAGGTGCCGTCGACCATCTTGTAGTTGCCGTCGATGACGAGGCCGTCGCGCAGGCCTGCCGAGATGATGTTTCGCAGGTGGTATGCCGGCCGCTCCTTCGCCTCGTCCAGCGCCGGTGAAACGCCCGGATGCTCTGCGATGATCGTCGCGAGATCTTCGTCGCGTGCCTTCTCCAGCTTGCGCAGAAGGCGCGCCTCCCGCTGCGTCGGCGTGTCCGGGAGAATCGGCGCGGCGAGCCAGTCGGCGAGAGTGATGATCTCGGGCTTCTGCAGTCCGTCGATGGTGGGGCCATAGCTCGAGCGATAGGCCGTGATGCGGCCGAGGCGCGGGTTTCCCGCGTCGTCCATGCCGCCGACGGTGACGACGCAGGGCACGCTCGCGGGCGGCACCACGTAGCGCTGGCCGCTGTTGCCGACGGCCGCGACGATGACGACCCCGGCGCGCACCGCGGCCTCCGCGAAGCGGCTCATCACGTCGTCCAGGTACGACGCCTCGTAGTCGCCGCCGCACGAGATGTTGAGGATGCGGATGTCGTAGCGCGCCCGGTTGATGAGCACCCATTCGATTCCGCGCGCGATGTCGTCGTGGTGGACCCGCGACATCGTCCCGACCTTCACCAGCACGAGTCCAAGATCCGGCGCGAGGCTCTTGTAACGGCCTCCGGAGAGCGCGCCGTTACCTGCCGCGATGGTCGAGGACATCATCCCGTGCCAGCTGGACGGCTCGGGCTTGTCGAGTCGCTCGACGCCACCTTTTCCGCCGACGAGATCGACATAGGCGTGGATGCGCGAGTGCGGCGTCGTCAGGTCGGGATGAGCGTAGAAGCCGGCGTCGAGGAAGGCTGCGACGACGCCGCGCCCCGTGAAGCGGTCGTCTGCGCCGATGCGCTCGGCGATGGGCAGCGGTGTCAGCGTGCGCGGATCGAGGTGGGCGGGCCCGTGGTGCGGCATGGAGGCTCTTCCGAAGGGGGAGGAGCGCATCTTGCTTCAACTCCGGACGGGAGTGCGCGCTTTCGATCGGCCCCTTGCCCGAAGGCGCCAGCCGGATACAGTAGCGCCTTCATGACGCACCCGGTCGCTCCCCTCAGGCTGTCCCTCGTGGACATGAACAACGGCGTCGCCAACGAAGCCACGCGCTGCTTCCGAAGGCTCTTCGAAGGCTTCTCGAACTCGGTCCGCGCCGCGAACCCCGGCATCGAGATCTCACTGCAGCACGTGCAGCCGCGGAATCTGGGCGAACTGCCCGACCGAGGCAGCGACCTCGTGCTGTCGAGCGGTGGGCCGGGCGCGCCGACCGACGGCTATGACGAGGCGTGGTGCACCGGCTACCGGCAGTTCATCGACCATGTCGTCGAACGCACGATCACCGACCCGAAGACCTCGCCCGCGCTCTTCGTCGTCTGCCACTCGTTCGAGTTGGCTGTGCAGCACTTCGGCGTCGCCCGTATGGCGCGCCGCGAGCACCTGAAGTTCGGCGTCTTCCCGGCCTACGTGACCGCGGCGGGCCGCGAGTCGATCGTCTTTCACCCCTTCGAGGACGGCCGCCTCTTCACCTGGGAGCACCGGCGCTTCGAGGCGATCGACGTCGACCACGCGAAGCTCAAGCAGCTGGGCGGCCGCATTCTTGCCACCGAGAGCCGTGAGGGTGGCGCGGACAAGGGGCAGGGCATCATGGGCTTCGACTTCGCCCCCGGCGTCGTCGGCACCCAGTTCCACCCGGAGGCGGACCGCCCCGGCGTGATGGCCTGGGTGCAGCGGCGCGAGCACTCCGACGCGCTTCGAGATGCCTACGGGAACGAGCTGCTCGAGCGGATGTTGAAGACCTTGAGCGACCCGACGCGGCTCGCGCGAACGTATGCCCTTGCCATTCCCGGCTGGCTCGCGCACCGCTTCAACCAGCTTGCCGATGTGCGCGGCTACAACAAGATTGCGCCGCCCCACACGGTCGACATGAGCGCCTTCGACGACGTGCATCAGGCGACGGCCTAACGGGCCCGGCGCAAGCAAGCCTTCACCCAACGCCGCCCGGCGGCGCAGCGAAACGAGGTCCGAGCGTGACGGAGCGAATTGGAATCATCGTCGGCATGGAAGACACCTTCCCGCACGCCTTCATCGCGAAGGTGAACGAGACGCCGGGGTTCAAGGCCGAGCTCGCGAAGATCGGGCCGACGCCCGCCGAGGGCTTTCAGGGGCCTTACCGCGTGCTCGTGGATCGCCTGTCGCACGAGGTGCCATTCTACCGGTTCCACCTCAAGGCCGCGGCGCTCGCCGGCACCTACGTCATCAACGACCCGTTCTGGTGGAGCGCCGACGAGAAGTTCTTCGGCTTCTCGCTCGCCTCGAAGCTGGGCGTCGCCGTGCCGCGCACGGTGATGCTGCCGCAGAAGTCCTACATCCCGAGCATCAACCCGCAGCGCAGCCTCCGCAACCTCGAGTTCCCCGTCGACTGGGAGGGCATCGCGAACTACGTCGGCTTCCCGGCGATTCTGAAGCCCGCGGACGGCGGTGGTTGGCGCAACGTCACGAAGGTCAACAACCTGCGCGAGCTGCTCGCGGCCTACGACAAGTCGGGCACGAGCCCCATGACGCTGCAGCAGTTCATCGACTTCGACGAGTACGTCCGCTGCCTCTGCATCGGCAAGGAGTTCATCCTGCCGATCAAGTACGACCCGAAGCTCATCGGTCGGAACGGCACGCGCGGCGCCTACATCGAGACCGACGGCTTCATGCCGAAGGCGCTTGAGCAGAAGGTGCTGGACGGCGCCTGGGCGCTCAACCACGCGCTGGGCTACGACATGAACAGCGTCGAGTTCGCCTGCAAGGACGGCGTGCCTTACGCGATCGACTTCACGAATCCGGCGCCGGACATGGACATCAACTCCATCCTGCCGAAGCACTTCCACATCGTCGTGAACGAGATGGCGAAGTTCGCGATCAAGGCTGCGCGCGAAGGCCGCCAGAACCACGACGGCTACGCCTACCGCCGCTTCCTCGAGAACCCGGCGCCGCGGCCCGCGGGTCTGTGCGAGCACGTGCCGGGCGCAGTGAAGGTGGCCTGAGCGAACGTTTACGAATCGTCTTGTTTCAAAGGGGTTGGCGATGATTGACGGGCAGTTCACGCTGGGCGTCGAAGAGGAGTACCAGATCGTCAACCCGGAGACGCGGGACCTGCGGTCCTACGTCAGCCGCATCATCGAGGACGGGCGCAGCATCCTGCGTGAGCGCGTCCGTCCCGAGATGCACCAATCGATGGTCGAGGTCGGCACGACGGTCTGCAAGGACGTCGACATGGTGCGCAGCGAGCTGGTCGAGATGCGCGGCGAGCTCAACCGCCTCGCGGAGAAGGGCGGCCTGCGCATCGTCGCGGCGAGCACGCACCCGTTCGCCGACTGGCGCACGCAGGACATCACCGACCATGCGCGCTACCACAACATCGTCCACGATCTGCAGGACGTGGCGCGCGCGAACCTGATCTTCGGCCTCCACGTGCACGTCGGCATCAAGGACCGTGACGTCGCCGTCGCGCTGACGAACCAGGTCCGCTACTTCCTGCCCCACCTTCTCGCTCTCACCTGCTCGAGCCCGTTCTGGGAGGGCCGGAAGACCGGCCTCATGAGCTTCCGGTCGCAGGTGTTCAAGCGGTTCCCGCGCACCGGCATCCCCGACGAGTTCGAGAACTTCTCGCAGATGGACCGGTTCGTACAGCTGCTCATCAAGACGGGCTGCATCGACAACGGCAAGAAGCTCTGGTGGGACGTCCGTCCGCACTACCAGTTCGACACCGTCGAGATCCGCGTCTGCGACATGCCGACGAACATGGAGCACACCATCGCGATGGTGGCGCTGATTCAGGCGCTGATGGCGAAGCTCTACCTGATGTACCGCCGGAACTCTGCGTGGCGCACCTACGGCCGCATGCTTCTGGAAGAGAACAAGTGGCGAGCCGTGCGCTACGGCACCGACGCGAAGCTGATCGACTTCGGGATGAGCCAGGAGCGTCCGTTCTCGGAGCTGGTCCGCGAGCTGGTCGACTTCGTCAGCGAGACCACCGAGATCTTCGGCACGCAGAAGCACATGCAGACCATCATCGACATCGCCGATCGGGGCACCAGCGCACATCGGCAGGTCGAGGTGTTCGAGAAGACGGGCGACACCAAGGCCGTGGTCGACTGGCTCATGCAGGAGACGATGCGCGGCATCTGACGCGGTGGACCGATGCTTCGACGCCTGATCCTTGCCCTCGTCCTGCTGATGGCGTCGCGTCCCGTCCGCGCTGACGGAGCCTTTCCGGACTCGAACCAGCTCGTCGCCCCGGAAGGTTCGAAGCGGCTGCTGCTCAGCACCACCTTCGGGCTCATCGTCTCCGACGACGACGGCGC
>JACCDP010752283.1_pt1 | contig 11891 bp, 6 predicted proteins | sample 7445841 | NCBI WGS metagenome assembly JACCDP01 (sample SAMN15323441, study PRJNA562643) | freshwater metagenome | isolation source: river surface water | place: USA:Blue River Watershed | collected 2017-08-17
CAGTGCTCTCAACGGCTCAGTGCTCTCAACGGCTCAGTGCTCTCAACGGCTCAGTGCTCTCAACGGCTCAGTGCTCTCAACGGCTCAGTCCTCTCAACAGCTCAGGGCGCGCGGACGGCTGCGTCGACCCGGCGGTACGCGACGATCTGCGTGGCGCCATCGATGGCGAACGAGACAGCAGGGCTGCGGGTGCCGAGCTCGGTCCAGATCTCGAACTCCCGGTCCCGGAACTCCTGATGGTACTGGTAAATCGCGATGGTGGCCGAGCGCGGATCGCGCGCGTAGCGAATGTCGGCGCGGATGTCGCCCTCCAGCTGATACGCGGCGAAGCTGTCGAAGTTGACCTCGTGGAAGTAGACCGATGCCCCCTGCGGCGCGTTTGCGGCGAGCCACGGCAGTACGGCCGTCACGTTGTTCGACCAGAACTGGCGCTGCATGCCGAGCGCCGCCCCGCCCGCCGCCCCGCCCGCGAGTTCGTTGTAGGCCGAGGTGCCGTAAGGATGAAAATGCGCCGTCGCGAGCGCACCCGGCATCAGGATCAGCAGCGAGAGGCCGGCGAACGCTGCACGCGGCAGACTCGGCAGCAGCGCCGTGGCCGAACGGCGAATGAGCCATGCAGCGGGAATGCAGGCGAGCGCCACCGACGGAAGCCAGTGCTTCACCCCACCGAAGATCGGCACGCCGCGCGTCATGAACGGCACGAACTGGACGGCTGCACCAATGATGACGAGGAGCAGCACGCGATCACGGATCGGCTGGGTTTCTCTCTGCCCCCGTGACAACTGCCGCAGCGAGGCGACCGCGAGGACGAGCCACGCCGTGGTGCCGAGCAGCAGCGCGAGGGCCGTCGCGGCGGGCACCGTCAGCGCCTCCAGAACCACCGGATACAGCACTGGAAACGGCGGGGCCCGGAGCACCTCACCGAGGTACTGCCACGGGTAGTGCACATGGTGCAGATGGAAGGCGAGCCACGCGTTCACGCGCGAGATCGGGTGGTGCCAGAGAAGAGGCCAGAGCAGGTAGAGCGTCACGGGCCCGGCAATCAGCATCGGAACGAAGGTCTTCGGCACGAGCGTCCGCAGGTTTCTCGCGCGCAGCTGAGGCCATCGGGTCAACAGCTCGTAAAGCACGACGGCGATCGGGAGGAAGAAGGCGTTGTGCTTGGTCGCGAGCGCGAGGCCGAAGACGACGCCCACCCGGACGGCCCCGCGTCCCGACTCCACATGGTCCGCATAGACGGCGAAGAAGAGGCACCAGAGCGCTGCGATGGGCACGTCGAAGCAGGCGTGGTGTGCGTTGTAGAAGTGCCGCGGCACCGCCCAGAACAGCACCGGCGCGAGCAGGCCCACCGATGTTCCCCAACGCCGCCCGAGACGAAAGAGCGCCACCGACAGCACGCCCGCAAAGACCCACGCGGGCAAGCGAAACGCCGTCTCGTCGTCCAGCAGGCCGAGGCCCCTCGCGAAGAGGAGGTGCGACAGCGCAAACGACAGCTTCGCGAGCGGCGGATGCTCGAAGTTGTACCCCCAGCGCTGCGCGATGAACTCCTCGCGGAACGGCGCGATCAGGTTGCCGCGCGCCACCTCGCGGGCGCCGTCGACGAACCACGCCTCGTAGGAGCGGGCTGCGGCGAAGTAGTAACCCTCGTCGCGCGAGTGGCCCTGCGCGCGATGCGTCGTCCACAGCAGCAGGACCGTGGCGGCGAACAGGCAGCCGGCCAGGAGGCGATCGCTCTTCGAAGAGGCGACGGGCGTCATGGCACCGCCTCGAGACGGAGGCCCTGCCCCGGCGCCGCGACAGCCTCGAGGCGCTCGGGAGGAACCCCGCGCAGCACCAGGGACTCGATGATCCACACAGGCTTCTGCGCTGCGACGACGCGCCAGCGCCTGTCCGACGCGAGCAGCGCATCGGCGAGCTCGTCGAGAAGCGCCTCTTGTGATGGATGGGAAGCATCGAGCCGGAGGCCGTTTCGGAGGCCCAGCCGGGCACCGTCGTCATCCCGCTCGACGTTCGATCGGGTTGGGACTGGGGGCATCGTGAGCTCGACCGGCGTCACGCGCCATGCAGAGACATCGAAGACGCGGGCCCGCGTCAGGCGCCCCTCCGCCTTCGCGACGAGGCGCCAGCGTCCGGCAGAAAGGTGCTCCACCTCGAGGCGGCCATCCTTGCTCGTCCAGTCGAGCGTCCCGCCGGGCCCCTCCAGGTGAACGTTGACCGGCTTGTCGCCTGCGCTGAAGGCGGCGACGAGCGACCCTTCCGGATCGCGCGGATCGGTCTCCAGAACGAGCGACGTCGTCTCGCCGGCCGACACGTCGTGCCCGAACGTGAGCGGCAAGTGGCGGGGATGACGAACCACTGCCGAGATGCGTCCGGGCGCGACGCGCAGCGCGAAACGCCCGGCATCGTCGGTCAACACCGTGCCGGCAGAGGTCTCGATGGTGGCACCGGAAAGAGGCGCGCCGCCGGCGCTTCGCACCGTTCCGGCGAACAGGCCATCGGCGACCACGGCGGGCGGCTCGCTGCGGATGGGCTGAGGCGCGGGCTGCGCCTCAGGTGCCGGTCGACGCGGCTCCGGCGGTGGCAGTGAGGGAGCGACGCGCTCAGGGGGCGAGAGCAGCACCGCAACATCGAACGCGATGGCGAGCCCCGCACGGAACGTCACGGGAGGTGCGGTCAGGAAGCGGGCGTTGGCCTCGGCCCCCAGCAGCCCGAACTGCGCCGCAGCGTCCAGCGCGACGCCGCGCGAGAGGCTGGCACGAAGCCCCGCCGTCGCGCGGAGGTCGTAGAGCCGGGGCGCCGCCGTCGTGGGCTCCGTGAGCGGGTAGGCACCGGAGAGCTCGGCATAAGGCATCCATGCGCCCCGATGCGCCGACAGCGCGACGCCTGCCGTGACCGACGGGCCGCTGCGGATCCCCATTCCATAGGCCTGCGCGGGCGTCAGCTCCTGTCCGCCGACGAGCGCGCTGGTGTTGTCGCGCCAGTAGCCGACGGCACCGTCGATGCGCAGGTCGAAGCCGCCCACGTGAGCGACCGGACGGCCTGCGATGAGTCGCGTCTGGACGCTCGAGCCCGCAAAGGCCGGGAAGCTGCCGTCGACACCGGAGGGCAGCAGATAGACGGCGTCGAGGGCCACGAACCGGCTCCCGAGCACGCGCCACTTCGCGCCTATCCGCAGATCGCCCTGCGCGGCGATGCGATGCGGGCCCGAGAGCGTCGAGCCGCCGATGGAGCCGAACAGCTCCCAGCCGTCGATCGGTGCGATGGCGAACGAGAAACCGGTCGTGACGCGCCGATGCTGGACGCCGGGCTCGGGAAAGATGTCGCTGGTCGAGACGGTGCCGTCGAGGCCGAGCCGCAGACGACCGACAGCGCCCGTCTCGACGCTCGGAACATCGGCGATCGCGGTCTCGCCTCCGAGGGCAATGACCGAGGCCAGCAGCAGCGCACTCATGGCACGACCTCCACCGAACAGCGGGCCACCGCGCCGCCGAAGTAGGCCCACACGACCGCCGCTCCCTCGCGCAGCGGAACGAAGGTGCCGCGGTCGAATCGAACGACGTCGCCGGAGGTCCGCCAATCGACGGCCTCGGAGGGCTCGAGCGTTCGCGCCGTCTCATCGGACAACGTCGCCGTGAGCGTCGGAGCAAGGCGCTCCGCGGCCCCGCGGGACAGGACGAGCGGAGCGCAGCCGAGCGACTCGACCGCAGGCGGAATCACGCGAATACTCCATCGATATAACTCGCTCGAGATCGAGGCCACGCCGACGGCACGCGCCCGAACGACGCCGTCGATCGACACATCGGCCACCGCAGGCGCATCGCTCACAAGGACGCCCGGCGCCGAAGCCGCAAACGAGCCGTCCGAGAGTCGCTCGCCGACGTTGATTGCGGTCGCCTCTCCAAGGTGCAGCGTCAGGTCGTCGGCTCGCTCCTCAGCGACGGGCGCCGCCGCACCGACCGTCAGAAGGGCCGTCCCGATGACGCCACGAACGAGACAGCTCACCTCGGCCTCGCCTTGCCGCCAGCTTCGCGCGAGGCCGTTCGCATCGACGGTGACGACGAGCGGATTCGACGAAAGCCAGACGGCTTCAGCGTTCGACACTCTGAGGAGGCGCTGCGTGTCGAGCATGGCCGAGCAGGCGAGTGCGGCGCTGGCGCCGAGCGGCAGAAGAACCTCTGCGGGGGCCACCGCGACGCGTTGAACCGGAACCAGACGGACGCGGACCGTGGCCTCGGTCGACGCGCCGTTGGCACGGACCGAGAGGAGCGTCTGGCCGGCCCTCAGCGCGCCGATCCTCCCCTCGGAATCGACCTCCGCGATGCCCGCCTCACCGAAGCGGTAGGCGGCCCCGAACCGGGCTGGCGCGAGGTCGACGACTTTGCCGTCGGCGTACGAGCAGAGCACCGACAGCTGGTCGACGAAGCCGACGGGCAGCGTGATTTCGCCGGGCGAGAGATCGAGCCGCGCGCACCGCTCGTCGGTCACCGTGATGTCGACCGATGCAACCTGACCAAAGGCCGTGAGCAGCAGCTTCCCCGCGCCGGGCTTGACGAACGTGACGCCACCTGAGGACCACGCGACGGCGTCGGGTGTGCCCTGCCAGCTGACCTGAACACGCGCATCGTCCAGCGTCCGCGACTCCGTCGTCCCGCCCTCCGGCGTGACCAGCAGAGCGAGGCGGGCGGCGGCGCCAATACGCCCCGTCAGGTTCGCGGTGGTCGGCGCGATGGAGACGGCGGAGGAATCGCTGGCACCGCATTCGACGTCCACACGCACCCGTTCGCCTTCGTAGCCGCCGATCACGACGGCACGCCCCGGCGCATGCGCCCGCAGCAGGCCGTCGGCATCGATGCTCACGACTTCCGGGCGCTCGGAGAACCAGGCAACAAGGGCCGGATCGATCGGGACCGCATCAGCGCGGCCCCCGACGCGCGCGACGGGGGCAAGGAGAAGAGACGCTCCGGGCTCGACGGAGATCTGACCTGCAGGCAACTGCAAGGCGTGGACGCGTCCCTCGGGGGCCACGACATCGAGGCGCCACTCGGCCGAGAGGTCTCCGCTGTGCGCCGTGACAAGGATGGGCCCACTCACCCGATGAGCGTCGATCATCCCGTCGGCGTCGATGCGCACCACACCCTCGGGCACGACGTCGAAGCGGGTGCCTGCGGAACGTGACGCGGCCTCTTCGCCATCGAGACGCAGCTTGATGTTCCGCCGCTCTCCGAGCGCCAGGACCGCAGCCTCGTCGAACGCCAGTACGGACGGCCCGACGCTTCGCACCGAAAGGTCGAGCTGCGCCTCGCTCCCGCGCCATGCGGCCCGCAGCGAGCTGTTCCCGCCTGACGGCCCTGCGACGATCCGCTCTCCGACGACGAGCCCGAGGGCGCTCCATGAGAGGTCCCGGGAAAGAAGCACCTGCTGGCGCAGCCCGTCTTCGAAGGTCGCCCACAACCCGATCGGTGCCCAACCGTTCGGCGAGAGGGTGAGCGACGCCGGTTCGAACGCGAGCGAGGAGACCTGGCGCGTCACGGTGCGGGCCTGTGCTGCCGCGCGCCAGCCATCGAACGCAGCTGCGATGGTCGCCTCGACGGGCAGCTCCCCTGCGTGAAACCAGCCCGGTGAATCGGCCATTTCGAGGCCAGACGCACTCCACGCCGACCGTTCGGTGACATCAACCTCAGTGCCGTCTGACAACAACAGGAACGCCCGCCACGGCGCAGCACTCGACGTCGCCACCGTCGTCCGCAGCGGACGCACCTCGAGCCCGGTCGCATGGACATCGGCAGGGGTGACTCGGACCGTCGACACCTGCTCGAGCCCGTTCCAACGGACCGTGAGCGTGGCGACGCCCACCGTCTTCGCTTCGATCCAGCCCTCACGATCGATCGCGAGGACGCCCTCCGGTGCGACGCTCCAAGCCGTTCCAAACGAGACGTCGGACACAGGCAGCATCGTCCCGTCGGCCAAGCGCAGCGCGACCGAGAGGCGTGTCCGCGCCCCCACCGAAAGTCGGTCAGGGCCCTCGCTCACCAGCGTCACCGGCTGGCCTTCGCGCACGGTGATCGCGAGGGAGGTCTCGACGCCGTACGCCAGCGCGGTCACCTTCACCGGTCCGCCTATCGCGCGCGCGACCAACTGACCCGCTTCCACGGCCACGATCTCGGGCGAGGCCGATGCCCAGCTGATTTCCGCATCGTCCAGCAGACGGGCGGGCGCATCGTCCAACCCAGCAAAGACGCGCGGCGCGAACCGCTGGCCCACGACGAGCGTGGCGCTCGACGGCGTGGCCGCAAGCGATTGGACGTGCTCCTGAAGCGGCTCGAAGAAACCAACCCGGCCACAACCGCCGCAGCCCGCGAGTGCGGACGCGAAAAGCATCACCGCGAAGCTGCGCAGGAGGCTCATTCGTAGGAGACCGCCTCGACGATGTCGAGCGATGCCGCGCGGCGAGCCGGCCAGAAGCCGCCCAGCGCAGCGCAGGCGATGGAGATGGCGGAGGCCGACAGCGCGAGCATCCATGGGAACGTGACGGGGAAGACCCAGCCGGTCGCCTGCTCACCCACCGCGTGCATGAAGACGACGCCCATGAACAGCCCTGCCGGGACGCCGAGCAGCGCCCCCGCGCAACCGAGCAGAGCGGCCTCGATGGTCACCGACGCGACGATCTGACCGCGCGACGCCCCGGAGGCGCGCAGGATGCCGATGTCGCGCGTCCGATCGAGCACCTGCGCAAGCAGGGTGCCGACGACGCCCAGCACGCCGACCGCCACCGCAATGAAGAGCAGCGCGTAGACGAGCGAGAAGAAGTCGTCGATGAGATCCAGCACGGAGCGGCGCAGGCCTGCGTTCGTCGAGATGCGCAGATCGTACTTCTCGCCGAAGCGCTGCTCGATCTGCTGACGCACCGCATCGACGTCCGCACCGGGCGAGACGTAGAGGTCGATCGAGTCGAGGAGCGGGTCGTCGAAGGCGGCGAGGTAGCTCGGCCGATCGAACAGGACGATGCCTTGGTCGCTCGAGTAGTCGACCAGGGTCCCGGCGATCTCGAACTCGCGCAGGCCCTGCTTCGTGCGCAGCGGGACGCGGTCACCGACCCGCAGCCCCGTCTTGCGCGCAAAGTTGTCGCTGATGACGACGGCGCCATGCCCCAGCTTCCGCCGAATCTCGTCGGGCTCACCGGCCGTGATGAGAGGCTTCGCGTGGCTGACGTAGGCGGGCCACTCGAGCGCGAAGATGCCGATGCGATAGCCGAGCGTCTCGGACCAGACGAGCCGCACCCGCTGCACCTCGCCGACACCGGGAATCGCCGCGACCTCTTCGGCGATGGACGGCTGCATCGGCGTGTTGGCGAGGCCGATGGTGGTCGCGCCGCTGACGACGAACAGGTCGGCGGGGATGGCACGCTCGATCCATCGCCCGAGCGCTCCGCGGAACGAGCCGACGAAGGTGCCGAGGCACAGCACGAGCGCGATGCCAATGAGAACGGCCCCGGCCGCGACGCCGCTGCGACGGCGGGCACGAACCAGCCCGGCGAGGGCAACGCGACCCGGCGCGCCGAAGAGCCGCGTCACGGGCCTGCGCGCAAGCCAGTGCACCAAATCGACCGCAGAGACCGCGAGAAGCGACGCGCCCAAGGCAATCACCGCCAGCGCCGCATGCCCGAAGATCGGCGTGTCGTTCACCATCGGCAACCGCATCAGCGGCAGCCCCAGCAGTCCGATCAGAACACCCGTGAATCGCCCGAGCAGCGTCGGCGGAGCCTCTTCTCGCGCAGTGCGGTCGCGGCGAAGGGCATCGACCGGCGGCACGCGAGCAGCCTCGATGGCGGGCACCAGCGCCGCGGCGACCGCTCCGACGACGCCCAGCAGCACGGCCGTCAGCGCCACGGTCGACGAGACGCCCACGTCCGACACGTTCACCGACAGGTAGGCGTTGTTGATGCCCGACAGCGCACGCTCCACCGCGAAGCCCGCGAGCAGTCGGCCCAAGGCCAGCCCCAGCAGACCGCCCAGAAGCCCATAAATCGCGGCCTCGAGCGCAAACAGCAGGACGATCGACGCCCGCGTCACACCGAGCGCTCGCAGCGTCCCGATCTCGCGCCGACGCTGCGCCACCGCAAACGAGACGGTGTTGAAGACGAGGAACATCCCGACGAGGAGAGAGACGCCCGAGCCCATCAGCAGGCCGACCTGAAACGCGCGGAGCATCTTCTCGACCGGGCCGGAGCGGCGCTCGTTCGCGCCCACCTGCGCGCCGGCACCGGCCATCGCGGCAAGGTCCGAGGTGAGGCGGGCCCTATCGGCTCCCGGGGCGAGTGTGACGTCGATGCGGTCGACCGTGCGGCCTCGGCCGAACGCCGCCTGCGCATTGAAGAGGTCCATGACGGCGACGCGGCCACCGAACGCCTCCGCCGCCCCCGTGTCGGGAAGCAGCCCCAGCACGTGGAAGTCGCGCACGCCCTCGCTCGTCCGCATGGGCAACGTGCCGCCGACCTTGATTTTCCGCTCCTCCGCGAGCTTTCGGGAGACGAGCAGCGCGTCGGGATCGTTCAGGAAGACCACCGGATCCGGCAGGTCGCCGCCCGCGAAGGCATCGAGGCCGCGCGAGGTGTCGCCGCCCGCGAGATCGATGCCGAACAGCTGCAGGCGCGTGCCGTCGGTCAGCTTCGCCACCTCTGAGATGACGGGCGTCGCTGCGGCCACGCCGGGCGCGGAGGCGAGCTTCTGCGCCAGATCGTCCGGGACCCCGCCGGCGGAGGGCCCCGTGACGGTCAGCTCCGCGCTGCCGCCCACCGCCTCGAGGGTCGAGCGAAACCCCTTGAGAACGGCCTCGTTCGCCGCGCCAGTGGCGACGAGCGAGCTGACGCCGGCCGCGATGCCGATGAGCGTGATGAGCGCCCGCAAGGGGCTTCGGGCGATGTGCCGGAGAGAAAGCCGGCGCCACAGCCACCGCATCGTCACGCGGCGCCCAGCGCGTTGCGCCGGTCCTCGACGACGAGGCCGTCCTTCAGGGTCAAGACGCGATCCGCGCGGGCGGCAGCGGACGGATCGTGCGTCACCATGACGATGGCGGTGCCCTGTCCCGTCGCGAGACCGCGAATGAGCGCAAAGATCTCCTCGCCCGTCTTCGAGTCCAGGTTGCCGGTCGGCTCGTCGGCGAGCAGCAGCCGCGGCCGCGTCACCAGCGCGCGCGCGAGCGCGATGCGCTGCATCTCTCCTCCCGACAACTCGTCGGGACGGTGTCCGGCCCGGCGCAAGAGACCGACGCGCTCGAGCAGCTCCTTCGCCCGGGCTTCAGCTTCGGACGGCGACACGCCGGCGAGCAGCGCCGGCATCATGGCGTTCTCGAGGGCGGTCATCGTCGGCAGCAGGTTGAAGAACTGGAAGACGAAGCCCAGCGTCGAGCGGCGAAGCGCCGTGCGGCCCGCGTCGTTGAGGCCCGACAGCGCCGTGCCCGCGATGAGCACCTCACCCTTCGACGGCGCATCGAGCGCCCCGGCCAGATGCAGCAGCGTGCTCTTGCCCGAACCGCTCGGTCCGACGACCGCGAGAAACTCGCCCGCCGCCACCTCGAAGCTGACGCCCTTGAGCGCCGGCACGAGCGCGGCCCCGCGCTTGTAGCCCTTCTCGACCGCATCGAAGCGGAGCATGGGCGCACTCACGCGCCGTGCTCGCGCAGCAGCTCGCCCAGACGCCGCAGGCCTTCGACCAGCACCGGCTCCGCGGGGCCGAACGAGAAGCGGACGTGCTGGCGGAAGCGCGACGCGCGCCCCTTGCGACGCTTGCCGGGGTTGATGTCGAAGAACTCGCCGGGAACGCAGATCACCTTCTTCTCGAGGGCGGCGCGGAAGAACTCCATCCCGTCGTCCAGCGGCGCCGGCAGCCGCGCGAGGTTCGCCCAGACGTAGAAGGTGCCCTCGGGCGCGATGTCGACCTCGAAGCCCAGCTCGACGAGCCCGCGCAGGAGCAGGTCCCGCTTCCGCCGGAACGTGGCGCGCACCGCGTCGGTCTCCTGCCGCGTCGCCGCCGGGTCGAGCAGCTTCAAGGCCGCCATCTGCAGGGGCCGCGAGCCGCCGCCGTCGAGGAAGCTGCCGGCGCTGGTGGCCGCCTCGATGACGCTCTTCGGGCCGACGATCCAGCCGGTGCGCCAGCCCGGGTAGCGCCAGTTCTTCGTCAAACCGTCGAACAGCACCACAGGGTCGCGGTCGACGTCCTCGACGTGGTGCGCCGCGCTGACCATGCCGTTCGGATACTTCTCATCCCAGATGTAATGTGAATAGAACTCGTCGACGAGGAGGGCGCAGTCGAGCTCCCGGGCCGTGTCCACCCAGCCGCGCAGCTCCTCGCCGCCGATCACCTTTCCGGTGGGGTTGCACGGGTTCGACAGCAGCACCGCACCGAGCCCGCGGCCCAGAATTTCGCGGCGCAGGGCCGGCACGGGGAATCGGTAGCCCTCCGACGCCTCGAGCATGATCGGAATCGGCGAGATGAGGCCGAAGACGTCGAGCAGCTCCTCGTAGGCCGTGTAGTCGGGCAGGAAGTGGCCCAGGTTGATGCGGCCCAGCGCCGCCACCGCGCGGGTCAGCGCGGCGCGCCCGCCGCCGGCGATGGCGACGTTCTCGGCGCTGTAGCGCGACTTCATCCCTCGCCGGTAGAGCGTGTTGTAGAGTTCGGCCACCGCCTCGCGCAGCTCCATGACGCCGCCGACCGGCGCGTACTCCTGGTCCTCGGGGTCGATGACGACCGACGTCGTCCGCTCCGGAGAGCCGGTCAGCGGGCCGGTCTCGGGCTGGCCCTGACCGAAGTTGCACCACTCCGGGTTGCCCGAGCGGAAGCCGCGCTTGGTCGCCTCGCTCGTGACGTAGATGACGCCGGTGCGGGGCAGCGAACGGAAGGCGGTGATCTTGTTGTCCTGGTCCGACATGGCGCGGACTCTAATCGAAAGAGTGGCGCGGAACCCTGCAATCTCCGCTGGCGCAGATGACGCGGCGCACCGTGGCGCACGCGGCCCGCCGAGACGTCAGACAGAGACGTCAGTCCGGGCCGTCAGACAGAGACGTCGACCTGCTCGAGGTGGGTCAGCGGACGCCCGAGAAATCGCCCGGCGACGCGGTGGAAGCTCGCCGGCAGATCCGTGACGAAGGTTTCGTGATCTGGCGCCGGACCGTCGCGCAGCCAGCCGCGTTCGCGCAGTTCGCGCTCCACCACCGTGGCGGTGGCCTGAGCCGAATCGACGAGCGCCACGCCCGGCAGCGCCGCACCGATTGCCTCCCGAAGAAGTGGGTAGTGCGTGCAGCCCAGCACCAAGGTCCCGACGCCCTCTTCTCGGAACGGCGCAAGGTAGCGCTCCGCCACCAGCTTCGGAATCTCGCCGTCGGTCCACCCCTCCTCGGCCAGTGGCACGAAGAGCGGACAGGCGCGCGAGTGAACGGGCAGCGATGCGTCGTGCGTCGCCAACGCCCGCGGATAGGCACCGGAAGCGATCGTGCCGGGCGTCCCGATGACGCCCACCGGCAGGCCCCGTGAGGCCTCGAAGGCCGCCCGCGCGCCCGGTTCGACCACGCCGATGATCGGCACGTCGAACGCCTCGCGCATCGCCGGCAGGCTCTCGGCGGAGACGGTGTTGCAGGCCACCACAAGAAGCTTGATGCGCCGCTGCATCAGGAAGCGCGCGTTGCCCAGCGCGTAGCGCGTCACCGTCGCCTGCGAGCGCGTCCCGTAAGGCACCCGCGCCGTGTCGCCCAGGTAGACCGTCCGCTCGTTCGGCAGGCGCTCCTGCAGCGCGCGCAGGACCGTGAGGCCCCCCACGCCCGAGTCGAAAACACCGATGGAGAGGTCTTTGGGTGACATGGGCGCGGACCGTAGCACGGGGTTGAGAGGAGATTCCGAGCG
>JACCDP011174745.1_pt1 | contig 11891 bp, 14 predicted proteins | sample 7445841 | NCBI WGS metagenome assembly JACCDP01 (sample SAMN15323441, study PRJNA562643) | freshwater metagenome | isolation source: river surface water | place: USA:Blue River Watershed | collected 2017-08-17
CGCCAACGTCATCTTTATTTGAAAGGAAAAGAATTTCCTTTAGCGCGTCCACGGCCTTGGCCAGCTTGGCCTCTGCGACTTCGGCGCGCGTCAGGGCATCATGCAGCAATGCGTTTTGGTGCATCGCTTCGGACTGCCAATTTTCCTTCCCATCGTCCATCACCGCCATATGCTTGCGGCGGCGTTCCTCGGTGCTGTCTTGTGTCATTGCTCTCCCTCTCCGATGCAGCGCAGGGCGATGCCTGCCAATAGTTGCAGCTCTGCGGCGTTCTGGTGCGCCAGCGTGTTGCGCGGCGCGTCCATCGCCATGATGTCGATCTTGCGCTTGATGCGCCGCAGCGTCGCGCGCAGGGTGATGTCCTCTGCGGCCTGTTGTATCTCCTTGGTCATGGCTTGCTTCCCTTGTCTGGTTATCTTGGTGGAGTGAAAGGCTGGCCCGCAATCCGCAATGCCTCGTATTGGGCCTTGACGCGGGTGTCTGCGCTGTCCCAGCTCACACCCAATGCGTTGGCGTACAAACCGACGACATCTGCATGGCTGCGCGCCTTGGCTATTCTAGACTGCAACCCTTTGCGGCACGCCACGTTGATACTGGCGCGCACCTTTGCGATCACGCGAGCGCCCTCTTTTTGCGCGTCGGTAAGCTTGATAGCCGAACGACGTTTTGGTGCAGGCCGCGCGCCTTTAGTGCGCAGCGCGGCTTCCGCCGTTTCCAGACGGCGTGCTAATTCGCCGTTATGAAACCGCAGCTCGACAACCTCACGCATCAATTCTTCATAGGTCATGTTACGCCCCCAATCCGTGGCTGATCAGCAGCACGAGGCAGGGAATGGCGAACAGGGCAACGACCCCCAGAACGCTGTCGATGACGTTTTTGATATGGCCATTATTCAGCATGACGGATTTCCTTATGCGGTGGTTGGGATGGTGGTTAAGGAATGGACGAGCGAGCGCCGCGCCTGCGGGTTCAGCAGATTGAACGCGCTGTTACCCATTGGCATGAGCACTGCGAGGCAGTCCTCGCGCACGTCGAATGTCACCAGCGCTGGGTTCTCGCCGTCTTGGTGAACGGTTGCAACCGATCCTTTTCCGTCCAACGCTTCCGCGATCTTTTTCATGTCGACCAAGTACGCAGGATTAAAGTGCGCGGCGGTCAGCTTTTCTGGTGCGTCTTTCGGGATAGTGCGCGGCCAGTTTTCAGGGTAAACACCACCAATGGGCGTGAAAACAACGTCGCCAGCGCGCCACAGATTGCCTTGGCGGGATACGATTAAGTATGGTTGCTTATACCCCTTCAGCGCCTTCGCCAGCGCGTCACTAGGGATTATAAATTTCTTTGGTACTGACGCCCCGCCAGTAACGCGCGCGCAAAACAGCTTGTGACCGTCGGTGCTGACGACGCGCAGATCGCGCGGGTTTGGCTCGATGCTGACGCCCTGCAAATAATACCGCGTTTTTTCGGTGCTTGTGCAGATCAGCGCAGCGCGCAGGATGTTGGCGTCTATGCCAGTACTAAAATCAGTCATGTCAGTCTCCCAATTTAGGTTGATGGGAGCGACGTGCCCCCATAAGGTACTTTTACAGAGTACCTTACGGGGTGTCAACACATTATGATGACTTTTTTGGTCTGTCGTCTAAGCCTATGTCGCGCGCCTCGTAGGCGATCAGGAAGGCGATGCAGCAGGCCGCGTGCCAGAGGTGCGACATCCCCGTCTCTGCGTCGGCAGCCTCACCACGCCACCACGCCCACATATGGCGCATCAGGGCCGCGAATACGCGGCCCCAACCCATCCCCTTTTCCCAGTTGCGCGCGCCGTACTTGGCCGCGCCGAAGGCCAGCACGCTGGCCGTGCCGTCCATCAGCTCTGGCGGCAGCAGATCATAGCGCGCCTTCTGCGCGTCATCTTTGCGGCCCCCGTCGGTCATTTGTCGTTCTCCGAGTTGATGGCCCCGACGGGGCGGTTTGGCTGATCCTGATACTTGCCGCTATATGCGGCGTGATCAGTGATCTGGTGAAACAGCACTTGCGCGATGCCTGCGCCTGCGGGGATGCGCAGCACGCCCCACCCGTGATAGACCAGCTCTAGCGTCAGCCAGCCGCGCCACGCAGGTTCAATCACAGTATTGAATACTGACAGGCCGCGCCGCGCCCACGTCGATTTGTCGTGTACGACGCCCACCAAGCTGCTGGGCATATCGAAATAATCGTACGTCGAGGCCAGCGTAAAACGCTTGAATGGGTGCAGCGTCACGGCCTGCACGATGCGGATGTCATACCCCGCCTCTGACAGGCCAAAAGACACGCCATGCTCGCGCCCCTTGGTGACCCGCATCGGGGCCAGCGGCGCTTTAGCTATTAAACTTTTTCCGTTCACAATCATCATATTCTCCCTATGTCGTTGATGAAGTCGGCCTCGTCGGTGCGCTTGTCGGCCACGCGCGCCATGCGCAGGCGCTCGTATGTGTGGTCAGCCAGCAGGTGGTGGATGAAGACGGGCTTTGTTTGGCCAGACCGCGCAATCCGCCTTACGGTCTGGATGTACAGTTCTGGCGACCACGGCATACTGTAGAACAGCATCCGCGCGCCGCCAAATTGCAACTCTAGCCCGTGGCCCGCGCTGGCGGGGTGCAGGGCCAGCAGCGGTATTTCGCCCGCATTCCAATCGATACAGGTCTGCGCAAATGCCTTGTCGCTCACGCCCGCGCCCAGATGGGGGATAGACGGGTACAGCTCGCGCAGCATCGCTAGGTCTTCCTGATACCAATAGCAGACGATCAGCGGCTCGCCGTCCAGTGCGTCGACAAAGTCCACCAGCGCGTCGGCCTTGCCCGCGTCGTAGTGCTGCACGGCCTGCCCATCGCGGTAAATGTAGCCCTGCATGATCTGCGAGAGCTTGCCGCTAGCCACGGCCTGCGAGAGGGCCACCACGGCCTCGTCGTCCGCGTCCAGATCAGCCAGCGTGCCCTCGCGGCCCAGCTCCACCATCAGCTCACGTTCCATGCTTTCGGCATCCGCCCGCGCCGCAGGCGACAGGGGCACGACGATGTCGTGGTCTGGCCCGCTGACAAAGGGCACGTCCACCGTCTCCTCTGGCGGGATGGTCACCGTCCACTCGTTCACCACGCTGCGCAAATATGGTAGGGCGTCCTGCCGCACGGCCCACGTCCGCTGGTGATAGTCCAGCGGCGTGAAGTGCCGCATCCGCCACGGGTCGAACGTCTGGCCCCACGCACGCCCCTTGGATATGATTTGCAGGGGCATCCAGACGTCCTGCCAGCCATTGGGGCGCGGCGTGCCTGTCAGGCCCCATATGGCCCCAAACGCGGCGGAAAACTTATTCAGCGCCTTGGCGCGCGACCCGCGCGGCGACTTGAAGCGCGACATTTCGTCAATGACGAGCTGGTCTAGGCCCGCGTGCGTCGGGCCCGTCTTAAGCTGGTCAATCAGCCACGGCAGGTTGTCTATGCCGCAGACGTACACGTCGTAATCTCCCCACAGCACCGCAGCGCGCTTGGCAGGGCTGCCCGACATCACGCCCACGCGCATATGTTGCAGATGTTCCCATTTGCTCACTTCTGCGGGCCAGACGGTCAGGGCCACGCGCTTGGGGGCAATGACGATGGCGGCGCGGATTGTGCCCGCCTCTTGCAGGTCGTGGATCGCGGTGAGGGCGCTGACGGTCTTGCCGCCGCCCATGCCCAACACAATCAACACGCCCTCGCTGGATTTCATTTCTTCGATCAGGCGCTTTTGCACCGACCGCAAGTCTTTTCTCTGCCGCATAACGTCCCCCCGTGCGGTGTGGGCGGGCGGTGTGTACCGCCCGCCCCTTATGCCTTAGACGCGACGGCGACGGCCTGCGGGCTCGGCCTGCGGGGCAGGTTCCTCGACGGCGGGTGCTGGCGCTTCCACTTCAGGCTCTGGTGCTGGCGCGTCGCCCGCGTCGGCCCCTTCCTCGTTGCCGTTCATGTCGGCCCAGCCCACGATTTCCATCACGGGCGTGTAGGTCTTGCCATAGCTCGGATGCTGATAGCTATCGCTGCTGATGCGGACGATTGGGAAGATGCACATCGACCCCGTGTCGAGCTGGTTTTCCAGCTCTTTCAAGATCGTATCCGCCAAGCGCAGGCCGCCCACCGAGGTGGCCGAGTATTGCGCCTGCTCGCCCTTGTACTTGCCGTCCAGCAACTTCAGCTCGAACGATATTTGATCCTTCCACTTGCACGGCTTCTGCGTGCGAGGGTCGGACAGCACATCAAACGTGTTCGCCATCGGCTTGGGCTGGGTGATCTTCCACATTTCTTCGCCCAGCTTTTCGTTTTTGCCTTCCTTCGGCCCGCGATCTGTCCAGCAGCTATAACCGTGCTGGATCGAGAGCGGGTTGATGATGGCCTCAGTGCCGTCCACGATTTCGCTGTCTTCAGCGCCCATAGCCCACTTGCCATCGCGCAGCAGGCGCAGGTATGGCGTGCCGCCCGTCATAACAGGCATCGACGCGCGCGTCTGCGCGACGCCCGCCCGCAGTGTCTGATAGACGGCCAGTGCGCCAGCATTCGGTTTTTGTATTTGCGTATTCATCTTCGTGTCTCTCTTTCATACTGGCGCAGCGCGCCGTTCCTCACCACTGGGCAGGTGACGCCACGGCCTAGCGCGTTACCGCACCAAGCAATTTCTGGGATAGATCGGCCAGCCGTTCGGGCACGCTGCGCGTCGGGCGGGTGATCTTTTCCGTTCGCTTCAGAGACGTGCCGCTGGACGGCGCGCGCTCGACATAATGCTTGGGCAGGGCGATGTCGCGCGCCTTCAGCAGCTTTTCGATCTGCGCGGGCGACTTCACCTTGCGCTCTGCCCACTCATCCAATTTGATGCGGTGGCGTTTGAAAAATAGCTTCAATAGGCGCTGCTCGACGGCCCACTTGCGGTTGCCTTCAGGCTTCGCCTGCAAGCCCCATCCCTCGATCTTGTTGCCCTGTTCGGCATAGGCGTGCGCCTGCGCGAACACTTCGGCCACCAGCGGCTCGACCAGCTCTGCCATTTCCAGCAGCTCTGCATACCGCTGCGCCCAATCAAGACGGTCTTCTGGCGATCCATTGGATGCCGCCTTGGCCTCGTTCAACTTCGCCAGCTTCTCGCCCAGCGACCCGAATGCATTCAGGTGCAACGGGCAGACGGTCTTGCAGCGCGCAAACTTGCACCAATCGCCCTTGGCGCAGCGCGCGTTTTCCTGCTGCGCTTCATCGACTGCGGCTGTCAACTCTGCCGCATAGTATCCTAAGCGGGACACGTCGGTCGTCCACGCCTGCACGATGTTCATGCCCAGCATCGCGTTAGCGGGCTGGATTATCGCCAGCGTGACGGGGGTGTCATAGCTTACATCGCCCACCCACGCGCGTTCCGTATTCAGCGCGCCTGCCGCATAGAACAGCAATTGCTTGTTGTCCTGTGCTGACACCTGCCCGTGGCCAAATTTCCAATCCATCACGAACAGCTCGCCGCCGCAGCGCCCGATAATATCCGACGTGCCAAATGCGCCCGCGACGTCGGGAAACTGTACGCGCCGCTCCACCAAAATGCGCATCGGCTCGCCAATTTCTTTTTCGATCCGCGCCACAAACGTGTCATAGGCAGTCAAGGCAGGCTCGCCCTTGTCATCCCACAGGGCTTGGTCAACGACGAAAGACCAGCCTTCAGGGTGCGTGAACGTATAGGGCAGAATGTCTGTCGGCTCGACGCCATCGCGCAGGGCCATCGCCATCAGCTCGTGCAGGGCCGTACCCTCTTGGGCGTAAGAGCTGCTGCCCGTTTCTTTTGGTACGAGCTGCTCCAACCGATAGCTGGCAGGGCATCCGATGCGGCGCGCGGCGGTCGATCCGCCCACGATGTCGCTGTGTTCTTCGGGGGTGATGTGCGTGTTCATTTTGTTACACCGTCGCTGTCGCCCACGGCGGGGCCGAGCGCGGCCATAATGGCTGCCTCGATGATCACATATTCAGGACGGCCCGTATATGACGCGGCAGCTTTTACTCGTGCGCGCGCCTCTGGCGTCAGGAACGTCTTGACGGCGTCCCGCTGTTGGTCTGCCTCTGGCAGCTTCATTGCATTCAAGTCGATCATGGTGTACTCCATAGTGCCATAAGGGAGTACATAGATGGTACAGCGCGAGGCGTCAATAGAGGATTATCTGAAGCAGCGCGCCGAGGCGCTGGGCGGGGTGTGCATAAAACTGTCCCCGACGGGGTTGCGCGGAGTACCTGATCGTCTTATGGTGCTGGCAGGGCCCCGTGTGGTGTTCGTGGAATTAAAGCGACCATCGGGCGGGGTCATCTCGAAATTGCAGCACTGGTGGCGCGCGCGCCTGCTGGCGCTGGGCTGCGAGCATCACTTTATCAAGACGCGGGCCGAGGTGGACGCGCTTATAGAAAATAGGAAACATGATGAACGATCATAGCGAAGAAAAAGAGGTGCTGGCGGTGGTCACGGGAGAGGCGTGGGTTGATTTTTACGCTGTCATGGACAGCCTAAACGATCAACTCGCGGCGTGGGCATTAAAGCACAAACTGCCGCCTGCCGTTATGGTTGGCGCGGCGTGGGCCTTAGGTTCGACGGTCGAGCATTTTGCGGACTTGTGCGATTGCGATGCGTGCATGGCTGTATCAATCGCTTTTGCGGACGAGGTGGAACATCGTGTCATCGAGGCCGAAAGCAAAATTGATCAGGCGGTGCATTGATGGAAAATATCGACAACCTCTGCTTTATCGACACCGAAACGCTGTCGGGCGCAGACCTGAAGGCGACAGGCGTGTACCCGTACAGTGCAGACCCTGCCTTTCGGGTGATGATCGTGACCTATGCCATCGGCGACGGGCCAGTGCAAAGATGGGATCAGATGGATGCCTTTAAGGGTGGGTGGTTGGATTGGAACGACGCCCCCGATGACCTGTTGGCCTTTTTAGGGCGCGTAGAGGCGGGCGAAGCGCATTTCGTGGCATGGAATGCGGCCTTTGACCGCTTCGCCCTGTCGCGCGGCATGAAAGGCTATAGCAACGCCAAGCCTGAGCATTTCATGGATGCAATGGTGCAGGCCGTGCGATCGCACCTGCCACCAGATTTGGCCAGCGCGGGGCGCACCGTTAAATCGGATGTACAGAAGCGACCCGATGGTAAGCGGCTGATTAAACAATTCTGCAACCCACCCTTTGCCAGTCCCTACAGACATTTCCAAGACTGGCTGGATTTCTGCGCCTATGCCGAGGATGACATCCCGCCCATGCGGACGGTGTGGCAGTCTACGCTGCCGCTGTCCGAGCTGGCGTGGCAGCAGTATTGGGCCAGCGAGCAGATCAACGACACGGGAATGCCCGTGGACGTGGAATTTGCCCGCGCGGCAGGCGCGCTGGCGATTGAAAACGCCAAGCGTGCGGATTACGACATCCACCGCCTGACGGGCGGCGTGATCAAGACGGTCAATCAGAACGTCGCCCTGTGTGATTGGGTGGTCGCACGTCTTGGGCATATGTCCGAGGCCGTGGCGATCCTGCTGCGCGAGGTGGTCGAGGAGCAGGACGAGGAAGGCGACGGTGTTACAAGGCTTGAAACATATTCGTTAGAGCGCAGCCGCGTCGAGGACTTGATCGCCTATTTGGAGCGGGTCGCCGACGAGCGCGCCCTGACCAACGACGAGACGACCGTGTTGCAGGTGCTGCACGTGCGCGCCTACGGTGCATCGGCCACGCCGAAGAAGTTTACCAAGCTGCTGCCGATGGTGTCCGAGGGTGACCGCCTGCGCGGCCAGTACGTGTACTACGGCGCGGCGGCGACGGGCCGCTTCTCGTCGCGTGGCCTGCAAATCCATAACCTCGCACGCGCCACGGTGGGCGATCAGGAAAAAGAACTGGCCGTCATTGACCAGATCATGGATGGCGCGTCTTACGACACGCTGAAAGAGTACGGCCCCGTGGGCCGCACCCTATCGCGCCTAATCCGTCCTGTCTTTGTTGCGCCCGATGGGTACAAGATGATCTGGGCCGATTACAGTGCCATTGAGGCGCGCGTGCTGCCGTGGCTGGGTGACGCTTTCGGCGCTGATCCAGTGCTAGATATATTCAGGCAGAATGACGCAGACCCGTCGCTGCCCGACATTTACAAGCGACAGGCGGGGTCGATCCTGAATAAGGAGCCAAAGGACGTGACCAAGGCCGAGCGCCAGAGCCACGGCAAGGTTCCCGTGCTGTCGCTGGGCTTTGGTGGTGGCAAGGGCGCGCTGTTTGCGATGGCGCGCAATTATGGTGCGTCATTCAGCGACGACGAAGCGGCTGACGTGGTGGAAAAGTGGCGCGCGACCAACCCGTGGGCGCGCCGATACTGGGATGACACGTGGGAAGCGGTGATCTGGTGTATGCACCACCACAACCAACTGCGCCCCGTCGGCAATCACCTGCACTATGTGTACCTGCCCGACTATATGCACGGCACGCTGGCGTGCCTGCTGCCCAACGGCGAGCCGCTGCTGTACCCGATGCTGCGCTGGGAAATGCGCGAGCGCAAGGACAAGCTGACGGGCAAGGTCGAGGTGCGCGAGCAGCTTACATATCGGCGCGGCTATGGGCGCGCGACCCTGTGGTACGGCACGCTGGTGGAGAATGCCGTGCAGGCCGTCGCGGGCGCGCTGCTGAAGAACGCCCTCTTGCGCCTGTCGCTCTCGCACCCACAACTGGTGGTGGGCCACACGCACGATGAGGTCATCGGCCTGTGCCCGATACCAGATGTAGCGGATGGCCGTGCGGCATTGGAGCGTGCTATGTTGGAGCTTCCCGATTGGGCCACGGGGCTGCCCATATCGTGCGAAGCCAGCGAGAGCTTCTATTACACCAAGACAATTGATTGAGGGATGTGATCATGGACCGTAAGGCAGAAACACAGACGCAGACCGCACTGCGTCACCAGATGCTGTACAATGGGTACACGCCTCTGGCCAACAAAGACAAGATGTGCGTCCTAAAGGATTGGCCGAACTTGACCGTGGACGAGGCGCAGATCGATGCGTGGTCTGATCAGCTCAAGTGGCGGGCGACGGGCGTGCGCATTGAGAACGGGCTGGTGGCCATCGATCTGGATGTGAACGACGCCGTCGCAATCAATGCCATCATCGACGCCCTGCCTGCCGACATTTGGGAGCTGCTGGAACGCGCGCCCGTGCGGCTGGGCAAGGGGGCCAAAGAGTGCTGGTTCTGCCGTCTGGCCGAGGGCGAGAGCAGCTTCTATCGTCTGACATCGGCGGGATATCGCCAGCCCGACAGCGCGCCCGATGATGCCGTCCACCGCGTGGAGATTTTCGCGGGAGATACAGGGCGGCAGTTTGGCGTCTATGGCGCGCACACCATTGGCCGCGATGACGAAGTCGAGGTGGCCTACCGTTGGGTGGACAATCGGGGGCTGGCCGACGTGTTGTTTTGCGAGCTGCCAGAGCTGACGCGCGCGCAGCTCGCCATCGTGGCCGACACCGCCTCGCGCGTGCTGGCCGAACTGGGTTGGATCAATGATGCCAAGTCCAAGGAAGGCTTCAGCTCGCCCAGCGTGATTTATGATCTGGACGATCAGGTGTTTGACACGCGCGACCACGGGCCGCTCACGCTGGCAGAGCTGGACATAACGGTCGCCGCCTATAACAGCGTGCGCCTGTCCGCATCGTGGCTGGAAGGGCCCAGCGCGGCCAACACGACGCGCTGCATCGCATACCTTAACCCGCACGACGGGCGTGTGGCGATCTTGGAGACGGCGTCATACGAGACACACCGCCCCGTGGCCCTGATGCCCAAGCCGCTGAACACGGGCGCGCTGGATCGCCTTGAAGCACTGGCAGGCAACAGTCCCCTGTTTGCCAAGTCAGAGCCTGCGCCCGTCGCCGAGACGGCGCAGGTGGGTATCGATATGCGCGACGACATGGAGCGCGTCGTGGATCACCTGATCGCCGAAGTGGCATTCTGCGCCAGCGAGCAGCGGTGCGTCATGCCCATCGATGCGGACGCCTCGCAGTCGATGACGATGGCCAATTTTCGCGTGCTGATGCAGCCTAGCGCGGTCGAGGTGCGCGGCCCGCGCGGCGGCTCGCAGATCATTCACCCCGTGGCCCTGTGGGCCAGCGACCCGCGCCGCATCGATGTCAGCGGCCACCGCTTCCGCCCAGACCTCGCAGGCCAGCGCCTCTATGTCGAGGACGGCGCGCAATACATCAACACCTATCGGCCGACGGCGCACGTCGATGTAACCGCGGCCCAGACCGCCGCGGCGGGCGTTGCCTTCGAGGCGCTGCTGCGTCACCTCGTGCCGCACGAGGGCGCGCGGGATTGGTTCCGCATGTGGCTGGCGTCCAAGGTGCAGTATCCTGCCACGCCCAACTGCGGCGTGATCATGGTGGCCGAGATACAGGGCACTGGACGCGGCACGCTGTTCGATATGATGACGGCGGCGCTGGGCCAGAAGCATGTGCGCAATATCAGCAGCACCGAACTGATGGGTGGGCAGGGTCAAGGCCAGTACAACGACTGGATCGCCAACGCGCTGCTGGTGCTGTGCGAGGAAGTTATGGCGGGCGACGACGCGGGCGGGGCGATGGCGTGGAAGCGGCGCGAGGTGTACGAGCGGTTGAAGCAGTTGGTCGATCCACGCCAGCGCGTGATGGAGATACGGCGCAAGAACCTTAGCAATTACTCTGCCGAGATTTTCGCGTCGATCCTGATGGCCACCAACCACATGAATGCTTTGCCGCTGGACGAGACTGATCGCCGCATCGCCGTTCTGGTGCAGCCCAACCTCAAGTTTGACGACGTGCCCGAACTGGTGCGGCTGATCAACCCGCTGCGCGTCAGCGGGCGGTACGTGCCGTGGTTCGGGGCGGGCTTGTGCCAGTATCTGCACGGCGTGGCCGTCGACACGTCGGCGCTGCGCATCGCGCCCGAACTGGGCGAGGGGCGCGCGCTGATGCGGGCCAGCAATGAGAGCGATCTGGATCACATTTTGGCCGAGGTGCTGGACGACATCCCTGCGGACTTCATCACCAACGCAGCCCTGAAGCGCCGCTTGGGCAATGCCCTGACCGCAGCGGGTGAGATTGACAGCACCAAGAACTGGTGGGGCCGCGCGCAGGATGTCTTGAAGCGGCCCAACAGCACGGGCTGGGCGCGGATGCAGGTGCGGCAGGTGACGGGCGGCACGGCGGCGCGGCAGACGCGCGAGACGGTGTACTATCGCACGGCAGGCATCGGGGCCGAGCAGTGGGGCGCGATGACGTGGGCCAACCGCACGGCGGCGCTGGCGCGGTCGAGCGACATCAACGACATGGCGACGCGCATTGATCGCGGCCTGCGTGACCACGGCATTCACGGCGTGCCTTGACCGATGGCGGTGGGCGTGTCAGCCTGTCGGCACGCTGGAACCTTAGCCTGCCGTAAAGGGGGTGATCTTCTATCTGGGATGGCCGCGCAGATCACTGCGCGGCCATTTCGTTTTCCGTGACACGGCCCTCATTTATGTGGGTGTCGCGGTAGGGTATTGCCGTGTCGGGGTGTCATAGTAGGCGCGCGGGCGTGTGTACCTAATCGGTGCCTACTATGACAGCCTGACATGGGGTCGTGGTCGCCCTGACACGCACTGCGACGTGCCGTGTCATTGCGCTAAGTGATTGATCTTGCTTGGTAAACTACCTACTATGACACCATGACACCCACTTAGGACTAAGTATAGATGGTAGGATATAAGATACATATATAAGATACTGTATTGGTATACTGTATCCTATATAGGATGGGGGGGGGGGGGGGTTGTCTTGCCGCCTGGAGGGGGCCCTGGGCGCGCCCCATCCCCTGCAGCGCCCCCCCCTTCACGGCGGCGCGCG
>JACCDP010141505.1_pt1 | contig 11889 bp, 10 predicted proteins | sample 7445841 | NCBI WGS metagenome assembly JACCDP01 (sample SAMN15323441, study PRJNA562643) | freshwater metagenome | isolation source: river surface water | place: USA:Blue River Watershed | collected 2017-08-17
GCCGTAGGCCGATTTGCACTTTTTCACTTAGGACAGCACGTGGTGCTGTCCCTACCTCGATGCAGCCATGTCGTGACGCGGTCCCGACCCTACCCATTGCCTCTCATCTATTCAGTCCTCCACGCAGTCCTCAATTCAGTCCTCAACTCAGCCCTCTATTCTTAGTTATCCATGGCACAACGCCGCGGCATCCACCAGCGATGCGCCTGCTTTCTTCAGCGCGATGGCGCACGCATGCAAAGTCGCGCCGGTGGTAAGGACGTCATCGATGACGACATAACGCGTCAGCGGATCGACGGTCGCTCCGCCGGCGACGACGAAGGCTCCGGCGACGTTCTGCCGGCGTTCCTGTCGGCCTAACCGGGTCTGCGAGAGGGTCTCGTGCTGTTTGCGCAGGAGGAGTTCCGCCCGGCAGCCGGCGACATGTGCCGCGAGGAAGGACGCGATGCGCTCGGCTTGGTTATAGCCGCGCTCGAACTTCCGGGCGGGGTGGAGCGGGACCGGGACGAGGACCGAGCCCGCGAGGTGCCGACGGAAGACGTCGTCGGCCAAGGCCGCATGGGCGAGGTCGTCCGCCAGGAACGGACACCGTTCGTATTTGATCCGGTGGATGATCCGTCGGGCGGGGCCGCGCGCACGGAAGGCGCAGACCGCCCGGGCGAAGGCCGGCCGGAGGTCGAGGCAATGGGGGCAGGCCCGGTCGCCTTCGAGGATGCCCTCGAAGGGGTGGCCGCAGGTCAGGCACCGCGGGTCGTGGATCCGGACGAGTCGGTCGGCCCCGGCCGGCGAAAGGTGCAGCCGGGCTTCGTCGTCCATCGGCTCCTGCGTGACCGCGCAGTCCCGGGGAAAGACCAGGTCGAAGAAGCCGCGGTCGAGTTCAGCCAGCCAGCCCATCGCGTTCGGCCTGGAGCCAGCGGCGTTTGCGGGCGAGGCCCCAGGCGAAGCCGCCGGTGCCGTCGGCGCTGACGACGCGGTGGCAGGGGATGAGGACCGCCAAGGGATTGGCGCCCAGCGCGGTGCCGACGGCCTGGGCGGAACGGCAGCCGACCGACTTGGCCAGCGTCCCGTAGGTGGTGGTCTGCCCGCGGCGGATCCGCTGGCAGGCTTGCCAGACCTTGAGCTGGAAGCGGGTGCCGTGGGCGCGGATGGCGCGGACCTTGGGCAGGCGACCGGCGGTCACGACGCAGCCCCAGGACTTCAGCCGACGGCGGAACTCCGCCGAGCGGGTCGGGAGGCGGAGGATCAGGTCGCCGGTCTCCGTGACCGCGACCGCGAAGCCGTCGAGCGAGCCGACGCGCACCCGGCATCCGGCGAGGGTGGCGGGCATGACACGGACGGACGGCATGTCGGCAGATTGCGTTTGCCCGTCGTCGGCTTCAATCCAAGGTTCTCCTCAGACTATGGCTTTCGATTTCGACAGCTGTCCGGAACGCGCCGGGACCGACAGCACCAAGTGGCACAAGTATTCCGACAAGGACATCATCCCTTGCTGGATCGCCGACATGGACTTCAAGGCGCCGCCCGCCGTCATCGAAGCCGTCCAGGCCCGCGCCGCGCACGGCGTGTACGGTTACCCCGCGCAGCGCGACGCCGTCTTCGCCTCCATCGTCAACCATGTGCGTCGCCGCCACGGCTGGGAGATCAAGCCCGAGTGGATCACGTTCATGTGCTCGCTCGTGCCCGGCATCCACGCCGCCATCCGCTGCGCCAGCAAGCCCGGCGAGTCCGTCGTCACCACCGTCCCCGTCTACCCGCCGTTCATGACCGCGCCGGTCCTGTCCGAGCGTAACCCGCTGAAGCTCGAGATGGTGTTCGAGGGCGGCCGCTGGACGTTCGACTGGGCCAAGCTCGAGGCCGCCTGCGCGCAGCCGCACGCCAAGGTGCTCCTGCTCTGCAACCCTTACAACCCGCTCGCCCGCGTGTTCGACCGCGGCGAACTCGACCGCCTCGCCGCCCTCGTGCGCAAGCATGAGCTCACCGTCTGCTCCGACGAGATCCACTGCGACCTCGTCCTCGACCCGGCCGCGAAGCACACCGTCTTCGCCGCGATGGGCGAGGACCTCGCCGCCCGCACCGTCACGCTGATGGCCGCGAGCAAGACCTTCAACGTCGCCGGCCTCACCTGCGGCTTCGCGATCATCCCCGACGCCAACCTGCGCACGCGCTTCCGCCGCGTCCTCCAGGGCCTCTCGCTCGACCAGAACGTCTTCGGTCTCGCCGCGACGCAGGCCGCGTTCGACCACGGCGAGCCTTGGCGCCTCGAGTGCGTCGAATATCTCCGCGGCAACCTCGACCTCATCGAGCAGGAGCTCAGGTCCATGCCCGGCGTCGTGCTCCGTCAGCGTCCGCAGGCCAGCTTCCTCGTCTGGTTCGACATCACCGCCCTCGGCTTCGAGGACGCGCATGCCGAGTTCGAGAAGGGCGGCATCGGTTTCAGCAACGGCGCCGACTTCGGCGGCCCCGGCCATGTCCGCCTCAATTTCGGCTGCCCCCGCGAACGACTGCGCGAGATCCTGCGTCGGATGAAGAAGGTCGTGGAGCGGGCGCCGGGAAAGGCGAAGTAATCGTTAGAGGACTGAGTCGATGTCTGCATCGAGGGCTGAATCGATGACAGAGTTGAAGATGCCCGCACAGGAGCGTTCTCGGGTCCCTGGTCTCAGGCCCCGGGTCCCGGGTTCAGGTATTCTGGCTCAGGTGCTGGCCCCGGGTCCGAACCCGAACCAGAGCACCCGAACCTGAAACCCGACGGCCGAGACCCGAGACCTGAGAAGTTCTGGTCAACCGAGCCTCTGGGCCTCTGAGCCTCTCATTTTGAGGGGTTTTCACGGCCAAGGGCCGCCTCTTTCTTTTTGACGAACCGCCTCGGAGTCCCATCGTCAGACGACTCAGGACAGTCCGATGGTGTAATGGTAGCACAGGAGATTCTGATTCTCCTTGTCTAGGTTCAAATCCTAGTCGGACTATTTCCTGAAAGCAGAAAGCCCTCTTACGAGGGCTTTTTCATGCCTGTCCGGGACGCCTCAGCGGACGTTCCAGAAGATCATGAGGTTCTTGGTCTGGCGGCCGGCGACGATGAGGTCGGTCTTGCCGTCGCCGTCGAGGTCGGCGGCCTTGAAGTCTTCGACGGCGATCTCCTTGGTCGAGAGCACGCTCGTGCGCCAGGCCTTGCCGGCGTCGTCGAGCGGGGTGAGCAGGCGGACGCCGGGGTCGGCGCCGCGCCAGCCGACCATGACCTGGTCGGAGCCGGTGCCGAGGAAGTCGGCGCAGGCGACCGCGTGGCCGTCCTTATAACCGTCGAGGACCTGCTGGCGCTGCCAGCCGCCGGAAGCGTCGCGGGTGTAGATGGCAGACTTCGTGCCGTGGAAAGGCTCGACCGTGGCGATGAAATCACCGGAGGGGAGCTTGCCGGCGCGGAGTTCGCCGACGGGTTCCTTGGTCAGCTGCGTCTGGCTCCACTTGCCGTCGGCGTAGGAGTTGAACCAGATGCCCTCCTTGGAGCCGGTGAGGATCTGCTGGCGGGACGAGCGATTCCAGCGGACCGTCTCCAGGTTGTGCGTGATGTGGCTGACGTCGTTGACGACCTCGGTCTTCCATTCGTCCTTCGGGTTGGCCGGCTTGCGGTAGGCGAGGAGCTTGGCGCCCGCGCCGACGCCTCCCTTGTTGCCCACGCCGTGGAGGGGCTGCACGACGAGGTCCCAGCGGCCCGTCGCCACTTCGACCCACTGCATGCGGTGGACGGTCGGTTCATGGTGCAGCTTCACCGCTTCCCATTTCTGGGTGCGGTCGGCCGGAGGAACCAGGTAGAAGACCGCGCCGCTCTTCACCGTGTCGCCGGGATTCCAGCCGGCGCCGACGGCGATCTCCGCCTTGCCGTCGCCGTCGAGGTCGCGCGCGGCGACGCACACGTTGTCTTCCTTCGTCAGGTTCTCGGCGATGACGTGCTTCTGCCAGGTCGGGTTCCGGTACCACTGGATGGTCGTCTTGTCCGCGAGGACGATGTCCTTCTTGCCGTCGCCATCGACGTCGGCGATCGCGAGGCCGTAGCCGATCTCGATCTTGTCGATTTCCTGGGCGCGGAACTTCGGTTCCGGCGCGGCCGACGCGACGGCGGCAAGGAGGAGGGCGAGGAGCGGGGTCGGCTTCATGGTCGTTTGATAACTTATCCGACCCAGCCTGTCCACCGCGGTTCCTTCAGTGGCACGGACAGCATCACGTGCTGTCCTAGTTGCAAACCTGGACGCATGGCTCAAGGGGAGACCGGAAACCGGAATAGATGCTGCGGGCTTGATGAATGCCCCCAGCCAATCATCCGGTCTCCGGTTTCCCTTTGAGCGCTGATTCGCTGTCTCGGGTAGGGACGTGATTGCCATCACGTCCGTGGGCGGACGGACGTCGATGGGTCGGTTGAGGTGCCCGGCGATCGGCACATGCCGTAGCGAACGGCGGCGGTGGCAATCGCCGCCCTACCTCAGGCCGTGAGAGACGTTTCAGGTGACGGGTGACGGCCTTGGGCATCAGCAACTCAGGCTCCGGCTTTTCGGCCATCAGCCACAGGTGGCTGGAGCCGGCAGCCGAAGGCCGAACAGCTGGCCCCCGAAAGCCCGATTCTCCGGGGCCTGTCAGCCGTCACCCGAAAATTTCCACGTCTGCAATGATCCGGTCTCCGGTTTCCCTTTGAGCGCTGATTCGCTGTCTCGGGTAGGGACGTGATTGCCATCACGTCCGTGGGCGGACGGACGTCGACGGGTCGGTTGAGGTGCCCGGCGATCGGCACATGCCGTAGCGAACGGCGGCGATGGCAATCGCCGCCCTACCTCAGGCCTCGGGGCCTCTTTTCATCTCAGGCCGTGAGGCGCTCGAGGCACTCCGCGTAGAGGGCCTGCGTCTTCTGCACGACGTCGGCCGGCAGGGTCGGGCCCGGCGCGGTCTTGTTCCACGGCTGGGACTCGAGCCAATCGCGGACGAACTGCTTGTCGTAGGAAGGCTGGGCGCGGCCGGGCTGCCAGGTGGCGGCGGGCCAGTAGCGGGAAGAGTCGGGCGTCAGGACTTCGTCGATGAGGACGAGCGAACCGTCGGGGGCGCTGCCGAATTCGAACTTCGTGTCGGCCAGGATCACGCCGGCCTTGGCGGCGCGTTCGGCGCCCATGCGGTAGAGCGCGATCGAGGTCTCCTGCACGGTGCGGAAGACCTTCTCGCCGAGGATCTCGCCGCATCGGGCGCGGGTGATCGCTTCGTCGTGGCCTTCGGCGGCCTTGGTGGAAGGGGTGAAGATCGGCTGCGGCAGCTTCGAGCCGTCGAGCAGACCGGCCGGGAGCGGGTGGTCGAGGATGCCGCCGGTCTTCTGGTATTCCTTGAAGCCGGAGCCGGCGAGGTAGCCGCGGACGACCGCTTCGACCGGGAGGGGCTTGAGCTTGCGCACGAGCATCGAGCGCGGGATCAGGTGCTCATGGCCGTGCAGGGCCTTGGCCAGGGCGTTGGCGTGGTCGGGCACGAGGTGCGTCGGGAAGACGAGGCGGGCCTGGTCGAACCACCAGAGGCTGATCTGGGTGAGGAGGATGCCTTTGCCCGGGACGCCGTTGGGCATCACGACGTCGAACGCCGAGAGCCGGTCGGTCGCCACGATCAGGTAATGCGTGCCGAGGTCGAAGACTTCGCGGACCTTGCCCCTCGCCTTGAGCGGGTAGGGCAGGCCGGTGACGGTCATCAGCGCTTCGGTGGGCAAGGGCGGCGTCTTCATCCTGCCACGGAGATAGGGGACGGCGGGGCGGCAGGGCAAGGTGGTTCGTCGTTGAGGCGCAGGGTCCCGCGGTCATCGTCCATGCCGACCGATGGAACTCCGCGACGCCCATTGCCATTATCAGTTCGCCGAGGTGCCGTACGCCGCGGTCGAGCAGGCCCGGGCGGACGGCGTGGGCCTGGCGATGATCAACGGCAGCTCGCCTTCCGACTGGGAGGAAGTGGCGGCTCTCGGCCGACGCGACCCGCGCAACCGCGTCTCGTTCGGCCTGCATCCGTGGGACGTGCCGACGGCGCCCGCGGGCTGGGCCGAGACGTTGCGGAGCCATCTCCTCGCGCATCCGGCGGCCGGCGTGGGCGAGATGGGCCTCGACCGCTGGGTGAAGGATGGCGATCCCGTCGCGCAGGAAGCCGCCTTCCGCACGCAGCTCGCGCTCGCCGTCGAACTCGACCGCGCGCTCACCATCCATTGCGTCAAGGCCATCGGGCCGCTGATGGACATCCTCCGCGAGGCCGCGCTCCCGCGCCGCGGTTTCCTGCTGCACAGCTGGAACGGCCCGGTCGAGCTCGTGCCCGCGCTCGCGAAGCTCGGGGCTTATTTCTCGTTCAGCGCGCATCACCTCATCCCGCGCAAGGCCGACCTGCGCATCCAGTTCGCCGCGGCGATCCCGCGCGAACGCATCCTCGTCGAGACCGATGCGCCGGCCTTGTGTCCTGCGGCGGAGTTCCGCGTGCATGAGCTGCCGCCGGCCGCCGACGGCACCGAGCAGAACCACCCTTCGAACCTCGTCCGCAACAACGCGGAGCTCGCGCGGACCATGGGCGTCACGCCGGAAGCGTCCGCCGCGCTGACGGCCGAGAACTTCGCGCGCCTATTCGGCGCGTAGCAGCGAGAGGCGGAGCGCCTCGCCCGCGGCCGCGAGGCCGAACGCGCCGGCCACGTGGGAAGCCGTGCCGTAGCCCCATTCGCAGTTCGGACGGAGGTCTTCGCCTTCGGGGATCTCGCCGCCGGGCAGGCCTTCGCAGTCCGCCGGCTGCGTGAACGGTTCGTCGGACCACACGCACGAGACGCCGAAGGGCGCCTTGCCGCGGGGGAAGTCGAAGTTCTGCCGCAGCCGCTTGCGGACCAGCATCATCAGCGGGTCGTCGCGCGAGTCGCGGAGGTCGGTGATCTTGATGCGGGTGCCGTCGAGGCGGCCGGCGCAGCCGCCGACCGTGACCACGGGGAGCTTGCGGTTCACCGCTTCGGCGATCAGCCCGCATTTCGGCGAGAGCGCGTCCATCGCGTCGATGACCACGCCGTCGAAATCGGCGAGCACCTCGTGCGGGTTGAAGCGGGAGAGGAAGCGCTGGTGGAGCGTCGTGCGGATCTTCGGATGGATGGCGCGGGCGCGTTCGGCCATCGCTTCCGTCTTCGGCTTGCCGTCGTTGCCCGCGACCGCGTGCAGCTGGCGGTTCGTGTTGGAGACGCAGACCGCGTCGCCGTCGACCATCGCGAGGTGGCCGACGCCGGAGCGCGCGAGCGCCTCGACGGTCCAGGAGCCCACGCCGCCGAGCCCGACGACGAGGAAGGACGAGCGGGCCAGCCGTTCCATGCCGGCGCGCCCGTACAGGCGGCCGATGCCGGCGAAGCGTTGGAGGTGGTCCGCGTCCATGTCCCTATCAAGGTGGAAAGCGGCGTCCCTCCAAGGCACAAACACGATTCCTCCGGGCTTGCTGGACGGCTCCCGGCGGGACATCCTCGGAACTCGATGTCCGCCCAAGAGAATCCGAGCCAAGCCGGGATGGTGCGCGCCTCCCTCGAGCCGACGTGGCTGTCGGCGGTCCGCCTCGGCGGCTGGGGCCTGTCCTGCGGGCTCCTCGTCGCGCTGGTCGTCGTCGTCCTGGACCATCGCAAGGCCGACTCGGTCTCGCAGGTCTGCGTCCAGGCCCGGGTCGTCTGCCTCCAATATCAGGTCGAGAAGGGCGAGTGGCCCAAGGACTGCGACCTCGCCGCGCCCGGCGAGCAGTTCGCCGGCTACAAGCCCGAGCTCCTGGCCGAGACCCTGGCCCGTTGCGCCGTCCCCGGCGCGTGGACCTTCCGCGCGAAGTCCCCGACCGGCGGACCGGCGATCGTCTTCACGCCCGCGGAGCCCGGTCGTTCCTTCGAACGCGTCTTCGGCGTCGTGGACGGATGGGTCGACGACGGCGAAGCGGAGAAGGGCGAGCTGCTCGTCCGTCCGGACGTCGCGCTGTTCAGGCTGTCGGCCGAGTGATCGCTTCGGCGCGCTCGCGCAGGTCGGCCTCGAAGAGCGCGTCCACCAGCTGGTCGAGGTTGCCCTCGAGCACCTGCTCGATCCCGTGCACCGTCAGGTCGATGCGGTGGTCCGTGATGCGGTTCTGCGGGAAGTTGTAGGTGCGGATGCGCTCGGAGCGGTCGCCCGAGCCCACCTGCGTCTTGCGCGCGTCGGCGCGGGCCTCGCGTTCCTTCGCGCGGGTCATGTCGAGGAGGCGGGAGCGCAGCACGCGCAGCGCTTTCTGGCGGTTGCGGAGCTGCGAACGCTCGTCGGCGCAGTAGACCATCAGCCCCGTCGGCTTGTGGATGATCTGCACCGCGGATTCCGTCTTGTTGACGTGCTGGCCGCCGGCGCCGCTCGCGCGCGCCACGGACATGTCGAGGTCCTCGGGCTTGAGGACGACCTCGGCTTCCTCGGCCTCGGGGAGGACCGCGACGGTCGCGGCCGAGGTGTGGACGCGGCCGGAGGCCTCGGTGGCCGGGACGCGCTGGACGCGGTGGACGCCGGCCTCGTGGCGGAGGAGGGCGGTGGCGCCTTCGCCTTCGACGAGCAGGACCGCGTCGCGGACGCCGCCCAGGTCGGAGTGGGAGAGGGACATCAGCTCGTGCTTCCAGCCCTTCTTCTCGGCGAAGCGGGTGTAGGCGCGGAGCAGCTCGCCGGCGAAGAGGGAGGCCTCCTCGCCGCCCGTGCCGGCCCGTATTTCTACTAGAGCATTACGAGAATCATCGGGATTCGGGGGGATGATGGCCCGGATCAGCTGTTCGCGGGCCGTCTCGACGGCGGGTTCCAGGCGGGCGACCTCGTCGGCGGCCATGGCGCGCATCTCCGGATCGGCCTCGCCGGCCATCGCGCGGGCCTCCGCGAGCTCCTTTTCCAGGCCGACCAGCACGTCGTCGGCCTTCACCGCCTTGGAGGTGAAGCGGAGCTCCGCGCCGAGGGCGGCGGCCCGGCGGTTGTCGGCGAACGTGGCGGGGTCGGCCAGCAGCCCTTCGAGCTCGGCCAGGCGGCGGCGGAAGCCGGTCAGGTCGGGGCGGAGGGGGCTGGCGGACATCGGGGAGGGAGGTTAATCGGGCTTGGACAGGAGTCGTCCGTTCGTTATTCAATGGAGTGCGGCAGGCTCCCCTCCGCAAGCCCGACCTTCATCCCTTTTCCGAACGATATGCAGCCCAAGGAACCCGCGCTCCGCGGCACCCACGTCCTCACCTGTGTGTGGGACTTCGACAAGACCCTCTGCCCGGGCTACATGCAGACCCCGCTCTTCAAGGCCTACGGGGTCGACGAGGAGCAGTTCTGGAAGGAAACCAACCAGCTGCCGGCGCTTTACGCCCGCAAGGGCATCCGGACGCCGAAGGACTCCGTCTACCTCAACCACCTGCTCAGCTACGTGAAGTCCGGCCTCATGAAGGGCCTGACGAACGCCCGCCTCCGCGAGCTCGGCGCCGAGATCGCGCTCTGCCCCGGGCTGCCCCAGTTCTTCCCCGCGCTCAAGGAGCACGTCCGCGAGCTCGGCCGGAAGCACAACGTCGAGGTCGTCCTCGAGCACTACGTGATCAGCACCGGCCTCGCCGAGATGATCCGCGGCACCTCCCTCGCCGCGCATTGCGACGGCATCTACGGCTGCGAGTTCCTCGAGCACCCGCTGCCGCCGCACTTCACCAAGCAGGACGAGCTCTCGCTCGACCTCCCGACCGAGATCACCCAGGTCGCCGCGATGGTCGACAACACCATCAAGACCCGCTTCCTGTTCGAGATCAACAAGGGCTCGAACAAGAACGCCGACATCGACGTCAACGCGGTCGTCCGCCCCGAGGACCGCCGCGTGCCGTTCGAGAACATGATCTACGTCGCCGACGGCCCCAGCGACGTCCCCGTCTTCTCGCTCCTGCGCAAGAACGGCGGCAAGGCCTTCGCGGTCTACGTGCCCGAGAGCGAGGCCGAGTTCGCCCAGAACGACGCGCTCCTGCAGGCCGGCCGCGTCCACGGCTACGGCCCGTGCGACTACTCCGCCGCCTCCTTCACGCCCAAGTGGATCCGCCACGCCCTCGCGGGCATGGTCGAACGCCTCGCGCAGGAACGCACGCGCGCCCTCGCGGCCCGCGTGACGCGTCCGCCCCGCCACCTGCACGCCGATCCCGCGCCGCCCGGCGCCGCGGACGCCGCCTCGCAGGGAACCCTCTTCGGCGAATAATCATGCCCGCCCCCGCCCGCAAACGGTCCGCCACGCTCGCCCGCCCGGCCAGCGAGAGCAGACCCATCCTGGCCGTCGTGCTCGCGCTCGTCGGCGCGTTCCTGCTCGTCGCGATGCTCTTCCACGCGCCCTCCGACCAGAACCTGCTGCCGGAATGGCTGGAGAAGACGTTCAGCCTCCCGGCCGAATCCAACGCCCGCCCCGAGAGCAACCCGTGCGGCGCCTTCGGCGCGACGGTCGCCGTGATCCTGTTCAGCCTGTTCGGTTACGCCGGCTTCTTCGTGCCGTTCTTCCTCTTCGCCGCGGCCTGGTTCGCGCTCAACCAGCGCGCGCACACGCTGTGGCCGGTCAAGGTCACGCTGATGGCGGTGTGCGTCCTGCTGTTCGCCCCGATCCTCACGCTCTGGCTCGGCACGGCCAAGGACGTCTCGGTCGCCTTCGACCCGCGCGGTCCGGGCGGCGTGCTCGGCAACCTGCTCTACTCGTCGGTCTTCCATCCGGTGCTCGGCGACTACGGCACCTGGATCCTCGTGTTCCCCTACGGCTTCTGCCTCCTCGGCGCGCTCGCCGACGACCCGAAGGCCACGCTGGCCTCGTGGATCGCCGAGATGCGCGACGGCTTCGGCGCCTGGAACGCCGAGCGCAAGGCCGCCGCGGCCGCCGCCGCCGAAGAACAGCGTCGCCGCGCCGCGGCCGCCGCCGAGCTGCGTCGCAAGCAGGCCGAGGTCGTCGGGGCCGCCATCGCCGTCCCGCAGCCGAAGGAGGCCGCCAAGCCCGCCACGAAGACCGCCCCTATCGAGGTCGACATCCCGCACGAGGGACCGAAGGAGGACGAAGACGTCGGCCCCGACCTCGTCGAGCCGGACAACGTTACCATTTCCTCCGACGCTCCGAAGGTCGAGAAGGCCAAGCCGAAGGCCGATGACGAAGAGGACGAGGAGGAGGACGAGGAGGAGGACGAGGAAGAGGTTCCCGCGGCCGAAGCCAAGCCTCCGCGCAAGGCGCCGGAGCCCCTCGGCCCCAACGCCGGCAAGGTGCTCGTCGTCCAGCCCGACAAGATCGAGAAGGCCCGCGCGAGCCAGGTCATCAAGAAGCGCGGCGACTACGTCTTCCCCGAGATCAAGATGCTCAACGAGCCGGCCGACGGCTCCAAGGTCGCGCCCGAGGATTTCCGCAAGCGCGCCGCCGACCTCATCGAGACCCTCAAGCAGTTCAAGGTCGACTGCATCCCCGTCGACCCCGCCAACGGCGTCGACGTCGGCATCCAGCAGGGCCCGTCGATCACCCGTTACGAGATCAAGCCCGCCCCGGGCGTCCGCGTGGAGAAGATCTCCAACCTCTCGAACAACATCGCGATGAACCTCGAGGCCGAGGCCGTGCGCATCCTCGCGCCCGTCCCGGGCAAGGGCACCGTCGGCATCGAGATCCCGAACAAGAGCCGCAAGGACGTGCTCCTGCGCGAGATCATCGAGTCCAAGGCCTGGGCCGAGGCCTCGATGGAGCTGCCCGTCGTGCTCGGCGTGGACAGCGTGACCAACAAGCCCGTCATCCAGGACCTCGCCAAGATGCCGCACGCGCTCATCGCCGGCGCGACCGGCCAGGGCAAGTCGGTCTGCATCAACGCGATCATCGTCTCGCTCCTCTACCGCTGCACGCCGCAGGACCTGCGCTTCATCATGGTCGACCCCA
>JACCDP010077401.1_pt1 | contig 11888 bp, 11 predicted proteins | sample 7445841 | NCBI WGS metagenome assembly JACCDP01 (sample SAMN15323441, study PRJNA562643) | freshwater metagenome | isolation source: river surface water | place: USA:Blue River Watershed | collected 2017-08-17
GCGCGAGGAAGCCTATGCCCTGTACTACGACCGCCTGCGCCGGCGCATCGAAGACCGCGGCACCCGCTTCTTCCCCGAAGCCAACGGCACCAAGCTGTACGGCGACCTCACCATCCTGATGGCGGTGGACGCCAATGGCGCGCTGCTGCGCAGCGAACTGCTGGAAGGTTCGGGCAACCCGCAACTGGACCGGCAGGCGCTGGCGATTGCGCGCACCGCGGGCCCCTTCGGGCCCTTCAGCGCCGAGATGCGCCGCACGTCTGACGAGATCGTGGTGGTCTCGCGTTTTCGCTTCACCCGCGACGTGGGGCTGCAGACGCAGTTCAGCACGCGCTGAACCTTCTTGATGCTGACCATGGATCTGTACTGCGTGATGGGCAACCCGGTGGAGCACAGCAAGTCGCCGTGGATTCACGCGCGCTTTGCCGGGCAGACCGGCGAGCCGGTGCGTTATGAGAAGCGGCTGATCGCTCTCGGTGCGCTGGCCGAGGGCATCGCCGCGTTCCGCGCCGAGGGCGGGCGCGGCTGCAACATCACCGTGCCGTTCAAGTTCGAGGCTGCCGCCCTGGCAGCGGTGGTCACGCCGCGCGCGGCACTGGCGCAGGCCTGCAATGTGCTGCGCTTCGACGCAGGCGGCATCTTTGCCGACAACACCGACGGCATCGGCCTGGTGCTCGACCTCACGGTGCATGCGGGCCTGGACCTGTCGGGCCGCGACCTGCTGCTGCTGGGCGCAGGCGGCGCATCCGCCGGCGTGATGGGGCCACTGATCGAGGCGCGGCCGCGCCGACTGGTGGTGGCCAACCGCACACAAGACAAGGCGCGTGCGCTGGTGCAGCGCCATGCGGCACTGGCGGCGGCCAGCGGCGTGGAGCTGGCCGACTGCGCGCTGGATGCGGTGCCAGGCGCCTTTGATGTGGTCATCAACGGCACGGCCAGCAGCCTGTCCGGGGCAGGTGTTCCGGTGTCTGCGCAGGTGCTGCGCCCGGGCGCGACGGCGCTCGACATGATGTACGGGCCACCGGCGCAGGGCTTCATGGACTGGGCCCGCAGCCACGGTGCGCACGCGCGCGATGGCCTGGGCATGCTGGTTGAGCAGGCGGCCGAGGCCTTTGCGCTGTGGCGCGGCGTGCGGCCGGAGTCGGCGTCGGTGCTGGCCGCACTGCGCCGGCACCTGGAAGGCGCGGTGCGGGCCTGAGCCATGCTGCGCTCGCTGCTACGGCTGGTCGGCTGGATGCTGGTGGCGGCGTTGGCGCTGCAGCTGTTCTTCATCGCGCGCATCGCGCTGATGGCTGCGATCGATCCGCAGTCCACCGCGTTCCAGCGCTCGGAAGCCTGGCGCATCGCCACCGAGCGCGACCGGCTGCGCTGGCGCCAGGAGTGGGTGCCGTACGAGCGCATCCATGATTCGCTCAAGCGTGCGGTGATCGCCTCGGAAGACGACGCCTTTGTGCAGCACGACGGCGTGGACTGGGACGCGGTGGAGAAGGCCTGGCAGAAGAATGCCAAGGCCGAAGCGCAGGCCGAGGCGCGCGTCCGCCGCTCGGGCGCGAACGCCAGCGCAGGAAAATCCGCCAAGGTGGTCGGCGGCTCCACCATCACCCAGCAGCTGGCCAAGAACCTGCTGCTGTCGGGCGAGCGCACGCTGCTGCGCAAGGGCCAGGAGCTGGTGCTGACGCTGGCGCTGGAGACGCTGCTGAGCAAGCGGCGCATCCTCGAGATCTATCTCAACAGCGTGGAATGGGGCGAAGGCGTGTTTGGCGCCGAGGCGGCCGCGCAGCACTACTTTCGCAAGAGCGCGTCGCGGCTGAACGCGTACGAGTCCGCCCGGCTGGCAGTGATGTTGCCGCGCCCGAAGTTCTTCGAGCGCCTGCCCCACTCGTCGTACCTTGCGGGGCGCAGCGAGGTGATCCTCGGCCGCATGGGCAACGCCCAACTGCCCTGAACCACGAGCCACCGCATGCGCATCCTTGGCATCGACCCCGGACTGCAGGTCACCGGCTTTGGCGTGATCGATGCCCAAGGCAGCGCGCTGCGCTATGTGGCCAGCGGCGTCATCACCACCCGGGGGCCGGCCAAGGGCGACCTGCCCGGGCGGCTGAAGCTGCTGTTTGAGGGCATCCACGAAGTGATCGCGCTGTACCAGCCCGAGGCGGCGGCAGTGGAGATCGTGTTCGTCAACGTCAACCCGCAGTCCACGCTGCTGCTGGGCCAGGCGCGCGGTGCGTGCCTGACCGCTCTGGTGGCCGGCGGGCTGCCGGTGGCAGAGTACACCGCGCTGCAGATGAAGAAGGCGGTGGCCGGCCACGGCAAGGCCGCCAAGGCCGAGGTGCAGGCGATGGTGCAGCGGCTGCTGCGCCTGGACCGCGCACCCGGCACCGACGCGGCCGACGCGCTGGGCCTGGCGATTGCGCACGCCCACATCGCCCCCGGCCGCGAGCGCCTGGCCGGTGCAGCAGAGCTCACGCGCAGCACCAGCGCGATGTATCGGCGCGGGCGCAATCTGTAGCGTGCGCAAGGCCGGGCGGAGCGATTGCCGTCAGGGCACCGGGGATTTGTCAGAGCACCCGCTCGGCGATCAGCACCGCGAAGAAGCCGAGCGCCGCAATCACCGTCCACTTGAGGGTGACGACACCCCAGCGCCGCCAGCGCTGCTCGCCGGTGGCGACGTAGAACGCGAACATCACGCCAGCGGCGATCAGCAGCAGGAAGATCGCCCAGCGAAACAGCAGCATGGGTCAGGCGGGGGTGATCAGCCGGCGGCGCCTACCAGGCGCGCGCGACTTGCGCGAAGCCCTGCGGCGCGTCGGATTCGCGCTCGAAGCTCACCACTTCAAAGGCCGACGCATCGGCCAGCAACGCGCGCAGCAGCTTGTTGTTGAGCGCATGGCCCGAGCGGAAGGCGCTGTAGGCCGCCAGCAGCGGCTTGCCTGCGATGTACAGGTCGCCCATCGCGTCAAGGATCTTGTGCTTGGCGAACTCGTCGTCGTAGCGCAGGCCCTCGGTGTTGAGGACGCGGTAGTCGTCCATCACGATGGCGTTGTCCAGCCCGCCGCCCAGCCCCAGGCCGTGCGAGCGCATCATCTCCACGTCCTTGGTGAAACCGAAGGTGCGCGCCCGCGCGATGTCGCGGCTGTAGGTGCCCGAGCCGAGGTCGAATTCCACCCGCTGGCCGGTGGAGTCCACCACGCGGTGCGCAAAGTCGATCTCGAAGCTGAACTTCAGGCCGTGGTGGGGCTCCAGCCGCGCCCACTTCAGGCCATCGCCTTCGCCCTCGCGCACTTCCACCGGCTTCTTGACGCGGATGAAGCGCCTGGGCGCGTTTTGCAGCGCGATGCCCGCGCTTTGCAGCAGGAACACGAAGGACGCCGACGAGCCGTCGAGGATCGGCACCTCTTCGGCGGTGATGTCCACATACAGGTTGTCGATGCCCAGGCCCGAGCAGGCCGACATCAGGTGCTCGACGGTGTGCACCTTGGCGTCGCCGCTGGAGATGGTGGACGCGAGCCGCGTGTCGGTGACCGACTCGGCGCACACCGCAATATCCACCGGCTGCGGCAGGTCCACCCGGCGAAACACGATGCCGGTGTCGGGCTGCGCCGGGCGCAGCGTGAGCTCCACCCGCTGCCCGCTGTGCAGCCCCACGCCGACGGCGCGCGTCAGTGTCTTGAGGGTGCGCTGTTGCAGCATGGCCGCATTTTACGGCGCACCCTCTTTTCTCGCTGAGGCCTTCAGTCCGCCTGGCGGCGCAGGAAGGCCGGGATCTCGAAGTCGTCCATGCCACCGGAGGACAGCGCCTCGACCTTGGCGGCCGCCTGGGTGCGCGCATTGCGCCACACGCTGGGCGTGGCCAGGCTGTCGTAGTTCTGCGGTGCCGATGCGATGCCCGCCGCCGTGCCGCCGGCGCCACCCAGGCTGCCCGCGGTCGGGATCTCGTAGGGCGTGTTGTCGGTGCCGGTGCGGATGACCTGCATCACCGGCGGCGCGCTGCGGCGCTGGCCGGGCTTGCTCAGGCCGGTGGCCACCACGGTCACGCGCATCTGGTCGCCCAGGGTGTCGTCGTAAGCAGCGCCGTAGATCACATGCGCATCGGGCGCAGCGAAGGCGCGGATGGTGGTCATCGCCAGCTTGGACTCCGACAGCTTGAGCGAGCCCTTGGCTGCGGTCACCAGCACCAGCACGCCCTTGGCACCCGACAGGTCCACGCCCTCGAGCAGCGGGCAGGCCACCGCCTGCTCGGCCGCAATGCGTGCGCGGTCGGGGCCGCTGGCAGCAGCGGTGCCCATCATCGCCTTGCCCGGCTCGCCCATCACGGTGCGCACGTCCTCGAAGTCGACGTTGACGTTGCCGTACTCGTTGATGATCTCGGCGATGCCGCCCACCGCGTTCTTCAGCACGTCGTTGGCGTAGGCGAAGGCCTCCTCCTGGGTGATGTCGTCACCCAGCACCTCGAGCAGCTTGTCGTTGAGCACCACGATCAGCGAGTCCACGTTCGCCTCGAGTTCGGCGAGACCCGCATCGGCGTTGCTCATGCGCTTGCCGCCTTCCCAGTCGAAGGGCTTGGTGACGACACCCACGGTCAGGATGCCCATTTCCTTGGCCACGCGCGCGATCACCGGCGCCGCACCGGTACCGGTGCCGCCACCCATGCCCGCGGTGATGAACAGCATGTGCGCGCCATCGATGGCCGAGCGGATGTCGTCCACCGCGCCCTCGGCTGCCTCACGGCCTTTCTCGGGCTTGCTGCCCGCGCCCAGGCCGCTGATGCCCAGCTGGATGGTCTTGTGCGCCGAGCTGCGCGCCAGCGCCTGCGCGTCGGTGTTGGCGCAGATGAACTCCACGCCCTGCACCGTGCGCGCGATCATGTGCTCGACCGCGTTGCCGCCGCCACCGCCCACGCCGATCACCTTGATCTGGGTGCCGGAATGGAACTCTTCGACTTCGATCATCTCGATTGCCATCTTGTTTTCTCCTGTTTTCTGTCTGCAGTTGCCATGAATCTTTGTGGTTCGAATTCGGGCCCGGTCTCAGGCCGGTGGGTCGGGGCTTCGCCATCGTTGCCAGCGGCGCCCCGCCGCAGCCGGCGGACTGCCGCGCGCCAGCCACAGCGGGTGAGCCGTGCGGCGCGCGGGTGAATGCATGCGCGGGTCGGACATCAGAAGTTGCCCACGAAGAAGTCCTTGATGCGACCGAAGGCGCCCTTGACCGAGCCGCCCTTGCCGGCCGCCTTGAGGCCACGAACGCGGGCCAGGCGCGCCTCTTCCAGCAGGCCCATCACCGTGGCGGTGCGCGGCTGCGCCACCATGTCGGCCAGCGCGCCGGTGTACTTGGGCATGCCGCGACGCACCGGCTTGAGGAAGATGTCTTCGCCCAGCTCCACCATGCCGGGCATCACCGCGCTGCCGCCGGTGAGCACCACGCCGGAGGACAGCACCTCTTCGTAGCCCGACTCGCGGATCACCTGCTGCACCAGAGAGAAGATCTCTTCCACCCGCGGCTCGATCACGCCGGCCAGCGCCTGGCGGCTCAGCAGTCGCGGCCCGCGGTCGCCCAGGCCCGGCACCTCGACCTGCTGGTCGGGGTCGGCCAGCAGCTGCTTGGCGCAGCCGCTTTCCACCTTGATGTCTTCGGCGTCGCGGGTCGGGGTGCGCAGCGCCATCGCGATGTCGCTGGTCACCAGGTCGCCTGCGATCGGGATGACCGCGGTGTGGCGGATCGCGCCGCCGGCGAAGATGGCCACGTCGGTGGTGCCGGCGCCGATGTCGACCAGCGCCACGCCCAGTTCCTTCTCGTCTTCGGTCAGCACCGCCAGGCTCGAGGCCAGCGGGTTGAGCATGAGCTGCTCGACCTCCAGCCCGCAGCGGCGCACGCACTTGATGATGTTCTCGGCCGCGCTCTGCGCGCCGGTCACGATGTGCACCTTGGCCTCCAGGCGGATGCCGCTCATGCCGATCGGCTCCTTCACGTCCTGGCCGTCGATCACGAACTCCTGCGGCTCCACCAGCAGCAGCCGCTGGTCGGTGGAAATGTTGATCGCGCGCGCCGTCTCGACCACGCGCGCCACATCAGCGGCGGTGACTTCCTTGTCCTTGACCGCCACCATGCCCTGCGAGTTCAGGCCGCGGATGTGGCTGCCGGTGATGCCGGTGTGCACCCGCGCGATCTTGCAGTCGGCCATCAGCTCGGCCTCCTTGAGCGCCTGCTGGATGCTCTGCACCGTGGCGTCGATGTTGACCACCACGCCGCGCTTCAAGCCGTTGCTCGGCGCGACGCCCAGGCCCGCGATCTTGAGCTCGCCGCCCGGCATCACCTCAGCCACCACCGTCATCACCTTGGCGGTGCCGATGTCAAGGCCGACGACCAGATCCTTGTACTCTTTTGCCATGTTGTGCCTGCTCTTCCTGGAGTTCTATCGCTTGGGCTGGACGCGTGCGCCATCGACGACCGTACTGACGCCACGCATGCGCAGCGCGTAGCCGTTGCTGTGCCTGAGGTCGGCCGACTCGATTGCATCGGCGCGCCGTCCGTAGCGCCCTGCGACCTGGGTCAGCGTCTGCGCGAAGCGCTCCACCCGCGCCATCAGCTCGTCGGGGGTGCCGCGTCCGAGTTCGATCACCGCGCCGGATTCCAGCGTGGCCTGCCAGCTGCCGCCTGCGGTCTGCAGCAGCTGCTGCACCGACAGGTCGAGCGCAGCGAGCACGGGCGTCATGCGCTGGTACAGCGACAGCACCGTCTGTGCGGCCGCCGGCGACGGCCCGCCCAGGCGCGGCAGGTTGTCCTGCTCGATGTCGCCCAGGTTGGCATCGAACACCTCGCCGAAGCTGTTGACCAGCCGCGGCTCGCCTTCGGGGCCCCACAGCGCCACCGCGCGATGCTCCTGCAGCTCCACCCGCAGCCGGTTCGGAAACTCGCGCTTGACCACCGCACGGCGCACCCACGGCACCGACTCGAACGCCGACCGCGCCTGCGCCAGGTCGATGGTGAAGTAGTTGCCGCGCAGCCGCGGCGCGACATTGGCGCGCAGCGTCACGGCGTTGTTGTGCGTCACGTCGCCGCTCACGGTGATGCCGCCCAGCGTGATCGACGGATGGCGCAGCAGCCAGCCCAGGCCGGCAGCGGCCAGGCCGATGCCCACGACGCCGATCAGCGCCAGCGACACCGCATTCATCCAGCGCACGTCGGCCGGCAGCGGCAAGGCGCCTTGCACCGTGGCTGCCTTCATGCGCCCTCCTTCTGGGCGTTCTGCACATGGTCAAGCGCGGCGCCGGCCAGCAGCTGCACGCACAGCTCTTCGTAGGCGATGCCCGCTGCACGCGCCGACATCGGCACCAGCGAATGGCCGGTCATGCCCGGCGAGGTGTTCATCTCCAGCAGGAAGGGCTTGCGGTCGCTGGCGCGGATCATCAGGTCGGCGCGGCCCCAGCCGCGGCAGCCCAGCGTGCGGTAGGCCGCCACCACGATGCGCTGGATCTCGCGCTCTTCGGCCTCGGGCAGGCCGCTGGGCACGAGGTACTTCACATCGTCGGTGAAGTACTTGTTCTGGTAGTCGTAGGCGCCTTCGGGCGCGACGATCTTCACCACCGGCAGCGCGCGTGTATCGGCACCCGCCCCAAGCACCGGGCAGGTGACTTCTTCACCCGCGATGAATTCCTCGCACAGCACGTCGGGGTCGTAGCGTGCGGCCAGCGCCACCGCACCTGCCATCTCGGAGTCGCTGCACACCTTGGTGACGCCGATCGACGAGCCTTCGCGCGGCGGCTTGACGATCAGCGGCAGGCCCAGCTCGTCCGGCACGCTGCGCACACGGTCGCGCTGCAGCTCCTCGGTACCCAGCCGCACCCAGCGCGGTGTGGGCAGGCCCTCGGCCATCCACACCCGCTTGGTCATCACCTTGTCCATGCAGATCGCCGAGGCCATCACGCCGCTGCCGGTGTAGGGAATGCCCAGCAGCTCCAGCGCGCCCTGCACCGATCCGTCTTCGCCGTAGCGGCCGTGCAGCGCGATGAAGCAGCGTGCAAAGCCGCGCTCCTTGAGCTCGACCAGGTCACGCTCGGCGGGATCGAAGGCATGCGCATCCACGCCGCGCGACTGCAGCGCCTTGAGCACGCCGCTGCCGCTCATCAGCGACACCTCACGCTCGGCCGAGCGGCCACCCATCAGCACCGCCACCTTGCCGAAGGCGCCGACATCGATGTCGTGCAGGGTCACGCTGCCGGCCGGGCTCATGCGGCACCTCCGCCGAGTTCCACCACGCGCGCAGGCACACCGCCGATCGAGCCGGCGCCCATGCACATCACCACGTCGCCGTCGCGCACCACATCCAGGATGGCCTCGGGCATGGCGCCGATCGCATCGACAAACAGCGGCTCGACCTTGCCGGCCACGCGCACCGCGCGCGCCAGCGACCGGCCGTCGGCGGCAACGATCGGCTCTTCGCCGGCGGCATACACCTCCGACAGCAGCACCGCGTCGGCCTGGCCGATCACCTTGACGAAGTCCTCGAAGCAGTCGCGGGTGCGGGTGTAGCGGTGCGGCTGGAAGGCCAGCACCAGGCGCTGGCCGGGAAAGGCACCACGCGCGGCGGCGATCACCGCGGCCATCTCGACCGGGTGATGGCCGTAGTCGTCGATCAGCGTGAACTGGCCGCCCTCGCGCGCCGGGTGGTCGCCCCAGCGCTGGAAGCGCCGGCCCACGCCGCCGAACTTGGCCAGCGCGGCGACGATCGGCGCGTCCGGCAGCTCCAGCTCGGTGGCGATGGCGATGGCCGCCAGCGCGTTGCGCACATTGTGTTCGCCGGGCAGGTTCAGCGTGATCTGCAGGTCCGGCAGCGTCACGCCGTTGCGGCGCTGGCAGGTGAAGCGCATCTGGCCGCCGGGCAGTGCCTGCACGTCGACCGCGCGCACCTGCACGTCCTCGCCCAGGCCGTAGCTGATGACCGGGCGCGAGATCATCGGCAGGATCGAGCGCACGCCGGGGTCGTCCGCGCACAGCACCGCCGAGCCGTAGAACGGCATCTTGTGCAGAAAGTCGACGAAGGCCGCCTTCAGCCGCGCGAAGTCATGGCCGTAGGTGTCCATGTGGTCGGCGTCGATGTTGGTGACGACCGACAGCACCGGCAGCAGGTTCAGGAAGGAGGCGTCGGACTCGTCGGCCTCGACGACGATGTACTCGCCCGAGCCCAGCGCCGAGTTGGCGCCGGCCGAGTTGAGCTTGCCGCCGATGACGAAGGTGGGGTCGACGCCGGCCTCGGCCAGCACGCTGGTCACCAGCGAGGTGGTGGTCGTCTTGCCGTGCGTGCCGGCGATGGCGATGCCCTTCTTCAGGCGCATCAGCTCGGCCAGCATCACCGCGCGCGGCACCACCGGGATGCGGCGCGAGCGCGCGGCGATCACCTCGGGGTTGTCGCCCTTCACCGCGGTGGAGGTGACCAGCGCCTCGGCGCCGGCGATGTGCGCGGCGTCGTGGCCGATGTGGATGCGGATGCCCAGCTCGGCCAGCCGGCGGGTCACTGCGCCATCGGCCTGGTCGGAGCCGGAAACGGTGTAGCCGAGGTTGTGCAGGATCTCGGCGATGCCGCTCATGCCGGCGCCGCCGACACCGACGAAGTGGATGTGCTTGACGGCGTGCTTCATGCTTGCTTGAGGGGGGTCGTCATCAGGGGATTCGTGAGGTGCTCGATCTCGTCGGCGACGCGCTGGGCCGCGCGCGGCTGCGCCAGCGTGCGTGCGCGCTGCGCCATCTGCAGCAGCCGGGTGCGGTCGAGCCGGCGCAGCAGCTCGGCCAGCGATTCGGGCGAGAGCTCGGCCTGCGGCAGATGAATGGCGGCCTTCTGCCGGTCCATCCAGATCGCATTGTCGCGCTGGTGCGCGGTGGTGCTGACGATCAGCGGCACCAGCACGCTGGGCACGCCGGCGGCGCACAGCTCGCTGACGGTCACCGCGCCGGCGCGGCAGACGATCAGGTCGCACTCGGCCAGGCGGCGCGGCATGTCCTCGATGAAGGGCAGCACCTCCAGCCCGGCCGCCGACGGGTCGAGCCCGGCCTGCGCATAGGCCGCGCGCACCGTCTCGAGGTGCGCCACGCCGGTCTGGTGGGTGACGACCGGGCGCTCGGCCGGCAGCAGCCGGGCCAGCGCGCGCGGCAGCGTCTCGTTGAGCACCTGCGCGCCCAGGCTGCCGCCGACCACCAGCACCCGCAACGGACCGCTGCGGCCGGCAAAGCGCTGCTCGGGCGGTGCGATCGCCTCGATCTCGGCACGCACCGGATTGCCGGTCACGATGCCCTGGGCCACGCCGCGCGCGGCCTCGCCATCGAAGCCGAAGGCCACCCGGTCGGCGAAGCGCAGCAGCGAGCGGTTCGACAGCAGCAGGCCCGCATCGGCGTTGACCAGCATCAGCGGCCGCCCCAGCAGCCGCGCGATCAGCCCGCCGGGAAAGCAGACATAGCCGCCCATGCCCAGCACCGCGGTGGTCGAGCGCCGCTTCAGGATGCCCAGGCACTGCGCCAGCGCGCGCGCGAGCTGCAGGCCACCGCGCAGCAGCCCGAGCGCGCCCTTGCCGCGCAGGCCGGCGAAGCCGATGGTGTCCATCGGAATGCCGGTCGGCGGCACCAGGCGGTTCTCCATGCCCTTCGGAGTGCCCAGCCAGCTCACGGTCCAGCCGCGGCGCATCATTTCGCGCGCCACCGCCAGGCCCGGCATGATGTGGCCGCCGGTGCCGGCAGCCATGATGACCAGATGACGCTGTGCCGACGCGCTCATGGGCGCCCTCCTCTCAGGATCTGGCGGTTTTCCATGTCGATGCGCAGCACCACCGCCAAGGCCACGCAGGTCATGATGATCGCCGATCCGCCGTAGCTCATCAGCGGCAGCGTCAGGCCCTTGGTGGGCAGCACGCCCAGATTGACGCCCATGTTGATGAAGGTCTGCCCGCCCATCCACAGGCCGATGCCCTGCGCGGTCAGGCCCGAGAACACCCGGTCGAGCGCCACCGCCTGGCGGCCGATCACGAAGATGCGCCGCACCATCCAGAAGAAGGCGACGATGACGATGCCCACGCCGACGATGCCCAGCTCCTCGCCGATGATGGCCAGCAGGAAGTCGGTGTGCGCCTCGGGCAGGTAGTGCAGCTTCTCGAGCGACTGGCCCAGGCCCTGGCCGAAGTACTCGCCCCGGCCGAAGGCGATCAGCGAGTGCGTCAGCTGGTAGGCCTTGCCGTCGGCGTTGTCCTTGGCCCAGGGGTCGAGGAAGGCGAAGATGCGCCCGCGCTTCTCGGGCGAGACGGTGATCACCAGCACCAGGGCCGAGACCAGCACGCCGATCATGATGGCGAACACCCGGCCGTTGACCCCGCCCAGGAACAGGATGCCCATCGAGACGATGGCGATCACCATGAAGGCGCCCATGTCGGGCTCGGCCAGCAGCAGCAGGCCCACCACGCCCAGCGCGATGGCCATCGGCAGCACCGCGCGGGTGAAGCTCTCCTTCACGTCCATCTTGCGCATCATGTAGCTGGCCGCATACATGGCCATGGCCAGCTTGGCCAGCTCGCTGGGCTGGAAGTTCATGACCCCCAGCGGAATCCAGCGCCGCGAGCGGTTGACCACCTTGCCCACGCCCGGAATCAGCACCAGGATCAGCAGCAGCAGCGCCAGCACGAACAGCCACGGCGCCATCTTCTCCCAGGTCCGCATCGGGATGGTCAGCGTCACGCAGGCGGCGATCACCGCCAGACCGACCGAGAGCACATGCCGCGACATGAAGTGGGTCGCGGTGTAGTTGCTGTACTTGGGGCTGTCGGGCAGCTGGATCGAGGCCGAGTAGACCATCACCAACCCGAGCGAGATCAGGCCGGCGATCACCCAGGCCAGCGTCTCGTCGAAGCCGACCC
>JACCDP011296294.1_pt1 | contig 11887 bp, 11 predicted proteins | sample 7445841 | NCBI WGS metagenome assembly JACCDP01 (sample SAMN15323441, study PRJNA562643) | freshwater metagenome | isolation source: river surface water | place: USA:Blue River Watershed | collected 2017-08-17
AAGCGTCCTTGTTGGAGGCTAAGGGTTGGGAGGCTTATTTAAAGTAATATTTCGGTTTAAGTATTTATGCTGATTGTAGGAAACGCACTGGTTTCTGAGGAAGTATTAACCAAGAAGTTTCGGTGTGCCATTGATGCGTGCAAAGGTGCGTGTTGTGTTCAAGGAGATGCGGGTGCACCCTTAGAAACGGAGGAGATAGCTATTATTTCAAATGAATTGGAGGCTATTAAGCCCTTTATGTCTCAGAATGGTTTGAACTTATTGGAGGCGCGTGGATTTTCTGAAACGGATAGCTTTGATGGAGAGGCGGTTACGGTTTGTGAGCCTTCTGGGGAGTGTGTTTTTGTGGTTTACGATGAAACAGGCATTGCAGGTTGCGCCATTGAGAAAGCATACCATGCGGGTAAAACGTGGTTTAGAAAGCCTGTTAGCTGTCATTTGTACCCCATTCGTGCAAAGAAATATGGAGATTATACGGCGTTGAATTACCACCAATGGAGCATTTGCTCAGAGGCATGCGCTGTGGGGGAAAAAGAACAAGTGGCAGTATACTCGTTTTTGCGTGAAGCGTTGACACGAAAAATGGGTCCCAGTTGGTACCAAGAATTGGAAGCAGTTGCCAAAATTTGGGAACAGGGAATTAAATTGGAGTAAATAACACGCCAATTATACCTAAAATCATCAACCATTTTAGTTTTAATGAAACTTGTCTAAAATCGGGGTTTGAAGAAGCCTTGTGCACCGAAATGCAAATGCTACACATTCGGGGTGTTAGTACAATGCCTGTATACATTAGCATGGGTAAAATACTTGTGCCACAGGCGATTTTTTGTAATTCTTCTTGCAGATTTTCTAAGGGATAGGTATAAACGGCTTGGAAAATTGTGTTGAAGAGTATTCCCACCGCGGAAACGCCTAAGGATAGATAGACCAGTATTTTTGTTTTGTTAATGCCATAAACCAAGGGAAAGGTTCTGCAATTTGCTTCCTTATCGCCCTTCATATCCTCTATGTCTTTAATTAGTTCTCTGGCCAATGTAATGGTGAATGCCAGCATGGCAAATTCGGCAATATGTCCTTTGTTTACTTGCCATACACCTCTGCTGCTTAGGTAAACAACGGCTCCAGCCATAAATGCAACTAATAGGTTGCCCGGCAGCCCCATAGCTTTTAAATCGGAGGAGTAAAAGAACAGGAGGATGGCAATGGCGATGCAAAAAATGCCCATGCCTGTCCCGCCTAAAAATCCTGTAACAATCCCCAACGTGGCTAAAATACCGTAAAAAATGATGGCCGCCTTATGGCTGACATATCGTTTGAGAATTCGTTTGTTAGGTCTGTTCACGTGGTCACTATCTACATCGAATAAATCGTTGATTACATAACCCGCCGAAGCTGAGAAAATACAAGCCAACAATACCCAAATGGCTACGGGAAAATAAAATGGGGAATGAAACCAACGTAAATTAGTCCAATCGATGGAAAAGGGTGTAATTCTGCTGCTTGCGTAAAGGAAAACCAACTGGGTTAACAGGGTGATCAATAGGTTTATAGGTCGGATCAACGTCCAATAAGCACGCATAGCAAAAAGTAAATGTACAGCAATCTATTTATTTTTTCGCAAATTTCATGCGATATCCTGCGGATACTTTGCCTACAGCAATGTTGTTGAGTTTAGTTTTTAGCAAGGTGCGTTTGAGGGGATGGATTCTGTCTGTGAATAAAATACCTTCGATGTGATCGTATTCGTGTTGAATAATTCTAGCTGCCATACCGCTGTAAGTTTCCACATGTTCTTGGAAATTTTCGTCTTGATACCGAATGGTAAGTTTGGAATGTCTGTTAACATCGGCCCTTACGTTGGGAATGCTCAAACAGCCCTCCTCGTAATCCCATTTTTCATCAAATTCTTCTTCAATGATGGGATTGATGAATATCTTTTTAAAGTTTTTCGGTTCAATATCTTCAATTTCCGAACCGTCTACAATAAACAATCGAATGCTCAGTCCAATTTGCGGCGCTGCCAAGCCTATTCCGTTGCTGTCGTACATGGTTTCAAACATATTGGCAAGCAATTGGTTAAGATTTGGGTAAGTGGCATCAATTTCAGTAGCTTTTTTGCGTAAAACGGGTTGGCCGAAAGCGTAGATAGGAAGAATCATGGATGTGAAACGAATGCAAAGATAGTTTATTTGGTTGGCAGTGAAGTTTCCGCTGTGTTAACGATGTTCTGTATCGCCAATACGCTGTTGATAAAGATGGAAGGTGTGATTCGGATATACCAAGGAGTCAATGGCTTTGTAATGGGTATAAAACCATTGTTTCGATTCTGAATTTGTGGTTAAAAAACCTGCGTGGTTGCCAGTAATAATAAAGTTTGGTGGGTAGGATTGTAAGTACACATGTTGTTTGGTTTGGTTGGTATAAAATGACTGTTGCAATCGCTGTGTTAATGAAACATTTGGGGAAACAATGTCCGAATAAAAATAAACATAATAAGGACAAGGGAAGGGGGGGTGGTAACTGGACTGGAAATAGGCATAAAATCGCCCTGCTTGGGGGTCATCCACGTACAAGGTGCTGTTTGTTAATGAATCTAAAAGTTGTGGACTGAGCTGTTCTTTCCAGTAGGTAGCTTCAACGGATCGATGCAGCAGCGGCGGGTAATTTTGGGATTGAATTAGTTTGTAATTTTCTACGGCAAATTTAATTGGCATATACCACAGTAACGCGGTGGCAACCACCAGTAGCTTTCTGGTCGGCAGTATGAATTTGGAGTTTATTTTAAATAAGGTGCTAATGGCAATGGAATTAAAGCAAGATATAAAGATCTCAACGGAGGTGGTTGCGATAAACCAAGTACAGAATACAAGGGAGAATAGGAGCGGGAGTTGGTAATGGGGGAATCCATTGTTCGCGCCGAGTTTGGAGAAATAAAATCCGCCAAGGATTAGCAAGATTTGACATAATAAATGGGGCAAGTAGGATTGACGGCCAAAATGCTTGAATACGTAGAGAATGCTTATGGGTTTTGTTTTTAGTAGGGGAAGGATGATTCTTGCTAATTGAACAATCAGGGTGAGTAATAAAAATGAAATCCATAGTTTCCCCAGTTTGGGAAGCGGTTGGTAATCGATGGGGTTGTTTTCGGTGAAAAGCGCCGCAAATTGAACCAAGGGATTTTGAACTAACAGTGATTCGCTATTGCTTTCAGCATAATCCGAAGCAAATTGAAGGTACTGGAAATAGTGGTTCCATGACCCCGTACTGGTGCAATAACAGGCATAGAATAGCCATGGCGTTAAAAATCCTAAAAGCCACTGGAATTTCTGCTTTTTACCTAATGAGAATCCCATCGGAAATAATGCGGGTATAAAAAACACGAATGGTTCTTTTACCCAAACGGCAAGTCCGGCGAAGATACCGCTGGCAATGGCAGGGGCAGTTTTGTTCTTAGTGTAGTTTGATTTGCTATAGTTTACATTGTCTTTGCTTCCCTTGCCACAGTTTCCTCTGCTGTGGCTGAGGTACATCCACGCAAATCCTGAGAAGAAAAAATAACTACCGATTTCTTCCGTAAATCCACCGGTAAACATGGCTGGCCAATAGGAAGTAACGTAAGCTAAGCCTAAGGCGAGTAGGATGAGATTGAAGAGGGTAGTTGCAGGAGACTTAGGGAATTGGTCGTAAGAAATGTATCCCATGGGGATTAAAACACTCAAAAGCGCGAACAATTGCAGCAGTCCATTGGTTGAAAAATCTCCTTGAAAAGGAACTGAATTAGTGAAGAATTGGGTAGCTGTTTGTATTCCAGCGTGGAGAAAGAAAATTCCAGGGGCCTTGTTATCGTATACGTCCTTGTAGAGTACGGCTCCATGATGTATGTGGTGGCCGATGGCTGAAAAACAGCCGGCGTCTCCTTCGGGTGTTGCGAATAAATACCGGGATGCAATAAAATAGAAAAGTACGCCTAAACAGGTGGATATGGCAAGGGCTCCAACGAGTTTTTTGTGTTTAGGGGTCATGGGAAAAATTACGAAATACGCTGCAAATAGGTTTGTAAAATGAGGGAGGCCGACATGGAATCAAGGAGTTCTTTATTGGCTCGTTTTTCTTTTTTTGCTCCAGATTGAATCAGTGAGTTGAAGGCTTCCGAACTGGAGAAACGCTCGTCGATGGTGTAAACAGGGATGGTTGGGAAGGCTTGTTTTAGTGCTTCTATAAATTGTTTTACCGGTTGGGTGGCGTGTGTGTCTTCTCCATTCAATCGGGAAGGCATTCCTACTACAAAGCCCTCCAAAGTTTCTGTTTTTTGGTAATCTACCAGGTATTGGTACAACTTCTCTGTGGGAATGGTAAGCAATGGCTGGGCTATAATTTTCAGGGGGTCTGTAACGGCGATGCCTGTTTTTTTACTGCCATAATCAATGCCCATAATTCTGCCCATATAAGCAAAGATATGTCTTGTGTTGAAATAACTACAATAAAAAAGGCCGCACTGGGTGCGGCCTTTACAACTATGGCAGATGCTATTACATCATTCCACCCATGCCGCCCATATCGGGGCCATGGCTGTGTCCTTTTTCTTCTTCCTTGATGTCGCTGATCACGCACTCCGTAGTAAGAATCATGCTTGCTATGGAAGCTGCATTTTCTAAGGCTACACGAGATACTTTTTTAGGATCGATTACACCAGCTGCGATCAAGTTTTCGTATTTTTCCGTACGAGCGTTGAAGCCGAAATCGCCGGTGCCTTCCATTACTTTCTGCACCACGATGCTACCTTCGCCGCCGGCATTGGCTACGATTTGACGGAGAGGTTCTTCCAAGGCTCTACGAACAATTTGGATACCTGTATTTTCGTCTTCGTTTTCACCTTTTAGGTTTTCTAAACCACTGATAGCGCGAATTAAGCTTACACCACCGCCTGGTACGATACCTTCTTCAACGGCAGCACGAGTTGCGTGCAATGCATCGTCTACGCGGTCTTTTTTCTCTTTCATTTCCACTTCGGTAGCTGCACCAATGTACAATACTGCAACACCGCCAGCTAGTTTTGCCAAACGCTCTTGCAATTTCTCGCGGTCATAATCGGAAGTAGTATTTTCAATTTGTACCTTGATTTGGTTGATGCGGGCATGGATTGCATCCTTGCTACCAGCACCGTTTACAATGGTAGTATTGTCTTTGTTGATGGTGATTTTCTCTGCACGACCCAGATCTTCCATCGTAGCATCATCCAACTTACGGCCTTGCTCTTCGCTGATTACAGAACCGCCTGTTAAAATGGCTATGTCTTGCAACATTTCTTTTCTGCGATCACCAAATCCGGGTGCTTTTACCGCTGCGATTTTGAGCGAGCCACGGATACGGTTAACTACCAAAGTAGCCAATGCTTCGCCGTCAATATCTTCAGCGATAATTAACAAAGGTTTGCCGGTTTGAACTACTTTTTCCAATACTGGAAGCAAGTCTTTCATGCTGGAAATTTTCTTGTCGTAGATTAAAATATACGCATTGTCCATTTCCGCTTCCATTTTTTCGGTATTGGTTACGAAATAGGGTGACAAGTAACCGCGGTCAAATTGCATACCTTCAACCACATCCACGGTAGTTTCGGTACCTTTTGCTTCTTCTACGGTGATAACACCATCTTTACCCACTTTTTCCATGGCTTGAGCAATCAAAGCACCAATGGTTGAATCGTTGTTTGCAGAAATAGAAGCAACTTGCTCAATTTTGCTGTGGTCGTCTCCTACGGACTGACTCATCTCGTTCAATTTTCCAACAGCCGCTTTTACTGCTTTGTCGATACCGCGCTTAAGATCCATAGGATTTGCGCCGGCAGCTACGTTTTTCAAACCGCCGGTTACGATGGCCTGCGCTAATACGGTGGCTGTGGTAGTTCCATCCCCTGCTACATCTGCAGTTTTTGAAGCTACTTCTTTTAGCATTTGCGCTCCCATGTTTTCTACGGGATCTTGCAATTCAATTTCTTTAGCCACAGTAACACCGTCTTTGGTGATGTGTGGTGCGCCAAATTTTTTATCAATAACTACGTTTCTTCCTTTAGGACCCAAGGTAACTTTTACTGCGTTTGCCAAGGCGTCTACACCACGCTTCAAACCGTCGCGGGCGGTTAGGTTAAAATCTATCTTCTTTGCCATAATACTTTACTTTTTAATGTTTAAATTACTGCTAAAATGTCGCTTTCTCTCATGATAAGATAATCTTTGCCTTCTACGTTGATCTCTGTACCGGCGTATTTCCCGTAAAGTACAGTGTCGCCAACTTTTACTGTAACAGGCTCATCTTTTTTTCCAGGACCTGCCGCAACTACAGTGCCTTTTTGAGGTTTTTCCTTTGCGGTGTCGGGGATGATAATACCAGAAGCAGTTTTCTGTTCTGCCGGAACGGGTTCAATCAGAACGCGATCGGCCAAAGGTTTGATGTTAACTGACATAACTCTATTGAAAATTTGGTTTACCCCTAATTTGCCACAACTATGCCAATCGAAATATTGGCACAGAATGCCATATTTTTTGAGTTTTTAGGTAAATTTTGTCAGTTTTAGGAGTGATTTTCTGTCAACTTGACAAAGTTTTCAATATCTGCTTGGTTATTACGGGTGAATGCAATAGCTTTTTTAGCAATATCTTTTCGTAGATTGGGATTGTTTATCCAATGCAATAAGGCTTGCAACAGAACTTGGCTAGAATCGAATGTAAAGGCGACCCCTGCATCGATAGCATCCTGAGCCTCCGGGAATTTATGAAAATTGGGTCCAAAAAGGACCGGCAGACCAAAGCACAAAGCTTCGGTTATGTTGTGTAATCCTTTTCCAAAGGCGCCTCCCACGATGGCAATTTTGGCAGCACTGTATGCCAAAGGCAACTGACCCACGGTGTTTAAAATTACAACCCCAAATTGATTCAACGAGGGTTGTTTTTCTGGGGGTAAAGCGTTGAATTTTGTATTAATTTCGGTGTACAGAATAGGGGAAAATGCCTCAAATTGGTGTAGCAAATTTTGAATGTGTGCTTCTGAAATATCGTGGGGCGCGATCAAAATTTTCCAATCTTTTTGGGAAATTCGGGCTTTGAACTGGGAGTCTTTGAGGCATTCTACAACCATGGATTCTTCAGCGGGCCATGAAGAACCCAAAACCAAGGTGTTTTGTAGATTCATCCAATCCAACAGTGCTTTTTCGACCAAAGTTAAATCCGAGGTTGAACGGTTTGATTTGAACTGTGCTACTCGCAAGATTGCTCTGCTAAATTTTGGATCGCCAAAACGCGCTGCATTGGCTAATCCGTGATGTTCTGCTATGGCAACCATGTCTGATTTTATCACCCCAATGTATTTGGCCTTGGCAATGGCTTTCTTCCACGATTTGCCAAAAAATTTCCATAAAAATTGATCTGATCGGAACGAAGTCCCTAGCAGGTAAAGCGGTATGTTCCTTTGGTTAATTTGGGTAAGGAATTCTAGCCAAAATTCGTACCGAATGACAACCACTGCGGTAGGATTGATTGCCGACAAGAACCCTTCAATATCCTTTCTTTTATCCCATGGCAAGTAAGATTTTGTAAAGTCTCCGGCCGGCAGTTTTGCATGCGAAAATCCAGAAGGAGAGTAAAACGAAAATACAATGGCAGCATGGTGTTTTTTGGAAATTTCCAAGGCGATTGGCAGTGCCATTTCGTACTCACCTAAGGATGCACAATGAAATAGCCAGGTGTTTTTACATTGAAATTGAATCCGCAAGGCATCCAAGGGAATTGATTTTCGGCCTACCACCATTTGTTTGGCTTTGGGGTTGACCCAGGCAGCCAATTGGTGCAAGAGTATGTAGATACGAATTGCTATTGCGTAGAGGAATCTCAAGTAGCTGAATTAATCAAAGAAATAATCGGATTTCGAATTCTGTTGCTTGGTTTTGGAATCTACATTGATAGGAATTACAATTCCAAATTGAGTGCCGATAGAGAAATCAAATTGACGGGGATCAGGAGCTACGTTTCTGCCAAAATCCCATGATCTAGCCGGTGTTGTAATGCTCTGCATGCAATGGAGCCCGATAAACACCGATATGGCATCGTTGTTTAAGTACTGGTACCGAATACTTTCGGTTACAGCTATTCCTCGGCGGTAATTGTCGTACCCATCGGTGTATATGCCTTCCAATTGAGGAGTTTTTCCTTGGTCGAATTGAAAACGAGTAAAATGTTCGTGGTATCCAATTCCACCGGTGTAAATTATGGAGTGTACGGCCAAAGCAGATGTTTTAATGGGGTTGATTTTACCCGCCGTAGCGGCAATGTTGAATCCTTTCAAGTAGGTTCGGATGATGGAATTAAAGCCAAATTGGTCCAATACATAGCCCGAAGGTCCTTGAATTCCGCCAAAAATACTATCGGTATTCACGGCACTTCCATAATACGGCATGTAATGGAATCCAAATAAGTACTTCTCTTTTTTCTGGTATTCCGCGCCCAATGCGGCAGCGAGGTGGTTAGAATATCTTTCGGACCATCCGCCTTGGTTGAGATGCACTGCGCCGCCAACGTTTAATACAACCCAGTCGGAAGGCGTGTATTCCTTCTTAGGGGGCGGTACATTGCTTCGAACGGGCGGTTTGACCGTGGGCTTGGTCGTGTCATGTATTGAGTTCAACGCACTATATTCTGCAAGGAAGTTCCACGAAGAACTATGTTTGGCTACCATGGTTTGAGTATAACAGCAGATTGCAATGGCAATAAGGCAAACCATCCAGTTGTTGTTTTTTCTACCGTTGTGCTGTTGCATGGTTTCGAATATACAAGATTAAAAAATGTTATTATACGATTTGATTCAGACAGTCTAAGAATCCTTGTGGATTTTCTGCATGCACCCAATGTCCTGCTTTGGGCACAACATGAAATGTTGTATTGGGGAAATTGTGCAGAATGTAGGGTTTGTCTGATTCTTTGATGTAGCCACTCTTTTCTCCTGCAATGAAATGAGTCTCGCCCGGAAATGGATGGGTGAATTCCAATGCTCCAATAATTGTTGGGTACCAAACTTCTATCGCGGCAAGATTGCTTTTGGTTCGATAACCGCCTTCGGGAATAGGTTCTAAGTTTTTCAAAAGGAACTGCCTCACCGACATCTCAGGGGCATACGGTTCAAACGCATCTTCTACTTCTTTTCGGGAAGAAAACGTATGGAAAGGTACTTCCTTGAATGCTCTAAAATAGCCCAAGTGTCCTGGTACGTATTCTTTGGGAGCGATGTCAACTACGATTAGTTTCTCAACAAGCTCAGGATGCAGGTGGGCGAAAACCATGGCTGTTTTACCACCCATGGAATGTCCCAGTACTATATTCTTTTTGTTTTCATCGCCCAAATGAACCATCAATTGTTTTAAATCTTCGGCCATAGCAACAAAGGAATTGTCCGAATCGTGGAAGCTTTTTCCGTGATTTCTGGCATCAAAGGTGATAACTCGGAAGTGTTTGGCTAATTGTTGGGCGGCCAAATGCCAATTGTCTAACATGCCAAAGATACCGTGCAAAATGTAAAGGCTTTGGGGGTTGTTTTCGCCGTAGATCTTATGGTTTACGATGGGTTGTGACATGATTTTTTATTGTAATGGATGTTGGCATCGACATAAAAAAAGCCCCGATTTCTCGAGGCTTGTATTCGGTGCAAACGTTTAATTTAAGAAATTCTCTACCGGAGTATAGTCTAGGTTAAATGCTTCGCTCACGCCTTTGTAAACAACCTTTCCGTTGATTACGTTAAGACCTAGGGTTAGTTCTTTGCTATCCTTGCAAGCTTGCTTCCAACCTTTGTTTGCCAATTGCACGGCGTAGGGAAGGGTAGCATTGGTTAATGCCAATGTTGAAGTGTAGGGTACAGCGCCGGGCATGTTTGCTACGCAGTAGTGCATTACACCGTCTACTTCGTACACGGGTTCTGCGTGCGTGGTTGGTTTTGAGGTTTCAAAGCAACCGCCTTGGTCGATGGCTACGTCCACAATCACCGCCCCTTTTTTCATGGTTGGCAACATTTCGCGCGTAATCAATTTTGGGGCTTTTGCTCCTGGGATCAATACGCCTCCGATTACTAAATCGGCAGTTTTCACCGCATTTTTAATGTTGTATTCGTTGGAGATAAGGGTGTCCACGTTGGCGGGCATGATGTCGTCTAGCTGACGCAAACGTGCCAAAGAAATATCCATAATGGTTACGTTGGCTCCCAAACCAGCGGCCATTTTTGCGGCTTGTGTGCCTACAATTCCACCGCCTAACACCACCACTTCGGCAGGTTTAACACCGGGTACGCCACCCAATAAAATACCGCGACCGCCCATGGGTTTTTCCAAATATTTCGCACCTTCTTGAATGCTCATTCTTCCCGCAACTTCACTCATAGGAACCAATAGTGGCAAGCTGCGATCGGCTTTTTCTACGGTTTCGTAGGCCAAACAAACCGCACCGCTCTTGATCATTGCGTGGGTTAGTGGTTCGTAGGAAGCAAAGTGGAAATACGTGAATAGCAATTGATTTTCGCGAATCAGGGCATATTCCTGTTCGATGGGTTCCTTTACTTTGATGATCATTTCGGCGATGCCGTATACTTCCTCGATGGTGGGAAGAATTTTTGCTCCCGCGCTAACGTATTCGTCATCGCTGAAGCCGCTGCCATTGCCGGCAGTATGCTGAACATACACAGTATGACCGTGTTTTACCAATTCGCTTGCTCCGGCTGGAGTAAGTGCAACGCGATTTTCGTTGTTTTTAATTTCTTTGGGTACGCCGATAATCATAATTGAAAAGTGGCGCAAAGATACGATTTATCCTTTAATTGATTTTCTTGCTAATGGATTTTGGCAATGCCTCTTTGTGAAGCATCACGGAAATGGTTTTATATCGGAAATAGGCTTCGCTCACGTAGAACATTCCGCCCATGTAATTTCCGGTGCCCCATGAGTTTTTAACTAAGAAATACAGCTTATTGTCTGCGCTTTTGCTCATGCCAACGATATGCATGCCGTGGTCGTCTGTGGTGGTTTGTTTATCAAAAGCCTCCTGCCTAACTTCTGGGGTGATTGTTTTTTCTTCCACGGGTTGAGCAAAGGCATTGCTTTTTTTCTCGGCACCTGCATCGTTGAATCCGGCGTTGTCTTTGCCGATTTTTTGAATGGTGGATTCGTCCAGCGGTACGATGGCCAAGCCGTCGCGGAAAGAAAATCCTTTTTCGCTAACATCGGCAGCCCAAGCCACGGTGTACCCTTTGTTTAAAGCCTCTACCACGGTTTGGGTGAATTCGTCTAAGGGTAAATTCCAGGCTCTGTCCATGGCCCAATTGTCTTGTACTTCGATGGGGAAAAATTCGTAAGGTAGGTGGTGGGTGAAGCTGGTTAGTGCAATATAATCGTCCATGTTTAACCCCAACGAATTTGCAAAACTCTGGGGCGTATAGGATTTACCTTGGTAGGTAAAAGTAAGCGGAATAGGACCTAAGTAGGCGTCCAAAATTCCTTCAAATCCTGTTAACCAATCCGTTGAATAGGTGCCCGGATCTCGTTTTACTAAGGCCTCCATGTATCCTTTAAGCACTGCAATCAATTCGCTGTGATCGTGACGAGCGGTAGGATCGGTCCCCGGATTTTTTGATTTCAATCCCGTATACACCTCCTCGGGTACAATTCCGTATTTTTTAATGATGGTGGGTATATCGTGGCCCTCACCGCCTTGATCAAAATTGTGTTTGCCGTTCATGCGCAAAAACATTTTTGCCTTCTCTACGTAGGCCCAGCGAGCTACGTACATTTGCGATAAATTATGCTCTCCTTTGTTGGTTCTGAGCAACTCGCTTTCCAACATACTCAAGGTAGAAT
>JACCDP010528826.1_pt1 | contig 11886 bp, 19 predicted proteins | sample 7445841 | NCBI WGS metagenome assembly JACCDP01 (sample SAMN15323441, study PRJNA562643) | freshwater metagenome | isolation source: river surface water | place: USA:Blue River Watershed | collected 2017-08-17
ATACGGCATCGCAGTTGGGCGGGACAACGGTAGTATGACACGGGCGCTACCCGAGGTTACAAGCACACTACGCTAGCCAAGGACTAGGTGAAACGCCTAGAGGAGTTCGACTCTCCCGATGCCACTTATGAGGTAAACATGGAAGATAAAAAGAATCCGAACGCACTCACCTACGGGATAACACCGAGTGCCCCTGCATCATTACAACCTGTAGATATTGATACATGGAAAGCCGATGTATCTCCCACGTTCAAACACTATTTCACTGGACGATACAATGATTTACTTTCCCAATACGAACAACTCGTTAGAGATTACGAAATCAACAGATTGTGTTATGAAGCTTCTCTCAACTTTAAGCCGGTTATTGGACACACTTATTACTTGTATAGACGGGGGACTGGACAAGCGTTCTTCTCTATGATAAGTTTAGAAGAGTCTGGGTGGTCCGGCTATATCGGGAAGTTCAAGATGAATACACAATATGCGTGGGAACAGTTATGAGAAAATATAAGAGTATATTACCATTCCATGAAGATTCGTTGGCGGTAGACCAATTTGGTTGGCTACCGCTTTCGGTCATTGAACCCAGTCGAGAAAGTAAGAGTCAGTGGAATGAAGCATATATTCCCCAGATTGAAGAAGAGAAGCGTAGGGGTGATGATGCCAAATATCTTCCCGGCTTGGGGTTTAGCGAGTTCCATGCTGGTCTATGCGAGAACATCGTCAGGTATTGGAGTCTACGTGGGGCAAAGATTGTAGACCCGTTTATGGGAAGAGCCACACGGGCGGTCGTATCTACGACTTTGGGGAGAGAATACGAGGGATATGAGATTTCCCCAAGTACCCATAAACGTGTTACCGACCATATGGAAACATTGGGATTGTCTTCTACCTTACATTTGGCTGACGGATGTAAATTGGCACATACTACTGATGAGTCCGCAGATTTGGTGATGACTTGTCCTCCGTATTGGAACATTGAGAAATACGAGGACGTAGACAATCAACTATCCAGTAAACGTAGTTACGATGACTTTATGGAGAGTATTCAGGATTGTGCAGACAACATTGAACGCGTATTGAAGCCAGGCGCATTCTGTGTGTGGGTCTGTGCAGATTTCCGTAGTTGGAGCGGGGATGGAAGATTCTATCCGTTTCATGCAGACAGTATGAAAGCATTTGAAGAAGCAGGATTGATATTCCACGACATTGTGATTATCAAGAATCAATCTCCATTTGCTGCACTACAAGCTGGAAAGGTGGCGGCAAAACGCTATACGAGTAAGATACATGAATATGTGTTGGTGTTCAGAAAGCCAGGTGAATACATTGTACCCGAACATTGTACAATGGATAGTGTAAACGAAACCGCAGACCAGTTCTTTTCATTTTAGGAGATAGATATGGGAATGTACGATACACTTAGAATAGAAACTACTATGCCAGGATATACTGGAATTCCAAAAAATGAATTTCAAACCAAGTCACTTGACTGCCTAATGCATAATTATGTTATATCCAATAAAGGTGAATTATATCGTGAACAATGGGAATTCGAATGGATAGATGACGATAGACATATGCTACACGGATATGAGCAAATAATTCCAGATACATATCACCGGGACTACTTGACAGACTTCCACGGGGATATTATATTTTATGAAGGTAAAAATATAGACGGAAAGTGGCGAGAATATACTGCTAGGTTCACCGAAGGAAAACTTACACGTATTTGGTACGAAGATAAACAATATTAAACAGAGGTTAAATGGTTATGGAAAAGTCGAAGCTAGAGAAGTTCATTACAAAGTATAATTTAGGTGGTTCGTGCGAAAGTGTTATCTTCAAGTCGGACGGAGACACACTTTCAGTTCGTGCCATTTCTGACGATAAGAATGTGTTAGGAGAAGTGTCTGTTGAAGATATCAAGTTCCCAGAAGGCGAGTTTGGTGTATACGAGACTAAGAAGCTTCGGTCTATTCTCAGTGTTCTTGATGAAAACTTCACAATCAAGCCAAGTGTCAACAATGGTAAGACCACTGGACTTGGTATTACCGATGGGTCTACCAAGGTAACATTCGTACTCGCGGATGCAACGGTCATTCCTGCGGTTCCCGATTTGAAGAAGCTTCCACCGATGGATTTCACGATTACTCTTGACGAGAAGTTCGTAAGTACCTTCATCAAGGCAAAGGGTGCGTTAAGTGAAGTGGAAACCTTCGCTGTAATGAGTAAGGGTGAAGAAAATACCGCGGAAGTTGTGATTGGTCATTCTACGTTGAATACCAATCGTATTACGGTGACCGCGAAGACGGATAAGGTAGTCAAGATGGAACCGATTAGTTTCTCTGCAAACTATCTACGAGATATTCTCACCGCCAACAAAGAAGTGACGAATGGAACATTACAGGTAAGTTCAAAGGGACTCTCTGTTGCTAAGTTTAGTGGTAACGGATATACGTCCACGTATTACCTTGTACAGATTTCTATCTAAAGAGGTTATTTATGAGTGCTAAGTTTTGGCCATTGATGCCAAATATCATCACATTAAAGGATAAATTCAGGTTGATTAAGTTTATCCTATCTACCAATTTCTTTACGTCTGGAAAGATGGTAGCTGAATTCGAGCGAGTATGGTCGCAGTGGGTAGGAGCAAAGCACTCATTGTTCGTTTCTTCTGGTAGTACTGCGAATTTTCTCTTACTTTCTGCTGTAATTGAAAAATACGGTCTACAAAAGGGAGACAAAGTATTGGTTCCTGCGTGTACGTGGATGACGAATGTTGCCCCCGTATTTCAGTTGGGGTTGACCCCGATATTCTGTGACATTAATTTCGAGAATTTTTCGTTTGACGAAGACGAAATGCTCAAGATTAAAAAGAAGCATCCCGATATCAAACTCATTTTTGTTACCCATTTGTTGGGGTTCCCTGCGGCACGGGAAATCTATCAAGATATATTCCCCAATGCGATTATTCTAGATGATGTATGTGAATCGCACGGATGTAAGGCGGAGAACTTCTCTCGCGTAGGGTCAGATACAGTCGGAGCTACGTTTAGTTTCTATTTTGGTCATCATATGACTACGATTGAAGGTGGGATGATTTCCACCAACGATTCTGACCTATACGATTTGATGAAGATGAAGCGAAGCCACGGCCTTGCTCGTAATTCACACAACTTCGCAGCGTATAGTGAAAAGTATCCCCATATAGAAAAATCCTTTCTATTTGTGACAGACGGATATAACTTCCGTAATACCGAATTGGCGGCAGTATTGGGGATTAGTCAATTAGAAGGTCTGGATAATAGTATTGATATTCGTAAGAGAAACTTCAAGCGATTCGTGGACATTATCAATCGTAATTCAGATAAATTCATCCCCTTGACTTATACCAGTAGAAATAGTAACTTCAGTCTACCGATACTTACACACACTAAAGAAATGTATGATAAGGTAAAGGTCGAATTGGAAAAGGCTGGTATTGAATATCGTCCTATTGTTGGCGGAAATCTTCTTCGTCAACCATTTCTAACTGGGTACAAGTTTGCGATTAGAAAGAAGAAGTATAATGCCGATACATTAAACGACCTTGGTGTATATGTCGGAAACAATCAAAAGATAACCGACAAACATCTTGATGTATTGGAAAACATTTTAGACAACCTATAAACTATGTCACGATTGGAATACATTAATCACCCGCTGTACGGGCAACGTATCTTACACGTTATGTCGCCTGTACGGTGGAGTGGTCCCAAGTTTTTACACGAAACCTGTTCAAACTACAAGGTTTTGGATAAGACCGTAAATTGGTTGCCTATGTGCCACCACTACGTTCTTGTACCCGAAAACAATAACATCCCGAACAATCGGAAGAATGTTACACTGATTCCGTTTGATTATCCTGGCTCTGTTACTATGAATCGTGGTCACTTTAACGCAAAGGAACTGTGTAGGATTTTGGAGTTCCGTGGTATTGACGTAGACTTCGTGTTTACGCATCAACCAGAACTGGCCTATAACATTCTTAATGCCCTACAGGCAAAACGATATGGTGGAAGTGTCAAACTATTCAATTTCTTTGAATGGGTAGAAACTCCTGCCACAAAGCCAAGTGATGTATTCCCAGATGGATATCTTCGTCAATTTGAAGCGATTCACTTGAGTCATGCCTCGTTCTTCCACTGTGAACAGTCGGTGAAGTATCTCGACAAGAACTTTACGAAACCGATTGTGTTCTCTGGTGTGGACAAGAAAGTGTTAAGTGAGAAGGTACGATATGCTCCACTCGCCATCAACGGACTTGTGGAACCAGAACCGTTCCCACTTCCGAAGGACAAGAAGATTCTACTATTCAATCATCGTTGGAACAAGACCACTGGTATTCATAAGTTAGTTGAGTACACAGAAGGATTGAGTGATGAATACTTGGTGTGGGTGACCGACCCAAGTGCAAAGAAACCAAAGTCTGGTAATCCTGCTCCGTCACACTTCCATGTGGAAGGATTGCCGTTCAAACAGTATATGTATCTTCTACAAAAGGCCCATGCCACACTGACCTTTGTAGATGGATTTATGACTTGGAACTTGTCGGTACAAGATGGTATTGCTGCAAAGCGTCCGTCACTCGTATACACGCATCCAGTACACAAGCATATCTTGGGTGACAACTATCCACTATACTTCAAGACAAAGGAAGATTTCCAGAATCTCTTGAAGAACGTTCCAGACGAACTGGATTGGGAGCTTCCTCCGCACGACAAGAACTTCAAGAACAATCTTGAAACTGCAATGTTGGATGCGATGGCAAAGACAGGTGTACCAGATTCCAAGTATAACAAACAGTGGTTATACCATATTCTGAACGGGAACGAATACAAACAGAATATCTTGTACAATACGCATCCAGACCTACCCCTAAGTAATGTGATGGAGGGTATCCGACTGTATTGTATGCAGTTTGGTGTAAAGGATGACCCAGAATCTAAGTATACACGATTGTTCATCCCGAATGAAGATATACGGCAAAAGATTGTAACCGAATTGAATGGAGAGACATTTGGAGAATGCAAGAAAGACCCATCATTCTCTGTAAATGTAAAGTCAGATTTCTTTGAATGGTAATATGTACCAACCATATTTCGACAAATTCCTAAGCATGACTCCGTACCTAGAAATAGGTGCGGAGGAATGGGAATATATTAAACAGACTTTTTCTGTTGATGACATCAAAGAAAGTATGGCAGATGTTGCCATGACCTATCCAATCCCATATAACGACATTTCGGAAATTGATGCATACAACAGTTATATGGACTTGAAAAGAATTCGTTGGAACGAACTGTTGAAGGACGGAGAATGGTTCTACAGGTCGAATAATTCCAAGTACGACCTGTTGCCAAAGTACTTCTCAAAGACGAACACAGGAAACTATTCATCCAACTACTTTCAACAGGAAAACCGATGGGAGGCGAATTCCATTCGGTCGCCTGGTCCTGCCAAGACTTGGAGAACAAAAAGTACAATGGTCAGTTTCATGGGGTCATTGTTTACATTGAAAGCACCATATATTGATAAGTCAATTTTACGTGGATGTTTACATCTACGTAAATATACCTGCACGCAATTCAGACCTACTATCGCAAAGGCGATGTATGATAAGTTTGAATCTAAAACTGTATTGGACTTTTCTATGGGTTGGGGTGATAGATTGGCAGGATTCTATGCAGGGAATACAACAGAACACTATGTAGGATTGGACCCCAAGGCGGACAATCATCCTCTTTACGAAAGACAACGAGACTTCTACGAGAAACACACTAGCTTCTTTGAGAACGGGAAAACCAGTGAGTTTCATATTCTTCCCGCGGAAGAGTTTGACTTTTCAAAATATCCTAATTATTTTGATATGGTATTTACTTCCCCACCATACTTTAATGTAGAGCATTATAGTCAGGACGATACTCAGAGCTTCAAACGGTATAAATCAGTTGATATATGGAATACAGAGTTTTTACATAAGGTCTTGACTAATATCTATCCAAGTGTTAAACTTAATGGTATAGTCGCAATCAATATCTCTGATGTGTTTTCTATTTCTGGTAAGGGGAAGAAACGTTGGTTGGAGATTACTAACCCGATGAATGACCATATGAAATCATTGGGAATGGAGTATGTCGGTGCGATTGGAATGGAAATGTCCAAACGACCGAATAGTGCTGGTGCAGGTACAGTGTTTGAAGGAAGTGCGCCAAATGAGTGGTCAGATGATGCAATGACCCGAGCAAATAATTCAATAGACAAAACCTTCGCAGAACCAATCTGGTTATGGAGAAAAATATGAGTGAGCATACAATCTGGGTGGAGCGATATCGTCCAGACACGTTGGAAAACTACATTGGGAACGAAACTCTTAAGGAGAAGTTCACTCATTATATTACAACACAGGATATTCCACATCTGCTGTTCTACGGGACCGCTGGTACTGGAAAGACCACTGCAGCCAAGATTCTGATGAAGAACATTGACTGTGACGCATTGATGATTAACGCATCCGATGAACGTGGTATTGATGTGATTCGTGAGAAGATTAAGAACTTCGCGTCAACCTCTGGATTCGCTCCACTCAAGATTGTATTCTTGGACGAGGCGGATTACCTTACCCCAGACGCACAGGCAGCACTTCGTAATATGATGGAAGTATTCAGTCAGAAGACCAGATTCATTCTGACTTGTAACTATGTGGAACGTATCATTCCTGCGATTGTCAGTCGGTGTCAGACTTCTGCGATTACCCCACCATCCAAGAAGGAAGTGGCGGTACACTTGATGAACATTCTCACCAAGGAGAACGTCACCTACGAGAAGCAAGCAATCGCCACGTTGGTCAATGCATACTACCCAGATATTCGTCGTATCGTCGGGACAGCACAGCAACAGACCCGCGATGGAAAGTTGACGGTCAACGTCAATGAGGTTATCGCAGGTGACAGTAAATTGAAGATTATGGATACCCTGACCAGTAATCAGACCAATGTAAACAAGTTGTTGGAAATCCGTCAGATTGTGGCAGACGCAGATATTCGGGACTTCACAGGATTGTATCGGTTATTGTATGACAAAGTTGTAGATTTTGCACCAAAGAAGATTAATCAGGCGGTTGAAATTATCGCAGAGGGGCAGTTCCGTGATGTCTTTGTACCTGACAAGGAAATCACATTCATGGCAGTATTATACAAAATTCTAATTGACTAAGAGGAAATTATGACCAGTAAGTTTATTCCCGGCGGTGACCCACGACAGCAGATGCGTGGACAACAGCAGCAACAACCCGACCTTTCACTCGCTACGGATATCGTGTGTGAAAATTGTGGAAACCTGACTTTTGAGGAAGTGCTCTTGATGAAGAAGGTTTCTGCCCTAGTGTCTCCTAACGGTAAGGAAGGTATCGTACCGATTCCTACCTTCGCATGTGTTGCGTGTGGGTACGTGAACGAAATGTTCCGTCCATTGAAGAAGGTTGCTCCCGCAACTACCGAAGAGGCTCCCGCTGAACCAGAGCCAACGAAGCCAAGTCTTATTCTGGAGAAGTAATGGCCGAGTAAAAATCTTTCATATAAATCCAATTTACCAAAACCAACTAGATACTTATTTATATACTCAACGGAGATTATATGAATGAATACTATGTTTATTGTCTAGTAAACCCTGTCACCGACAAAGTATTTTATGTGGGTAAAGGAAAATCCAATCGGCTGTACGAGCATGAGATGAAGGTTAAAAGTAACAAGATGCCTAATAATAACAAACATCTGTTTTACACTATAAAAAACATTTTGTCCTCTGGTAACTCAATTACATATCGTATAGTAGAAGATAAGTTAACCGAAGAAGTCGCATTTCAACTAGAAAAATCTCTAATAGAAAGAATAGGAGTAGACAACTTATGCAACCTTCATACAGGTGGTAGTGGTGGAAAGATGACGGGTGAAGCCGAACTTCATAGAAGACGAAGATTAATGGGACATGCAGTAAGTGATGAAACCAAGCAAAAAATATCTATGGCAAATAAGGGTAGACCGTCCAAATACAAGGGTATTTCTAGAACTGACGAAGTGAAAACGAAAATAAGCGAATCCTTATCTGGAAAAGTCCATTCGGGCGCAACAAAGAAAAAAATGTCTTTGTCTAGTAAGGGGAAATCTAAATCTGAAGAGCATAAAAAGAAACTTAGAGAAAATCTTAACAATATAAGACCCAAGAAAGGTCAAATTAAATGGGACGACGATGCCAAAAAGAAACACTCCGAAAGAATCAAACGATGGCATGCCGAGCGTAGAGAAAAAAACTCTGTTCAGCCACATTAACGAAATTTACCAATCGCAACGGAAGAACTATTTTTCTACGTTGACCGATGGGGACAAGCGGACCTATAGTAACTACATGGTCAATAGATTTCTCAGTATGAACGTTCATCAACTTCCATTGGTGGATGAGATTCAGAAGTATAACATTCCACCAGAAGCTCATTATTTGTTTTACGCAACTACGATTCCCCGTGGTAAACAGTTCAACAAGTATATCAAGTCCAAGGCAGAGGATAAATATGAGAAGTGGATGGTGGAGTTGGTTGCCAAACATTACACGATATCACAGGATGAAGCTATCTTCTATCTGGACATTTACTACGAACAGGATAAACCTGCGTTGAAAGAACTGTGTGAAAAATATGCGGTAGACCCCAAACTTATTAAGAAGGCGAAACTATGAAAAAGTTTATTCATTCAATAAAGTGTTTTTTCGGCACCCACAGTTACGAGAAAAAACTTATGGCCGTTCTGGATGATGGTCACCGGGTAACATATTTGGAGTGTTCACAATGCGGTGACCTATTTGGATGGAGATAAGCTATGAAATACAGACTCTTGAAGGATAAGATTGACCATCTTTCATGGTACATGAAGTTTGATGACGCACCAGAGAACGTCATTGAGTGTATGGGATTCTCAGCCGAAATGCTTACCTATGGTGGTAGAAAGGAGTATATTGACGTACTTCCAGATATCGTAGAGGAATACAAACCAAAAGGCATTATTATGTTTGAGGATTTGGACCAAGAGATTTTAGAACCAAAGTCCGAAGACTTCTTTTTTGCTCACGATAAAAAGGCTGTTAGAATGCCGAGTGGAGTTTGGGAAGTTTGGGAGAGAGCACATTTTGTTCATGTTATTAGAGCATGGGTGGAGCCGATATGAAGATGAGAAGTCTATAAACTGTGTCACAATGTGATACAAAGTGTACGGAACTACGCAAGATATACTATGTATTATGGTGTACCAATTTTACTGGAGAAAACAATGAGAAAGGAATACAATGTCCCAAAGTTGATTGACTATGGTTCAATCACAGAAAACACCTTCGCAACCCCCGCCGTCGCAAATCGGTATGGAATCACGGTAGACAATACCGCACCACTAGGCAATGGAAGTTATGAGTGCAATGCCTCCGCCGGAATATACGCAGGTCAAGGTGGAAAGAATTATCTAGTACTTCAGTGTGATAAGTTTGGCGAATATTCACATTCGTAATCTACACCATTAAATGTGTATTAGAACGGGGGTTGACATAACGTCACCCCCGTTATATATTTAAGACATATGACATACACTTATACGCAAGACCGAAGAAGTAGAGCTATTCCAGGTGAATACGCAGTTAAACGTTCTGGCAGGGACCGACGAAGAACGTTTAATCTGTTTGTTGCTGTAATAGGGTTATGTATTTCTACTATCCCGATGTTAGTAATAGCACTATTGATTAGAATCACCACAGGTGGTCCTGCGTTATATGTGCAAACCCGTGTAGGACGTAAAGGAAAATTGTTCAAGATTTATAAGTTCAGAACAATGTATTCAGTCAATTCTGCACAAGTCTGGGCGACCGAGAACGATACACGTATTACTCCCATAGGAAAGTTTCTGAGAAAGACCAGATTGGATGAACTCCCACAATTTGTTAATGTGGTATTGGGAAGTATGAATGTGGTAGGACCACGCCCAGAACACCCAGAGATTGCACAGAAGTTACGAAAGTTAATCAAAGGATATGGTAAACGAACCGAAGTGTTGCCTGGAATCACAGGACTTGCTCAGATTACCTTACCCCCAGACCAAACTATAGAAGATGTACAGAAAAAACTGGAACTGGATAAACAATATATTGCCAATCAATCCATTCTCAATGATTTTTGGATTATGATGAAAACGCCGATAGTAATGTTCGGAAGGAAAAAGAAATGAACGGTCAAAACGGAAAGGGTGATACACCACGGCCACTCAGTGTAACACAAGAAACCTATAAGAGTAATTACGAACGTATCTTTGGGAAGAAAGAGGACATTTGTGAGTACAGTGGATTACCGTCAACAGAATCATATGACCGAGCTACGGTCACAAGAGAAATTCCACCAGAGATTCAAGAGAAACTTGACGAAATAACCCACAAGATTGAAGAGTATGAATCAACTATTTCACGCCAGACAGAAGGGAACGACGAAGCTCGGTAATACCTTCAAAGTGTTGCAAGATGGTCCGAACTCGTTACATCTGACAATTCAGAAGGGTGATGATTTGGCGTATGAACATCTATCTGACATAAAATCAGAAGAAGAACTACTTACTAAAGTACACGAATTAGAACTGATTTTATACCCACCACTTCTACCAGAGAACACCGATGAAACCCATAAATAATCCGTACTACACAGAGGAAGAAGCTGTTGCCCGCGTGGGGCCGGGATGGGAACATTTGGTCAGACGGGTCTATAATGCCATCGCGGGATTGGGACTAAATACTGGTATTATTAATGTCAAGGAAAAGTTCGGGGGACTTAGAATCTACCCCGATTACTGGCAGGATGACTTAGAAAAGGTCATCATTGAGGTAGAAACAGAAAGTTTCACAGTTTGTGAGAAATGTGGGAAAGATGGTGGATTGCGAAATATGGGAGGAATCTACCAGACGGCATGCGAGGAACACGCCAAAGGATATCCCGAGATAAGTCCATTTTAATAGGTTATAATAAGACCCCCATCGTTCATTCGGTGGGGGTCTTGACTTTTATCGCAAAATGGTGTATATTTAAAATGTCTATTAACCAAAAGGTATCTATGAATAAAGTGTCGTACAGTCAGTATACAACGTGGGCAAACTGCCCCGAATCGTGGAAGTTGAAGTACGTGGATGGACACCGTATTGATGACGGGTCCATTCATACCATTTTCGGAACGAGCATGCACGAGGTCATTCAGGAATGGATGGAGAATTACCTGTATGTCGGAAAGGAAAAGCAGGCGGCAAGCATTGACCTTGACGAATCGTTGAAGGCTAAGTTTCACGAACACTTCAAGAGTGCCATCAAGGAAGTGGACGGACAAAAGGTATTCCCGTCTGACCGCAAGACCCTAGAGGAATTCTATTATCAGGGTACTGAGATTCTGTCGTATGTCCAGAAGCATCAGGCCAAACTCTTCCCCACCAAGAACATCAAACTCTTGGGGATTGAATTTCCGATTGACGTAGAGGTTCGTCCCGGCGTTCAGTATGTTGGTTATGTGGACATTCTGACCCGTAATGAAAGTACTGGCCTCATTACCATTTACGACTTGAAGACCAGCCGTTCTGGTTGGACACAGAATCAGAAGTCCGACAAGACCAAGATTAGTCAGTTGTTGCTCTACAAGAAGTTTATTGCTGACCACTATGGGGTACCCCTTGAAATGATTCGGGTGGAGTACATCATTCTCAAACGTACCATTATGGAGAATAGTCCGTATCCGATTCCCCGTGTCAGTCCGTTTGAACCGCCCCACGGGAAAC
>JACCDP011363964.1_pt1 | contig 11883 bp, 12 predicted proteins | sample 7445841 | NCBI WGS metagenome assembly JACCDP01 (sample SAMN15323441, study PRJNA562643) | freshwater metagenome | isolation source: river surface water | place: USA:Blue River Watershed | collected 2017-08-17
TACATGTTGACGAGGACGTCGGTGACGTCGGTTGACGTCTTCTCGTCTCCGTAGGTGGCCTGTTTGATAGTGCCCATTGTTAAGATGCGAATACAAGATTGCCGAGACCCGATACGATGCGCAGGAAGTTGATAGACTCCACGTAGACACCCACGTTGTAGGTGTACGTAAAGATGACGTTGTCATTGCCCTGAACAAAGGTCACAAGATCACTCTCCTTGTAGAGCCGATTGCCGTTGGCATCGGTCGCATTCGCCTGAGCTGCAGGAATAATGGTCGGATTCTGGCTGAAGACTGTCGACTTCAGTACGCAGACAATGCTGGTCGTGGGAGCGCCATCCTGCGTCACGCTCTGGGGAAGGGGCTGCTGAAGAGTGAGTCGCAGAACGATCTTGTTGAACATGCTGCCGTTGATTGCACCGCTCGGCTGGTACTGGTCATTGTCCAGCGCAAACGAGTACTGGTAGATTCCGGGCATGTCCGTCGGAATGCCAGTCGTATGCTTGTACATCTGAAGCAGGTTGAAAAAGGGAATGGTCTTGGTCTGGAAACGTTCCTTGCCGTCCAGAAGCAGAAGGCCATCGATTGCGGGAAGCTTGGGATACACCGACGTAATTTGCTGCTGTCCCGACTCGTAGATGCCCGAGATGGTGCTTCCGTCGATGGACGTCCACGGCGCACGGGTTGGGTTCTCCCAATTGGTGTAGTTGTCCCAGTCGTTCACGAGAAGACGATCGGAACGCTGAGCTGCGAACACTAGCCGAGTCACCAGATTGAACATCGGAAGCTCCAGATCGGTGTTCGCTCCAAACTGCCCGTCTCGGAAGACGAAGCGAACCGTCTTGACCAAGAACGTCTGATCCGCCTGTGCCAGTTGGTTCTTCTCGGACTCCGTCATCCAGATGAAGTTGCCCTCGATATACGGATCGGGGAACCATGATGCAAGAAGCGGGTTGCTCGGAAGACCCGTCGTGAGAGGTGGAGACAGGAACAGCGACAGCGGATAATTGATAGGGGCCACACGCTTGCCATAGGATGGACTCGTCGGGTTGACATCGATGACCGTATAGAGATCATTCGCCGCCCGCAGAGTCACGTTGATGTAGACTTCTGAGTTCTGAAGGGAAATCAACGGCAGTGCCAGCCCCGGATTCTCGCAGAACCAGAAGTGCAGCGGAATCACCAGCTGACGAGATCGAATGCTCGGCTCGGGAGTGGTGGTCTGGGGAAGAGTCGAGGGCAGAGTTGCGGGAGTCACGGCGTGGGGATACTGGTTGATCCGGTCGTAGGCATTGGCGGGGTCGTTGAGCTCCTTGACGTTGCCCACCATCTCGTCCACGATCTTGCGCTTGTTGGCGTCGTGGGTCAGATACGAGTAGAACTTGAGCCACTCGCCCCGCAGAGTCTGAATGACCTGACCGTTCATCGAGATATTCACGCTGTCGATGAGGTTGTAGCCGATGTTGTCAATCCACTGGAACTCGTAGCCAATCGCATTCGACCGAGGATTGTAACCCGCAGGAGGAGCCGACGATCCCAGATAGTACATCGGAGACCAGATGTCGGGAAGAGTTATAACGAGATACGTGTCGTGGAGAACGTTCGCAAACCGATCAATCCGGCAGGAGAGCGTCCGAGTTCCCGTCACCGAGAACTGCAGATTGGACGCCGTGAACGGCATGCGAATGTGTTCCATGGCGAAGTTCGTATGACGCCGATAGACCGCCCGAAAATGAGTCATGGAGGGGCTTCCATTGACCAACTCATTTTGGGCACCCGTTGCCACCAGCTGAAGTAAGCCGCCGGGCATATTTGTATAGACACAGCGGATTGTTTAGCTCGCTTCCTCCACAATGCTGAAGAAGCGCAAAAGGATGATAACATAGAAAACACTCGTCGCCCATGTTAGAATGGAGATTGCCATTGCTTACTGCTTGAGAGTTGCTCTGTAGCTCATGGCAAGGTTGAGGTCACGGATTGGGAGGCTGCCCTGCGTGGTTACCGTCGAGAACGTGAACGGCGCACCCGTCTGGCCGTTGGACAGACAGCAGAAGGACGTATACGTCGCACTCGGGACCGTGCTCACCCCCGGTTTCGGCGGCACGATAAAGCGCTCTCGAATTGTCGCACTGTTCGCTTCAGCACTCGTGAAGACATAATTGTACTTCCGAGACTGGGGCGGAGGCGTCGTGTGGTAGGTTGCTGCGACGATCTGCCGCTTTCGCCGAGTCAGCCAATCCTGCGCAGAGTTGACCTGCATTTGTGATTTATAGGAGAGAATCATCTACTACCCAAAGATGCGGTTCGTCCTCGTCAGCACGCACACGGACCAAACCACGGGGTATGCGAAGGTTGCCTACAATCTGCTGCGCCAGCTTGCGACTCTGGCTCCTAAGGTGAAGACGTATCACTTTGGATTCCAGCGCCATCCGTCTCGGCCGAACTTCCGCAAGTGCCCCGAGGGCATCGTCCAGTACGATGCGGCGGCGAACGAGGATCCCAAGGAGGAGGGCTTCGGCTTCAACAAGATCCACGAGTATCTCGAGATGGTGGGTCCTGACGTGGTCATGATCTACAACGACCCGCTCATCATCTACAAGTTCATTGAGTCGATGAAGCACGAGCGTGGCAAGTCGCCCTACAAGCTGTGGGTCTACGTCGATCAGGTCTACCACGGCATTGCGCAGCCTCTGATGGATTCTATCAAGGAGCATGCTGACCGAGTGTATGCCTTCTCTCCCTACTGGAAGAAGGCGCTCAAGAACTACGGCGACGAGCTGTCCAGTGCTTCCGTTCTCGAGCATGCGGTTGATCCGCTCATGTTCACGTCAATGGCCCCCGCCGATCGTTCGGCTCTGCGGACGAACATGAACATCCCTCAGAATGCCGCCATCTTCCTCAACGTCAACCGGAACAGCCAGCGCAAGCGTCTTGATCTCACCCTTCAGGGCTTCGTGCGGCTTCTCAAGCGAGAGACCGACCGGCCGCACTATCTCATTATGGCCACAAATCTCTCGGCACAGGGTGGTGCGTACTACGACATGTCTCGGATCTATGCGACTGAGCTTGCAAAGGCGGAGCTCAATCTGCAGGCGTATGCGCCTCGTCTCATGCTCATCGATACGGCGCCGCCGAATGTCCTAGCCGACGAGGGCATCAACCAGCTCTACAACGTCGCCGATATTGGTATCAATACCTCGGACGGTGAGGGGTTCGGTCTCTGCCAGCTGGAGCATCTCTACGTGGGTGCGCCGCAGGTCGTCACGGACGTGGGCGCCTATCGTGATTTCCTCAATGAGAGTGTGACTTCGTTCATCCAGCCCGACTATGATGTCTATTTTGCGGGAGGCATGCCGCTGGGTGGCTATGTACCGGTCTTCAATCCCGAGAAGGTTGCGGATGCGATGCAGGAGGCCGTTCAGAGCCTACCCCAGAAGCGGGAGGCGATCAAGAACTATCCATTCAAGAGCTGGTCTCGGGTCTGTGACGGTCTGCTCGAGGATCTGCTGAACTTCACGGGATAATCCAGCGAATCTGAGTGGGCGAGGTTTTAATACCCAACCGCAGGAGTCGCTGCTCGTCGGAATAGGCAGGACCGTCAAACACCTCGTTGGTCTCGGGATCAATATAGAAGACCATTCCTTTAATCAGGACCTTCTGAAGCCGCCGCCGCTTCCGAGTCATGTTCATTAGATACGTTGAATCGATATCATCATTCTTGATACTCGGGCGATATGCAAGGTCTTCTCCTGTCACCGTCGTATCAAACCGCATACACGTAATCACGGGCGTTTCCCGACTATGAAGTCTCCGATGGACTTCGCAGTCGACGGCCGCTTGCTTGAGCAGAACCGAGATGCGACCGTTGATCTTGTCCTTTTCGTAGGTCACGTTGTAGAGGTACTCGTCTGTGCTCATGAACGTCTCGACGGGAGGATCACCTTCGTAACGCTTCAGTCCCGTATCCGCACGGCGAATCGGTACGACGTTGTTCGAACCCTCCGTGGACTTGCTCTGGGCTTCCGTAAAGACCGACACATAGAAGCTCACCTTGACCGTCCGCTCGGCCATCGGCAGCTTCGCATGCGAGCAGATACGAATCGCACGACCGATGACTTGGTCATGACGAGACGGCGTCCAGTGCGGTTCCATGATGTGAACATGCCGCACATTGGCCAGTGTAATACCTTCGGCACCCGCCGACGTTGCCATCATAAGACAGAGGAGTCGAGAACCCCGACCTTCGACGGATGCCTTCAGGCTGGGTGGCATCGAGTCCTCATAGTTGTTGTTGAAGATCTGTCGCATGTATTCACGGACTTCGGCGTTGGACCCCGTCCGCTTGACAGCCTCTCCTGTCCCAGTGGCCTCGCCACCCGTGAACAGTGCATATGCGGGCTTCTCGGGATCCATGGTCGGATCTTCGACCCACTGCCCATTGTCTTGGACAATGCGGTATGGCTGCCATCCATTCGCATCAAGAATCGCTGTGAAGACACCGATGCCCTCCAGAGACTTGTACTGCGAATACAGGAACTGATTGTTCCACCGCCCACGTTCACCCAGAGAGGCTTGCATGTTCTTCAGAATCTTGAGCATTTTGGGACTAAAGGTTGCCAGCGCCCGTTCAGACAGGTAACGCTCGGATTCGTCACGCAGACGAGCAAGGATTTCGCCCTTGTCGGGAGCAGCGTTCTCGCTGGTTGCTTCCTGATTGTCCTTCCGCAGGTCGGGCGGAATGGCGTAGTTGCATGCCAGTCGAGAGTTCACACGGAACGAGCCCATATCCTCATCCAGTCGAGCACGCTGACGGCGGCTCGCATCTGCCTTGAGCTCATTCCAGCGGATCTGGAGGTAGTTGTTGAACTGCTCGGTGGACATCTCGATCTTCTCCAGCATGCTCTCGTCATCCACACGGCGAGGAATCAGACGCTCATCGGCGCCCTTGAAGTAGGAAACCAGACCCTGAATCCGGCGCTGGAACAGAAGGGGATTCTTGATGTTGAGTCCATCGAGGAACATCTTCTCGAACTCGTCGTAATCGCTAGGCAGACACTCGAGCATCTCCGTATTGACTCGCTCAACATCCAGCTCTCCGCCGCCAATGTCTGTCTCGAACTTGGACTTCCAAGACTTGACCCAATCCAGAGCAACCGGTGGCGATACCATGTCCTTCACATACTGAACCGCAGTGCGCTCTCCTCGCTCGTTGTACACGCTGCGGAAGTTGGGAGGATTGCGAGTGAGCAACAGATACTTCTTGATGGTGTTGAACTCGATAGTGTCCATGTCGGGGACGGCCTTCAGCGCCGTCTTGAACTTCTCCTCGTCCCACGTCGGTGCCTCCTTGAACGGAACGATGATGCGTTCAATGGGACCTCGCAGGAGGTTCATCAGAAAAGCGATCTCGTGCGGGCTGTTGACGACCGGAGTTCCGGACAGGCAGACCACCTTGCAGCTCTTGGCTTCGTAGATCTTCTTGTAGAGCTGGTAGCCGATGTCCGACTTGTTGGACACCGCACGGACGAAGTTGTGCGCCTCGTCGATGATCACCACTGAGTTGTCGTAAGGATTGGGGCCTTCTTCGGGGGCATACTTGTTGATGTTGGCCCGAGAGAGACCGTTGTAGCGGATGAACCGGAAGCGAGAATCGATTACTGCTTCAATCTGCGCCGCAATGACATCCTTGACCGTGTTCGGCAGAGTGTCCCAGTTCGATTCACGGTCAGGCACCGTGGCAAAGAAGTATCCTGTCCGGTCGAGGAATCCCTCGGGAATTCCAAGGCGAATCGCAGCGCCTCGAGACTCCTCGCTCAGGTCCTGCCGAACCCAGTGCTGGGAGAAGGCGTAAATCGGGTCACCGCACTTGCGGATCTCGCCTCGGTAGTTCGTCTCGAGTGATGCGGGAAGCATGATGTAGACCTTCTGGGTGCTCAGCAGTGACTCGGCCACGGCAATCGATGAGCACGTCTTGCCGGAACCGAGACCGTGGTACAGCAGAAGACCCCGATACGGCGTCTCAATCAGCAGATAGTCTCGAACGAGCTTCTGATAGGGAAACAGCTCTCGTGTGTTCCGTGACCGAGGAATACAGAGATCCACATCGGCTTCTTCAACCGAAAGCGGATCGACATCACCCTTTCGGTAATTCGACCGCAGGAACATGCGAGTGATCGCATCGGCAAATGCCTTGCGGTTCGGTAAAACGTAAGGCTTGGACATTGTTTCTTCACGGCAAATCTTTACACCCCAACTAACAATGGTACGGAAAAACCATCGTATCTGGATGGTGACCATCTACATGTTCCTGATGGCGGCGTTCCTCTATCTGAAGCCGTCCATTGCCTTTGGTCGTGAGGGGCGGATTCGCCCCTTCGGGACCCAGGATCGGGAAGCCACCGTCTTCCCCCTCTGGTGGTGGGTGTTTGTCATCGCAGCGGTTTCGTACATGATTACCATCTATCTCGCAGGGTTCCGAGTCTAATCAGCCTCGTAGCTCTGCAGGATCACCTTCAGTTGGTCGAGCATTCCTCTGCGCTCGACGTAATGCGGACGGATAAGGGCGTTCGCCTCGCCAATCGTCTTCCACGCAATTCCGGAGATCTCTCTCCGTTGCATGGGGGTGAACTTCTGCTTGAGATCAATCAGCCCCGGCTGCTTCAGAAGGGCAACGTAATAGACGTGTCGATAGAGAATTCCGTTGAGACCTGTGAAGGTCTCTTCAAGAGCGATGTTCTTCAGAACCGTGAAGGCGTTGCGGGGAATGTTCGTCTCTTCGGCAAACTCACGCAGAGCGCAGTCTAGATCCGATTCACCTCGAGCTCTTCGTCCCTTTGGAAATCCCCATTCGGGCTCCGTGTATTCCGAAAGGTTGTCTCGAACAAGCCCATAGCGATCGAGCTGATTGAACTTCTCTCGAGAGATAGCGAAGTCCGAAGACATGCGGTCGTCTCCCCAGAGATTGCGCCACAGTGTCTCGAACCCCTCGGATGCAACATTCGCCTGTTCCTTGAGCGTCATGTTCTTGATGAGTCGAGACACGTAGTCCTGATTCTCGAACTCATACTTGCCTCGCATGAACTCGGCGAAGCTCATGCTGTCCTTGCGCCGAATCATCAGGACGTTGACGTCGTCGGGACTCACGGGGAGACTCGGTTTGTCGATGAGCAGAATTCCACACGACAAAACAGGATCTGTACACGATCGAAAGAGATGACCTTTTCCACCGCAGTTGTTGCAGTACATTGAAGATGTGTTCGACTGACCGGACGAGGTCCGTTTTTCCATTAGCTCTAGTCAAGACATTCACAAGAAAGTCCCTTCCTTAAACAATAAGAATGGACACTGCGAGTGCTCCTCAGCCGAGTTCGAGAAGTTGGCTAACGTATGGAGTCGGGGCCATTGCCCTGCTGTTTGTCTCGTATCTCATCTACGCTTGGATTCGGTCGTCGTCGGGAAAGCCTCTTCCGTCTCTGTTCGGATCGAGTGTCCCTGCGTCGCAGGACCAGATGCCGGCCGCCGTGGATGGAAAGCAGCGCACGGTGATCTCTGCGGCGACTGCGCCGATCGGTCAGGGTGCAGATTACGGCATCCAGTTCTGGATGTACATCAAGGACTGGGACTACAAGTTCGGTCAGGCCAAGGACGTCGTGAAGCGCATTTCGGGGAACAACAGCTCGATGTTCAACCCCCGCATCACGCTCCACCCGACCGACAACAGTCTTCAGGTCGCCGTGAAGTACTACAGCCAGAGCACGTCGAGTACGGCGTCGGGTAGCACGAACTCGTCGGGTGACGTCTTCACCTGCACGGTGGAGAACGTGCCGCTTCAGGCATGGTTCTCGGTGTCCGTGACGGTGTTCGACCGCAACATGGACATCTACATCAACGGCCGCCTAGTCAAGTCCTGTGTCATCCCAGGTGTTCCGAGACCCGCAGCGGGTGATATCATCGTCAATGACAGCGGTGGCTTCTCGGGCTCGATCTGCAATCTGCGGACGTTCGGCGGCATGCTCAACCCGTCGGATGCGCAGGCGTTCTTCGGTTCGGGCACGAGCTGCGGCGTGGCGGGCATGAAGCAGTCCGATGACTCGAACTTTGCGAAGATCTTCGGGTATACCTTCCGCTTTGCCGTGCTCGATTACAAGGGCTCGGAAGTTAACAACTATACATTTTAAGACCATGGGGTAAGAATCCTACAATGCGCATCCTTCTGAAGTGTCCGACTCGGACTCGCCCGCAGCGAGTGATCCAGACGCTTCAGAAATACATTCAGCTGGCCAATCAACCCAATCTTCTTGGAATCGCCGTGTCCTGTGACGTGGACGACGAATCCATGACCCGCAATCTTATTCAGGACGAGCTCCGGTCTCTGTTTCGCCGTGTAGGCTGGGGACAGGTCTACTACAGCAACAACCGCTCGAAGATTCAGGCGTGCAATGCCGACATGGAGAAGGTCGACTATCCGTGGGACATTGTCGTTCTCGTGTCCGATGACATGATCCCCGTCGTCAAGGGATACGACGATATCATCCGCAACCACATGTTCTCTCGGTTCCCCGACACAATGGGGATTCTCTGGTTCAACGACGGCTGCCAAGGAGACAAGCTCAATACGCTCTGTGTCTACGGGCGCAAGTTCTACGAGTGGCAGGGCTATATCTATCACCCCGACTACAAGAGCCTCTTCTGTGACACGGAGCTTACCGATCTCTGCCGCACGCAACACAATGAGATCTGCCTCTACGTGCCGTACTGCATCATTCGCCACGAGCATCCAGGCACTGGATTTGCCGACCGAATGGACGGCCTCTACGCTGCCAATCAGCGTTTCTGGACTCAAGACATGTACACCTATATCTCTCGCAAGCGCTACGAGTATGACTGGTCTGTTCTGATTCCGACCATCGTGGGGCGTGAGGCCAGCCTTCGGACTCTTCTCGAGTCCATTCGAGAGAAGGTCGGCCGCATTGCCCCTCACCTAGACGTAGAATACTGCATCGAGCTCGACAACCGAGAGGCGAGTGTCGGAGCGAAGCGTGAGAAACTGCTTCAGAACGCCAAGGGCAAGTACATGTCCTTCATCGATGACGACGACAACATCACCGATGCGTATATCGAGGATCTGCTTGCCACGATTCAGGGTCAGCACCACGTCATGCGGCTGCGAGGGGACATCCGGCCCTACTCCTTCACCCACAGCATCGAGAACAAGCTGACGGACATGATGGCACGGGGAGACGTCTTCATTCGTCCTCCCAACCATCTGAATCCGATGATGACGGACGTCGCCAAGCTGATTCACTTTGGAGATGCCGTTCGGGGAGAGGATCTCGATTGGACGATTCGTCTAGCTCGGGCAGGATACCTGACGAGCGAGTATCAGAGCGATCCCTCTCGGATTCATTATCTCTACGATCTGCGAGGCAAGCTGGTAAGCCCGCAGACTCTCGATCTTCAGCGCACGACCTCGTACGAGACGATGCTCGGTATGATTTGGACTCCTCGTGGAGCACAAGCACCCGAAAGCCTTCGGGGTCGAACGACGGGTGGACTGCGCCTTGGTCCGAGAGGCTTTGTTTCTGCGTAATCAACAATGACGGTGTGGAATTGGTTGCTTATTGCCGCCGCAATCGGGCTTCTCGCCTATTTTGTCTTCTTCTTCACGTCCACGAAGCAGGATGGCTATCTGGTAGTCGACGGATCTATACTGGGTAGCAAGGCGTTCACATCTCCGGTGGGTCTGCCTCGGTCGTTCAACGAAAAGGAAGGAGCTGTCTACTCGTGGACAGGCTGGGTTCACGTGAAGAACTTTGCAGAGGGATTCGGTCTTCGTCGCCGCATCTTCTCGAAGGGTGATGCTCCGGGGCTCTACATCGACAGCACGTCGAACTCGTTTGTCGTGGTCGTGAAGACCTACGGAACGACTGAGACCATTCTGGTGTCCAACATCCCAGCGATGAAGTGGATTCACTTCGGACTCGTGGTCGATCAGACGGCCGTGAGCATCTACATCAATGGTACTCTGCGGATCTACCATACGCTGACCAATCTCCCGAAGCCCAACGAGGACAAGGTTGTGTTTGGCACGGGCTGGAACGGCGTGGTTGGCAACGTGCGCTACTACCCGAAGGCCCTGACGAATGCGGACATGTTCCTCAAGTCGAACGAAGCGCCTCCTCCTGACCTTGTCAAGACTCCTGCGTCGGGCTCCTACTTCGACATGACATGGTATACGGGTCGCTTATAATCTGGAGTATCAGCAAATGAGCGCAGGTGGGCAGCGTGGTATTGACATCTCGGGAGTGACGTCCCTCCGAATCCAGCATGCGTCCGATGCGACCAAGAGAACACAGGTGCGGCTGGTATACCAAACCTTTGCCTCCACGACAGGTGCGAATGCATATCGGAACTGGGTTCCGAATGCCAACGGGTCTCTCATCGAATTCCTTCAGGGCGTCAAGGATTGTTCTTCGGGCTGCGTGGGTCTCCCTCAGATCCAGTGGAACCTTAATAGGAGCTTTCAATTCTAGCCTTGCGGGTCTTGCGTAGATCATCCTTGGCCTTCTTGCGCCGAGTCGCAGTATCCCGAGGGTTGTAGGTAAAGAAGAACTTCAAGAAATCAACTGAACCCTTGTTTTTGGAAAGCTTTTCGTAGAGAACGGCTTTCTGTTTGCGAATGTCCGTCAACGTTTCCTGAGTCCCCAGACAATCTGTGGGGGTCAAGAGGTCGTAACGGCGCTTTTCCTTGCTGTGAGCCAAGTCAACCAGCCGCTGCGCCACGCAGAGCAGGTGAGTGATATCACCCTCCGAGGCTCCTGCATAGAGATAGGCAAGGAAGTACTGGAGCAGCGTGGGAATACTTGCCACTCGGATACCGTTCTTCATCTCGTGGTAGCTGTGGCAAGCGACCGTCTCGTGCATGCGCAGAATGATCTTGCCCTCGTCATTGGCGATGTCGACATACTGCGGCATGATATCTGTTCCCGGTGTCTTGCGATAGTCCTTGCCCGATGCGACCTTCTCGATCGTTTCGGCATCCGCCAGAACCGTCACCGGAGCATACCAGTTCATCTTCTTCGACTTTTCGTGAACCTGCGACGCAGTGATTCCCAGCAGAACAACGGGTTCCTTCTTCAGAACTTTCTCCACGAACGATTGATCCCGCTTGTCCATTTCAGTCGGCTCGTCGGATACACCTGGGCATTGCATGGGATGGTGCTTGTTGAGGAGATCAAGCCGCTTGTAGACCTTCGTCCACCGAGATACGTCGCCCTTGGGACGAGACAGCTCAAGGTACGCCGACATACGCAGAAAGTTCGGGGTTACGTAGTGAATCCCATCCCGAGTCACATTCTCCTTCCAAAGCTTGTCGAAGATAGGCTTATCCAGATGGGTAATATCCGCTACACCTTCGAAGTCCGAGAAGACCTTGAATGTCCCTAGGTGGACTCCCGGCTTGACCTCGATGTTCTTGATGCCCGCCGCTGCCAGCTTGTCAGCAAGCTTCATAGCGTGTTCCTGCGGGGTCTTGCTGAAGAAGTCATAGTCGGGAATGTCGTACACGGGATCGTAGAATTGGTCTTCCTTGGGAAGCAGGTTGTTGATCGCCGTGCCACCGTAACACATCACCTCATTGTCCTTGATGAAGTCTCGAACGATGGTGAGACTCACTCGGACGATAGGGTCAGCGGCTGCCTTCTTATCGTTCTCAAGTTGGAGTTTCTCGACGACGGCTTCAATATCATCCATTGTATTCAGCACAGAAAACGAAAGTCTTGGGGTTTTCTTCTTGGGAGGCAGCAAGATGCCGAAGCGCTACAACCTTCGCAAGCGTCCCGCCCCCGGTGCGGTTCAGTGGGTCGAGGATGATACCCTGAAGGA
>JACCDP011076292.1_pt1 | contig 11881 bp, 7 predicted proteins | sample 7445841 | NCBI WGS metagenome assembly JACCDP01 (sample SAMN15323441, study PRJNA562643) | freshwater metagenome | isolation source: river surface water | place: USA:Blue River Watershed | collected 2017-08-17
CACGCGTAATTCAATCACGGTAACCTTTTTGTCAAAGTGAAGAACCAGTCGATGCTTTCCTTCTGATGTAATTTTTTCTGCTTTCGTAAAAGGTATTGAAGAATTAAGCGCGAAATAAAAGTACTGGAGTTTTGCCCAGCCTTCAGATTTACGATACCCACTAATCTCTTGGTTACCATTTACGGTAAAGCCTGCATCAAGTACCTTGTCGCGATAATCTAAATCCAATACGATGTAGCGCTTACCTTTGCCCTTAAAGGTGTATTTATGAATCCCTGTACGTTGAGTTGCTGTTAAACTCACATCTATATTCCCATCAATTAAGTGTACCTCATATAGTCCGGGAGTAGCCCTTTCGTTTTGATGATTGAATCTTGAGCCATAGCTTGCTTTGGATAGATAGGAAGGAACCGCCGGATAGTTACCACAAACCGGAGTTACCAATAAATCCGCATAATCAGGAACGCCGGTCCCACTTAAATGGGTATGACTAAACCCATGGATGATGGAGTCTGAGTAATGATAGCCACCGCAACCATCCCAACCTTCCATGCGGGTGTCTGGACTCAATTGCACCATCCCAAACGGAACCGTTGCGCCTGGAAAGGTATGCCCATGTCCGCCTGTTCCAATAAAGGGATTAACATAGCTGAGTAGGTTTGGGTCAACGTTTCGAAGGGGATTAATTAAGGAATGCGCGCGATCACTCGCTTTTTTTAGCTCTTTAACTTGTGCACCAAGTAGGATCGGAATAAAAATTAAAAAACCTAATAACTTGTTTTTCATAGGGTAAGGTCTGAATACTTATTTTTTTTCTTTAAAAAATAATCAATTACAATGTTGCATTTATAACGACCCAACGTAGCATTTTTTTTGTTCGTACGTTGCGAAATTAATCGAGGTAAATACGTGTAGAATGCAAGGTGTGCTTTTAACACTTGGTACAGCAATGAAGGCTTTCCTTTGAGTAAAAACTGAACTGCTGCGAGCCCATCCCAAAGCATACGAATAAAAATTTTACCCAGCCAAAAGCCCGTTTCATTTTTAGCCAACATATATAAGTTGTTGCGAAAATTCAAGAAAACTTTAGTGTTCGATTCATAGGAAAGGGTTCCACCCCCTAAATGATAAACTGTACTGCTCGGTTCAACCCATATTTGATGTCCTTGATGTTGTAAGCGCCAACATAAATCGATTTCTTCCATGTGGGCGAAAAACCTACCATCAAATCCATTTGCTTCATGAAATAGGGAAGACTTAACAAGTAAACAAGCACCACTCGCCCAAAATACAGGCATGGCCTCATTGTATTGTCCCTGGTCTGTTTCGCATTCATCAAAAATTCGTCCTCGACAAAAAGGAAAGCCTCTTTTATCGATAAAACCACCGCAAGCACCGGCATGTTCAAATCGTGTTTTGTTTACGTGGCTTAATATCTTGGGTTGAACTGCCGCAATGGTTGGCGCCCCGATTCGGGAAAGGAGCGGGGAGAGGTATCCTGGAGAAACTTCTACGTCCGAATTTAATAAGAGGTAATGTTCGTACTTTCCTTTTATTCGTTCTAATCCATCATTATACCCTTGTGCGAATCCTACATTTTCCTTCAATTGTATGAGCTGTACAGTAGGGAATTTATGGCTAATGTAATTAATCGAATCATCCAAGGATCCATTGTCAATCACAAGAACATCGTGACCGTCACAGCATTCAACTACTGAGGGCAAATAGGCCTCAAGGTGCTTTTTTCCGTTATAATTGAGAATTACAATTCCAAGCGTTTTCATGCCTAATACTGTCGGAAAAGGTCGTTACTGTTTTGTCCCCAGTGGCGTTCATTAAAAAGATTGGGGTCGTCAACTGTTCCGTTTATCGTGTTGCGTTTTGATAGTATCTGCGACCATCCCGCATTCTTTACTTCGCCAACTAAATCACTGTGCAATAAGCGATAAGCATTGTTGGTAAGATCAGGGTTGTAAAAGATAAACCGTCGATTGCTGAATTTACCTATTTTGTTGTAAAACCATATTTCATAAGGGTATTCCGAAGGTGAATCTTCGCGAGCATTTACAGAACTTGGTGCTCCATATTGCAAGTAGACTCGTCCTCGGTCTGTTTCATATCCTGGCTGAAAATTAGTTTTGTAAAGCCCCTGAACGTATTGTACTTGTTGTTTATACTTAAGCCAAGCATAGCTTGCATCGCCGGGAGAAGTTGAATTCCAAAACGCTTGAAAGTATTTACGAATGGTTCCAAAATCCTTTGATTTTAATAAGTTTCTAATGTTCTTGTTTTCCGAAGCCTTTACTATTGGAAGTAAGCTACCCAAGTAAAAATGCAAACTATCATCTGGTATTGATTGCTGAAAATTGGGGTCAAGAATGGTGTTTGCGTAGTTAATGGTATCATCTAATGTGATGTTTCCGCGTTCAAAAAAATACTCAGAGGAATACAAAATACTATCTTTTTCATTGGTAAGGGAAACGGAATAGGCGTAGGCGCCACTGGCAAGGGTTGAAATGTCAATTCGTTTAATCATAGGGACCACTTGATCCCGTTCTGTGAGTTCTGTAGATTTATGATAGGAGAATAGTTCTCGTTGATTTTCGGTGTCTATTAGCGCCTCTTCAATGAAATATCGCGATTGACTCTTGTCCGCATTATACAATTCAAAATATAATGGCAAGGTATTTAACATGGTACCATAATAGGCATTCAGTTTTGGTATAATAAGAAATCCATTTTTTTGAAACACACCGGTGCTTGTATCGGCTATCGCATAATCTATGGCCTCCACTTGAGAAATTGTTTGTGTTTTAGCTAAGTCTGTTACTTCTAACAATTGACTCCCTCTAATTTCAGAATTTTTCACATTCCAATCAGATAAGGTTAAGTTAATTTGATATAATCCTTTGGCTAATGGAATACGACGCAGTTCAAAAAAATCTTCAACCGTACTGTCTTTGAAAATAGGAGAATTCAATAAGTATTCATCTGTGAAAAAAACCTTATTTAAACTATCCTTAATTTCGATTTTTAAATACGTGGTTGCTTGTAAACCATTGTCCTTTGCAAGGAATTTAGTATGTTTCGCGTCAAACTGAAAATGCAATTCTAGATAATTGCCAATGGATGGCTCATAAAACTGAACGGTATTGAAATACACCTTGAATTTCGAACGTTGAGACCAACCATTGTTTAATTGGGTAAGGCTTAGGAACAGAAATAGATAAAACGCTTTCATCTTCTAAATTTAAGCAATTTTAATCATCCAGCTGCATACGTAGCTTTTGACTCAATTGCCGATTGTAAGTCTCCATTAAATACTTTAAATAATTGTCGGTGGATTTTGAAATACAGCGGGTATAATTCTTCAGTCGATGTTCAATGTGCTCTTGCAACAATTCCAAGCATCGAAACCCTTCAGTGAGCGTGGTGGCTTTCTTTACGATTGCTTCGAAGTGGTTATTCATTGAATTTTCAATGGCGAGCTTACCTTTGATTCCAGCATCCAAGCATTCGTAATAATTCTCTTTTATATTGAACGATGAGAGAATATCCACGTCAAAATACTTTTCCATTCCCTTAGAGAATTCGTATTCAATTTCAAATTCTAAATCTTCAAGTTCTGAAATTCGAGATTCCAAAAAGCGGTCCGGAAATCGAAAGGCATCTTGCCAATTAATGTGATCTTGCCAATATCCAAATCTTCTAACATTATTCCCCAAGTCGATTACTTGAAAGTTGGTTTTTCCTGGAATACTTCGAGATCCCCTTCCAATCATTTGATGATACAAGGTCAGTGATCGCGTCGCCCGATTCAAAATGATGGTTTGAACGGAAGGTTCATCAAAACCAGTGGTCAAAATACCTACGGACGTTAAGATGGCATCTGGTGTTTCTTTAAACCACTTTAGGGTGTCTTTACGGTCTTTATCACTGAAGGTAGAATCGAGGTGTTTTACCTTATACTTGTGTTTTTTGAATAACTCAAATACATGAATTGAGGTTTCTATACCTGCATTGAATATTAAGGTTTTAGTTCCAAGTGCAACTTCTTCGTAGGCAAAAAGAAGCTTTTCTTGCATGAAAAAGTTACTGTAAACCACATCCGAACTTGAGATGGTAAAATCACCATTATTCCCAATTTTCAACCCGTGAAGGTTTACATCATAGTTATAAGTTTCTGCATCCGCTAAGTACCCCATTTTAATCAATCCGGCAATACTCTCGCCAGTAATCAATTTATGGTAATGGTCTTTTAAGGGTAAGGTTTTATTGCTGCTTAGTGGCGTGGCGGTTACACCAAGAATGCTGCTATTTCCATAGTACTGAAAGATCTTCCTGAAAGAATTGTAATGTGCTTCATCAACGATCACCAATCCTACATTTTCAATAAAATCTTGGTTGTCTTGTAAGCGATTATTCAGGGTCTCAACCATGGCAATATAACAGTCACAGTCTAACTGATCCTCAATCGTTTTGACCTCTGAATTAATAATCTTATTCTTAACACCAATGGCCATTAATTGGTGAGAGGTTTGAACAGAAAGCTCTATACGGTGCGTTAGAATTAATACACGCTTGCCCCATTCTTGTAGATATTGTTTAGCAATAGCCGAAAAAATCACCGTTTTTCCTCCGCCTGTAGGCAGCTGATAAAGCAAATTAAATGGATGTTCATTAGTTCTAAACTCGTCAAGTACCTGTTTAACAGTTTGTTCTTGAAAAGGGTATAGTCGCTTGGCCTCGTAAAGGTCGGTATCAATCATGCAGGGGGTAAAAGCGCAAATTTACGTTCCTTTTTAGGAATTCCCATCACTTATTTATAATCTATTCCATTTTGCTACTAAAATTCCACAAGCAACAGCGGCATTTAACGATTCGGCACCACCAATTCGTGGGATTGAAATGCGATGGCTAAGGTAGGGTAGAACCTCTTCAGATATTCCTTTTCCTTCATTACCAATGACTAAAACGCCTTCTGGCTCCATGGCTATTTCTTGAATGGATGTTCCATCCATAATAGCTCCATAAATAGGAATGTTAAGGTCTTTGAGTACTTCCTTGAGGTTGACGTAACAAACAGATACCCTGAAAATACTGCCCATTGTTGCTTGAATCGTTTTTGGATTATAACAATCAGCCGTTTGTTCCGAAGCGATAATGCTTGTAATACCGAACCAATCTGCAATTCGAATGATTGTTCCAAGGTTTCCTGGATCTTGGATGTTATCTAAACAGATTACACGATGTTTAAATTTCGGGCTTACTTGATTAGGCATACGAAGTACTGCGAGAATTTCCGTGGAATTTTTTAGCGTGGAGATGCGTTGCATTTCATTGGGAGAACAGTGTTTGACCGAACAAGTTGTATTCAATAAGGTCGCTTCTGAAACATTGGCACAAGTAACAATTAATAAGAGTTCGAGACGCTCCTGTTGGAGCGCTTCCTTAACTAATTTATCTCCTTCGATGATAAAACATCCGGTTTCCTTGCGGCCAGATTTGTCGTGCATCGAACGAATCCATTTAATATCTGCAGAAGTAAGCTTTTCCATTGCTCGAATTTCTTAATTTTGTTTTGTATAATGATGAAAAAAATCTCCGTTTCGTTTTTCTTTTTAGCTGTCCTTTTCAGTTGTCAGATTGCAAAAAATGTTCCTAAAGGATTTGTTTTGTTGCACGAAAACGAGGTGAAATTACAAAAAAGAGGGGGAACACTCACGACTTCAGATTTGGAGGCCGTAATTCGACAACAGCCAAATCAAAAATTATTGGGGATGCCCTTTCGATTGGCTGTTTTTAATGCCGTTGACTCAGCAAAAGTCGCAGAAAAAAGACACCGCAAGAACGACAAGTTACTCGCAGAAAATGCGAAGAATATCGCGAAAATGAATCGCATCAATGCACATCGAATTGCTAAAGCACGCGAAAAAGGGAAGGATTATTACACAGAGAAAATTATTCCATTAAAAGACGTGGAGCATCCACGAAAGTTTTTGAGAGAGTGGATGAAATTTAAATACGGTGAAAAGCCGGTGGTTTTTGATACAAACCTGTATGTGAAATCGGTTGATCAATTGGGGATTTTGTTGCGAAAGAAGGGGTATTATGAAGGCGTGGTTGAGGCCGAAGTTATCAGAGATTATAAAAAACGCACCGCCAAAGTAATTTACAAGATTTCAGCAGGTAAGCCCTACATCATTGATTCGTTATACTTTAAAGGACCGGATAAAGTCGTGAATTTATATAAAGCATATGTTAAAAGGCAGTTAAAATCTACAGGCGAACATCCGATATTAAAAAAACCACTCGATGAGGATCTGTTATCTGCACATAGCGAATTAGTTGCCCGTGAGATGAGGGATATGGCTTTGTTCGGTTTTTATAATTCTAATATTAGGTATTTAGCAGATACAAATGCACGTAATAAGACAGTTGTCTTAGGAATTGAGTTTTTATCAAGAAGAATCCCACATCCAAGTATTGAAGATAGTTTTATAGTAACAGCATTCAAAGACTATTACGTCAATAAAGTAATTTATCATTTAAGCGACACCAATCGTATTGACACATCCTTTAAAGAGTATTTAGCCAGTAAGCAAATATTTTCACCGAAAGATGACTTGGAATCTGCGTTTTTAGTCACTACTGAGCTCTTAGAATATCGAAAATTGAAATGTGATAAAAATGCTATGAAGCGTTTTAAGCTATCCAAGAATGACCTAAACCCATTCAGGATGGTCGATGTTTATTTCAACGGGGATAAACCGGGTGTGAAACCTCATTTATTAGAACTTCAAAACTATTTAGAACCTACAAATTATTTTAAAGACAAATACCTCGAGCGTAGTTACCAGTTCCTTAATCAATTAAACTTATTTACTACCATTAAACCCGTTTTTTACGAAATACCTGGAACAAACCGTGTTGATGTGCATTACTATTTGGTCCAAGGAAAAAAGCAGTCCTATTCGTTTGAACCAAGATTCACCTCTTCGTTTGGGTTATTAGGTGTTAATGCATCCATGAATTACGTCAATAAGAATGTTTTTAGAGGAGGTGAGAAGTTTACCCTCACGCTTGGCGGTGGTTTTGAATCTCAACCCATAGTATTCGATGACGGAACAACAAAAGGGAGAACATTCAATACACTAGAATTTGGACCAAATGTGAAAATCGAAATTCCTGGCTTGTTTCCCGCGCCTGTATGGTCCTTGTCCAAACGACAAAAACCGGTAACTATCATTGGTTCAGGATTGAATTTTGAAAAGCGAGATATTTTCACACGGCGTGTATTTCAAATGAACTATACCTGGCGATGGAAAGTAGATAAAACCCAAGTATTCACCATTGGATTGCCTTTCGCTTCTACAATCAAATTTGTGCAGTTTGATAATTCTGACGCGTTTCAGGCACAAATTAATGACATGAGTGATTTGTTCCTCAGAAATTCATACAGCAATCAATTAATTTGGGAGGATTTTAAGTTTCAATTTGAGTTTTCAAATATCGCTAAAGATTTTGTTGCAGATGAAGGTCATTCATCCCGTAGGACTTCTATTGATATTAATTTTACAAGCTCCGTCTCACTTGCCGGAAACACGCTGTCCTACCTCACTAGAAATGATGATACCCTAACGGGGGGACAACATACATTCTATGGGAATGTTTTTGCCGAATTTCTACGAAATGATAATTTATTAATCCTGACGAAACGCTTTAATTCCAAGCTTCAATTGGCTAGTAAATTAATGGCGGGGTTCGGTTTGCCATATGGAAACTCTACCACCTCAATGCCCTATGATTACAGTTTCTTTGCGGGAGGTGCCAATGATAATCGAGGGTGGAAAGCAAGGTTGCTAGGACCAGGAAGGTATAAAAGTTATTTGGATTCAACCGGAACAGCAACTCAGATAGGGGATATCCGCATCGGAGGTTCAGTTGAGTTTAGATTTTCTATGAGTCAAATGTTGAAATCAGTGGTTTTTGCTGATTTTGGAAATATTTGGACAACTAGAGCTGATAATAACCGTGTGGGAGCAACCTTTTCAACGGATTTTTACAAACAATTAGCACTTTCCATTGGAACGGGCTTACGTATTGATTTAGGATTCTTTCTTGTGCGCTTTGACCTAGGCTTCCCAATGTGTAACCCTGCGTTGCCAGATAAGGCACGTTGGGTTTTTCAAAGTCGAAATTCATACTACCTCGAAGGCGCTGAATATTATGGCATTACTGGTACCCTAGAGGAGCAATTAATCGGTGGTAAAGAAAAATTACCAAGACCCTTCATGCCCTCTTTGAATTTCGGCATTGGCCTTCCATTCTAACACGTGTAATATGAAATATTCTTGGTTTATTCTGATTTTCCTCGTTAGCTCCGCATGCATGAAAGGGAAGAAGGTTGATTTAATCGTACATAATGCGAAAATTCATTGCATGGACGATCAAAATACCGTAGAAGATGCGATGGCAATAAAGGATGGTAAAATCGTTGAAGTCGGGCCTGAACGTCAAATCTTGAATAAATATAGAGCAGACGAGATTCAAGATGCAAAGCAAAGGGATGTGTTTCCTGGGTTTACCGACGCACACACCCATATGTTTTCATTGGCTAAACAAAACTTGGGCGTTGATTTAACCGACTGTAAGTCCATGGAAGAGGTAGTTAATCGAATTAAAACCTATTTAAAAGAAAAGAAAAGTGCTTTTGTCATTGGAAGAGGGTGGGACCAAACACGTTGGAAAGACGACCGTATGCCAACCAAGGAAATGATTTCAAAGGCCTTTCCTTCAATTCCTGTTGCGCTATATCGGATAGATGGACATGCCTTGTTGGTCAATGAAGCCTTACTGATTAACTTAGATCATCCGAAGTCCCTAAGATTAAACGATTCCTTTGTATCCGGATTATTCATTGATAACGATATGTCGATTCCGGAGGCTGTGTTAAATGATTTTTCTGAAAAGGAATACGTAGAGGAGTTGTTGAGAATTCAAGAGAAACTCTATGCATACGGGGTCACCGGGGTTCACGAAGCTGGGGTATTAAACTGGCAGGTAAAGTTGCTAAAACGATTAGTGAGACAAGACCGGCTATCTCTTAATATATATGCCATGCTAAGTGCAAATGAAGAAAATTATCAATTCGCTAAACGAAATGGGATAATTTCATTAAAGAATTTAAGCGTTCGCAGTTTTAAACTTTATATGGATGGAGCCTTAGGTTCAAGAGGAGCCTTACTAAAATCTCCGTATACAGATCAACATGGACACACTGGGCTTCAGTTAATTAGTAATGAAGGATTATCCCTATGGATTGAGCGTTGTCTAGCATTGGATTATCAATTAAACACCCACGCCATTGGGGATAGGGGAAATCAACTCGTGTTGAATGCCAATAAACGAGCTTTTGAGCAAAATCCGGATCATAGGTGGCGAATTGAACATGCACAAGTAGTTGACCCATCAGATTTACATTTCTTTGGTGATTATGCCGTTTTTCCATCCGTTCAGCCGACGCATGCAACATCAGATCAAGATTGGGCTGAAAACCGTCTCGGAAAGAATCGAATGACAGGAGCTTACGCATATCGTTCTTTGTATAACCAGTTCGGCATGTTAGCTTTGGGGACAGATTTTCCAGTGGAAGAAATTAATCCGTTTTTAACCTTGAGGGCAGCGGTCCTTAGAATGGATAAAAATGATTTTCCTAAGAAAGGGTTTTTAAGAGAAGAATCCTTGGATTTAAATACAGCTTTAAAAGGAATGACGATTTGGCCTCAATTTGCTTCGTTCAGTGAATCGGAACGCGGCATGTTAATTCAAGGCATGGAAGCCACCTTTTTTGTTTGTGCAAAACCGTTTAATGAAACTTCTATTCCTGTAAAGAATGGTTCAATACTAACCTATGTTCGCGGCAGAAAGGTTTATGAAGCGACAGTCTATTAGAAAGATGGACAACTTATCTTTCTGAAGTTTTTAGGCTTTTTCTTACACGCGAAGTTAAACCCAAGAGATACTTCATGAGAACCACCAGAAACCCCGTTACCTAATTTTGAAACGGTAATGTCGTATGAGTAACCAACTTTGAATTTAGGTGTTGAAATTCCTAAGCATAAAATAAATGCATCGCGATTTCTATACCAAACACCTGCGGTGAAATTTTCATATTTGATGTAAGTTCCCACGTTCAACTCTTGAAATCCATTTTGATATTGATAAATAACGTTCGGCATGATGGAAGTTGAGTTGGAAAATTTATTTCTACCCAGTTTAATGTTTGCACCGGCATGACCAGTAAATCTCATCGGGAGTTTGCTTGAACCTAGAATCATTGATTCGTCCGGTGTATTTAAGTGATGAATTGCGCCTCCGAAATAAAATATGTCGGTATATCCAACGAATCCAGCAGAAGCATCAAAGTAACCTCTTTTTCCATTTCCTCGTGGAACATCACCCGTTTGATAGATAAATCCTCTTCGTGGGTCAATCATATCTCCAAAGGTCAATTTACTCCAATCCAAATATTTCTGATAATATGCCGCTCGAGCACCAAACATCATCGAAAATTTACGATTTACTCGTAAATTGTAAGAATAAATTGCACCAACCATGGTAGTAGAAATCGTACCACGTCCTTGTTGGTCATGCGTTGCAATGAAACCAAGTCCTCCAGAGATATTCTTTACATAGCTATCATAGGCTAAGCTGTATGTAATGTAATTCCCAGTAAGTTGAGGCCATTCGTTTCTGTAGTTCATGGCTACCCTAGGACATCCAGTAGAACCAGCAAGTGCAGGATTTAAATAAATTGGATTAGCATAGAACTGAGTAAAGGTTGGATCTTGCGCTAAAACATCAACGGATACAACAGAAAGCAAGGCCAAAAAGATGATTTTTTTCATGTTCATAGTTACAAATATAAATAACGTCTTGTTTTTCGACTAATATTAGTGTTAATTCTTAAGGTTAATTGATGCACATATTGGGGTTGAATACTCGTTAAAGGCTTTGTTTTCAAGCTTTGCGCGATGATTGAAAAGTTTTTAGATTGGTATCCCAATAATGCTCCATATGAGGCATTTGACCCATAATTGGCACCAATTACCACACCATTAAGTTGTAAGGTGCCGCCAATTTGCGTTAAATCCGATGTTAACCCGATGGTATGGCTTAACATTGGTGAAAACATAACCGTTCCTTTTCTTGCGGAAAAATCTGTCCCGATATATAGGGTAGAGGTTTGAGCAGCGCGGTGAATGGTGTCGAAATTATTGGTATGTACGTTGTCTTGATGTTTCAAGATGTTTTGAGTGGAAATTCCGAAATATACAGGACCAGCATTTACATTAACACCAGCATTTAAATCACGGTAATATAACTGATTACCAATCGCATTCGTTGAGTTATAATTAAATTGTTGTACTTGATTCGAAGAGAATTCAAATAAGGAGTGATTAGTAATCTTACTGCTGTTAATCGATTTTTGTCCAACCAAATAGGATACCGATGGTTCGATAGAAATGTATTTTCCGAAGGCAAGTTTAGGGGAGAATATTAATCGTACGTTCCAATCGGATATAGCACCATTACCAAAATCTACATAATTTGCAACTAACCCAAAACCGCTCTTTAAATTTCTTGAATACCCATCTATCGAAATTTGTTGCGTTAGTTTCTGATTTGCATCGCCAACCCAACGAGCCATCGTTGTACTCTGAATTCTCGTTTGTGAACGGTTTCCTGCAAACGCATCAGCGATGTCCAAATGACTTTTCTCTTGCACGAAGAAGACACGGTCTTTTTGAGTTGCGCTTAGCACATCTTTTCTTAGGTATTTACTAAGTGTAGATGATCGACTGAGTTTGAATGAAGG